>ENA-ORHW01000208-ORHW01000208.1-human-gut-metagenome-genome-assembly--contig:-NODE-208-length-5759-cov-10.9886_pt1 | contig 5759 bp, 4 predicted proteins | sample MGYA00243082_ERZ508733 | MGnify/ENA primary metagenome ERZ508733 (study PRJEB26277, sample SAMN04329845) | human gut metagenome | biome: human-associated habitat | host: Homo sapiens | place: USA... | reverse complement strand
ATTGCATAAACGGAAAGTATTTGTGGGCTTTGCCCACACCCACGACCTTTGAAAAGGTCGACCAAACTTTTATAATTACTTGCCGAAATAATTTGCTAAACCATAATTTAGACTTCTGAATTATAAACAAAAAACACCCTCTGATTTCTCAGAGGGTGAAAAAAACTAAGTTTTATTAATGCTTATAAAAGATTATTTAACCTTCTTGCGGGTAAAGTAAACTACACCGGTAGCTGATACAAGTACAAGGAGGATAACTACTGCCATAGAAGCATTACCTGTCTTAACTGTACCATTGTTGTTATTGGCTGCATTGTTGCCATTGTTACCGTTGTTAGCTGTATCGGCTGTACCCGGCTTAACTGTTGCGCCTGTTGAAGATGTTGCATCTTCTGTTGCAGGAGCAAGAGTTGTATTAGGTGTTGTTGTATTCTGTGCAATTGTTGTTGCAGGAACTGTTGTTGCAGGAACTGTTGTTGCTGGAACTGTTGTTTCAGGAACTGTTGTTGCCGGAACTGTTGTTTCAGGAGCTGTTGTTGGTACTTGAGAAGCTTCTGTTACAGTTACTGTAGCAACTGCGCCAAGCTTTGTAGCATAGTTGAAGTTTGAAAGGTCAATTCTGAGTGTTACATCAGCAAATTCATATGGTACATTTACAGTGAGGTTCTGACCGTTGTATACAGCGTCAAATGCAACGCCGGATTCAGGTGTGAAGCCCTCTTCTGCACTGCCCCAGCTGTCAGCCCACTTGCCGTTAGCTGCGAACTTAACCTGGTAGTTGTCAAACTCAGGTACATTGTGATATGTAATCTCATAAACCTTATCTGCAACCTGCTCCATCTCATTAGCTGTCTCATCCCAAGCTGCACCGTTTAACCATGATTCATCATCAGGATCACCGTTACCAACAGCATGCATGCTTTTGATTTCAATATCAGAAACGATCTGAACACCGTCACCTGAAACAGTGATTTTGCGTGTATTGCTGTCATATGTAACTGTTACATCACAAGCGGCAAGAACATTAAAGGTTATATTGTTGTCTCCGCCGTTATCACCGATCCAATTCTGACCGCCATCAGCTGTATTTTCTACAACCTTAATCTGAAGTGAATCAGCAATCTGAACATTGGTAAATACCTTAGTGTATGTACCGTCGCCGTTATCTGTCATAACATTTTCAGGAGCTTCTTCCGGGCTACCCTTCCATAAAACACCGCAAAGTTCTTCTGAACCTGCTACAACATATGTTGAACCTGCAGGAGCAGGAGCTGTTGTTGGTTCAGCTGTTGTTGGAACAACAGGTGTAACTTTACCTGCCTGAATTTCAGTTTCAACTGAATATTTTGTTGATGTTTCAGCAAGAACGCCATCTCTTACAAGACCCTCTTCCTGAGCCTCGTCTGTTACGCCCTCAGCGTTTGCAAGTGAGAGTGTAAGGTTATCAACTGTGAGGTTTACATCTGTTTCGCCAAGACCAAGTTTCTTGAATACAACTGAAACAAATGGTGTCTTCTGGTTGAAATTGTAAAGCTCAAGGCTTGACATATTACCATAAACCTTGCCTGCTGTTGCAGAGTTTACTACTACACCGTTTGTGTAAGGAGTCATAACACTGTCAAGAGCGAGCATTGTTGGGTCATAAGTAAGGTTGAAGTCTGCGTTAAGAACATTCTTCTCTGACTCAAAGTAATAAGTTACTGTTACATACTCTTCGTCACCTGCAACAACATTAGATGATGCAGGGAATAAGTTAGAAGTAGCATTTACAGTAAGAGCACCAGCAGGAACTTCTTCTGTAGTTTCAGGAACTGTTGTTTCCTCAACTGTTGTTTCAGGAACTGTTGTTTCTGGAACTGTTGTTTCAGGAACTGTTGTTTCAGGAGCTTCTGTTGACTCTGTCGATGGAACAAATGTTGACTCTGTGAGTTTTGTTTCAGCAGAAACAATATATGAAGGATCTACTATTTTATACTCCAGTACGAATGATACCATTGTATCAGGATCAACTCTCATTGTATTAAAGTCCATTTCGCCCTTTGTAAGAACTCTTACATTAAGGTTTACATTTGTTTCAACATTTTCAGGATTACCCTTTACATCTAAAACAATCTTAATAAACGGAACCTTTGCATCAATTGTGTAAAGGCCAAGGTCAGAAGAGTTGGCGTTTACCTTGCCGGGGATACTTGTGTTGATTACAGAACTGCTTGTAATCTGTGGCATAATACCAAGTTTCTTACCTGTTGAATCAAGGTTGTTCTTGTTGTTTACCTCAAATATGTTACTGTCATATGTGAAGTACCATTCGAGGTTTACAAGGTCACAATTTGTACCAAGATAGTAGCATACTGTTACCTGCTTTGTTTCGCTGTTGTATTCTGCTTTTGCTGTTGAGAATACATTAGATGTTGCATTTACTGTAAGAGGTGCTTTCTCCGGAGCAGCTGTTGCCTGTGTAGCAGGAGCAGTTGTTGCTTCTGTTGTAGCAATTTCTGTTGTTTCAGCAGGAGTTGACACTTCAGTTACTGTAACGGTTGCCTTAGCACCGGCCTTTGTAGCATAGTCGAAGTTTGTAAGGTCGAGCTTGAGTGTTACATCAGCAAATTCATAAGGAACATTAACGGTAAGGTTCTCTCCGTTATATGCTGCGTCAAACTCTACGCCTGATTCAGGTGTGAAGTTTTCCGCTGCACTGCCCCAACTGTCAGTCCATCCGCCGTTAGCGGCAAACTTAACCTGATAGTTGTCGAACTTAGTTACATTCTTGAATGTAATCTCATAAACTTTTTCTGAAACTTCTGTCATAGGGTTAGCTGCAGGATCCCAAGCTGCACCGTTTAACCAAGCTGCATCTTCAGGATCGCCGTTACCAACAGCATTGATGCTCTTGATATCGAGATTTGTTACAAACTGAACGCCGTCGCCTGTAACAGTGATTTCTTTAGTAGAAGAATCAAATTTTACTGTTACATCACTTGCAGCAGTTACATTAAATGTAATGTTATTGCCTGTTGCGTCGCCAATCCAGTTCTGTGAACCGTCAGCACCATTTTCTACAACCTTAAGTGTAAGACCTGATGCCGGCTGAACATTGGTAAATACTTTTGTGTAAGTACCGTCGCCATTGTCTGTCATAACATTTGCAGGAGCTTCTTCTGGGCTGCCCTTCCATAAAACGCCGCAAAGTTCTTCTGCGCCGGCAACTACATATGTTGTATCTGCAGCAGAAACTGAAATTGCTGCAAATGACAATGAAGTTACCATAAGCATCAGAGAGACAACAAGGCTTAATGCTTTTTTGAACATTTTCTTTTTCCTCCTTTAATAATAATGCTTCTATAAGCTATTCTATTATATAATATAAACTCCCAAAAAGTCAAATGATTTTGACACTTTGGAGAGTTATTTTTATAAATTTGTGTTATTTTGGTTAATTGCACAAAAACAAGATTGTTTTTTCGGTCATTCGTAACCATTAATATTATGAGATTGCCAGTTCCAAGAGTCACGGCACATATCTTCAAGATTTTTTTCGGCTTTCCAACCGAGAATTTCATATGCTTTTGTCGGATCGGCGTAACATTCTGCTATATCGCCCGCTCTTCTCGGCTTTATATCATAAGGAATTTCAATATTATTAACCTTGCTGAATGCCTTAACAATATCAAGTACGCTGTAGCCTGTACCTGTGCCAAGGTTAAATATCTCTGTGCCCTTGTGATGTTCGGCATAATCAATAGCTTTTACATGACCTTTTGCAAGATCCACAACATGGATATAATCTCTTACACCTGTGCCGTCATGTGTAGGATAGTCATTACCGAACACACCGAGTCTTTTAAGTCTGCCTGCAGCAACCTGTGTAATATAAGGCATAAGGTTGTTTGGAATACCGTTAGGATTTTCGCCGATTCTACCGCTTTCGTGAGCACCGATCGGATTGAAATATCTTAAAAGAACTACGGAAAGGTTGCTGTCAGCCTTTGCTGCGTCTGTAAGAATCTGCTCATTCATAAGCTTTGTCCAACCGTAAGGGTTTGTACAGCCTGTAGGCATTGTTTCAACAAGCGGAACACTCTTTGGAATACCATATACAGTAGCGGATGAGCTGAATACAAAGTTTGCTACTGAATATTTCTTCATAACCTCAAGCAAAGCAAGCGTTGAATCAAGATTGTTTCTGTAGTAAGCTACAGGAATTTCGCAGCTCTCGCCTACTGCCTTAAGACCTGCAAAGTGAATTACTGCATCAATTTTATTTTCGGCAAAAAGTTTGTCCAAAGCCTCAACATCGCAAACATCAATGTTGTAAAGCGGAATTTTTTTGCCTGTAATCTCCTCTACCCTCTCAATAGCTTTTGGAGAACTGTTTGAAAAATTATCCGCAACTACTACAGTATGGCCTGCATTTATAAGTTCAATACAAGTATGTGTACCAATGTAGCCTGCGCCACCGGTCAGCAAAACATTCATAGTGATTTCCTTTCTATGTATAATGTATATTCGTCAGCACTTTTCAGGTTCAGGATACTCAACACCGAATGTTTCGGCTGTCACCTTTTTCATAACCTGTGCGTCAAGAGGTTTATCTGCAAAGTCAGTATCACACTCGGCAATCCGGTTTACAACATCCATACCCTCAATTACTTTACCGAATGCTGCATACTGTCCGTCAAGATGAGGAGCATTTTTATGCATAATAAAGAACTGTGAACCTGCAGAGTCAGGCATCATTGAACGAGCCATAGAAAGTACGCCCTCTGTGTGCTTGAGGTTATTTTCAAAGCCGTTAACAGCAAATTCGCCTTTAATTGAGTAACCGGGGCCACCCATACCTGTTCCATCAGGACAACCGCCCTGAATCATAAAACCGTAAATAACTCTGTGAAAAGTAAGTCCGTCATAATAACCATTATTTACAAGGCTAAGAAAATTATTAACTGTATTTGGCGCAATTTCGGGATAAAGCTCGGCTTTAATAACAGAGCCGTTCTCCATCTCAATAGTAACTACAGGATTTTGTGACATAAAAATCGTCCTTTCATTTTATATTACAAATAAATTTATATACTGCCCTTTGCCTTACATTTTACGCTAAATCACCAAAAATATCAAGTAAATTTTTATACTTAAAAATATTAAATAATAAAATTTAATAACTTTACTTTTTAATAAAAATATGATACAATAAATAGAAATAGTTATATAATCTTTTTGTAATATTTTATTAATTTTATGTATTAAGGGATTGAACATTAATATTATCATTGTTCAAGGAGTGTTTTTATTGTCATTATCAGTCCACAAGTCAGCCGAAGATTACCTCGAGGCTATACTTTTAATTAAACAAAAAAGAGGATGCGTTCGTTCTATCGACATAGTAAATCTTCTCGGTTTTTCAAAGCCAAGCGTAAGCGTTGCCATGAAAAAGCTAAGAGAAAACGATTACATTCTTATGGACAGCGAGGGTTATATCACCCTTACCGAAAGCGGAATGAATATTGCGCAGAAAATTCTTGAAAAGCATAATTATATAGCCGAACTTTTAATTTCTCTCGGTGTAAGCGAAGAAACAGCTTATGAAGATTCATGTAAAATCGAGCACGATATAAGCGAAGAGAGTTTTATGGCATTAAAAAAGCTATCGGGAATTTTAGCCGATAAAACAAATAACTGATAAAATAAACAGCAGTCATTATTATGTGGTGACCCCCAAAAGTTAGATTTGAAAGCGTAGTGGCTTTTAGCTGCTACGC
>ENA-ORHW01000207-ORHW01000207.1-human-gut-metagenome-genome-assembly--contig:-NODE-207-length-5811-cov-3.15202_pt1 | contig 5811 bp, 4 predicted proteins | sample MGYA00243082_ERZ508733 | MGnify/ENA primary metagenome ERZ508733 (study PRJEB26277, sample SAMN04329845) | human gut metagenome | biome: human-associated habitat | host: Homo sapiens | place: USA... | reverse complement strand
ACAAGGCTGAAGATGATTTGACTCCGAAGACGAATGAGAATATTACGTTGGAAGAGCTTATGCATACATGGATGTCTAAGATGAAAGATAATTGTATCTTTATTTCGGCTCGTAATAAAACGAATATCGATGAACTGAAGGAAATTGTTTATAAGAAAGTAAGAGAGTTGCATGTGCAGAAGTATCCTTATAATGATTTCCTTTATCAAACTTATGATGAAGAATAATTATGATAAATTACCGTTCGCTGACTGATGAAGAAATAAACAGGCTGGAATCGCAGCTTTGTTCGGCTTCCGACTGGAAGGATGGACGGGTGGCTGAACGTTTCACTCCTGACTACGTACATCATGCTCGTTTTTCCGGAAAGGTGTGTCTGGTATTTTTTGAATACGAATTTAAATTGACTTGATGTATCTGGAAGTATTGAGTATTATTGTATGTGACTTTTTATAATGTGACAGTAGGAGATAACTGTTGCATTGAAAATGTAAAGAATTACATTGCTAACTATGAGATTGGGGCATATACATTTATCGAGAATGTAGATATTATTCTGGTAGACCGGAAATCTCGTTTTGGAAATGGGGTAGAGGTGTCTGTCTTGAATGAAACAGGAGGTCGTGAGGTTATGATTCATGACCGTCTTTCTGCACATCAGGCATATATTATGGCACTTTACCGTCATCGTCCGCAGCTCACTGAGCGTATGAAAGCGTTGGTTGAGGCTTATGCAGACGAACATGCTTCGGATAGAGGAACGATAGGTTCGCACGTCACGATTGTCAATTCGGGATATATTAAAAATGTGCGTATCGGTGACCATTGTGAAATAGAGGGAGCTGGCAGACTGAAGAACGGTAGTATTAACAGTAATGTTGACGATCCAGTACATATCGGTTACGGAGTGGTATGTGATGATTTTATTATCTCCAGTGGATCGCACATAGAGGATGGCACGATGATGACTCGCTGCTTTGTGGGTCTGGCTTGTCTTATGGGACATATCTATTCGGCTTCGGATTCTTTGTTCTTCAGCAATTGTCAGGAGGATAATGGAGAAGCATGTGCTATTTTCGCCGGACCGTTTACGGTGACTCATCATAAGTCTACTTTGCTGATTGCCGGGATGTTTTCATTTATGAATGCGGGTTCAGGATCTAACCAGAGTAATCATATGTATAAGCTGGGGCCGATTCATCAGGGAGCGTTGGAAAGAGGTGCTAAGACTACTTCGGATTCATATATCCTTTGGCCTGCACGTATCGGAGCCTTTTCACTTGTAATGGGACGTCATGTCAATCATCCTGATCCATCGGATTTACCTTTCTCTTATTTGATAGAGGATAAAACTACGACTTATCTGGTTCCGGGGGTTAATCTTCGTAGCGTCGGCACAATTCGTGATGCACAGAAATGGCCGAAACGTGATTTGCGTAAAGATCCTTTCCGTCTGGATCAGATTAATTATAATTTGCTCAGTCCATACACAATTCAGAAGATGATGAAAGGACGGAGTATTCTGAAAGAGTTGGAAAGAGTATCGGGAGAAACTTCGGAAACATATTCTTATCAGAGCGCAAAGATTAAAAACTCGGCGTTGAATAAAGGTATCAAGTTTTATGAAACAGCTATTCATAAATTCCTGGGTAATTCGGTTATCAAGCGTCTGGAGGAAATACATTTTAAGAATGATGAGGAAGTACGCCAGCGTTTATTGCCGGATACTTCAATCGGACAAGGTGAATGGGTTGACATTTCTGGCTTAATAGCTCCAAAAACAGAGATAGAGCGATTGATGAGTGATATAGAAACAGGTGTTTTGCACACTGTTGATCAGATACATGATCGTTTTGCAGAAATGCATGCCAATTATTATACCTATGAATGGACTTGGGCGTATGGAAAAATGCTGGAGTTTTACGGACTGGATGCCGAAACAATAACTGCAAAGGATATTATAAACATTGTGCATCAATGGCAACAGTCTGTGGTATGGCTGGATAAGATGGTATATGAAGATGCAAAGAAAGAATTTTCTTTGTCTTCGATGACTGGCTTTGGTGCTGATGGTAGTAAGGAAGAGCAAATGCTTGACTTTGAACAAGTGCGCGGTGTGTTCGAAAGTAATCCTTTTGTAACAGCCGTTTTGAAGCATATAGAAGTGAAGACTGAACTTGGAAATGAATTAGTTGCTCGTTTAAGCAATATATATAATTAAAAAGAATGTGATTTATGAAAGGCGTATGGCTATTTTTTGTATTTAGTTGTATGTTTTTGTTTTTACAGGCGGGAACTTATCGTAAAAGGGAAGTTAGCCGCCCGTGCTTTATTACGAATAACACGTCGAAAATAGAAATAAAGAACAGCATAGTAACGGATGAGCAGACGCAGGTAGATGCTGTTTTGTACGGTGAGCCAGGAGAAGCTGCTGTTATCTCTTCGAAAACATGTCTGCGTACCACGCAGCAAGAATTTAGCTTGCGTGAAGCTGAAGGGGTGTCTATTGATGGAAAAACCGAGCCGGAGCTTATTTCGAAGTCGGGGAAGCATCATGTAACTCTTTCTTTTGCTCCGATTCCTGCAGGGGTGCATGCTGTTGATTTTGTAGAGAAAGAAGAAGGATGGATTATATGGGGAGTACAACTAAGTAAGGCAGAACCCTATGTATATATACCAAGTTTTTTGCAAACTAATCATCTGGAGCAAAGTCAGGATTTGCCTGCTCCCCGGTTAAAAGCAGGTAAGTCTATAATAAACGGTTATATATTAGGGTATGATCCTCAAATTGCATTGGATGTTGTTTTTCGTCATTCAGACTGGCTGTTTTATAATGATTGGGGAAAGACTGTAAAGGTACGTCAGGATGGTTCTTTTCATATTGAAACCGATTTACTGCTCGCCGGAGGGGCAAAACTTCAGATAAATAAGGCACAGTTGGATCTTTTCCTTTTACCAGGTAAAGAAATGACTGTGTATATTCATCTTCCCAGATTGAGTATGTCGGCTTCCCGTTTGTTGAAGGATGAGTATGACCGGAAGCAGAAAGCGTGGTTTGATGGAGCTGAATCCTTGTTGAATACGGAACTGGCTACCTGGGGATATCCTCTGGCTCTTAACGATGATCCTGATTTCTCAAGTAAGACGCTGGATTTATCTGATGAAGAATATAATAAACAGGTGCAGTCTGAGCTGGAAAGACTTGAATCGGATTTAGACCATGACCAACGAGCCGGTAAAGCGTATAAGGAATACGTATCTGCAAATATGCAGATAAATGCTCTTGTTCTGCAAGGTGTCCGTACTAAAATGCAGGGGATTGTAAACTCTCCTTATGATAAATATGGTTACGATTATGTGACATACTTACAGTATCGGGAACGTGATACGGGGGAAACGTTAGATTTGTGGGAAGATATAAAAAAGGCAAGAAATATTTATCAGAATGTTGTTAAAGAAGAACGTCTGAAATAGGCAGACAAATAATTGCTGGCTTCGATAGATCATCCGGAAATTAGGGCATTTGTAAGAGAAAAGATAAAGACCATGCAGGCTGTTGCCGAACGGGCAAAGGCTTCTGAAAAATATGTTATTGCAGAGTTGGATACATTAGTGTCGGGAGCTGATATATTGCCTGCTATCATATCTCAGCATCGGGGTAATGCTGTACTTGTTGATTTCTGGGCTACATGGTGCGGTCCTTGCCGGAAAAGCATGCCTGCGGTAAATGTACTAAAGCAGCGGATGTCATCGAAAGATGTAGTATATGTTTATGTTACAGGACCATCTTCTCCAAAAGAAGTCTGGAAGACTGCTATTGCGGAAATAAATGGTATACATTATCGTTTGACTCAGAAACAATGGGAATATCTTTGTAATTCGTATGGCATTACAGGAATTCCGGGATATCTGGTAATCAGTTACGATGGTAAGCTTCAGGATCGTTATGTAGGATTTCCTGGAGTTGACATTTTGCAGAGAGATTTGTTGAGAGCTATGGAGTAGGAGAGTTTCAGTAAATCTCTTACTGAATCATGAAAGTGAAATACGGCAGAGTTTTTGAATCATTCGGAACAAAGATTTTATCTTAATTAAGGAAAAATTTCGATAATACTTCGTACCTTTGTTGGCATAGTAACTAACAATTAATTTCTTATCATTATGGCAACACCAGAATTCAAGTATCAGCCGATGTTTGAACACGGAAAGGATACTACTGAATACTATTTGCTTACAAAAGATTATGTGTCTGTAAGCGAGTTCGAAGGAAAACCTATCCTGAAAATTGAAAAAGAAGGATTGACTGCAATGGCTAACGCTGCATTCCACGATGTTTCTTTCATGTTGCGTCGTTCTCACAACGAACAGGTAGCCAAAATATTGAATGATCCGGAAGCTAGCGAAAACGATAAATACGTTGCTTTGACTTTCTTGCGTAACGCTGAAGTTGCAGCAAAAGGAGTTTTACCTTTCTGTCAGGATACCGGTACTGCTATTATACATGGTGAAAAGGGTCAGCAAGTATGGACTGGATACTGTGATGAAGAAGCTTTGTCACTGGGTGTATATAAAACATATACAGAAAACAACTTGCGTTATTCTCAGAATGCTCCGTTGAGTATGTATGAAGAAGTAAACACACGTTGTAACTTGCCTGCACAGATCGACCTGGAAGCTACTGAAGGTATGGAATATAACTTCCTGTGTGTAACAAAAGGTGGTGGATCTGCTAATAAAACTTATCTGTATCAGGAAACCAACGCTATCTTGAATCCGGCTACATTGGTTCCGTTCCTGGTAGAAAAGATGAAGACTTTAGGTACAGCTGCTTGTCCTCCTTATCATATTGCATTTGTAATTGGTGGTACATCTGCTGAAAAGAACTTGCTGACTGTGAAATTGGCTTCTACTCGTTTCTATGACAACTTGCCTACTACAGGCAATGAATACGGACGTGCATTCCGCGATGTAGAACTTGAAAAGCAAGTATTGGAAGAAGCTCACCGTATTGGTTTGGGAGCACAGTTTGGTGGTAAATATTATGCTCACGATGTACGCATCATTCGTTTGCCTCGTCACGGTGCTTCTTGTCCGGTTGGCTTGGGTGTTTCTTGTTCTGCTGACCGTAATATCAGATGTAAGATTAATAAAGATGGTATCTGGATTGAAAAACTGGATTCAAATCCAGGTGAATTGATTCCTGAAGAATTGCGTCAGGCAGGTGAATGTAATGCTGTGAAGATTGACCTTAACCGTCCGATGCCGGAAATTCTTGCAGAACTCGATAAATATCCTGTTGCCACTCGTCTGTCACTGAATGGTACTATTATTGTTGGTCGTGATATCGCTCATGCTAAACTGAAAGAATGTTTGGATCGTGGTGAAGATTTGCCTCAGTACATTAAAGACCATCCTATTTATTATGCTGGTCCTGCCAAGACTCCTGCAGGTATGGCTTGTGGTTCTATGGGACCGACAACTGCCGGACGTATGGACCCGTATGTTGACTTGTTCCAGAGTCATGGTGGTAGCATGATTATGTTGGCTAAAGGTAACCGTAGCCAGGCTGTAACCGATGCTTGTAAGAAGCATGGTGGTTTCTATCTGGGTTCTATCGGTGGTCCGGCTGCTATTCTTGCTCAGATTAATATTAAGAGCATCGAATGTGTAGAATATCCTGAACTGGGTATGGAAGCAATCTGGAAGATTGAAGTAGAAGACTTCCCTGCATTTTTCCTGGTTGATAATTAGGGTAATGATTTCTTTAAACTGATCAAACCACGTTGAACTGGAAACTGTAAATAAGTAATT
>ENA-ORHW01000204-ORHW01000204.1-human-gut-metagenome-genome-assembly--contig:-NODE-204-length-5846-cov-4.02867_pt1 | contig 5846 bp, 9 predicted proteins | sample MGYA00243082_ERZ508733 | MGnify/ENA primary metagenome ERZ508733 (study PRJEB26277, sample SAMN04329845) | human gut metagenome | biome: human-associated habitat | host: Homo sapiens | place: USA... | reverse complement strand
ATGTCATTGCAAACTAAGTCTATAAGCTAGCTGTAAAATTTTAAAAAGAACATGAACGTTAATACACTGAAAGCTGTTTATTTCATCGGAGCAGGAGGTATAGGTATGAGTGCTCTGGTTCGCTACTTTTTATCAAAAGGTAAAAAGGTAGGCGGCTACGACCGTACACCAAGTGAACTGACCGAAACATTAATTAAAGAAGGAGCAGCTATTCATTATGAAGAAAACGTTTCACTCATTCCAGATGATTTTCTGAATCCGGAAACGACTTTGATTGTATATACTCCTGCAATTCCTGCTGACCACAAAGAGCTTAACTATTTTCGTGAGCATGGATTTGAAATACAAAAACGTGCTCAAGTATTGGGTATGCTTACACGTACAGAAAAAGGACTCTGTGTAGCGGGTACCCATGGAAAGACAACAACTTCCACAATGACCGCCTATCTGCTGGATCATTCTCATGTAGGATGTAATGCCTTTCTGGGAGGAATATCAAAGAATTATCACACAAATCTGTTGCTGTCCGATAAAAGCGACTTTGTTGTTATCGAAGCCGATGAATTCGACCGTTCATTCCATTGGCTGACTCCATATGCGACTGTTACTGCAACAGACTCCTATCATTAGGAGATATACGGGACTCACGCAGCATATGTAGAAAGTCTTCAGAAATATCCCTCTCTAATTCAGCCGGAAGGTTACCTTATCATAAAAAAAGGGATCGATCTCAACCCAGCTGTACAACCAGGAGTGACGGTATATACCTATTCCACAGAAGAGGGGGATTTCCATGCAGAAAACATCCGGATCGAAAACGGAGAAATTTATTTCGACTTCATTTCTCCATTGGGTAATATAAAAGGAATACAATTAGGAGTTCCTGTCTACGTCAATATCGAAAATGGAATAGCTGCAATGGCCTTAGCACAAATAGGAGGAGCTACAAACGAGGAGATCAAACAGGCGATGCCTGGTTTCCGGGGAGTAGACCGCCGATTTGACTTCAAGCTGAAAAATGACCGAATCGTGTTTATCAGTGACTATGCCCATCATCCGGCAGAAATCAAGCAAAGCATATCTTCTGTACGAATGCTTTATCCTGATAAAAAGATAACAGCTGTTTTCCAGCCTCATCTATATACACGTACTCGCGATTTCTATAAAGATTTTGCAGACAGTTTGTCACTTCTCGACGAAGTTATCCTGCTTGATATTTATCCGGCACGCGAATTACCGATAGAAGGTATAACCAGCAAATTAATTTAAGATAACCTACGCCCTGATATCGAAAAAAGTATGTGTTCTAAAGAAAATTTACTGGAAGTCATAAAACACAAAAAGACTGATGTTCTTATAACATTAGGAGCCGGAGATATAGAAAACTATGTACCACAGATATACGAATTATTAAAAGACAAATGATAAAACGAATTTTCATACTCTGCACATTATTACTGGCAACAGCTTATTTAATATTAGCCGTTACCACATTTAATAGCAAGCCTGCCGATCAGGTTTGCAAGGGTATGGAATTGACTGTCAAAGATAGTATTGATTACGGCTTTGTTACGGATAAAGAAGTCAAAGAGATTCTGAAAAAAGGAAAGATATACCCTGAGGGCAAGCAACTCTCAAGCATAAATGTGCGCCAGCTGGAGGAATTTCTTTCCAACCATCCCTTTATCGAAAATGCAGAGTGCTATCTTACATCAGGAGGCAAGGTGGCTATTGACATTTATCAAAGAGTTCCTGTCATGCGAGTCATGAGCAGCAACGGAAACAATTACTATTTAGATAATGCAGGAAAAATAATGACCGCAGCCGGGAAATCGATTCATGTAGTTGTTGCAACCGGATTCATAGACCGCAAGTTTGCCCTAACAGAATTATACCCATAATGACCGCAGCCGGGAAATCGATTCATGTAGATGTTGCAACCGGATTCATAGACCGCAAGTTTGCCCAAACAGAATTATACCCGTTGGGAAAATTCCTACAATCGGACAAATTCTGGGAATCACAAATTGAGCAAATCAATGTAACTCCCAAACAAGAACTGGAATTGGTTCCCCGAGTAGGTGAACATATACTCTTTTTAGGGAAACCTGGAAATTATAAAGAAAAATTCAGTAAATTGCGAACATTCTACCAAAGTGCGCTGAACCGGGTAGGATGGAACAAATACGAACGGATCAGCATTGAATTTAACAATCAGATTATTTGTACCAAAAAGGAGAAATAAGATATGGCAGCAACAGACTTTATAGCAGCAATAGAGCTGGGATCGGCAAAAATAACAGGTATTGCGGGAAAGAAGAATGCTGACGGAAGCATCCAGGTTCTTGCATATGCCAGCGAACGCTCATCCGATTGTATCAAGAAAGGAGCAATATACAATCTGGACAAAACGACGCAATGCCTCAGTGCAGTAATCTGTCAATTGGAAGAGACTTTACATGCATCTATAAAAAAAGTGTATGTGGGTATCGGAGGACAGTCGGTAAGAAGCATTCGACATACAGAAACAAAGCAACTGACAGAAGAAACTAAAATATCTCAGGCTCTCATCGATGCTATTATGGAAAGCAACCGTGAAATAACATTGATGGATCAGGAAATTTTAGCTGTCGAACCTCAAGAATATAAACTGGGAAACAACCAGCTTACTACAGAACCGGTGGGTATTCAGACAGACCGCATCGAAGGAAACTTTCTGAATATTATTGCACGTAACTCACTAAAGAGCAACATACGTCAATGTTTCCGCCAAACCGGATATGAAGTTGCCGAATATTTACTTTCTCCATTGGCAACGGCCAACGCTGTACTCACCGGAAGTGAGAAACGTTCTGGCTGTGCCCTCGTAGATTTTGGTGCAGATACAACTACTGTATCGGTTTATAAAAACAACTTGCTTCGCCATCTGGCTGTCATACCTTTGGGAAGCAGCAATATAACAAAAGATATCTGTAGCCTGCAAATAGAAGAAGAAGATGCAGAGCAACTTAAGCTTCATTATGCTTGTGCCTACACAGAACCTAGTGAAAATGAAGATGAGTTAGGCAAAGAATACAGCATCGACGGAAAATGCAGCATCCGTGCTCATAAACTCGAAGACATCGTCGAAGCACGTGTCAAGGAAATACTGGAAAATGTATGGAATCAGATTATCCTATCAGAATATAGCGATAAATTGCTGGCCGGTGTCATACTGACAGGAGGAGCCTCCACGTTACCTAATCTGGACAAAGCTTTCTTCAATATCACAAAGATTGAGAAGATACGAATTGCGCAAAATGGAGCTATCGAACTGAGAGGGGACATTAATATTCCGCAAGATGGAAGCTGTAATACATTGATTGGACTTCTGGCTGCAGGAAAAGACAACTGCTGTAAGATAGATCCACGCAAGGGACATCAGTTAGACTTTATCGACGACTTGCAAAAGAAAGAAGAAGAAGCTCGCCTGAAAGCTGAAGCAGAGCGTAAAGCAGCTGAAGAAAAAGCAGCCAAAGAAGCCGAGGCAGAACGTATCCGCCAATTGGAAGAAGCTAAGATACGGCAGGAGTTAGAACGGGCTCAGAAACGTCTGCACGATTGCGAAACGCTGATTACTGAAGCACACCGTCAGATGAATCGCAAGAAATACAAAGACGCACTTGCCAAGTTGGAACAGGCCCGCAGCCTGAACGTGCAGGAAAAGGATGAAGAAATAACATCCATGATAGCTGAAATAGAAAAACTTATAGAGGATAATACTTAGACCAAAGTTGTTCCCCTAGTATCAAAACAGTAATCGGGTCACGCGGCGGATGAGGTAACGCAGTCAACCACATGTATAGAGAAGGAATCCACGATGTCACATTCGTGGTTTGCAATACAGATAATCAGGCACTCGACGAGTCGCCTGTACCTATAAAACTTCAATTGGGACGTGAAGGCCTTGGAGCGGGAAACCGACCTGAGCGAGCACGCGATGCAGCCAACGAAAGTTTGGAAGACGTAAAAAACATGCTGAATGATGGCTGTAAGATGGCTTTTATTACAGCAGGTATGGGAGGAGGAACCGGAACGGGTGCTGCTCCAATTATTGCTAAGACTGCCAAGGATATGGGAATCCTTACTGTCGGCATTGATAACATTCCATACCTATTTGAAGGATATTATAAGATAGAACAGTTAGGAAGGTATTTAAATGATAGACCAGGCACTCGACGGTGTAGTAGAAATGAGTAAGCACGTCGATGAGTTGCTCGTTATCAATAACGAACGCCTGCGCGATGTGTATTCCGACCTGAGCGTAATGAATGCCTTCGGAAAAGCAGATGATACCCTTTCTGTTGCAGCCAAAAGTATTGCAGAAATCATTACAATACGTGGTAAAATCAACCTCGACTTCAATGATGTGAAAACAGTATTGAAAGATGGAGGTGTGGCTATTATGAGTACTGGATACGGATATGGAGAAGGAAGAGTTACCCAAGCCATTACTGATGCTCTGCACTCACCATTACTGAACAACAACGATATCTTCAACTCTAAGAAAGTTCTTTTCAACATCTCATATAGCAGCAACAGCGAACTGATGATTGAATAATAGAATGTAGAAACGAAATGGGGATTGTCCATCGACGACAATCTGGAAGATAAGGTGAAGTTTACCATCCTTGCAACCGGATTTGGCATCAAAGATGTGCCGGGAATGAACAACAAACTTTCTGCAGAAGAACAAAAACGTCAGGAAGAATTAGAGGAAGAAGAACAAAAGAAGGCCGAACGCCGTGATGATTTCTATCCGGGAAGTTATAAAAACAACCGGAAGAAAGGAAACTACAAAATCTATATCTTCACACAAGAAGATCTGGACAATGATGATATCATCAGCATGGTAGAAACAACTCCTACCTACAAGCGTTCAAAAGCTGTACTCGAAAGTATCCAGTCGAGAGCCGTTGCCGAAGAAAGCTCAACCCCTAAGCTGGACAATAGCGAGAATGGCTCTATGACCATTACTTTCTAAACAAGAAACGAACTACAATTTTATAACTATATTACTATGGATTTATTCGAACAAATCAGCAACGATATCAAAGAGGCAATGAAAGCCAAAGACAAGGTCAGACTGGAAACCTTGCGCAATGTCAAAAAGTGTTTCCTGGAAGCTAAAACAGCTCCGGGAGCAAATGATACACTGACCGATGAAGCTGCACTGAAAATTATGCAGAAGCTGGTAAAACAAGGAAAAGATTCTGCTGCCGTTTACGAAGGACAAGGCCGTGCAGATCTCGCAGAAGAAGAAATGGCTCAGGTACGTGTCATCGAAGCATACCTTCCCAAACAACTTTCAGCTGAAGAACTGGAAGCTAAATTGAAAGAAATCTTTGCACGTGTTGGTGCAACTAGCGGAAAGGATATGGGAAAAGTTATGGGTGTTGCCAGCAAAGAACTGGCCGGACTTGCCGAAGGACGTGCTATTTCTGCAAAAGTAAAAGAATTGTTGCAGTAATTCTCCTCCATCCAGAAAAGTTAGACTAAACCTTATACAAGATACGGAACTTTCCATGAGAGTTCCGTATCTTTTTTTATTGCTTAGAAAACAAGGTGTTATGTCTTATATAGCGAAAGCAAATAAGTCAACGAAAAGGTCATAAAAAAATGTTCTTTTTTTGTACAATTTTTCAAAAAAGATCTCGATGAATTTCCGAAAAATTCACGATGTTTTTCTAAAACTTCCTGTTATTTTATCCGAGTTACTTTCAGAGGCTATACATCTAAAACAATTCTTGCAAAACAGGAAGCGATTTCAACTCCGGAAAGTCAGGTTAATGTAAACGATTATATTC
>ENA-ORHW01000202-ORHW01000202.1-human-gut-metagenome-genome-assembly--contig:-NODE-202-length-5982-cov-3.77594_pt1 | contig 5982 bp, 3 predicted proteins | sample MGYA00243082_ERZ508733 | MGnify/ENA primary metagenome ERZ508733 (study PRJEB26277, sample SAMN04329845) | human gut metagenome | biome: human-associated habitat | host: Homo sapiens | place: USA... | reverse complement strand
GTTTTTCGAACGCAGTACTACCAGCCAGTCTGTAGTAACACCACTAGCCGGATTGATGATATAATAATATCCGTTGCGCTTGTAGAACTTCGGTCCTTCGCAAGTTTCATGTGCCTCATGACCGTCGAAAACGATACGTGACGGACTGATGGTACGGGTAGCATCAGCACTCAGTTCGCATACGGCGATCACACTCTTCAGTCCGGCACGGCTTCCGGCATATGCGTGTGCCAGATATACCCGTCCGTCTTCGTCCCACAGCGGAGTAGTATCAATGATACCTTTGGCAGCCTTTACCAGTACCGGTTCGCACCACGGACCTTTTACGTCTTTAGCCTTTGTCATGAAGATACCCTGATCAGGATCTCCCCAGAATATATAGAATTCACCGTTGTGATGACGGATACACGGAGCCCATACACGGTTGCCATGCTGAGGCGTCACATCTGTATGAGGTGGAAGTGAAGCCGGAACGGCTGCGCTCACGATACTCCAGTTTACCAGATCTTTGGAGTGGAGAATCTGCAAAGCCGGCAGACATCCGAAGCTGGATGAGGTCATGTAGAAGTCATCGCCTACACGGCAAACATCGGGATCGGAGTAATCGGCATATAGTACCGGATTCTTGTATGTTCCGTCACCCTGGTCGGCAACCCATACCTTCGATACATAGTTTTGTGCCTGTACCGAGGGTACGAGGCAGCTTCCCAGTAAGATTGAGAATACGATTGATTTCATGGATTATGGTTATTTAGTTAATAAATTATTTTGTTCGCATTTGTGTGTTATTCACATCGTCTGACTTTTATAAAATACGTCCGAAGTGCCTGAAACCTCCATTCGCTTTGTCTTTTTTAACTTCTGTGTCCCGATGTGGTGTTTATGTTGTGACTATTTCTTGACGACTGTAATTTTGACCGGCTGTTCCAACGCCTTTTTCCATTCCTGTACGTAGGCAAACCATTTTTCCTTGTCGGGATAACCGAAGGTTTCCTTGCACGAGGCGAAAGATGTATAGTAGCGGAACGAACTTTTTCCGGGAGCGCTGATGGTATAAAGGAAGTTTTCCTTGTCGGATGTTTCTTTTACCACATACTTCTTGGGAATATAAGTAGCCAGTCCTACGGTTTCTTTTTTATATTTCACTGTATCGTTTACCGGCCAGTCTGTACCCCAGCTTGCAACCAGTCCGTTATGGTCGGAAAACATGTCGGCGTGTCCTGTAATGTTCTGCACACCGGTACAGAATACTTCCTTATCCAGCGGAGCATCGAACAGCACATCTACCTGTGCATCGCGGTGTCCGGCATACAGTGTATAGCGGTTTATCATGTTCAGTTCCTTGTTCTGATACTGCCAGCCCTTTACCTCTGCATCGACAATGGTACGTACCGGTCCTGAAGCCAGGATACGCTGTCCACGTACGGCAACCGGTTTGATAAGTGTAGACTGTGTACCGTCCCATCCTCTGAGTGTTCCGGCTCCGCAGAGTCTGTCTACCTTGATGACTTCTTCGCCGAAGCCGCGCTTCAACTGTTCTCCGGTAGGGTAGAACTGACTTTCTTCCAGCTCCAGACCTTTGTGGAATTTTCCGTACAGGTCGGTAGTCTGTTTCTCATTGAAATAAATGCGGTATGCTACCAGCTCACTTTCGAAAGCCGCTCCGTGGTGATGCTGTACGTTGTAAGTGTCCGAAGCACCGTCGGCATAGATGGCATATCCTTTGGCATATTTGTTTTTCTTGGAAGTGCGGAGCAACATTTCGGCATACACACGTGCCGGATATGTTTTGTCGCTTTTAAGACTGGATAGTGTGACGTTGAGTGTCTTCTTGCCCGAAGCCGGCAGGTTGATGACAAAAGCCAGTTCGTCGGCACGGGTGTCACCGTTCATATCGTCGAGCTGTGAGGGAATTTCGTTTGTCCCGTCGAAAACAGTAGCCGACTTGACAGTAAATCCTGCTCCAAGGGAACTGAGATCAATAACGACAGGCTCGTCCACCTTTTCAGCGTTCCACGGATTTTCAACGATGACTTCTATTTTCTTTTCCTGACCTTGTGCCGATGCACTCAGTTCTCCTGCCAGCAGTGCCAGACAGATTGCAGAGAATGTTTTCATAATATATTCAGCATTTTATCGGTATCCGATAAGTTCCGGATATCAAAGAACTTGTCGGAGTAGTATATGATTTTATAGTCGGAAGTTCCGAAAAGGAAGAAAGGATCTGTAAACATGAGAACCAAGCTTGCGTGACTTGAACCGGATGTTTACAGACCCTTCGTCGTTCTTATTTCTGATAACGGAAGGATTCGGGTTAGAATTTATACGATTCTGCCTGGTTTCCTACCTTTTTATATTGTTTGTCGCCTACAGTAACGTTTGTTACATTCTGCATTTTCAGGTTGATTCCACCTTTAGTAGTAATGACTTTCACGTTTATCAGTGTAGCACCATCTGCACGGTTCAGTATTACGCCGTCTTTAGCATCCGACATGGTTACGTTTTCGATGTGGATATTTTTGATAGGCATTTCCGGCAAACCGTTGAACAAGATAGCACGTCCTACGTTCTTTGCTGTAACGTTCTTGATGAAAATGTCGCGGAAAGCAGGAGTTTCTTCTGTTACGGCAGGAATCTTCTGTTCTGTCGGGTTGTTGTAACCGTCGCCTTCACCCGGAGCCTTTCCGCCATAGAACAAGTCGAAAATCAATCCTTCGTTCGGGATGTTGATCATGTTGATGTTGTTGATATGGATATTTTCTACTACACCACCACGTCCGCGGGTACTCTTGAAACGCAAGCCGACATCAGTTCCCAGGAATGTACAGTTGTCTACGTAGATGTTCTTTACACCACCTGACATTTCGCTACCTACAACGAAACCTCCATGTCCGTGCAGAACTACGTTGTTGCGGATGATGACATTCTGGCAAGGTTCACCACGACGGCGTCCGTCTTCGTCCTTACCCGACTTGATACAGATACCATCGTCGCCGGCATCGAAGCTGCTGTTCTGAATCAGTGCACGGTTGCAAGACTCCAGGTCGAGTGCATCACCATTCTGTGAGTACCAGGGGTTAGATACGCTGATATTGTTGATGGTAATGTCTTCGCAAGAAAGCGGATGCAGACACCAGCTTGGAGAGTTCTTGAAGGTTACGCCTTCCAGCAACACCTTTTTACACTTGATAAAGCTCAGCAGAACCGGACGCAGCCAGTCGCGTATGCTGTTCCATTCTTCATCGGTATTGATTCCTTCGGGTACATTGAAGTTCTTGCATGCCATAGCTCCTTTGATAGAGCCTTCGCTCGGATACCAGATACGTCCTGATTCATCGAGTACACCACCCGAAGCCACCAGCTTTTTCCATTGGTTGGCAGTCATTTTGTCTTTCTTTACCGGACGCCATGTATCACCGTTTCCGTCCATCACACCTTTTCCGGTGATGGCAACGTTTTCAGCGTTGAGAGCTGATATCGGTGACTGGCAGCGGCGTGGTTCCAGTCCTTCGAATGAAGTTTTGACGATAGGATACTGAGTGTGGTCGGCTGTAAACAGAACCAGTGCGTTTTCTTCCAGATATAAATTGATGTTGCTTTGCAGTACGATAGGACCGGTAAGCCACAGTCCCGCAGGTACGTTAACCTTACCGCCACCCTTTTCGGCTACAGCCTTGATAGCTTTGTCGAAAGCTTCTGTATTGAGCGTAATACCGTCGGCTACAGCACCGAATTCAGTAATAGAACGCGAATAATCGGGGAATACCGGCAGCTGAACCATATTACTCTGCAATGGCCGTTCACTGTAGATGTTATCGGCTTCTGTTGCATTTTTTGCCGTTACACTGTTTGTGTAGCCCAGTGCAAAAGCTGCGATGCATACTGATAAAGCCCATTGTCTTAAGTTGCTAAATGTAATCATGAGCGCTAATATTTATGTTTATCTTGTTGTTCTTTTACTCTATATTAAATAAAGGTGAGGTTTTCTTGAATGTACTTATTATCCTTAGCGCCCGGCAACGTTCTTTCACAGAAGGTTGACAGGCAGGATAATAAAGACCTTTTTTTAACCTAATTTCTAACCTTAATAAATATTATGAAAAACCTCTTGTTGATGTTTACAAAATTAGCAGGTTCGCATGAAAACGATGTGAACATTTTGATTCAATAGGTGAAAAAAATGTGCAATCTTGTGTTTTTATATATGAAAAATTGACAAAAGATGCATTCTTTGGTATGCAGGGGGGAATATTGTTCATTTTTCATAGATTCATGCCTGAAAATGTCAGGATTAACAGAATTGTTTGTATCTTTGCCCCAAATTTATAATAAAAAATGTATGAGTTATAATTTACTGAAAGGAAAAAGAGGTATTGTTTTTGGTGCTCTGAATGAACAGTCTATTGCATGGAAAGTTGCAGAAAAAGCTGTTGAAGAAGGAGCAGTGATCACTTTGTCCAATACTCCTGTTGCTGTCCGTATGGGAGAAGTTTCTGCATTGGCAGAAAAGCTGAATTGCGAAGTGATTCCGGCAGACGCTACAAGCGTAGAAGATTTGGAAAACGTTTTCAAGCGTTCAATGGAGGTATTGGGAGGTAAAATCGACTTTGTACTGCACTCTATAGGTATGTCACCTAACGTACGTAAGAAACGTACTTACGATACCCTTGACTATGATATGTTGAACAAAACGCTGGATATTTCAGCCGTTTCATTCCATAAGATGATTCAGTCGGCTAAAAAACTGAATGCTATCAACGAATACGGTTCTATCGTTGCACTGAGCTATGTAGCTGCACAGCGTACATTCTACGGTTACAACGATAAGGCAGATGCGAAAGCTTTGCTTGAATCTATCGCACGTAGCTTCGGTTACATTTACGGACGCGAACATCACGTACGTATCAATACCATTTCACAGTCGCCTACCATGACTACTGCCGGATCGGGAGTAAAAGGTATGGATAAACTGTTCGACTTTGCCAACCGCATGTCGCCTCTGGGCAATGCTTCGGCTGACGAATGTGCTGACTACTGTATCGTAATGTTCTCTGACCTTACTCGTAAAGTCACTATGCAGAACCTGTTCCACGATGGAGGTTTCTCTAGCATAGGTATGAGTCTTCGTGCTATGGCTACTTACGAAAAGGGTCTGGATGAATACAAAGACGAAAACGGAAATATTATCTACGGATAATATCTGACGGATAAACTGTTTACATGAGAAAATTTATATTCATATTACTAAGCATCGTCGTACTTGTTTCCTGTCATACAGGAGAGCAAGACGGCGATGTTTTGCTTAATAAGAATATAAAGGTTTTCCGTTACGACCGTCTGCATTATGAGGCCACGGCAATGAACAGCTTCTCGGCATTGCAGAAAATGCGCCTCGACTGTCCGCGTGCTACCAAGCTGCTGATAGATGACGTGCTCATGCTGGGTACAGTAGACGAGCCTGCTATCAACGAACGCTTGTGTGAGTATTACTCTGACACAATTTTGCTCCGGCTGATGCAGGATGCGACCGAGAAGTTCAAAGATATGACTTCCCTTGAAAAGGGATTTACCGAAGGTTTTCACCGTTTGCGGGAAGAGATACCTTCATTTCCCATACCGGCAGTCTACTCGCAAATCTCAGCACTCAACCAGTCGGTAGTGGTGGGCGACAGCTTGCTGGGCTTCAGTATTGACAAGTACATGGGCGAAGACTATCCGCTTTATCGCCGGTATTATTACGACTATCAGCGCCGCTCGATGAATCCGGACCGGATACTTCCCGACTGTTTTACCTTCTATCTGCTTAGCTTATATCCGTTTGAATGGCATCCGGGACACCGTTCGCTATACGATGTCATCATGCACCAGGGAAAAATACACTGGGTAGTGCGTAAGGTACTTAAGATGAAATCGAACGGAGCAATGCTGGGATATAGCAGCGAGGAAGAAGACTGGTGCAAGGAACATGAGAAGGAGATGTGG
>ENA-ORHW01000192-ORHW01000192.1-human-gut-metagenome-genome-assembly--contig:-NODE-192-length-6196-cov-4.32747_pt1 | contig 6196 bp, 4 predicted proteins | sample MGYA00243082_ERZ508733 | MGnify/ENA primary metagenome ERZ508733 (study PRJEB26277, sample SAMN04329845) | human gut metagenome | biome: human-associated habitat | host: Homo sapiens | place: USA... | reverse complement strand
AAGGTGTGAAGCTTATATCTGCATTCCTTGCTGAATTATGCAGTGCATAGAAGTCGTTACTACGTTTTGGGCAGATCTGTTCTGGATAGGCAAGTTGATGTACAATATCATTACTTACAGGGTAGCGTTCTATTGTTGTATAGTGAACTTGACGTTTTGAATTATCAGCTTCCAACAGAGTGAGAAATGCATTGAGCCCGGTTCCGAAACCGATTTCCAGTATTCGCAGTGTAGAGGAGGGATGATGTTTCATTCCCATGTTGATAAATATATGTTCAGACTCCGTCAAAGCCCCTTTTACGGAATGATAATGTTCGTTTAGTTCAGGTACGAAAAGTGTATAACTTCCATCTGCAGTTTGTTCTAGTTCTATCATAAATTAAAATTGATATAATAATTATTTTAGAAAAGGCTGATAATACCAAGAGTTGCTGCTACTAATATAGCGTAACGAGCCAGCTTTCCGATGCTCATTGAAATAGTAACAATCCCAATATGAGCTCTCATCAATCCTAATACAATAAAAATAGCATCTCCTACTACAGGCAAAAAAGAGAATAATGCCATCCATGCTCCCCTTCCATGTATAAATCGGGTAGCACGTTCCATTTGTTTCGGAGTTACTCCAAGGTATTTTTCTATCCATTCCATTTTTCCAAGATGGCCTATCCAATAGCAGGTAAGTCCACCTAAAACGTTGCCTGCTGTTGTGGCAATGGTAGACCATATAGGGTCGAGTCCTAAGCCAACACAAGCAAGTAGGACTGCTTCAGAACTGAATGGTAAAATTGTTCCGGCAAGAAAAGCAGATAAGAACATACCAAAATATCCCCAGTCGGTCAGAAGTTGAAGAAATATATCCATAAATTAAATAAGCACAATGCAAACCAGATAACAAGAACCGTAATAAAAGTTATTCGGGTAAATTTATTGAAAGTAAGTGAAAATAAATGTCCTCCCATAAATACCATCGGAATAATAGCTAAAGGAAGTAATGCTTTAATATGAGATGGTTGTAAAACCATAAGAATATTTATCCATACTCCCATGGATAGTATCACTTGTAATAAAATACGAGTTTGTACTTTGTCTTTATATGCAAATCGTAAATAAGGAATACTAAATGCAATCCATAATATTGTGATAACTCCCCATAAAGTATAATAGCTGAAATGTATGGATGCATAATTTATTTGATCAAACTGTAGAATATGCGAAATTACATTGTAGAATTCTTCGGTTTGATCCGTATACAAATCATATCCCAGCAGAAGCCAGTAAGGTAATGTAAAGCCAATGATTCCGGCAAAAAAGGTTTTTCCTTCAAGCGAACGAAGGTTAATCATATGAATATATAGTAGCGGAGTAATCCAAGCTATACAAGGAAGAATAAGGCTACTTAACCCCATCCACAAAAAAGCATGGAATATGGCGGTCGAAGCATGGGGAGATTCATAGCTTTGAAACAGTGAATATAGCATACAAAGAAAGAATACTGGAAGTAATAGTGTAACATCCCATGTATGCAAGAAAGGTGTTGCCGCATAAAACAGAAGAAAAAAAGAAGCAGGAAGCGTCGTACGTGTACGTATCAGTGCAAACTTCGTATCCGTCTCCAGTAGCAGGTAAGTAGTAAGGCTGAATATTAATAACGAGCCAATATTTGCCCATAAATGTGGAGTCGATATGACCCATAGAATAAGTGTTAAAGTACTTACAACTGGAAGTGTGGCACGTCCTGTCGCAACTTCGTATTGAAATCTGTTTCTGGTCTGGATCATGTGACGGATATTGATGACAAAAGAAATGTCACCACAGCTACACTCATTTACTCTTTAAACAGAATAATTGGTGTAGCTGTGGTGATGAATTGAAATATTATAAGTCGAAACCGATATCAGAACGGAAATATTTCTTTTCGAATGAAATTTTTCCGGCATTGGTAAAGGATTGTTTCAATGCTTCTTCCTTGTTGGTACCGTATGAGCTGACAGCTATCACACGACCTCCGGATGTGACAACCTGATTATCTTTCAATGCTGTTCCGGCATGGAATACGATGCTGCCTCCTGCTTTAGCTTCTTCGATTCCTGTTATAGGGAATCCTTTTTCATATGCTTCTGGATAACCGCCAGATACCAGCATAACGCATACTGCAGAACGTGAATCTATTTCAAGTGTCTTTTCATTGAGGTTTCCTGCCGCTACTCCTTCAAACAGTTCCACAAGGTCACTCTTAATGCGCAGCATGACACTTTCAGTTTCAGGGTCACCCATACGGACATTGTATTCAATAACCATCGGTTCACCTTTTACGTTAATCAAACCGAAGAAGATAAATCCTTTATAATCGATGCCTTCAGCTGCCAGGCCTTCTACTGTCGGACGAATAATGCGTTCGTCTACTTTCTTCATCCAAGCTTCGTCTGCAAACGGTACTGGCGAAACAGAACCCATACCTCCGGTGTTCAGACCTTTATCGCCCTCGCCGATACGTTTGTAATCTTTTGCTTCAGGTAAGATTTTATAGTTCTTTCCGTCAGTCAAAACGAAAACAGAACATTCGATGCCACTCAAAAACTCCTCGATAACAACGGTTGCCGATGCATTACCGAACATACCGCCGAGCATTTCTTTCAGTTCTTTTTTTGCTTCCTCTAGAGTCGGAAGAATCAGTACACCTTTTCCAGCACACAAACCGTCAGCTTTCAATACATACGGAGCTTGTAATGTTTCGAGGAAAGCAAGACCTTCTTCCAAATTGGCAGAAGTAATGCTTTTATATCCAGCTGTCGGGATATGATGACGTTGCATGAATCTTTTAGCGAATTCTTTACTTCCTTCGAGTACGGCACCTGCTTTTGACGGACCGATTACTGGAATATTGGCCAATGCAGCAGCGTTCTTAAAGAAGTCGTAGACACCTTTTACCAATGGATCTTGATACCATTTGCTACAACAAATTCTTTGATAGCCTCGAAATCGTCTGCTTTTATCGCTACATTTTCACCAACTTCACGTGTTCCGGCATTACCTGGAGCGATGTATAGTTTTTCTATTTTCGGACTTTGGGCAATTTTCCATGCTAGTGCATGCTCACGTCCACCTGAACCTAACAGTAACAGTTTCATATGTTTACAGTATTATGATTTGTTTCTTTATTTTATTTCAAATGATCAAGAAAATAACGGGTGATGTGTTCGTGCAAGTGTACGAGGTCGCGCCCCATCATGTTGTGACCGTCTTCCGGATAGATGAAGAAATCTGGATGAGTTCCAGCGTCAATACAAGCACGTAAAAAACTGATGCTGTGTTGCGGTACACAGGTAGGATCCATTCCACCGATAATTACTTCCAGACGACCTTTCAAGTTACCAGCCTTTAAGCGAAGATTTGATTCCTTATATCCTTCAGGATTAGCTTGTGGAGTATCCATGTATCTTTCTCCATACATAACTTCGTAGAATTGCCAGTCGATAACCGGACCACCAGCTACTCCTACCTTGAAGATATCCGGATAAGTCAGCATAAGATTAGTTGTCATGAATCCCCCGAAGCTCCATCCATGAACACCGATTTTGTCTGCATCAACATATGGAAGTGATTGCAGGAACTTGGCTCCTTGTACTTGGTCTTTCATTTCTTCTGTACCAAGATGGCGGAAGGTACAATTTTCGAACTTAATACCGCGATTATCACTTCCACGGTTGTCAACAGTAAGCATTACATAACCTTGTAGTGCCATGTAAAGATCCCATCCACGTGCATTATAAAAACGGTTATTATGTATCATTTGTGCATGTGGACCTCCGTATACGTAAATAATAGCCGGATATTTTTTGTTCGGATCGAAATTAACAGGCTTAATTAAGCGGTAATACAAATCTGTTTCTCCATCGGCTGCTTTAATTGTTCCTACAGTAATTTCCGGTAAATTGTAGTTTTCCTTCAGCGGGTCGGTTGCTGTAAACAGAGTTGTACCTTTTTTCCCGGTAGTAGGAAGAATACTGATTTCACGTGGAACATTATTCGAAGTGAAGTAATCGATAAGATAGGTTCCACTGGCTGATAATTTGGCCTGGTGAGTACCATCTTCCATACCGATCAGTGTACGTTTCCCATTTTTTACGTTCAGACTGAATATATTAGTCTGTAAAGGAGATATTTCCGTACTTGCAATTATGATTTCTTTACGAGCAGCATTGAATCCTAAAACATCTTGAACTAACCAGTTGCCTTCAGTCAATGGGATTGTTTTCAGATATTCACAATATTGGTCTTCACTATCCTTTCCAGTTTTCCATTCACCTTTCAGTTTGGCTTTTGTATCCAAAAGATACAAATGGATGAAACCGTCTCGCTGTGTCCGATAAATAAACTGGCTATCATCCCAAGGTAAAAATATCAGAGGATGCTGAGGCTCTACGTAACGAGTATGTTTCTCTTCATAAAGTACTCCTATCTTTTGTCCGCTTACGGCATCATATTGAACCAGTTGTGCATGATTCTGGTCGCGGTTCAGTTCGATAACGAATACACTCTTTTCGTCAGGGCCCCAACTGATGTTAGTAAAATAACGGTCAGTAGGAGCACCGGCTTGTAAATAAATTGTCTTGCCATCTTTTACATTGTATATTCCGACAGTTACTTTTTGGCTTGGCATACCAGCCATTGGGTATTTGTCAGGAACAAGTTCGGCAATGCGTGCTGTAGTATTTACCTGTGGATAATCGGTTACCATACTTTGGTCCATACGGTAGAAAGCCAAGTAAGTACCTTTCGGACTCCAGAAAGTACCTTTCATGATACCAAACTCATTACGGTGTACAGCTTGGCCATATACGACATCCTTTTCCTGCTGTTGGTTCCCTGTAACTTTTGGGTTAACCATGCTGCTGAAATCCCCTTCATGTGCTACATACAGGTCATCCCCGATTGTATATGCCATGTAGCCATTTTCTTTACAGAAATCGAAGTTTGGCGGACCTTCTCCCTGCAGGTTAAATAGATTGACTATTTTCTTTTTGCTGAAGTCATACCATATCATGTACTTTTGTCCGGGAGTACGGTCGTCATACTGGGTAAAAGTAATCACATTACGGTCACCCCAAGGAAGTGAAGCAGCCATCAGTGTACGAAGTGGTTTGATATGACCTGTAAGTTTGTAAGGCATTTTGCCATTTTTCAGCGCTTCATTTACCTCTTCCAGTGTGACGAGTATACTTTCTTTTCCGCTTTTAGTATCTATTTTTTTGATGTTCTCTATATCTGTACGGACACATATATCACCCCACCATTGTAGTCCGGGCATGCTTTTCGGCACAAGATTAAAATAATTATCTCCACCCGGTATTACATCATTGAGGGTGAATGTCTTTTTCTCTTGGGCAGATGAAATTGTAGCTATCATACAGAATAGAGCTATTATTTGAAATATACGCTTCATTTTCAGTGGATATACGTTACTTATTCATTTTCTGTATTTTCTTCGTTTGCACGACGACGGTGCATATAACGAGGTGCGGGTGCCTGCTTAGGGCGTCCGTCATCAGTAGAAGGACGTGAAGGACGATTTTCGCGAGAAAAGTTTTTCTTATCGTTTTCCTTACGTTCTGTTCGGAAACTTGTTTTTTTATCTCCTTTATATTCTACTTTTTCTGCACGCTTCCGTGAACGGGTTTCGTTTCCTTCCCGCTTAGGCTTAAATTCTTTGTCACTGTTTTCACTACGGAAGGTTTTGTATTTTCCATCGAAAATCTGATATTTCCGGAACTGACATTCCAGTGAACCATTAAACAAAGGAACTTTGACTGAGGGCTTTAGTCCAATTTGGTCGAAACATTCGTCACGGTAGCTTAATATCCAGGCATCATTGCCGCTGAATGCATGTTTCAGGCGTTCTCCAATCATTTGGTATAGGCCTAGCAGATCATCAGAAGATATTCGTTCTCCATAAGGTGGATTAGTCACAATGATACTCTTTTCTTTAGGCTGTTCAAATTGTTGGAACGGTTGGATTTTTAGAATGACATCCTTGCTTACTCCTGCTGCTTTTACATTGTGCACAGCAATTTCGTTGGCTTTCGGATTGTTGTCATATCCGTAAATTTTATGGTTAAATTCACGTTCATTAGAATCATCATTATAGATTGAATCGAATAAATCCTGGTCGAAGTCACGCCGCTTTTCAAAGCCA
>ENA-ORHW01000191-ORHW01000191.1-human-gut-metagenome-genome-assembly--contig:-NODE-191-length-6197-cov-3.75545_pt1 | contig 6197 bp, 5 predicted proteins | sample MGYA00243082_ERZ508733 | MGnify/ENA primary metagenome ERZ508733 (study PRJEB26277, sample SAMN04329845) | human gut metagenome | biome: human-associated habitat | host: Homo sapiens | place: USA... | reverse complement strand
ATCCCTACTGTTTAGCTGCAATTCAGACTAAAGCTGATTTATTAAGCACATCTACTTGGTCGATTGCAGCCAAGATATCGGTATCTACGGCGAAGACTCCATGTTTTTCCCACATTACCACATCATAGTCGTCCAGCTCGTTGATGGTGGCTTCGGCAAGTTCTACAGAACTTGGAAGTTTATAGGGAACCATTCCCAGTCCTCTTGGGCAGAAGGCCTTAGTTTCGGGTATCATACTCCATAACAAATTGGAAGCATAGTCTTTTTCCATGAACTTTTTGTTATGAGTCAAAGCTACCAGTTCAATGGGATGAGTGTGCAGGGAAGCTTTATAATTGGAGCCTTTTGAGATAAGGTTATTGTGTACGCTCAAGTGTGACGGTAATTCAGAGGTAGGATTAACCGGCTCATCAGCTATAATGACATAGCTGGCACAGTCATCCAGAATGCGGATAACTGAGCCGTTTGCCATTGGCTGGCGTGCAAGGTCGCGCATACGTTTGTTGGTTCCCTTGCAGTAGAAATAGCATCCTTTCAGATATGGCAATGTTGCTCCTATAGGTTTTACTTCACTGATGGCAGGCATTGCTTTTATTTCATCGTCTACATATTCTGTAATGTTGATGGTAATGTTTCCTCCATTACGTTCAGCCCATCCTTTCTGCCATAAATAGCCGGCAACTTCGGCTACTTTATTAATCTCGGCAGCCAGTTTCGGACGATTGTTCAAAATAGATTCCATATTTTCTGTATTGTATGTTTTAATAATTATTCAATTTGTCAGGCTTGTGCCATTGCTACTACGATAATAGAAGCAATCAGTACGGCAAGTCCTAGTATCAATGTTCCAATAGTTTGTGCACTGCAACCTTTCCATTCTTTAAGGAGTATTCCCCCGACCTTGCTGAAAGTTACGTTCCGCGACATCAGTATACTCCATGAAAAAGCTAGCAATATCGTGCTGGCGGAAAGGAAGCTTTTTCCCATCTCCAGTCCGAAGAACTGAGAGTACCATAAAACTCCTGCCAGTGCGCAAAATAAGATATTATTTGTAAATGTACCTTTGCTGACAGAGAAATATTCTTGTCCTGTTTGGTTCTTCAGATTCTGCTGGATGCAATATGCTGCATTGGTACAGAATCCGCCTAACGTTACCAGAAAAATGACGGGGAGTCCTGCATACAGTGCATCTGTTCCTTTTTCAAGTGCAGCTTCTTTTATAGGAGTACCTGCATCCAGACCTAAGGCAAAGCATGCACTCATGATTCCTGCAAGCAAGGCAACCAGCAGTCCTTTAGTCAAGGCAAAAGCATTTACTGCCGCTTTCTTTTCTTCTTCGCTCATGTTTTTAGAGCGGAGACTGCCTGCATATCCGATGATAGCAATACCTGCCAGTGTGATGCAGACTCCAATAAGTAGCATTAAACCTTCTCCATGGAATAAATCTGTTCCACCGAATAAAGCAGGAAATAATGTTCCAAAAGCTGCACATGTACCTAGAGAAATACTTTGTCCCAGTGCTACTCCCAAGTAACGCATGCTCAGTCCGAAAGTGAGTCCTCCAACACCCCATAAAATTCCATATATAATAGCTAGTAAAGCTCCTCCGCTGCTCCATAATTCAGTAAGAGTACTTCCTGCTGGAATTGCCAGCAATGCTCCCAGCAGTGGAAAAACTAGCCATGCGAAAATGCCTTGTACAAGCCAGAAACTTTCCCAGGACCAGTTTTTTACTTTGTTGATTGGAACATACGAACTGCTTTGTCCGAAACTGCCTATGGCAATTATCAGTATACCTATCAGCGTGTTCATAAGTAGTATGTTTTTTCCAGTTTTAGAATTTAAGTTATATATACCAGATGCCATCCGCGGGTAAAAGCCCTTTGGATGACATCTGTATCGAGATTTAGCAACGTTTCGATGTTACGTCTGCTTCGTATTTTTCAATATCGGCAATATACTCTTCGCCTACAGGTACATTATTCTTCAAACAGAACATATCCCATACAGCATTCCATGGGAGGACTTTGGCTTCTTCTAGCAGAGCGAGGCGTTCGAACAGCTGATTGTTGGCTTCGTATTCGCGGAGCTTGGCAATAGGTTCAAGCAATGCACGTAACATTGATTTCTGTGTAGCGCGTGCTCCGATGACATAAGCACCGATACGATTGATACTTGCATCGAAAAAGTCCAGACCGATATGCACACGGTCGAGTGCATTGCACCGTACGATTTCCTGACACAAATCCAATGTTTCATCGTTCATGATAGTAACATGGTCGCTATCCCAGCGTACCGGACGGCTTACGTGAAGCATGATTTCCGGAACGTACAGCAGCAGTGAAGATAGTTTGTCGGCAACACTTTCTGTCGGGTGGAAATGCCCCATGTCGAGTGTAATCATTTTCTGTCTGCTGACTCCGTAACCGATATAGAAGTCGTTGGAGCCTACAGTGTAACTTTCAAGACCGATGCCGAATACTTTCGATTCGATACAGTCTTTCATGTTCTTGTATTCGGTGGCAAAAATGCGGTCGAGTGAATCTTTCAACAGTTCACGGTATTGCATGCGGTTTACTGTGATATCTTTACTTCCGTCGTGAACCCATACATTCATGATACAAGGATCATTCTGGCGTTTACCCATTTCTTCGGCAATGGCACGACAGCGGATAGTGTGTTCTACCCAGAAATCACGGATTGCTTTATCCGGATTGGCTAAAGAAAGATTTCCGCTTTTGGGATGTGAGAAAGAGGTTGAGTTGAAATCAAGCTTCATATTGTTTTCTGCAGCCCATTGCATCCAGCTTTCAAAGTATGAAGCATCTACCTGATCGCGGTCGACAAATTTTCCTTGAAAGTCTCCGTATATTTCATGCAGGTTCAAGCGGTGTGTACCTGGTAAATAAGATGCTGCTTTTAAAACATCCTGACGCACTTCGTCAATGTTGCGTGCCTTGCCCGGATAATTACCTGTTGCTTGAATACCACCAGTCAGTGAACCGTTTGATTCGAATCCGGCAACATCATCTGCCTGCCAGCAGTGTAGTGACAGGGATATATTTTGCAATGTATCCATTGCTTTGTCTACATCAACTCCTACAGCTGCATACCGTTCTTTTGCTATTTCATACGCTTTTGTTATTAATTCTTCTTTCATGATATTATGTGTTTAAGTTATTGATTATTATTGAGTAATTGTCTTGAATTGGAGATAGGCTACATCCCATGTCTCTTTGTGTTCGGGATAGAAGGTTTTTAAATGTATAGCGTGACTTAAAAGTTGACGCATAGAAGCAATATCTGCTGCTTGACCTGCTGCTACAGCTTGTATCATGATGTTTCCTATTGCTGTTGCTTCTGAAGGACCGGCTATAACTGGTATACCGATGGCATTGGCTGTCCATTGGTTCAGAAGATCGTTACGGCTTCCTCCTCCGATAACGTGGAGAACTTCTATCGGATTAGGAGAGAGTCGTTGCAGGTTTTCCAATACTTGCCGGTAACGTAATGCAAGGCTTTCGATTCTACAGCGAACCAGTTGTCCGCGTGTTTCAATGGCTGGTTGATTATGGTCTTTGCAATATTTTTTTATGGTTTCTTCCATGTTTGTCGGATTGTCAAAGACTTTATCGTCCGGACAAATTAAGTTTCGGAATGGTTCACTTGCTTCAGCTTCAGCAATCAGGTCGGGGTATGAAGTATCTCCCCAGTTTATGCGGCACCGCTCCAGCAGCCACATGCCACAAATATTTTTCAATAGGCGGATAGTTCCTTCTACTCCTCCTTCATTGGTAAAATTCAAGGCTTCTGTTTCGGCATTGATAACTGGAGCTTGAGTTTCTACTCCCATCAACGACCAAGTACCGCTGCTTAAATAAGCAAAATTCTTGTTTGCTGCCGGTACAGCAGCAACGGCAGAAGCTGTGTCGTGGCCTGCAACTGCTACTACAGGAATAGCACTAAGTCCTGTGAGTTGTTGTAACTCAGGAGTTAGGCTTCCAATAATTTCTCCAGGATAGACAAAGCGTCCGAAGTGCTTCTCATTTAATCCGATGCTTTTGAGTATTTGCGAGTCAAGTTTCCGGGTATGTGCATTAACGAGTTGCGCGGTTGAGGCTATCGTATATTCAGTAACCATTTCTCCGGTTAGCATGTAGCTGAGTGCATCTGGCATGAATAATATTTTGTCGGCATGTGCCAGTGCACTGTCATTGTTTCTTCGTAAGGTATCAAGCTGAAATAAAGAGTTGAAGTTCATAACTTGGATGCCTGTCAGTTCATAAACTTCATTACGTGGTACTCGTTTAAAATATTTTTCGGGAGCTCCCTCTGTCTGAGGGTCACGGTATGCATATGGTTGTCGCAATATACCACCATCTATTCCAATACATACAAAGTCTACTCCCCACGTATCGATACCGATAGAAATAATTTCTGTATCTTTTTTATTTCCGGCAATTTTCAGACCTTCTACAATATTCCGGTAAAGTTCATAAATATCCCAGTAAAAATGTCCTCCTGTTTCTATAAGGTGATTGGGGAAACGGTTAATTTCTTCCGTAATCAGTCCTTGAGGAGTAAAATATCCTAATATCGTGCGTCCGCTGGTTGCTCCCAGATCGACTGCAAAAAAGCATTTTACCATAGTTACAATTCAGGTTTGTTGTTTTGAATTTTATCTGATGCAAATGTAGAATTTTGTGAAACGAAAAAAATGCTCTTTTTGACTTTAAGACTAAGTTATTTGATATACTTGACAAGCTATGAATATGATAAATGATTTGAGTTGTCAAAAGAAATATATTGTCTATAATGTAGATACTTGTTGTTAATAAATGTTTTTATTATTTTGTTTTCTTTTGTTTATTGTTTTGAATAATTATTTTTGCTTCTGTGATTCAATAAATTTTGTTTGATTGGAGTTTTCTTTTAGATTATCTGCTTTTGTTTATTTTAATTTAGTTATAAACCTAATTTTATTGCTATGAAAAAGACAATATGGCTATTGGTATTGAATATTGTAATAGGAGGTATATGTCAGGCTCAGCTGCCGGAGCGAAACGCTGTGAATATTGAAAAATACAGAGAGATTTGCAAGAAACATATATATAATGAGATGATGGGCTTGTATCGTCAGGCAGGAGGTTCTTTACTTTTTCCTTTTCTGGCTCCGGGAAGTAGTCAGTATTTGGATATGTTATGGGATTGGGACTCGTGGCTCAGTGATGTGGCCTTGCGTCAGATTTTATCAGACAAAGGAACTGAAGCTGATAAAAAGGAAGCTTTGGCTTATGAACAGGGATGTGTATTGAATTCGTTGAGTTACGGGGGAATGGATGGCTGGATTCCTATCTGGATAGAACGGAATGCTCCAAGTCGTGAAGAAATGTTGAAGAAAAGAAATCCGTGGAAGACCAATATGCATAAGCCGACACTTGCCCAGCATGCTGCTTTTATCGTTAAAAATATGGGTGGAGATGCAGAGTGGTTGCGGGAGGACTTTTATACTTTACAGGCTTTTGTAGCTAAGTATCTTAATTTTCACAGGCATAAAGCAACAGGATTGATTTATTGGGAAACGGATGAGGCTATCGGAGTAGACAATGATCCGAGTACCTTTTATCGTCCCCATGGTAGTTCTGGCTCTATCTTTCTGAATTGTTTAATGTATAAGGAACTTCAAGCGATGGCTTATTTAGCCGACTGTCTGAACTTGACAGATATTTCAATCTTTTTTGAGAAAGAAGCTGAAACACTGAAAACCAATATACGTAAGCACTGTTGGGATGAACGAGACCGTTTTTATTATAGTGTAGACTTAAATCTTCTTCCAGTAGAAAAACCTGATATCAAAGGATTGTACCCGGGAGATTTATATTTGCATGTGGGACAGCCCAGAACATACGACTGCTTGATCCAGCGATTTAGTGTATGGAGTGGTTTTATGGCTATGTGGGCTCAAGTTGCAACGCCAGAACAAGCTCGGCAAATGGTACAGATACATTTTTGTGATACAACTTCTTTTAATGCTCCTGCAGGTATCCGTACGCTTTCTCCCTTGGAAAAAATGTATAATGTGCGAGCGAGTGGTAATCCCTCTTCATGGGCAGGACCTATATGGATTAATGTGACGTATCTTGAATTCTGAGGCCTGCGGCAGATTGGTGTTGACGTCGAAGACGAAGTAGTTGCGG
>ENA-ORHW01000189-ORHW01000189.1-human-gut-metagenome-genome-assembly--contig:-NODE-189-length-6208-cov-4.6301_pt1 | contig 6208 bp, 7 predicted proteins | sample MGYA00243082_ERZ508733 | MGnify/ENA primary metagenome ERZ508733 (study PRJEB26277, sample SAMN04329845) | human gut metagenome | biome: human-associated habitat | host: Homo sapiens | place: USA... | reverse complement strand
TAGTCGCTTGCTCAGATGTGCGACTTCCTGAAGTATGTGTTGTAAAGGATTCAATAGCCTAAATCAAATAATGAGGGTTGTTGTACTTCTTGGACGGTCGCTTTGGTGGCGGTTCTCGGCTTGTTGCGGTTTTGCAACCTGCGGACTTCCTCGTCTTGGTATTGTCGGATAGCGTTCTGCCGTGCTTCCGCCTTCTCCTCTGCGGTGAGTTCCACCACATGGTTCACAGCTACATGACACTGGATAGGCTTGCCCACCTCAATCTCGTTCACCTCAAAAAAGTGTACGGCTTGACCGTATATATCCCCGACCGTGAAGCCGAAGCAACCGCATATCTGCAATGTTCTTGGCTGGGTTGCGGTAGCTCTTGGCGAAAAGTGTATCTTCCTCCGCACGTTGCTCCAAATACATTTGTATCGTTCTCTTGAAATGGTCTGTTCCTTTCATAATCGCTATATCTTTGAGGGGTTATCGTTCAAATAAAGTATGTCGCAGTCCTCCACTTCGGCAGGAAGTCCGAAAAGCGGATAGCGTGAAAAATAAGGGTGTGCGTTTCCTTCCTCGTCCGTAACGGGTGAAACGATTTGTACCTGCCAATCATTTACCCATCGGTCTATCATACGGATTTCATCGTCCGTCAGTCCCGTTGCGTCCCCGTTGATGAGATAGCACAAACTCCACGTGGGTATCTCTTCCGTTGTCTTATTCATGTCGGTAGGGATTAAAGGGTGAATAACCAAAGGATGAAGCCGAAGAAGGCGATTGTGGAAAGGATAGCCACGATTATGCCTATCGTCACTCGGAACACTCCGTTTATTATCTCTCTTACGATACCCCAAAGGATGCCTAACACCCAAAGGGCGGTGCGCACGATTAGGGTGCATATCGCAAGCCCCACGTATTGCGACATTTGTCTGAAGTCTGCCGTTGCTGGCAGAGCCGTAGCATGGGTGAAGTTCCAGGATGCGGTTTATCCTGCAGTTTAGGATACTGCGGAGTGCGGTCTTGTCGGTAGCCTTGTATTCCGCCCAATGTCCATACTGCTTTACAATGTAGGTTCGGAGAATGTCGGAAAAGTCAAACATCCAACCTTGCAAGGGTACTGCGCTCTTGAAATAGGTGTTGCTGTTCACGTTGCGTGTAAGCCAATCCTTTTCCTCTCGGCTCAATTTCTCACCATTGTTCAGTTTGGTGCGAAGTCCGTACACCTTGCTGCCTTGCAGGTTCTCCAAACTTGGTACTTCCCATGCCACGAATTTTGTTGCTATTGCCGTTCTCATATCCGTTTTGTTTTTGATTTTTTGTTTTTTAATGCGGATTCAAGAGCTGAGGGAGTTGAGTTTCAAACTATCTTATCTGCCTCTCGTTTATCCGACATTTTTTTTATGCGTCTTTCTGTCGCATCGGTCGTTTTCGTTTCGGGTGCTTAAAAAGGTAGGGATTAGGGAATGCAAGGTTTTTCGGTCAAAATACTACCCGCAGGGCTGGAGATTTTTACCGAAAACAGGAGGCTTGACCTTGCTTTCCCGTCCAATCCCGGAATTACCTTTGCGCCCAGAACGGAAATGACTGCCTGATGCGGCTCACTGAAAGGCGCGAAAATGGAGGTAAACGGAAGTGGAGGCAGATTAGACAGGAAAACTTCAAAAGAGAAATCCGTGAAAAAGACATCCCCAACAGAAAAGAACATAGCCGGTAGCGTGAAACCGGGCAAACCATCGGCAAGGAAGTATGTTTTTATCTGTTTGGCCAAACGTGTTTGGTCGGATGGATAAAATCATTCTTCCCGGTTTGTCTGCCGTGAGTGACGGCTTGTTCCATTTATGGAATGTGCGGTCATACACGGCTTTCCGCTTCCGGCTCAAATGAATAACGAAAAAAATCGTCAGAACCCCGTAAAAGCACCTCTTTGGCATAAGCTCAAAAGAAATGGGCCTTGCCTCATCAGTCTAAACTGTTGTTTAGGCGTGAGGCAAAGCCCTTTTCGCCGCTTATGCGGCAGTCGGCATACGTCCGTTCAAAATCCTTTTGGGCGATGGTGTACCGACGGATAAAACCGCTTTTACGGAAAAACTTGTATGAGAAGAAAAAAATTAGGGAGATTCATTTCAAAATCTCCCGTTTTATTGTTACTTTTGCATACGAAGAGTTCTTTGAAGGTTACGCAACGCGCAGAAGAATAATGCAGCAGATAACTAACTAAATCGTAACCTATTACTATCATGAGCGATTAACATACGCTCATTTCCAATAAAATACACTCTTTTCGTAACTTCGTTCCACAATAAATCGCTTAATTATATGAAAAAGATAATCTTAGCAGCTGCAACTTTAGCATTCCTACTATCCGGATGCAATAGCGACAGTAAAAATGCCGGAAAACTTTTCCAACGTGCGGAACTAGCTTTCGCAGCAGGCGACTATAACCTCGCCCGGCTACAAATAGACAGCATACGTACCTATTATCCTAAGGCAGTAGATGTACGTAAGGCAGGAATCCATTTGATGCAACAGATAGATTTGCAGGAACAGCATAAGACGCTGGCTTATCTGGACAGCATGATGACCGTCAAGCAAGCTGAGCTTGACTCAATAAAGGGAAATTTCGTTTTAGAGAAAGATACTGCCTATCAGGAAATCGGAAACTATTTCTACCCGTCGCAGGTAGTAGAAAAAAACATCGGACGCTCTTTCTTGCGTGCACAGGTAAACGAACTGGGCGAAATGTCGCTTACATCTATTTACTGTGCAGGAGGCAACATACACCACACAGCAGTGAAAGTAAGTGCAAACGATGATACATTTGCCGAAACTCCAGCTTCGACAGACAGCTACGAAACAACAGACTTAGGGCGTGCCATAGAAAAGGCTGATTATAAAGTAGGCAACGACGGAGGTGTAGCAGCTTACATCGCAGCCAATAAGGATAAGAAAAGTCTCAAACTGGAATTCATAGGCGACCGTAACTATAAAACAACGATGTATGCCAATGACATAAAAGCAATCACAGAGGTAAGCAATCTGGCACGAATTCTTGCAGGAATGGAAGAAATACGTAAGGAACAGAAAGAAGCAAACTTAAAGATCCAGTTTGTTACCCGAAAAATAGAAGAAGGAGAAGCTAAACAAGAATAAGTTCGAATTTGGCAAAGGAAATACACGCCGGACAACACGCTCAAAAAAGTATTTCAATAAGAAATGTGAGGGACGTGAAAAGCAGAAACAAAAAGATGCTGATGTTTTTTCTAAAATATCAGCATCTTTCAAGTAATTCTTCTCGATGTTTTTTTAAAATTCGTACAAATTTTATTGAGCTTTCCGCATGTCAGGAAGGCTATCAGGCCAAGTCCTCATAAAGCACTATCTATCAGATAATTTCCGATTTACATTTTCTACCAGTACGCCGTACGATAAAGATACTGACCTCATACAATACAAACATCGGGAAAGTAACCATCAGTAAAGTTACGACATCAGAGGTCGGAGTAATGATAGCAGCTATAACTAATGAAATGACTAAAGCATGTTTCCTATACTTAGTCATAAAGTCAGCGGTAAGAAAACCTAGTTTTGCGAACAACCATGCCAGTATCGGTATTTCGAAAGTAATCCCCATCATCAAGCTTAGCATAGTCAGCGTATCAATATAGGAACTTAGCATAATCGTATTTTCGACTTCAGGACTGACCTGATAAAGAGCAAGGAAACGGAAAGTAAAAGGAAATATCAGAAAATAGCTGAATAATACCCCCAAAAGGAACAGCACAAATCCCCATATGATAACTCTCGTTGAATAGCGTTTTTCATTCTCATACAATGCGGGGGAAACATATCTGAAAAGCTGGTAAAGAATATAAGGAGAAGCCAGAATAATCCCTGCATAAAATGAAACATTCATATGCATCAAAAACTGACCGGACAGTTTCGTATTAATCAGACGAACATGAAAGTCATTTGCTTCAAGTCCGGGTATATGCAAGGATGTTCCTATCCATTCAAAAAAACGATAAATATAAAAATCACTATTTTTAGGCATAAGGATAATATGGAAAAGCTCGTCTTTAAAAAAGAAAGAGAGCAACATAAGCACCACAACCACACATGCAATCCGCATGAGAGTTGCCCGCAGTTCATCCAAATGATCCCAAAAGGTCAGTTCCGATTCATTCTTCTCCTTCACGATCTTATTTTTCCTTATTTTCTGGTTTATCAGCAGAATCCTTCAAGTTTTCTTCCACCCCGTTCATACCGTCTTTAAAATTTTTCACGCCTTTTCCGAGTCCCTTCATCAGTTCAGGAATCTTTTTACCCCCAAATAATAAAAGTATAATCAAGGCTATAAACAGCAGTTCCTGGGTACCGATTCCCATAAATAACAATGTGGTATTCATATGCTTAAATTTAGATTGATAAAACTAAAACGTATTTCGAACCAAACAAAGGTACAGATAGTTTTTAATTTGTGCAAATCAGAAATAACTGACATAAAAAAACACCTGTCCCCGATAAAAGGAAACAGGTGTATATCATCTAAACAATAACTTCTGTACTTTTAAATACGTCCAGCTACTACATTCCAGTCCACAACTTTCCAGAAAGCTTCAATATATGCGGCACGACGGTTTCGGTAATCAATGTAATAGGCATGTTCCCATACATCTATTACCATCACAGGAGTCAGTCCTTTTGTCAAAGGATTTCCTGCGTTGGACTCCTGAACAATAGAAAGTTTATGTTCCTTATCCATTACAAGCCATACCCAACCGGAGCCAAACAATCCTAAAGCTGCCTTGGTAAACAGCTCCTTGAACGTGTCAACCGAACCGAAACTTTCTGTAAGAGCCTCAACCAGTTTGGCTGGCATATCAGATTGTCCGGGAGTTAAACTCTGAAAGAAAAAAGTATGGTTCCACGCTTGCGCAGCATTGTTGAATATTCCACCTTCGGCTTTTTTCAAGATTTCTTCCAAAGGCATATCTTCGTAAGGAGTTCCGGGAATCAGCTTGTTCAGATAATCTACATAAGTTTGCAGATGTTATCCATAATGAAATTCGAGTGTTTCTTTACTCATGTACGGGGAAAGTGCATCCAACCCGTAAGCTAATTGAGGCATTACATGAGTCATAATTGTAGTATTTAGGTTAATCTATATAATAAAAACGACTGACAACCAATAAAGTTTACAGCCAAAGCCGATAATGTTCAATCTACCTCCAAATACATACCACACATATACATTATGTATATATATTATCCACTTTCATATTTACAAATATAAATCTTATTTCTGAAATAAAGAAATCGAGAAGCAAATAAAAACATATCCGACAAGCATAATCGGGCAATTGATAACTCCTGATAGCAAAACGCCATATCCAGATTTAAAAATAGTGAAATTTTTCCGTAATTAATTCGAAAGCCCGCAGATTTGCCCACTTTTACGCCAAGAAAGATTCGTTTATACCAAAGAACTTTTTTATCTTTGTAGCGCAAGAAAGAAGAAATACACTATTATAACATAACGTAAATAATAAGAATTATGGAATTAGTAACTAACGAATAACTTACCATTGTTGGTGCTGCCGGTATGATCGGTTCTAACATGGCTCAGACTGCTATCATGATGGGTCTGACTCCGAACATCTGTTTGTATGACCCGTATGCTCCGGGATTGGAAGGCGTAGCTGAAGAATTGTACCACTGCGGTTTCGAAGGCGTAAACGTAACTTTCACTTCTGATATCAAAGAAGCGCTGACTGGTGCAAAATATATCGTAAACTCAGGTGGTGCTGCTCGTAAAGCAGGTATGACTCGTGAAGACCTGTTGAAAGGTAACGCTGCTATCGCAGAAGAATTCGGTAAGAACGTAATACAGTACTGCCCGGATGTAAAACACATCGTTGTTATCTTCAACCCTGCTGATATCACTGGTTTGATTACATTGCTGTACTCTGGTTTGAAACCAAGTCAGGTTACTACTTTGGCAGCTCTTGACTCTACTCGTCTGCGCAGCGAATTGGCTAAACACTTCGGAGTAGCTATGGATGCTGTTGAAAACTGCCGTACTTATGGTGGTCACGGAGAACAGATGGCTGTATTTGCTTCTACAGCAAAAGTTAACGGCAAAGCTCTGACTGACATCATCGGTTCAGACGCTGTGACTAAAGATCAATGGGCTGAAATCCAGCAGATAGTTACTAAAGGTGGT
>ENA-ORHW01000188-ORHW01000188.1-human-gut-metagenome-genome-assembly--contig:-NODE-188-length-6249-cov-3.88602_pt1 | contig 6249 bp, 8 predicted proteins | sample MGYA00243082_ERZ508733 | MGnify/ENA primary metagenome ERZ508733 (study PRJEB26277, sample SAMN04329845) | human gut metagenome | biome: human-associated habitat | host: Homo sapiens | place: USA... | reverse complement strand
ACTAATTACCAGAGATCCGATGAGAATGGAGTTATGGATTGTAAAATAGATGGATTCATCTAGGCATATCTGATGGAATTCTCCGATAGCGAGGCATAAGAAGAATAGATTCTTTTTGATACAATATGTCGCACATTCAATTTTAAAGTTTAATCTAAATATACTAGCTATGGGAAATAAAAAACATAACAAGAAGCAAGATTACAGCAAGCGTGAAGAAGAAAAAGCAAATCGTTTGATAAAGTATTTGTGTGTAGCTTTAATTATTTTGGCTGTCTTGATTATGACCCTTTATTCATTGTCTTAAAAAACGATAACCACGATGGCACAGGAAATAGAACGTAAGTTTTTGGTGAAGGATGATTCCTATCGTCAGCTGGCTGACAGCAAAAGCCGGATAAAGCAAGGTTATATTTGTAGTGCTCGTGGGAGAACTGTGAGAGTACGTATCCGCGATAAGGAAGGTTTTCTTACAATAAAAGGGCCCTCGGATGAGTCGGGGTTAAGTCGCTATGAGTGGGAACGTCAGATTCCGCTTCATGAAGCAGAAGAATTGATGAAACTTTGCGAGCCTGGACTCATCGATAAGACACGTTATTTGGTAAACTTTGATAATCATACTTTCGAGGTAGATGAGTTTTATGGCGAAAATGATGGACTCGTTGTTGCCGAAGTAGAACTCTCTACCGCGGAAGAAACATTCTCATCTCCTGCTTTTCTTGGAGAAGAAGTAACAGGGCAGGTGAGATATTACAATTCTTTTCTGATGAAAGAACCATACTCTACATGGAAAAAATAACAGTTTGTTTTTTCTGAAACCTTCAAAAACCACCTGTAAACTGTTACAGAAGGGGGTAAAAACTGTTATATGATAGATATTCCCCTGTGTATTATCTGATTTTATGAAATTGGTTGTCCGTTTATGAGCTAATATTGCAGTACCAAACGAAACAAGAATATTAATCTCAAACACCAATTATAAAATTATGAGAACTGCTAATTTTGCTCAGGATCTGTTGAGCGTTCAGACAGAACTATTGAATTTTGCTTATAAGTTGACAGCAGATCGCGAAGAAGCAAATGACCTCCTTCAGGAAACTTCATTGAAGGCTTTAGACAATGAAGATAAATATACAGCTGAAACAAATTTCAAGGGATGGATCTATACCATCATGCGTAATATCTTTATTAATAATTATCGTAAGGCTTTACGCGATCAGACTTATGTAGACCAGACCGATAATCAATTTTATTTGAATCAGAATATAGACATTGAAGGTGATTCAACTGAAGGTTCTTATGATTTGAAGGAAATGCGTCGCATAGTTAATGCTTTGCCTAAGGAATATCGCATTCCATTTTCTATGTACGTATCAGGGTTCAAGTATCGTGAGATAGCAGATAAGCTGGGGCTTCCACTTGGTACTGTAAAGAGCCGTATTTATTTTACCCGGCAAAAGTTGCAGGAAGAACTGAAGGACTTCCGTTGAAATTGTGAAAAAACTCTCTATCTTTAAAAATAATTAATAACGTTTTTCATTGACTCCGGGGGCTGTGAAGTTCCCGGAGTTTCTCATTTTTGCAGGAATCTTTTTATTATAGGGCGGAGTATATAATAGTTGACAGGCAATGCTAATCCTACTCCCAGGCTATTGGCTAGAAAATCTAGCCAGTCACCACTTCGGTTGTCTGTGCATGAAGCTTGTAACAGTTCAATACATCCACTCATGAAGATTGGCAATATAATACCTCCTGTGATTAGTTTTTTCCATACGATGAACTTATGCAGTCTTAGGTATTCGAACCAAATGACCATGGTCAGGCCTCCATACATACAAATATGCACTATTTTATCAATAAACGGAACGTTGTTTAATTCTGTTTGAGGAGGAGTAAAGAAAGATAAATAACAGATTACGATGATTGTTATTATAGATAGAGGATAAGTCCTTATGTAATACATAATATGCTAATTTTTTATATTTAGCGCGAAAATACGATATTTTTTGTATTTTTGCGCCTTATAATTGTACAAACTATAACAAAAAGTCTTATGCATCATAATGATCGAGTAAGTTTTGGCAGTAGGTTAGGAGCTATTTTAGCAGCTGCTGGTTCGGCAGTTGGGTTAGGTAATATATGGCGCTTCCCATATGAAACAGGAAACCATGGGGGAGCTGTCTTTATTTTGATATACTTAGGATGCATTTTTATTTTAGGTCTTCCGATTATGATTGCCGAGTTTACTATTGGACGGCATTCGAAGGCTAGTACCGGAGAGGCTTTTAAGGTTTTGGCGCCAAAAGGTTATTGGAAGTGGGTCGGATATTTAGGTGTACTGACAGGCTTTCTGATATTAGGATATTATTCTGTTGTAGCAGGATGGACGTTGGAATATGTTTTTGAAGCTGCGACCGGACAGTTTGCCGGTAAATCCTCATCTGAATTTGTTTCGATGTTTCAGCAGTTTTCTCAGAATCCTATACGCCCTTTGATATGGCTGACAGTTTTTATGCTGCTTACTCATATTGTGATTGTAAAAGGGGTACAGAAAGGAATTGAACGTTCCTCTAAAGTATTGATGCCTTTACTCTTTATTCTGGTTGTTGTACTGGCAGTTTGTTCGGTTATGCTTCCTGGTGCAGAAAAAGGTATAGAGTTCTTGCTGACTCCAGATTTTAGTAAAATAACACCTGATGTTTTTCTTGGTGCCATGGGACAGGCCTTCTTTTCTTTAAGTCTAGGCATGGGATGTCTGTCTACATATGCGTCCTATTTTGGGAAAGAAACCCGTTTGGGACATACAGCAATGAGTGTCGGACTCATTGATACATTTGTGGCTGTACTGGCTGGACTGATAATCTTTCCGGCTGCTTTTTCCGTAGGTATAGAGCCCGATGCAGGTCCTTCACTTATCTTTATTACATTGCCGAATGTCTTTCAACAGGCATTTAGTGGTGTTCCGTTGCTAGCGTATGCATTTAGTGGTGTTCCGTTGCTAGCGTATGTTTGTTCCATTCTGTTTTATGTATAGTTGGCATTAGCAGCTTTGACTTCTACAATTTCACTGCATGAGGTTTCTACAGCATTTTTGCATGAGAAATTTCATTTTACTCGTAGTAAAGCTGCAACTATCATCACTGTATCCAGTCTGCTGATTGGAATTGTTTCTTCATTGGCATTGGGCGATTGGAGTAGTTATACGATAGCTGGAATGAATTTATTTGATGCATTGGATTTCCTGACAGCAAAAATTATGCTTCCTTTGGGTGGTATGTTTGCTGCTATATTTGTCGGTTGGGTTATCGATCGCCGTATAGTACGTGATGAAGTGACTAATTATGGAACATTGAAAGCTACATTTGTCGGTTGGGTTATCGATCGGCGTATAGTACGTGATGTAGTGACTAATTATTGAACATTGTAAGCTACATTTTACCCTGTTTATATTTTTATTTTAAAGTTTATAGCTCCTATTGGTATTGCTTTAATTTTTATGAATGAACTCGGACTGTTAGGATAAACCGATGTGGAAAGATTTCTTTTATTATACTAAATCGGAACGACGGGTAATTCTTCTCTTGTTGGCTATAGCTTTATTATTGTTGGGAATATGGGCTGTTATGGAATACTTACGTCCGGTGGAGGTACCTGTTACGTTGTCCGAAAGTGAGGAAATCGATTCATTTCTTGCCAATTTGGAAGAACAGGAAAAAATACGTAAGAGTCACACTCCAAAGAATGAAATATCTGTCGTATTGCAACCCTTCGATCCGAATACCGCAGATTCTGTATTATTACGTCAGTTAGGACTTCCGGTTTATATTGTTCGTAATATACTGAAGTATCGAGCGAAAGGAGGAGTTTTCCGTTCACCGGAGTCTTTTTCCCGTATATATGGCTTAAAGGAAGAAGTGTATCAGAAGCTGAAGCCTTATATTACGATTGCCCCACTTGTATCAGTCAGTCATGTTCGTACAGATACTTTTAGACAATTAAAAGATACAATACCTTACATACCTAAATATGAGGAGGGAACAATAGTCGATTTGAACAAAGCAGATACTTCCATTCTGAAGCGTATTCCCGGCATTGGGAGTACATTGGCACGTATGATTGTAGTTTACCGACAGCGCCTTGGAGGTTTCTATGATGTGTCACAACTACAGGAAGTACCTCATGTTGGAGTTGAACTGAATAAGTGGTTTGTCGTTACACCTGCTGGTTTACATAAGATTCAGGTAAATAGTGCCTCTTTGGATAAATTGAGATCACATCCTTATATGGACTTTTATAAGGCTAAAGCCATTATGGAGTATCGCCGTAAACGAGGTAAAATAAAAGGTCTTTCTAAGGCTAAAGCCATTATGGAGTATCGTCGTAAACGAGTTAAAATAAAAGGTCTTTCTCAGCTCTCCATGTTTGAGGAGTTTACCGAGAAAGACCTGAAAAGATTATCTCCCTATCTAACTTTCGAGTGATTGGGTTATTCAGCTGTATATCCGGCTGCCTTAGCTATCTTTATAGGTATTTCTGTATTGTCAATTCTTCCTTGGAAGAGGTCTGCTCCGGCACCGATTGCAAATACAGGTACATATCCGGCTGAATGTCCTCCGCTGGTCCAGCCAACCAAAGCGATTTCATCGATAATACGTTTAGCTTCTGCTGCCAAAGGCTCGTCTTGTGCATATTCGCTCTTTTCTAATTTGGCTTCTTTACCCTTGAACGTGTCGTTGTATTTAGCCAACAGACGTTCTTCCTGCTTTTCGTTAAGTTTTACTTTGTCCCAGAAACCGAAATTTTCTTTCAGAGCTTGTTGTACTTTTTCCCAGGAAACATTGTTGTTGTACTTTTTGCGCAATTCGTTCAGAATACGGGTAAAACCGCTTTCACTCACTTTTTGGTTCTTAAGAACTTGCAAATTTAGTTTATAAGCTCCCGTACCCAACACAAATCCTCCTGTCTCATGGTCGGCAGTAACTACGATAAGTGTTTCATCCGGATGCTGAGAATAAAACTCATAAGCGACCTTTACCGCTTCATCCATGTCGGCTACTTCATGGAAGGCAGTAGCTGCATCATTGCTATGGCATGCCCAGTCTATTTTTCCCCCTTCTACCATCAGGAAAAATCCTTTAGACAAATCTTTCGACAGGAAATTTATTGCCGAACGGGTTATGTCTGCAAGAGTCAAGTCGTCTTTAGTACGGTCTATTGCATATGGAATGGCTGTACGGTCTTTTTCTGAAGCTTTTTCCGACTGGAACAGAATCATTTTGTCTGCCTTCTTGCATTTTTTCAGATAGTCTTTATATCCTCTTGCAATTGTATAACCATTTTTTTCGGCCATAGTGTACAGGTTTTCAGAATTGCCATCCTTGTTGTCTTTATTGTTCGGATCGATAAAGTCTGAACCTGCATAAAAGTCAAATCCGGCTTTATATATATCTGTACGATCGTGAGCATAGAAAGCTGCTGGAGTTGCGTTGGCTACACTTACACTAGTTGTCACACCTACCCGGCAACCTTTATTTTTTGCCCATACAGCGACACTGCTGACTTCGGTCTGCAAATCTTGCTTCATCCCTATCGTACCGTTTTGAGTCTTGTTTCCTGTTGCAAGAGCTGTACCGGCTGCGGCAGAGTCAGTAACTCCGTTAGTTGCCGAAAAAGTAGTGGCGGTAGTTGCGTAAGGAAACTGTGTGAACCAGATAGGTGTAATACCTATTTTGCCTTCCAGTTCACCACGGTATAATTCTGTACCTTGAACTTGGTTTACTCCCATTCCATCACCGATGAAATAAAATACATATTTCGCTTGTTGTGCATAGCCCGACAAGACGAGGAGAAGAATGTTGTGCATAGTCCGACAAGACGAGGAGAAGATTAGATAATAATAATGAAAGTTTCTTCATGTTTTTAGCTATTATTGATTTGTACAAACTTACGATATAATTCAGTAAAGTCGAAATTATTAATTCTTATTAGAGTAAACCGAAACTTAAATGTTCTTCCTGTTTCAATTGTTGCTACAATGTTTTTTCATTTCTATAACAAAATACATTTTGATAACTTATTCGTTTCTGGCTTCATGAAAGTAAATATTGTACAAAAATGGTATAAAAAGAAAATGGTATGCGTTAATGGATTAATGATTTTATTAATTAATATTTATCATTATGAAGATGACATTGGTAAAATGGTCGTGTCTGGCCATTGGGGTACTGGCTTCATGTCAGAAGAGAGATT
>ENA-ORHW01000186-ORHW01000186.1-human-gut-metagenome-genome-assembly--contig:-NODE-186-length-6291-cov-4.43954_pt1 | contig 6291 bp, 5 predicted proteins | sample MGYA00243082_ERZ508733 | MGnify/ENA primary metagenome ERZ508733 (study PRJEB26277, sample SAMN04329845) | human gut metagenome | biome: human-associated habitat | host: Homo sapiens | place: USA... | reverse complement strand
CGTGTCGCATCAGGCTATTTCTCTCAACATTACAGCAGCAAGCAGAAATATCAAAAAATATTTCTGAGGCTTTTCAAAAACACCTTGCAAAAGTGGCCCAAAATCGGCGATAGGTGAAGGGACATTCTCCACGAAGCCTTTCGTTGAACGTTGAAAACTGAATAGACCATGATGCAGGCACAAAACCCGCGTGATAGCGGCATAAGGTGCGCCGCCACGACGATGGCTTCAAGGAGGTGATTCCGGAAAAGCCATCCGAGCGATCTACGCAGCCTTAGACCCGATTCGGCAAATCGGGCGCGATGACAGCGCGGCGGATATTGAAACTTGCTCACGCCCGCCCACAGACTTGAGGGGGAACCCTGCGGGAGGCGCCAGCTCTGTGAGGCAGCGGTATCGTGGAGTTATGACAGCCCTGCCAAGGGCGGCCTGCATCATGCCCACTATCCGGGGCGCGTGGCAAATAGGATGGATCTTCTCAAATGGACAAGCAGAGCGGCTGCGCCGGTATTCGCCATTATGTTATGTGGCTCCAATTCTACCCGCGCAGCCGCCTCTCAAAGTCAGATACCATGCGCTGACGGCCTTTCCGTCAGCGCATTCATGTGACCTTGAGGAAACCCACCAAACCGAGAAAGGAGATCGCCATGATGCAGCCGACGCCAAACGAAACCCAAATCCACACGGATGAACTGGTGGACATCCGGGAAGTATCCGTAGACAAAAATCTTCCCAAGGAAGAACGCATTGTCGCCTTTATCCGCCAGATCAAAAATCCTTACCGCTTCCGCTGCGGCGATTTTGTGGTAAACGCCTGCTTTGCCGGGAACGGCGTTACGTTGGAGGAATGTCTGCAAGGCATTTTGCGCTGAGCGACATCCTCGCTTTTTTCCGCAGAGAGTGCTATGATCGGTGTGGAAAAGGATGAAAACCTAATAGCCAGATAACCACTCTTTTCATGCGGGAGCAGTCCGGGAGAAAGGAGTGCTTTTTCATGCCTAAATACAAAGCTACCGCTTACATCCGCCTGTCCTACACCGACGATCATTCCAGCGAAAGCGACAGCGTTTCCAATCAGCGCAAGCTCATTGAAAACTTTGTAGAGCGTAACCCGGATATTGAGGTCGTTTCCGAAAAGATCGACGATGGATACAGCGGCATCATCTTTGACCGCCCCGCGTTCAAGGAAATGATGCAGGATGTCACCGAAGGCAACATCAACTGCGGCATTGAAAAAGACCTCTCCCGCTTAGGGCGCGAGTACATCGAAACAGGCCGGTATCTGCGCCGGGTATTCCCGGCCTACGGGGTGCGTTTCATCGCTATCACCGACAGCATCGACACCGCCCACGACAGCGGCGATGATCTGACCGTATCGGTCAAGAACATTATGAATGAAGCCTACTGCCGGGACATTTCCATCAAGACCCGTTCTTCTCTGGACGTGAAGCGGCGCAATGGCGATTTCGTCGGCGCGTTCCCGGTGTACGGCTACATGAAAGCCGAGGACAACAAGAATTTGCTCGTCCCTGACCCCTACGCTGCCCGCGTTGTCTGCGACATTTTCCGTATGCGGCTGGAGGGCGCAAGCGCCTCCAAGATCGCATCTGAGCTGAACCGGCTGGGTATTCTCTCCCCGCTGGCGTACAAGAAGAACAACGGTCTGCCCTACGCGAAAAAGGGCTACGCGGACAAAGCCGACTGCAAGTGGTCAGCAACCACCATCATCCGCATCTTGCAGGACGAAACCTATACCGGAACGCTGGTGCAGGGCAAACAGGGTACGCCGCATTACAAGATCAAGCAGATGGAGCCGCGCCCCGCCTCCGAGAGGGTGCGCGTCCCGGATGCCCCAAAACCGCTGATTGCCCGTCAGGATTTTGAGCTGGTGCAGCGCATTAAGGGACTGGATACCCGGACTTCTCCCAACGAGGATACGGTTTACCTGTTCTCCGGTATTCTGATCTGCGGGTGCTGCGGAAGCCGCATGACCCGCAAGACCAACCGTGCGAACGGCAAGGAGTACCACTACTATTATTGTCCAACCGGCAAGAAAAAGGGCTGCGCCCATCCGGTCATGCTGAAAGAAAGCAGCCTGATCGACTGTGTGCGGGACAGCCTGAAAGCCTATATCGGCAATATTGCTTCTCTGGAGGCGCTGCTGACCGGCATTGACCAGACCAGCATCAATCAGGCGCTTGCCAAGGAATACAGCGACCACATCACCGACAACGAGCGCCGGTTGGAGCAGGTGCTGGAGTTCAAGGCACGGCTTTATGAGAGCCTTGTGGGGGGTATGCTTACCAAGGAAGAATACGCTTCCTATAAGGCAAAGTACACCAAGCAGGCCGAGGACATCCGAGAAAGCGTCCGCGTTCTCAAGGAAAAACTCACGGAGGTGCTGGAAAACCGGAGTGAGCGCAACCGCTGGATTTCACAGTTTACGCAGTTCTCCACGCTGGAAACCTTAGACCGCAGGGCGCTCATTCACATGGTACAGAGCATCCGCGTCCGTGGGAAGAAGGAGCTGGATATTACCTTTACCCATGAGGACGAATACAAAAAGGCGTTGCAGCTTCTGGCGCTGGCAGCGCAGCAGAAAGATTACGAACAGAGAAAGGTGGGCTGAGCATGGCAAGGAAAAGCAGAAAAGAAACGGCTGCGGTGGCCGTGCAGGAGGCTGACGCCGCTTGCCGCGCCGCGATCTATGTCCGCCTTTCGGTGGAGGATACCCACACGCACAGCGTATCCATTGAAACCCAGCAGATGATTATTGCCCGCTATCTGGAGCAGTACCCGGAGATCAGCGTGTACGATACCTACATTGACAACGGCGCGACCGGGACAAACTTCCACCGTCCGGGCTTTCAGCAGATGCTCTCAGATATTGAGGATGGTCACGTCAACTGCGTCATTGTGAAAGACCTCTCCCGTTTGGGGCGGAACACCATCGCAACCGGCTACTACATTGAGCAGTATTTCCGCATCCGCAACATCCGCTTTATTGCGGGCAATGAAAACTTCGATACCGGCGCCCCGGAGGACGCCCATTCCGGTATCATCATTCCGCTGCGGAACATGATAAACGAAGCCTACGCTTTGGACATTGGGCGAAAGATCAGAGCGCAGCAGCGGCAGGCCATGAAGGACGGCAAGTTCAGCGGGGCGCGTACTCCCTACGGCTATCTGAAAGCCGAGGACGATTGCCACCAGCTTATCATCGACCCTGTTGCCGCCGTTGTGGTGCAGCGGATGTTCCGCTGGGCTTCCGAGGGCGCTGGCCTCAATACCATCGCCGTGCGGCTGAATGAAGCGGGCGTTCTCACTCCCAGCCACTATAAGAAGATGCAGGGCAAGATCACCCACGAAAATTTGCTCGGCAGCGGCAAGTGGCAAACCCGAACAGTCGGCGTTATTCTCCGCTCCGAGGTCTACACCGGAGATCTCGTTCAGGGGCAGACCAAAACCGTGGATCACCGGCAGGTCAAGGCCGATGCCGAGGAATGGACGGTGGTACGGGACACCCACGAGGCCATCATCAGCCGGGAACAGTTCGCGGCGGTGCAGGAAATACTCAATCAGACCGCCAGCCGCGCCAAGGCACGGGAGGTCAAAGCCTACACGCCGAATCTTCTCAAAGGCAAGGTGTTCTGCGCCCATTGCGGCGGCAGCCTGCACCGGCAGAGAAACATCCGCAAGAAGTCCGACGATGTGTACTTCTACCATTGTCTGAGCCAGAGCCGAATCAGCAAGGATGCCTGCCCCGGCGTGACCATCCGCGAGGATGCGTTGCTGGATATGTTGGCAGATATGCTTCAGGACTCGCTTGATACGGCGCTGGGGCAATACACCCTCTCTCTTGCGGAGCTGCCCCGGCAGGCCGCTGACCGCGCTGAGCTGCGGGAGAAGATCACCAGCCGCAAACAGGAAATCCAGCGGCTTCGCAGTATCGTGCGGAGTTTATATGAAAACCTCGTCCAAGGCGTTCTCACCAAGGATGAATACTTTGACTACAAGGAGAAGTACGAAAGCCGCATTGCCGACCTCGCCGTGGAAATGGAACAGTTGGAGGACGGCCTGCGAACGATGGATGCTCAAGCAGAGCAGCACCGGGCGCTGGAACAGGATGCCGCACAAATCAAGACCGACCGGGCGCTGACCGGCGCACTCATCGAGCGGCTGATCGACCGCATCGAGGTGTCCCATGATAAGCAAATCACGGTGCGCTATCGTTTCCAGAGCGAGTTTGAAACCTATGCGGAGGTGCTGGAACAATGCAGAAATATGTGATTGCTCTCTATATCCGCCTCTCCATTGAGGACTACAAGTATGACAGTCTGAGTATCGAAAACCAGAGTCTTGTCCTCCACGAATATGCGGCCTCCATGCCGGAAGCCCTGAACGCGGAGATCATGGAGTTCATCGACAACGGGTACAGCGGCACGAATTTTGAGCGTCCGCAGGTACAGAAGCTCATTGAGCTGGTGCGGGCCAATCAAATCGCCTGCATCATCGTCAAGGATTTTTCCCGCTTCGGGCGAAACAGCATTGAAACCGGCTACTTTATCGAGCGCGTGTTCCCGCTGTTCCATACCCGCTTCATTTCCATCAGCGACGATTTTGACAGCAGCAAATTCAAGGGTGACACCGGCGGCATGGACGTAGCATTCAAGTATCTCATCAGCGAATATTACAGCCGCGATATGTCCATCAAGACCAAGAGCGCCAAGTACGCCAAGATGCAGCGCGGCGAGTATCAGAGCAAAATCTGTCCCTATGGCTACCGCAAAAGCGCCGATGGCAGAATGGAGCCTGACCCGGAGGCCGCTGCCGTTGTGCAGCTCATCTTCCAGCTTGCCGCCGAGGGCATCAACGCCACCGCCTACACGCGAGAGCTTGTCTGCATAAACATCCCCACCCACGGCCAGTACAAAGCGGCGCGAGGCAATCACCCCCACGATATTTCCCGCTGTCACGGGATTTGGAGTACATCCACCATTCTCCGCATTTTGGAGGACGAACGCTACACCGGCGTGTATGTGATTGGCAAGCGGGCAGTTCTCGAAGTAGGCGGCAACAGAAGCCGCCTGAAGGACAGAGAATCATGGTACATCATCCCCGACCATCACCCGGCCATCATTGAGAAAGCCGTGTTTGATACCGCGCAGGCCAGTCAGCTCCGCTTTTCACAGCCCAACAAAAAGAAGCGGGACTACCCGCTGAAGGGCAAAGCCTTCTGCGGCTGCTGCGGCCATGCACTGTCCCGCACCATGCAGAAAACCTCGTATTATTACTGCCGCCATTCCGAAGCAGACGAAGAAAGCCGCTGCCACAAGATGCGCCTGAACGCCGCAGAGCTGGAGCAGGCGGTATTCCTGACGCTGAAAAAGCAGATGGAAGCCGCCGCGCCACTTGCCCCTGACGGTACGCTCCGGGTGGATGCTTCCGTACCGGAACGCACCGAATATGAGCAGCAGATCGAGGCACTGCAAGACGGTAAGCGCGCCTTGTATGAACGCTATCTCATGGGCGAGATTGACCTGAACACCTACAAGGCGGAAAAGACTGCGTGTGACGAGCTGCTTTTGAAAACGAAAAACGCCTATGCCGCAGTATTGGCACAGGCGAAGCAGAAACGGGACGAACAGGCACGGCAGGACAGCCGCATGGAAGCGTCCAAGGCAATTTTCGATGCGGACACGCTGACCACCGAGCTGGCCGAGCTGCTGATCGACAGGGTGCTGGTGTACCCCGACAAGCGCATTGAGATCGCATACAAAATCCAGGACATTTTTGATTGAGGTGGCAGTCATGAAAATTGCTTTCTATTGCAGAGTGGACGGACAGGGCTTTGGCTTTGTCCTCCCCGATGAAGCTGACAAGCTCCGCGAGTTTTTCGCCGAGCATCAGGATAAGCCTGCGCTTGAAAATCCATCAAGCGCAAGCTAAAAATTTTTGTCGTGTGCTTGACATACGGGTGGCGCAGATCGTGAAAGCGCATCCGGCGCAGGCCGTGGCTCTCCAGAAATTTCGGAAATGCGTTGGTCAGGTACTCCACCCGCATCCGCTCCCCCAGCTCGTCCACGAATACAAAGCCGTCGTATTCATAGTTGTAGCAGTTGCCGCAGACCTGCTTGGTCAGCTCCTGCGCCTCTTTCACCTGCATAAAGTATTCCCGGAAGCTGCCGATGAGCGGCAGGGTGCGCAGACTGGACTTGGTCTTGGCGGATTGCTGCTAGAACTCCTGATACTTGCCGTCGATGATCGTTGAGGTCACGGTGCGCTTTACGG
>ENA-ORHW01000185-ORHW01000185.1-human-gut-metagenome-genome-assembly--contig:-NODE-185-length-6370-cov-3.87316_pt1 | contig 6370 bp, 4 predicted proteins | sample MGYA00243082_ERZ508733 | MGnify/ENA primary metagenome ERZ508733 (study PRJEB26277, sample SAMN04329845) | human gut metagenome | biome: human-associated habitat | host: Homo sapiens | place: USA... | reverse complement strand
CAGGTAGGTATTATTACGGGAGCTTCTACCGGAGATTCTTGCGACGGAGTGCTGACTCGTGCTCATGCTATTCACTTCCGTGCTCCATATACCACGAATACTGACTTCCGCAAAGCAGTCATTGCCGGTGAAATCAATTATACGGATATACATCTTTCTCAGGTTGCCCAGCGTGTGCGTCCCGGTTTTTTAGGTCATGTAACTACAGCTATCATCGAAGCCTGTGAAATTACAGAAGACGGACGGATCTATCTGACTGCAGGTGTGGGAATTACTCCGACAATTGCTCGTCTTGCCGACCGGGTGATAGTAGAGCTTAATGCTGCGCACAGCAAAAGCCTGATAGGTGTGCACGATTTGTATGAAATGGAGCGCCCTCCTTATCGTCGTCCGATTCCTATTGTACGTCCAAGCGACCGTATCGGATTGCCTTATATTCAGGTAAGTCCGGAAAAGATAGTAGGAGTGGTAGAAGTGAATCTGCCTGATGAAGCGAGAGGATTCCATGAGCCGGATCCTATTACGGATAAAATTGGTCAGAATGTAGCTGACTTCCTTGCAGCAGATATGCGCCGAGGAATCATTCCGTCTACTTTCCTTCCGTTGCAGTCGGGAGTGGGAAACATTGCTAATGCTGTACTCAGTGCATTGGGTAAGGATCCCAGTATTCCACCATTCGAAATGTATACGGAGGTTATTCAGAACTCAGTCATCAAATTGATTAAAGAGGGTAGAATCAAGTTTGGAAGTACTTGTTCACTCAGTGTTACAAACGACTGTCTGCAAGATATTTATGATAATATGGATTTCTTCCGTCACAAGCTTGTACTTCGTCCGTCGGAAATATCTAACTGTCCGGAAGTTGTTCGTCGTATCGGTGTCATTTCAATGAATACAGCTATCGAAGCGGATATTTACGGAAATGTAAACTCAACTCATATCTGCGGTACGAAGATGATGAATGGTATCGGTGGTTCGGGCGACTTTACCCGCAGTGCTTATATCTCTATTTTCTCTTGTCCGTCGACGGCAAAAGGAGGATGTATCAGTTCAATCGTGCCGATGGTTTCTCACCTCGATCATAGTGAGCACTCTGTAAATGTGATTATCACCGAACAGGGTATTGCTGATTTACGTGGAAAGAGTCCGATGGAACGTGCACAGGCTGTAATCGAAAACTGTGCACATCCAGACTATAAACAACTGTTGTGGGATTATCTGAAGATTTCTACCAAGGGACAGACTTGCCACAGTTTGTCGGCGGCGTTGGGTATGCATCAGGTTTTCATCAAACAGGGTGATATGCGTCTGACTAACTGGGCTGACTTCGAAAAGTAACTTTTTAATTTATCTGATATCGATTCCCCTCTGGGCTCCGTTATTGTTTCTGCTTTACAGAAAAACGGAATGCTCAGAGGTGAATTTTCTTTTTGGGTATAGCTGCTGTTGGGAAAAACTCTTTTGATAAGCTTGTTGAAAAGTGTATTTGTATGTAAACAGGGATGTGAAATGAGTGTGAATATCTCTGTTAAAATCCTTGTTCTATATGGGGATGTGATAGATATATATTTCTGATAAATAGAATTTTAGTTATTGTTTCAACAGGTGTTAACAACCTGTTGGTAATAGTTGATTATTCCGTTAAAAACCTGATAAGTATTGGTGTGAAAAGATGCAGTATAATTAGTTGTTGAGTAATGGGGAAAAAGCGGCAGGAATGTCAACTAGGGGAGGAGTATGAGTTAATAGGCTGCAAGATAACGGATTGGTCGGATATTTGTTAGCGGAAAAATCGGTTTTATTCCCGAAGTCTTACTATCTTTGCACGGTATTGTGGGAAATAGTAAAAATCAAATATATAACATCACTATGGAATATAATTTCAGAGAGATCGAGAAAAAATGGCAGCAAAAGTGGGTAGACAACAAAACCTACAAGGTTGTCGAAGACGAATCGAAAAAGAAGTTCTATGTACTGAACATGTTCCCTTATCCGTCGGGAGCAGGACTTCATGTTGGTCACCCGCTGGGCTACATTGCCAGCGATATTTATGCTCGTTACAAACGCTTGCAGGGCTATAATGTATTGAATCCGATGGGGTACGATGCTTATGGTTTGCCTGCTGAACAATATGCAATTCAGACCGGTCAGCATCCGGCTATTCATACAGCAAATAATATTAACCGTTATATCCAGCAATTGGATAACATCGTTTATTCATTCGACTGGGACCGTGAAGTTCGTACTTGTGAGCCGGGTTATTATCACTGGACTCAATGGGCTTTCCAGAAAATGTTCAACAGCTATTATTGCAATACTTGTGGAAAAGCTGAACCTATCAGTGAACTGATCAAGCATTTCGAGGAGAAAGGAACAGAAGGACTGGATGTGGCTTGTAGTGAGGAACTGAGCTTTACAGCAGAAGAATGGAAAGCTAAGAGCGAAAAGGAACAGCAGGAAGTGCTGATGAACTACCGTATCGCTTATTTGGGTGAAACTATGGTTAACTGGTGTCCGCAACTGGGTACTGTACTTGCTAACGATGAAGTAGTGGACGGCGTATCTGAACGTGGTGGTTATCCGGTGGTGCAGAAGAAGATGCGTCTGTGGTGTCTTCGTGTGTCAGCATATGCTCAGCGCATGCTCGACTGACTGGAAATTGTAGATTGGACTGATTCTCTGAAAGAAACACAGCGTAACTGGATTTGTCGTTCGGAAGGTGCAGAGGTACGTTTCAAGGTAAAAGACAGCGATTTGGAATTTACCATCTTTACTACTCGTGCCGATACTATGTTTGGTGTTACTTTCATGGTGCTGGCTCCTGAAAGTGAACTGGTTCCTGTACTGACAACTGAGGCACAGAAAGCAGAAGTGGAAGCTTATCTGGACCGTACGAAGAAGCGTACCGAACGTGAACGTATCGCCGATCGCCGTGTTACCGGTGTATTTAGTGGTCATATGCAGTGAATCCGTTTACTGGTGAATCTGTTCCGGTATGGATCAGCGACTATGTATTGGCTGGATATGGTACAGGAGCCATTATGGCTGTTCCGGCTCACGATAGTCGTGACTATGCTTTTGCAAAACACTTCAACTTGCCTATCGTTCCATTGGTAGAAGGATGTGATGTGTCGGAAGAAAGCTTCGATGCTAAAGAAGGTATCGTATGTAATTCTCCGAAAGCAGGAGCTACTCCGTATTGCGACTTGAACCTGAACGGACTGACTATCAAAGAAGCTATAGCCACAACCAAAAAATATGTGAAGGAGCATCAGGAGGGGCGTGTAAAAGTAAACTATCGTTTGCGTGACGCTATTTTCTCTCGTCAGCGTTATTGGGGTGAACCGTTCCCGGTTTATTACAAGGATGGTATGCCTTATATGATCGATGAGAGCAAGTTGCCACTGGAACTTCCTGAGGTAGATAAGTTCTTGCCTACGGAAACCGGAGAACCTCCATTGGGACATGCTACTAAGTGGGCATGGGATGTGGTTAAAGGTGAAGTCGTAGAATATTCTAAAATAGATAACGTAACTGTTATCCCACTTGAACTGTATACCATGCCGGGATTTGCTGGTTCATCGGCTTATTATTTGCGTTACATGGATCCGCATAATGATCAGGCACTGGTTTCTGAGAAAGCCGACCATTACTGGCAGAATGTTGATTTGTACGTAGGTGGTACAGAACATGCTACCGGACACTTGATTTATTCTCGTTTCTGGAACAAGTTCCTGTTCGATCTGGGTGTAAGTGTTAAAGAAGAACCATTCCAGAAGCTTGTTAATCAGGGTATGATTCAGGGACGAAGCAATTTCGTTTACCGTATCAAGGATACTAACACATTCGTTTCATTGGGCTTGAGAGATCAGTACGATGTGACTCCGCTTCATGTAGATGTTAATATCGTTTCAAATGACGTATTGGATGTAGAAGCTTTCAAGAACTGGCGTCCGGAATACAACAATGCCGAATTTATTCTGGAAGACGGCAAGTATATCTGTGGATGGGCTGTAGAAAAGATGAGTAAATCGATGTATAACGTAGTGAATCCGGATATGATTGTAGAGAAATACGGAGCTGATACACTGCGTATGTACGAAATGTTCCTCGGACCGGTAGAGCAGTCTAAACCATGGGATACAAACGGTATTGATGGTGTTTACCGTTTCTTGAAGAAACGCTGGAACTTGTTCTACGACCGTCAGGGCAACTTCATGCCAGCAGAAGGAGAACCGACTAAAGAGGAGTTGAAGGCTGTTCATAAGTTGATTAAGAAAGTAACTGGTGATATCGAAACCTTCTCTTACAATACTTCTATCAGTGCATTCATGATTTGTGTGAATGAACTAACTTCATTGAAGTGCCGTAACAAGGCCGTGTTGAGCGACTTGATTGTCATCATTGCTCCATTTGCTCCTCATCTGGCAGAAGAGTTGTGGGAAGCTTTGGGCAATACAACATCTGTTTGTGATGCACAATGGCCGGCATTTAATGAAGAATATCTGAAGGAAGATAGTGTAAAATATACCATTTCTTTCAACGGAAAGGCTCGTTTCACTATGGAGTTCCCTGCAGATGCAGATAATGACACGATACAAGCTGCTGTAATGGCTGACGAACAATCTCAAAAATGGATTGAAGGAAAGACTCCTAAAAAGGTCATTATTGTTCCGAAGAAGATTGTAAATATTGTACTTTAATAGCAGTCGTTTTATGGAAACGATTCTGAAGAAAAAAATTGGCAGGGAGTCGAAAGACTACCTTGCCATTACTTTCGGACTGATATGTTATGCACAGGGATGGGTAGCTTTTCTGCTTCCTTATCAGATCACGACAGGAGGAGTCAGTGGTATTGCCGCTATTATTTATTATGCTACAGGAGTAGAAATTCAGGTTTCTTACTTTGTGATTAATGCTGTTTTTCTGGGGTTTGCCTTGAAGATTCTGGGACCAAAGTTCAGTGTAAAGACGATATATGCTATTTTCATGCTGACTTTCCTGCTTTGGTGGTTTCAGGTTCTGTTCAGGGGCAGTGACGGAAATCTCCCGCAACTGCTTGGTCCGGGACAAGAGTTTATGGCTTGTGTAATAGGAGCCGGATTGCTGGGCTTTGGAATAGGCATTGTATTTTGTAATATCGGAAGTAAGGGAGTTACTGATATTATCGCATGTATTATCAACTAGTACAAGGATGTTACTTTAGGACGTATGATGTTGTATTGCGATATTGTAATCATTTCGTCGTGCTATTTTATCTTTCATGACTGGAAGAGAGTTTTGTTTGGCTTCTGTGTTTTGTTCATTATGAGCATAGTTATCGACTATGTAATAAACAGTACTCGTCAGTCGGTTCAGTTCCTGATATTCTCACGGAAATATGAACAGATTGCGGAAGGTATTTCTACCAAGATAGACCGTGGAGTAACTCTTCTTGATGGACAGGGCTGGTACAGTAAACAAGATATAAAAGTTATTGTTGTATTGGCAAGAAAAGGCGAATCACTTGATATCTTCCGTCTGGTGAAGGATATTGATCCTGATGCGTTTATTTCCCAAAGCAATGTAGTAGGCGTGTATGGAGAAGGATTCGACAAGCTGAAAGTAAAATAAACGAAAGTAAAAGTAAATATTTCTCTAAGATATATTTAAAATAGAATAGGTTTTTCCGTTTAATTTGTATTATCGGAAAAACTTATTTTATTTTGTACCATATTAGTGGTATAATTCTTAAATCTGTAATATGAGATGCATGTGGAAAGTTATTCCGATGATGTTTTTAGCTAGTTTTTTATCTTTTGGCACTTCTGTATGGGGCAATGCGTTAGCTCAGAATCTCTTTCTTCATACTAACTGGGAGTTTTCCAAGTATGGAAGCCACGAATGGCTTGCTGCACAGGTTCCAGGCACGGTACATCAGGATTTGATTGCTCACGATAAGTTACCCGATCCTTTTTATGGGATGAATGAAAAAGAAATACAATGGGTTGAGAATGAAGATTGGGTGTATCGTACGTCTTTTGTATTAACAGAAGAACAATCGGCACATGAGGAAATCTTTTTGGTATTTGAAGGACTTGATACTTATGCGGATATATTCCTGAATGGTGCATTATTACAAAGAACCGATAACATGTTTGGCGGATATCGAATTCCTGTCAAGCGAAATTTAAGAAAAGGAGAAAACAAACTGCTTGTACGTTTTCGTTCCCCAATCCGTGAGGTAATGCCTCAATGGGAAACCAATGGCTTTGATTATCCTGCTGCTAACGACCATTATCCACAGAATCTGAGTGTGTTTACCCGTAAAGCCCCTTATTCCTATGGATGGGACTGGGGAATCCGAATGGTTACTTGTGGCATCTGGCGA
>ENA-ORHW01000169-ORHW01000169.1-human-gut-metagenome-genome-assembly--contig:-NODE-169-length-6835-cov-4.36401_pt1 | contig 6835 bp, 6 predicted proteins | sample MGYA00243082_ERZ508733 | MGnify/ENA primary metagenome ERZ508733 (study PRJEB26277, sample SAMN04329845) | human gut metagenome | biome: human-associated habitat | host: Homo sapiens | place: USA... | reverse complement strand
AGACTAGCTACAAAACGCCAGTGTTTTCCTTCTTTTTCCAATACTTTACGACGTGCTTCAAATTCATCGTCAAGAGCTGGAATCTTTTTCCAGAAGTCATCCAGTGAACCTTCGAACAATTCGTTAGGAATAAACAAGTGCTTCTCTACATCTTCCTGATTCAACCGATATCCTGCTTCGCGTGCCAGAATAACAAGTTTGCTTATAACATCCTTTCCGATCAGGTCGTAACGCGGATCTGGTTATGAATATCCTTCTTCTTTTGCTTTATGAATAGTTTCACTAAGAGGTACATCGGCACTGATAGTATTGAATATGTAGTTCAGTGTACCGCTAAGTACAGCTTCAATCTTTACAATTTTATCTCCACTGTTTATCAAATCGTTTATCGTATTTATCACAGGAAGACCTGCTCCCACATTTGTTTCAAACAAGAATTTCACTCCACGCTGGCGAGCAATCTGCTTCAGTTCCGCATAATTCTCGTATTCCGACGATGCGGCAATCTTATTGGCTGCTACAACCGAAATATTGTGACTTAAAAATTCCTTATAAAGTCCGGCTATTTCTGGGCTTGCAGTACAGTCCACAAATACAGAATTGAAAATATTCATGCCAACAATCTCATCCTGAAGTACCTGAGGAGATGAAGGTATTCCTTTTTCATCCAATTCCTGACGATAGTTAGACAGGTCGATTCCTCTGCGTGTAAATAAAGCTTTATGTCCATTGGCTATACCTACCACATTCAGCATCAGCCCACGTTCACGTATCAGTCGTTCCTGCTGACTGCTGATCTGTTCGATAAGACTATGCCCTACCGTTCCGATACCACAAATGAAAAGGTTCAGTACCTGGTATTCGGACAAGAAGAAAGAATCGTGAATAACATTCAATGTCTTACGCAACGAAGCTCCGTCTACTACAAACGAAATATTTGTTTCGGAAGCTCCCTGTGCACAAGCTATCACGTTGATACCGTTACGTCCCAGTGTACCAAACAACTTTCCGGCAATACCCGGTGTATGCTTCATGTTCTCTCCGACAATCGCCACAGTAGCCAGTCCGCTTTCTGCTTTCATCGGGCTGATTTCGCCCATTTCTATTTCCTTGGCAAACTCTTCATTCAATACTTCGCAAGCCAGATCAGCATCCACGGTCCGTACTCCTATAGACGTTGAATTCTCCGAAGAAGCCTGTGCAACGAGGAACACACTGATACCATTTTCAGCCAATGTCTTGAATATTCGGTAGTTCACTCCAATCACACCGACCATTCCCAGTCCGGTCATGGTTATCAGACACGTGTCATTAATAGAAGAAATACCCTTAATGGCTTTCGATGAGTGATCAGCCTCCTGTTTTACGATAGTTCCCGGAGCATCAGGATTGAATGTATTCTTTATTAAAATAGGTATATTCTTATGACAAACCGGATAAATAGTAGGAGGATAAACTACCTTCGCACCAAAGTTACACAACTCCATTGCCTCTACGTAACTCAATTCCGTAATAGGATATGCAGTACTGATAACTCTCGGATCGGCTGTCATGAAACCATCTACATCTGTCCAAATCTCCAGCACATCGGCATCCAGTGCAGCTGCCAAAATAGAAGCTGTATAATCGGAACCGCCTCGTCCAAGATTGGTCACTTCTCCTGTAGTCTTATCAGTAGAAATAAATCCAGGAACAAGTGATATGGAAGGAATTTCATGGAACGTTTCACGAACCAGACGATTGGTAAGTTCCGAATCAAGTATATGTTTGTTGTGTTTCTTTTCTGTTTTAATAAACAGACGGGAATCAAACCACTGGGCTCCTTCTATCAGTGTTGCTACGATAATAGAAGAAAGACGTTCGCCATAGCTTACAATTGTAGCCGAAGTCTTTGGCGACAAATCACGTATAAGATATATTCCCTGAAAAATATCTTTCAGTTCACTCAGCAGTTCATTCACACAGTCAAGCAGCAATTCACGTTTCTGTCCTGCCGGAATGACGGTATAAACCATTTCTATATGACGGTTTACAATCTCCTTCATCTCCTTTTCATAACCGGAATCACCGTTGGCAGCCATAGTCGAAGTCTTAATCAACTTATCAGTTATACCACCCAATGCTGAAACGACTACTATCACTTTATCATCAACCGCTTCAACAATTTTCTTTACATTCAACATGCTGCTGACAGAACCCACTGATGTTCCACCGAATTTTAATACCTTCATGTACTTATATTTTTATAACAAGGACTGTTCTTTCATACAAGAAAGCCCACTTGTCAGATAAAACAAAATAAATAATTGATTAAAATAAAACGAAATGCCTGAGTCCACAGGCGTGTAACACGTAGAAACACCTAAATACAATCTCTCACCCCCGAGGGGTCATCCCGGTTACAGATGTGAATGTTGCAGTGCGCCCCATTCCGACCATCATTGTGATATGAAGAGAGTATTTGTTCATGTATTATTGTTTTGTTGTTGGCAAATATAGTAACATTTTTCTTCAATCAAACATTTTTCAACTATTTTTTCGCATAAAAAGTAGAAAAATTGGGACAAAACGTTTATTTCATCACTAAACCCTTCCTCTTTTCATAGAAGGCACATTTATTTAATCACAATAAAAATCCCGCTCTTTTATCATACTAAATACAGACATTCACTCATAGCCATTAGCATAATTATCAGTAAACTATTGCAGAAAAATAAAAAATCATGTATTTTTGTTCACATTAATTTAGCATAAGTCTAACCCGATAAACTTTAGAATTTTAATATGGCAGACTCAAAGACAATTCTCAGCGGAGCTGAAGAGAAAATGGATATGGCAATTATGTATCTGGAAGATGCACTGGCACACATCCGTGCAGGAAAAGCAGACGTACGCTTGCTGGACGGCATCCGCGTAGATTCTTACGGAAGCATGGTCCCCATCAATAATGTAGCAGCAGTGACTACCCCTGATGCACGCAGTATCGCTATAAAACCTTGGGACAAGAGTATGTTCCGTGTTATTGAAAAAGCAATTATCGACTCTGAATTGGGTATCATGCCCGAAAACAATGGAGAAATTATCCGTATAGGTATTCCTCCTTTGACAGAAGAGCGTCGTAAACAACTGGCAAAACAGTGTAAAGGTGAAGGCGAAACAGCTAAAGTCAGCGTTCGTAACGCACGACGTGATGCTATCGATGCTTTGAAAAAAGCCGTAAAAGACGGTATGCCTGAAGACGAACAAAAGAACTCTGAAGCAAAATTGCAGAAATCTCATGACAAGTATATCAAACAGATCGACGATATGCTTGCTGCTAAAGACAAAGAAATCATGACTGTTTAATTAATTTTATAAAGGATGAAGAACGAAGCTTCAACGACGCTCTGAAAACAGAATGCGTCAGCTTTTCTTCATCCTTTATCTTTCATCCTATAAAAATTTGGAAAAAGGCTTAGTCATTAAAAACACAGGAAGTTGGTATCTCGTCAAAACAGACGACAACCGGCAAATAGAATGTAAAATCAAAGGAAACTTCCGCCTGAAAGGAATCCGTAGTACCAATCCCATTGCCGTAGGCGACCGGGTACAAATCTCAATCAACGCTGAAGGTACAGCTTTCATTACAGAAATAGAAGACCGGAAAAATTATATTATCCGTCGTGCATCAAATCTGTCCAAACAATCGCATATTATTGCAGCAAATCTGAACCAGTGCATGCTGATAGTTACTGTCAACTATCCGGAAACATCAACTACGTTCATCGACCGTTTTCTGGCATCAGCAGAAGCTTATCGTGTACCTGTCTGTCTTGTATTCAACAAAATCGACCGGTATTCGGATGAGGAACTTCATTATCTGGAAGCATTGACCAATCTTTACACACATATCGGTTATCCTTGCTTCAAGATTTCTGCATTAAATCAGACAGATATCGAAGAAATAAAAAAAGAGCTGAAAGGAAAAGTCACCTTATTTTCCGGACATTCCGGAGTTGGAAAATCGACATTAATTAACGCCATCCTTCCAGATCAAAAAATAAAAACAGGAGAAATATCGACAGTACATAATAAAGGTATGCACACTACGACTTTCTCTGAAATGTTTCCTATAGGTGAAGAAGGTTATATCATTGACACTCCGGGAATTAAAGGGTTTGGTACTTTTGACATGGAGGACGAAGAAGTAGGACATTACTTCAAAGAAATCTTTGAGTTCTCAGCTAAATGCAAATACGGTAATTGTACCCATCGACATGAACCGGGATGCGCCGTACGTGAAGCCGTGGAAAACCATTATATCAGTGAATCACGTTATGCTTCTTACTTAAATATACTGGAGGACAAAGAAGAAGGGAAATACCGCTCAGCTTATTAATCTTTTAAATCTAACAGACATGAAAAAACTCACTTTTTGTATACTACTTGCAACCATGTCGTGGTTTGCAACTACAAATGCATATGCAAAGAAAAACTCAGGACCTACTCCAGAGGAAAAAGGACTTGCTCAAATCAACCAGGCAAATGCAGAAGCTTTTGTCCGTTTCCTGGCAGCAGATGAGCTGAAAGGCCGGGAAGCCGGAACAGAAGAGGGAAGAATAGCCGGAAACTACATTGCTTCGCTATTACAGCAATGGGGTGTTTCTCCGGTATTCGACAGCTATTTCCAACCGTTTGAAGCATACCGTGTAGAACGACAGAAAAAAGGCAAGTTGCAAGTTCATCCCGATTCAATCCAACTAATCAAACAGGGAGTACATCAAAAATATCACATGCGCAATGTACTTGCAAAAATAGATGGAAAGAACAAGGACGAGATCGTCATAATAGGTGCACATTATGATCATATCGGTTACGATCCCATGCTGGATGGTGATCAGATTTATAATGGCGCCGATGACAATGCATCGGGAGTTTCAGCCGTTCTACAGATTGTGCGTTCCTTCCTGGCTACAGGCAAGCAACCAGAACGTACTGTTATTTTTGCCTTCTGGGACGGAGAGGAAAAAGGATTGTTAGGTTCAAAATATTTTGCACAGACCTTTCCGCAAATCAAGCAAGTGAAGGGATACTTAAATTTCGACATGATAGGAAGAAATAATGATGAGTCACGTCCCTGGCATGTAGTATACTTCTTTACAAAAGGAACACCTGCCTTCGGTGAATGGCTGAAAGAAGATATCGAGCATTACAATCTGAATCTACAGCCCGACTATCGTGCAGGGGACAATCCTGTAGGAGGTAGTGACAACGAAACCTTTGCCAAACTGGGTATTCCAATTATGTGGTATCACACAGACTGGCATCCGGATTATCATCTTCCGGGTGAGGAAGCTGATAAAATAAACTGGGACAAGCTGGTAGAAATAACCAAAACATCTTTCCTTGGGCTATGGAAAATGGCAAATATATCTTTCTAAATATCTAAAGGATTTATAAAATATATTTTATAAAAACAGCGGTAATTCCTTTCATTCTTTAAAGTCTTACGTTTACAGGCAAAAGAATGAAAGGAATTTTTATTTGCATATTTTTGTAAAAAAGGTATTCTCTATTTAAACAATTCCTTAAGTTTGTTATCAAAGTTAATAATCATTATTTCCAAATCTTAATTTATACCATAAAAACACATGGACAAACGAGTAAAATGGGGAATTATCATTCTGGTAGGAGCCGGATTAATCGGCTTAGGAATCCATAATTTCACTCCCAAAGAAAATGAAGAACTAAATGAAGCTAGCCCAACAATAAAAACAAATAAAAAGAAAAGTCTGAATGTAAATGCACAGATCATTAAACCACATTTACTGACCGACCAGTTATTTGTCAGTGGTAAGCTTATGCCCGACGAAGAGGTAGATTTGTCTTTCGAGACTTCAGGAAAAATCATCGACATTAATTTCACGGAAGGTAGTTTTGTTACCAAAGGTCAGTTGCTGGCAAAAGTAAATGACAGTCAGTTACAAGCACAATTAGACCGTCTAAAGGCACAAATGCCACTTGCCGAAGACCGAGTATTCCGACAGAATGCACTATTACAACGAGATGCAGTAAGTAAGGAAGCATACGAACAGGTTAAGACAGAACTCGCTACGCTTCATGCTGATATAGAAAACATCAAAGCCAATATTGACATGACCGAGCTACGTGCTCCTTTCGATGGTGTAATCGGTCTGCGCCAAGTCAGTGTAGGAGCATATGCCTCTCCTACTACAGTTATAGCCAAACTCACCAAAATTACCCCACTAAAAGTAGAATTTGCCGTACCGGAACGTTATGCACGACAAATCAAAAAAGGAACCAGATTATCTTTCATAATAGAAGGAAGACAGGATGCTTACGATGCTCAAGTATATGCAACGGAATCGAGAATTGATCCGGAAACCCATACCTTGACAGAGCGCGCCTTATACCCAAACACCAATGGTGAACTGCTTCCCGGACGGTATGCCGACATCACATTGAAACAAAACGAAATTAAAGATGCCATAGCTATTCCATCGGAAGCCATCGTTCCGGAAATGGGAAAGAATAAAGTGTTCGTTAATCGTTCGGGTGTTGCCCAACCGGTAGATGTCGAGATTGGAATCCGCACAGAAGCAGAAGTGCAAATAGTACGAGGGTTAGTCGCAGGAGATACAATCCTTACCTCCGGAACCTTACAGCTGCGTACCGGCATGCCTGTTGTTCTTGACAATATCAACTAATACCTGTCCGCCGTATGAATATATCCGAACTTAGCATCCGCCGACCGGTATTGGCTACCGTACTCACCATAATCATCTTGAAGTTTGGATTAATTGGATATACAACGCTGGGAGGACGCGAATAACCC
>ENA-ORHW01000158-ORHW01000158.1-human-gut-metagenome-genome-assembly--contig:-NODE-158-length-7060-cov-4.61256_pt1 | contig 7060 bp, 6 predicted proteins | sample MGYA00243082_ERZ508733 | MGnify/ENA primary metagenome ERZ508733 (study PRJEB26277, sample SAMN04329845) | human gut metagenome | biome: human-associated habitat | host: Homo sapiens | place: USA... | reverse complement strand
GGTATGTACTATACACAGGACGAAAGCTACTATCTGCTGGATGCTGAATAAGATGCTGTTGTTTATTTAGGTGTAAAGAATGGAGTAGACCGTGAGGCTATGATAGAGGATTTACGCAGGGCACAGCGTGGTGAAATCGTGTTCGATGCTGAAAAGTATGTAAACAAGATACCGGCCAAAAAGCATGACCATTTCTTGATACCTGGAGGAACAATTCATTGTTCTGGTTCAAACAGTATGGTACTTGAAATCAGTTCAACTCCCAATCTGTTTACTTTCAAACTTTGGGACTGGCAGCGTTTGGGACTTGACGGAAAACCTCGTCCAATAAATGTAGAACGTGGAAAACATGTCATCAATTGGAATAGAAATACGGATTATGTATATGAAAAACTTCGTAACCATGTGACCTTAATAGATGAAGGTGAAGGTTGGAATGTGACCTTGTTAGGTGAAGGTGAAGGTTGGACGGAAGAACGTACCGGTTTGCATGAAAATGAGTTTATTGAAACCCGTCGTCATCGGTTCTCTGTTCCTGTATTGCACCATACTAACAACAGTGTGAATGTGTTCAATCTATTGGAAGGAGAGGAGGCTATTGTAGAAAGTCCTACTCATTCATTCGAGCCATTTGTAGTACATTATGCTGAAACCTTTATTATTCCGGCTTGTGTAGGTGAATATACTATCCGTCCTTATGGTTTGTCAGAAGGTAAGGAGTGTGTGACAGTGAAAGCTTATGTACGCTTCTGATAGTAGAAAAACAGAGTAATAAACCTTTAAAGAAGCCTTAAAAATATGTACGAAAATGACAAACGAATAGTATTGACCATTGATGCAGGAGGAACTAATTTTGTTTTTTCTGCCATCAGGGGCAATCTTCAGATTGTTTCGCCAGTTTGTATGCCTTCTTGCTCGGACAATCTGGATAGATGCCTAGCCACTTTAGTGGCTGGTTTTGATGCCGTAATTAAAAGCTTGGATACACCTCCTGTTGCAATCAGCTTTGCCTTCCCGGGTCCGGCAGATTATAAAAATGGAGTGATAGGTGGAAGCTTGCCTAACTTCCCTTCTTTTCGTCAGGGGGTAAATAGAGAATTGGAGGCAAAGGGGCATTACCGTAAATATAAAAATTTACTGTTTATTACGTTAGGTTCTGGCTTTGGAGCTGTGGTTGTAATAGATAACAGATTGTTGACAGGAGATAATGGCTGTGGAGGGGACGTTTGGCTGATGCGTAACAAGAAGTATCCTTCAATGCTTGCAGAAGAAAGTGTCAGTATTCGTGCCGTTAAAAGAGTGTATCGTGAATTGTCAGGAGTACAGGATGCCGATCTGACTCCTAAAGATATCTATGAAATTGCTGAAGGTATAAAGGAAGGTGATAAGAAGGCTGCAATAGCTAGTTTTCAGGAATTAGGAGAAATGGCTGGAAGTGCAATTGCATCTGCACTGAATATTGTAGATGGGTTAGTAGTAATAGGTGGTTGACTAGCCGGTGCTTCTCACTATATATTACCGGCTTTAGTAAATGAACTGCGCGCTACATTATCAATGTTTTCAGGAGAGCAATTCCCATGTTTGCAGATGGAAGTTTATAACTGGGAAGATGAAATGGACAGAAAGAAGTTTCTGGATTATCAACATCGTGAGGTCTTGATTCCCGGAACGTCAATTAAAGTACCCTATAATAATACGAAACGCATTGCAGTGATGTGTAGCCGTGAAGGAGCAAGCTGCTCTATCATGCGAGGTGCTTATGCATATGCGTTATCACAGCTAGAAGTTTAGTTTTCTTTAGGTAACAAGTTTTCAATAGGTATATATTAATTGGTCTATTAAAATTATTAACTTTTAAATCTTAATTAATTTATGAAACATGTAATAATGTGTTTTGTAGCTAGTTTGTTGCTTTCGTTGGTTTCCATACCAATGCTGGCACAACAACAGTCACGACTCATATCTGGTTTTGTTAAAGATGAGTCAGGTGAGCCAATGATTGGTGCTAGTGTATTAGACGTTTCCACTAAACAAGGTACTATTGCTGATATAGACGGTAAATTTACTTTGGAAGTGACTTCTTCTTCTAAACTGCAAATATCATTTGTTGGATATAAAGACCAGATTATTTCTGGAAAAGATTTGAAAAAAGATATGATAATTGTTTTAAAATCTAATACAGAAATGATTGATGAACTGGTAGTTGTAGGATATGGTACACAGAAAAAAGTAAATCTTACAGGAGCTGTTGCTTCTGTTTCAACATCTGATATTCAAGGAAAACCTGTTACGAATATTGTTGAAGCTTTGCAAGGAACAACTTCCGGATTAGTAATTCAGCAGTCTAACTCAGCTCCAGGTGCACGTCCTAGTATTAATATTCGTGGATTAAATACGATGAATAATAATGACCCGATGGTTCTGATTGATGGAATTATTGGTGATATTCAAAATGTAAATCCTTCAGATATTGAAAATATTTCAGTATTAAAAGATGCTTCATCTACAGCTATCTATGGTTCTCGTGCGTCAAATGGTGTTATTTTGATAACAACTAAAAAAGGTTCTGCACAAAAAAATGAAGTAACTTATGAAATGCAGTATGGATGGCAGTCTCCTACTTGTTTACCGAAAGTCGTTGATTCATGGGTATATGCAGAAATGCGAAATGAAGCATTGGTAAATTCTGGACAGCCTGCGGCTTTTACTCCAGAGCAGATTGCATATTATCGTAACGGTGGTCCTAATTGTAAATGGATTGAAGAACTTTATAAGAAAAATTCTCCTCAACAAAGCCACAATTTATCTTTTTCAGGTGGCAATGATAAAACAACTTTTTTGGTTTCATTAGGGTATATGGATCAAAATAGTATGTTTAAAGGACCGGATTATGGTCAACAAAGATATAATGGACGTTTAAATTTGAGTCATAAAGTTTCAGAGCGTTTTAATTTCAGCACAACCGTTGCATATGCTCGTAATGAAGTTAAAGATCATGCTTATTGGACAGAATGGATTATAGAGCAAGCAACTCGTATGCCTTCTATTTATCCGATTAAAGATGAAAATGGAGCATATACTTATCCTAGTGGTAGTAATTCGAATGCTTTAGCCCGACTGGAACAAGGAGGTTATCGTCAGAACTCTAATGATGATGTATCTGCAACACTTAATGCTGAGTTGAAGATTTGGGATGGACTAAAATTGAAAGGAATGATTGGTGGGCAGTTGTATAACAATCGTACTCATGAAAATAGAAAAGCAATTGAAGCTCCTGCTTCTGGTGATACAGAAAATCGTATGACAGAACAGTTTGCTCGTCGTTTATCAATCGTACTCATGAAAAACGAAAAGAAATTGAAGCTCTTGCTTCTGGTGATACAGAAAATCGTTTGACAGAACAGTTTGCGCGTTCATTGAATCTTACAACTAACGTGATGTTGACTTATGATAAGTCGTTTGGTAAGCATACGGTAGGTGCAATGGTCGGATATTCTTATGAAGGAGGTAGTGACAAAGGATATGATACATATCGTGTGACAGAAACATCTGATTTTGATATAATGGTTGGTACTCAGACTTCTAATGTTGGAAATTCAGGAAGCGGAAGTGACTGGTCTATTTATTCGGAATTTGCACGTCTCAATTATAATTATGATGAGAAGTATTTATTTGAAGCAAATTTACGTAATGATGCTTCTTCAAAATTTGCAAAGGGTAATCGTTCAGCTCTTTTCCCCTCGTTCTCTTTGGGATGGAGAGTTTCAGAAGAAAGATTTTTCGAGAAACTAAAAGAACATGTTTCTTCTTTAAAGTTAAGAACTTCATGGGGATTAGTTGGAAATAACAGAATTGAGTTAACTATTAATATTTATCATCTGTATTAGTTTTTCCTAATTATATTTTTGGATATAGAATAGTAAACGGGGCCGCGGTTGCAGCTGTTTATACGGATATAAAATGGGAAACAACTGCAATGTTCGATTTGGGTATAGATGTTGGATTCCTTAATAATTCATTGAATATTACAGCTGATTTCTTTAATAATGTAACTCGTGACATTTTAATAGGTTTACCCGTTCCAGGTATGTTTGGTGGAGGTAGCCCTGTCCAGAATGCTGGAAAAGTGAGAAATCGCGGTTGGGAATTAAATATGAATTACCGATTCAAGACTGGGCAGGTAGAACATTTTGTTTCAGGAAATGTTTCTGATGCTGCTAATGAGGTAATAGATACTCGTGGTGTTGAATGGATTAATGGGGCCGATGTTAATACAATTATCAAAGAAGGATATCCTATTAATTCTTATTATGCTTATAGAGTTAACGGTATATTCCAAAATGATGAAGAGGTTGCACAGGGACCTTGGTTGGATGGGATAACTCCAAAACCTGGAGATCTGCGTTATGTTGATAAAAATAACGACGGCTTGGTGAAAGAAAGTGACGACCGTTTTATACTTGGAGATAATTTCCCTCATTATACTTATGGATTTAGTTATGGATTTACTTGGAAAGGTTTCGATTTTTCAATGTTTTGGCAAGGCCCTCATTATACTTAAGGCATTAGTATTGGATTATCTAGGTAATGTTTCGATTTTTCAATGTTTTTGCAAGGTGTAGGTCGACTCAATGTTTGGCTACGTGGTTATTCTGTAGAAGCCTTTCATAATAATAATGAAGGACCAGTTTTTGACTTTCATTTAGATCGCTGGACTCCGAATAATCCGGATGCTTCTTATCCACGTTTAACTGTAGGTGCAGAGTCTGCTAACAATGCTGCTAAATCTAATTTCTGGATTCAAGATGGCTCTTATTTACGATTGAAAAATGCTCAGATTGGTTATACTTTCCCGCAAAAATGGATGAGAAAAGTATATGTGAAAAATTTAAGAATTTATCTGAGTGGTCAGAATTTATTTACATTAAGTCATATAAAAGGCGGATGGGATCCTGAAACTACTGATGGTGGAGGACGTATTTATCCTGTTTCTCGCGTAATATCTATGGGATTAAACATTAAATTTTAATAAGCTATGAGAACATTTAGTATGATGAAATATATAGTAGGAGGAATACTTCTTAATTCTGTTGTAGCATGTGTTCCTCTTGACACAGAACCATACGACAGAGAAACTGATTTAAGTTTTTGGGAAAAAGAGGGTTCTGCTTTATATGCATTAAACGCATGTTATCCTACCTTGTATAGTGCGGAGGAGGTATTGTATGCCGATGCTATGACAGATAATGCATATACAAAAGTACAAACAGGGTTTAATCAGTCTATAGGAAATGGTAGCTATTCTACTGCTTATCCTTATGTAGAATCTGTCTGGGATAGTCGTTATGCAGGAATCCGTGTATGTAATCAATTACTGAACAATATTGATAAAGTTCCTGGATTGAGTGAGGAACTTCGGAACAGATATTGTACTGAAGCTATGGTAATTCGGGCTTTTCATTATTTTGAGTTGTATTCTCGTTTTGGTGATGTACCCTATTTTACTAATGTTATAACAATTGAAGAATCTCAACAGCTTCCTAGAACCAGTAAAACTGAAATTATAGCAAATATTTTAGGAGAACTAGATCAGATTATCGATAATGATTATTTACCGGCTTCTTATAGTTCTAGCGAAGATAAAGGACGTATTACCAAATGGGCTGCTATGGCTTTAAAAGCACGTATATTACTTTTCGAAGGCCGTTGGGAAGAACTTAAGAATGTAACTTCTACTATAATGACTCAAGGTGGTTTTAACTTGTTTAATAGCTATAGTGGTTTGTTTGAAGTTGCTAATGAAAATAATGAAGAGGTAATTTTAGATCTGCAATATCTGTCGCCGGACCGTGAGCATCAAACTCAATATCAGTTCTTGCCTCCGACTTTAAAAGGCTATGCTCAACTTGCTCCTTTAAATGAACTTGTACAGTCATATATAACAGACAATGGCAAGGCTATAGATGAAGCTGGTGCTAATTATGATCCAGCTAAACCTTTTGAACATCGTGACCCACGTTTGGCTGCTACAATCTGCTATACGGGAAATAGTTATATTTTGCCAGATGGAACGACACAAGTTATCAATTGTGACAAGGGAAGCAATCCAGATGGTTACGGATTTAGTTCTAATTGTTCACCAACTGGGTATTATATAAAGAAGTACTGGGATAGAACGTACAGAGATAATTTGTATTCGGGATTGAATATTATTTTGATTCGTTATGCTGATGTTTTACTTATGAATGCTGAAGCTTTAGTCGAATTAGGTGAATTCTCCGAAACAGACTGGAATAAAACAATTCGTCCGCTTCGTGTGAGAGCTGGATTTACAGATGAACAGGCTCTGAAATTTCCAGGAGCATCTGCAGATTTGAGAGAAATAATCAGACGGGAGCGTCGCTCTGAGCTTGCATTAGAGGGCTTGCGTTTGAAAGATATCGTACGTTGGCGTATAGCAGATAAGGTAATGAACGGCTATTGTCACGGTATTTATACCGGTGATGCAGTTGGTAAGCACTATTTGTGGCCTATACCTCAGAGTGAAAGAGATTTAAATCATAATTTGACACAAAATCCTAATTGGTGATAAATATGAAAACGATATATATTTTTTTATTTTCAATATTGTTTTTGACTGGATGTTCTGAAGATTATAAGCTCGATGAAAGTTTTACTTTGCCTACAGAACTGTCTGGACCAGAAGAGGTTGCTATTGATTTACAATCTTCTGAAAATATCGTGTTAACATGGAATGGAGGTGCTAATGATGGCGGAGTTTTATTATATTCTGTGCTGTTTGATAAAGGAGATGGGAACTTCTCTGAACCCATATATACTTCTCAAAGTGATTTTGGTGCTACCCGCCAGCTTACATTAACTCATGTTATATTGAATAAAATTGCTCGCGAAGCTGGATTGAAGACTGCTGAAACAGGTAAAGTGAAATGGACAGTGGAAGCTTCTCGTGGAGGAGTAGTCAGACGTTCACAAGAATGTGGTGAAAAACTGATAACACGTCCGGAAGAAGAAATCCCAGAACAATTATATCTGTTGGGGT
>ENA-ORHW01000157-ORHW01000157.1-human-gut-metagenome-genome-assembly--contig:-NODE-157-length-7122-cov-9.1957_pt1 | contig 7122 bp, 3 predicted proteins | sample MGYA00243082_ERZ508733 | MGnify/ENA primary metagenome ERZ508733 (study PRJEB26277, sample SAMN04329845) | human gut metagenome | biome: human-associated habitat | host: Homo sapiens | place: USA... | reverse complement strand
GCCAAACCTTATTTTCGGGGGAATATCTAAAGATACAAAAAAGCCAACTAATTCGGGATATTCAGTAAATGTCCCTAAAAAGTAAGATGGCATATAAAGTCGATAGAGTATAATCACTTTATATGCCATTATTATTGCCCTTTTTCTGTGTTTTTTCATATAATCCTATCTGTTGGACATGATGTTCCGGAAGAAGTCTGATGCCCTCTTCTGCTCCTGTCTGTAAATTCATCTCATGCCGCTTTAGCTGTTCTGCTGGTGACCTTGTCTATCATCAGTACGGCATTTGCCGTATGTATTCCGAAGAAAATCCAAAGGATTTCAGTCTTCCTGTTCCTGGCCTTTATTCTTGCGAGTGAGTAGTGTTGCTTTTGAGTACCGAAGCTTCCTTCAAGCCTGGTAGCTCTCTGCTTTGAAAGTTCACTTCTGAGAACCTTTCTCAAGGGTTCATCCTTTGCCGCCCTTCCCTTGCGTACAAAGGAAGTGGATATACCATATTTTGTACAGAACCTTCTATTTGCATTATTGGCATATATGGAATCTCCAGCCGCACATCTAACCCTGACATTCATGAGTTTCTGTTGCATACGGATACAGTCCTTCAGTCGTATTCCCTCATTGAATGACTTGAACGAGAGGTGTTCGATAAACGATATACCGTCTATCTGTATGTTGTTAACCTTTGCACCGAATTCAACAGACTTTGTTTCCTTGCCTCTTACGATAGGACGTACGTAATGACGGTCGATGCTGACGATGCGGTCATTGACCTTCCTGCCTTCAAACAGTTCCTTCTCCTGTACAAGAACCTTTCTGATTATGGAAAGGCGTTTCTGATAATCCTGTGTATATCTGAGTGATCTCCCGTATTCCTTATGAATCTCATCCCTCTGTACGATGAGCTTTTCAAGGAGTCTGATCATACGGCGCTTGAGCATGCGTGTTCTTGAGGCCTTCCTCTTTCTTTTCTTGCAGTATGAAAGATAGGACTCTGACACATCCGCATATTTGTTACGGGGACGCCTTATCCCAAGATCCATACAATGCTGGCAGATATGCCTGTAAAGCCATTCAATACTTTCCCAAAGCAGTTTCATATCTGTAGGAAAACGCATGTGACTTTCATAACACGTGGCATCAGTCATGCACACGTGAAGGTTCTCAAGATATGGTTTCCAGTGGGAGGCCAGTATCTCCTGAAGGGAGTCAATATCAAGACGGGATGCTATCTCATTGCGGATGGCACTGACTATCTTGTAGTTGGTTATGGGAAAGGCCGGATCTATCATGATTCCGCAGAATATCTGGTAGTAGAGGTTGCCGTTGAGATGTTCCACCAGCTGTCTGTCGGAGAATCCGGTGTAGGCTTTCAGGACCATAAGGGCAATCTTTGCCAGAGGGCTAAAAATGTTCCTGCGTCCAAGACGCTGTTCCGACAAGCCTATGGCTTTTGCCATACGGTCAAACGGGAAAACTGAGTGAAGCCTGCCCAGTTCACTCTCATAAAAACTCTTGCGATATTTTTCCAGAACATCAAATTCTGTAAAGCCCAAAGTGGGCTGTATTTCCGAAATATTTTGTATCTTAGCCATATCTTTTTTGGGGTATTTCCCCCGTTTTGGCTGCCAAACCTTATTTTCGGGGGAATATCTAAAGATACAAAAAAGCCAACTAATTCGCAATACATTGTGTATGAATTAGTTGGCTAATTTTATATTATTTACTGAGTGTCCCTAATTCGCAATACATTGTGTATGAATTAGTTGGCTAATTTTATATTATTTACTGAGTGTCCCTAAATCTAAAATCAGATTAAAAGTTTATTTTCTGAAGTTGAGATTTAGCTTTTATTCTGTATTCTTTATCAGTTCTTATTTGCGCGCTTACGTTCTGTTTCATCCAGAATGACTTTACGCATACGCATGCTCTTTGGAGTTACTTCTACATATTCGTCTTCTTTGATGTATTCCAAAGCTTCTTCCAGTGAGAAGATTACCGGAGGAATGATACGAGCTTTATCATCCGATCCGGAAGCACGCATGTTTGTCAACTTCTTCGATTTGGTAACGTAGATGACAAGGTCGTTCTCGTGAACGTGTTCTCCTACTACCTGACCAGCATATACTTCATCCTGCGGGTAAATAAAGAATTTTCCACGGTCTTGCAGCTTGTCGATAGCATAAGCAAACGCTGTTCCGCTTTCCATTGCAATCATAGAACCATTAGTACGGCGAGGAATTTCACCCTTATATGGCTGATATTCTTTAAAGCGGTGAGCCATGATAGCTTCTCCCTGTGAAGCTGTCAGTACATTGGTACGCAGACCGATGATACCACGTGAAGGCATGTCGAATTCGATGTTTACGCGGTCACCCTGAGTTTCCATAGAAACCATTTCACCTTTACGACGTGTTACCATATCAATCATCTTGCTGGCAAACTCTTCGGGTACGCTGATGGTCAGGTCTTCAATCGGGTCGCATTTTACACCGTCTATTTCTTTGAAGATAACCTGAGGCTGTCCTACCTGAAGTTCGTATCCTTCGCGGCGCATGGTTTCAATCAATACAGACAAGTGCAATACACCACGTCCGGAAACAATCCATTTTCCATCTTCATTTTCTGTCTTGCGTACACGTAATGCCAAGTTCTTGTCAAGCTCTTTCATCAGGCGGTCGTGGATGTGACGTGAAGTAACAAACTTACCTTCCTTACCAAAGAACGGAGAATCGATGCTAGTGAACAGCATACTCATGGTCGGATCATCGAAAGCAATAGGTGGCAGAGGTTCCGGATTTTCAAACTCGCCCATATCGAATCCTGCTATACCGTCAAGTGCAAAGATATCACCTGAAGAAACTGATTCTACCTTTTTGCGGCCCAATCCTTCGAAAGTGTGAACTTCCTTGATTTTAGATTTCACCATTGTTCCGTCACGTTTAGCCAATGTGATATTCATGCCTTCGCGAAGTGTTCCGCGATGTACACGACCTACGGCTATACGTCCGGTATATGAAGAATAATCAAGAGAGGTAATCAGCATTTGTGGAGTACCATCCAATTGATGAGGAGCCGGTATATATTTAACGATAGCATCCAATAATGGAGTAATAGTGCCGGTAGGAGTTTTCCAGTCTTCGCCCATCCAGTTATTCTTTGCAGAACCGTAAAGAACAGGGAAGTCAAGCTGGTCTTCTGTAGCGTTGAGGCTGAACATCAGGTCGAATACCATTTCGTACTCTTCTTCAGGACGGCAGTTTGGCTTATCTACCTTGTTGACAACAACAATAGGATTCAATCCGATCTGTAAAGCCTTTTGCAATACAAAGCGTGTCTGTGGCATCGGACCTTCGAACGCATCAACCAGCAGGATGCATCCGTCTGCCATGTTCAAAACTCGTTCTACTTCTCCACCGAAGTCGGCGTGTCCCGGAGTATCGATAATGTTGATTTTTGTACCGTTGTAATTGATGGATACGTTTTTAGAAAGGATAGTTATACCTCTTTCACGTTCCAGATCATTGTTATCCAGTACCAATTCGCCATTGGTTTGGTCATTGCGGAATAAGTGTCCCGCCAGCATCATTTTGTCCACCAGTGTAGTCTTTCCGTGGTCTACGTGGGCAATAATGGCAATGTTTCTAATATCTTGCATACTATACCTATAATTTGGTTGCAAATTTACTACTTTTTTATTGAACGCAAAAACGTAAAGATACAGAAGTTTTTATTTATTCTGATATGAGCGTAATAAACTGTGTCTTTAGAGTTTGTCTAAGTCTATTTTCATATATTTTATAAGTTCTCTGCGCCAGGTAAAGGTGATATGTAGTTTTCCATCTTTTCCTTGTATGATTGCAGGATAGGAGTATTCACGTATCGGAGAATCTTCCAAAGTAAGTACAGGTTTCCAGTGGATACCATCCTCAGATAAAGCAAGGTTGAGTGGAGTACGTACTGCTTTTTTTGCACGAAGCTGTGGCTTGGAGTTATTATAGACTAATACATGTCTTCCATCTTTTAATGTAACAGCGTCGGTTCCGGAATTATTGTTGGGAAGTTCGTCGATCAGAGTCACTTTACTCCAGGTTGTTCCATTATCTTTGCTCCATGAGGTCGCCAGATGGGAGTGTCGGGTACGTCAGATTACTTGCAGCGTTCCTTCCTTATGTTTGAGTATACTGGGCTGGATAACTTGTATGGGACGTTTCAAGGAATCATCAGCTCCGATACCTTGATGCTGGCTGAGAAACTCTTGTTCTGCATCTATCGGACCTGTTGTTTTCCATGTCTTTCCCATGTCGTCAGAATATTCCATATGTATGCGCCAGCCGGCACTTCCTTCTGTGCTTGACGGACAAATGATTCTTCCGTTTATGAATTCAGGTTTATTTTTAATGGGACCTAAAAAGCCTTTGGGAAGCGGTTCACGTTTGCTCCAGGTTTTTCCTCCATCCTTTGAACGTACCAACCAGCCCGTCCAGTCGGGAACGTTTAATCCTATTTTGAAGAAAAGTAGCAGGTCGCCTCCCGGAACTTGAAACAGGACTGGGTTCCAACAAGCTTTACGATGATCTTTTATGTCGGCGGTTACACCGGCTATGGCTGCATCAGAATCGTCTAAATCGAACACACCGTCGGCTGCTTTTATCGGTGCAGTCAATGTATTGCTGTCATGAGATTTACGGCATACCCAGATACATACATCGGGATTGCGTTCTTTTGTGCCACCGAAGAAAGCAGTTACCAAATCGCCATTGTCGAGTTCTACAATCGTAGAGGCATGACATTCGGGGAAAGGAGCCTTTTCGTATAGAAATTCATTTTGAATAACAGCGGGATGAATAGCTGGTATTTCTACTGTATAATGATATTTTCCCGATCCTATTTGCTGTATGCTGCCATCAGGAAAATGGACTTCTGCTGTGGTATTGCACGGGATGGTGATGTCCCACTCTACATGAGTCAGTGTCTTTTTCCAACTGCTTTCTATATTGCCATACAATGAACGCTAAGAGGCGTTTACCCAGAATAAGTTCTGGATGCTGCAATCAGGTCTTAATATACTGTGTTTGAATCCTGTCTTTTCACGGTCACTACGTATTCCAGCTGCGTTTTCATAACACCATGGCAGTAAGTCGCCCAGCAGCATAACATGATTTCCGCTATTCATTGCTGGGTTAGCGGTATTGCCATTCCATAATTCCCATATCGTAGTAGCTCCTTGCTGAGCCATATATCCCCAGGAAGGGTAGGTTTTGTTTGATGCAAGTAAGAATGCTACATCGGAAAAACCTCTTCGGGAGAGTTCACGCAAGAGCCATTGTACTCCAATGACTCCGCAACCTATATGACCTCCGTTTCGGAGAATGGTATTGGCTATGATTTGGCCAGTCACTCCTTTCTGGCAATCTTCAGGTACAATTTCGAATTCCACAGGCAACAGATTGTCTGTGACAGTATTATTACTGTAGCGGATGCTATCCGGATAGAGTGGGTTACCGGGTTTTTGTGAAGTCCCGCGTTCGATGTGCAGATATTTTTTATTGAAAGCATCTTTCATTTCTTTGGTCCATGCTTGCCATTGGTTTCTATCCTCTTTAAGATTCTGGAGGGATGCAAAACGGCTCATCATATCAAGAAGCTTAATGTAATATGCTGTAGATATCAGGGTTCCGTCGGTTATACGTGCAGAATCTTTGCTGTGAATCAGTTCCAGAGATTCTGGTGGAACACACCAGTCACCGTATCTGTCTTTGGTAATTAATCCGTCTTTTAGATATTCTTTATGAAGATGTAACATCCACTTGCGAATGTAAGGATAACAGCGTTCTATGGGTTCACGATTTCCAAACTGTGTATACAGCATGTCGCAGGCAAAAGGTAAAGCTGCCGGCCATGTAACATTGTCGCTGTAGTACATCCAGAAGGCTGGGGCCACATCGGGAATGCAGCCATCTTCGCGTTGGGCCTCACAGATGTCGCGTGTCCATTTACTATATAATGTGCTGTTATCGAATAAAAAGCTTTCTCCCCAGCAGCCCATTGTGCGGTCGCCGAGCCAAGGTTGACGTTCGTCACGCTGCGGACAGTCTACTGGCATAACTTTATATTTATCAAGTATTCCCCACCTTGCATTTTGGTGAATGCGGTTTAATGTGGTATCAGAACATTCGAATGTTCCGATTGGTTCCAGGTTATCACTGACAACTTCTCCCGTGAAATCAGACAGTTTAGCATTTTTATATCCACTGATTTCTACAAAACGGAATCCGTGATAAACAAATCGTGGACCCCATGTCGCCCCATTCTCTTTTCCGTTACATATATAAAAGTCGGTAGATTCCGCATGTCGGAAATTATCCCGGTACAGTTCGCCGTTAGCGGAGAGCGTTTCAGAAAAACGCAGTCGGATTGTATCGCCCGTATTTCCCTTTATTTTCATACGAATCCATCCGGCGATGTTTTGTCCTAAATCGAGTATGTATTTATCTCCTAGAGGAGAGATTTTGATGGGCTTAATTGTTTGTACGATAGTCATTGGGGAAGTCATTTGAGAGCGGAGAGTACCTCCCGGCATACCTACTCGTTCGGCTTCGAGCCACTGACTGTCATCGTAACCGGGTTTTGTCCAGTCGCCTAATTCATAGCGTGCATCGTAAATTTCTCCATCATATTCGTTATTGCTGCGTATGGGACCATTGGCTGTAATGCGCCAGCTGGTATCAGTTGCAATTGTTTCTTTGCTGTCATCAGTATATTCTATAAGCAGGTTGAGGCGTAGTTTGGGATAACCGAAATTGACAATCTTATATGATTTGTATTTTTGTTGCATGGTGTAATAACGTCCATTGCCTAATGTAACTCCTATGGCGTGATTGGTTGTCAGCAGGGAAGTAACATCGAATGTATTATATAACACCGTTTTCCGATAGTCAGTGGGTGCAGGTGTCAAGACTTGGTTGCCTATATGCTGACCATTGATAAATAGTTCGTAGAGTCCGAGTCCGCAAATAAATACAGTAGCTCTCTATATCGGTTTACTGATGGAAAACTCTTTGCGAAAATAGCGTGCGCTGAGGCGGCTGTGGGCTGTTTCTTTTTCCCATGGGTAAACTTTGT
>ENA-ORHW01000156-ORHW01000156.1-human-gut-metagenome-genome-assembly--contig:-NODE-156-length-7125-cov-5.59066_pt1 | contig 7125 bp, 6 predicted proteins | sample MGYA00243082_ERZ508733 | MGnify/ENA primary metagenome ERZ508733 (study PRJEB26277, sample SAMN04329845) | human gut metagenome | biome: human-associated habitat | host: Homo sapiens | place: USA... | reverse complement strand
ATTGTCGGTGATCTTGGCGGCGCTCTTGCCCCACTGGGCGGTGCCGGGCAGGGTTTCGGTGTTGGTAAAGCCAAAGTCGATGATCTCATTCACGCCCTCGCCAACAACGGGAACCTGCCCGGTCACAATGGCCTGCACGGCCATCCACTCCTCGCGGCGGGTGGTGGCGTCGTTCAGGCGGCTGTACTCCTCCATCAACTGCTGTGCGCTGCGCTGGGCAGGGGTTTCACCGCTGTACAGATCTTCGCCGGGCATACGGGTCATGTAGCGGTCAGCGGTGGTAATGTCGCAGGGGTTCACCAGCGGGGGCTTGTAGCTCTCGGTCTTGTAGCCGCTGGCTTTCAGCACCTTGCCGCCAACACGCGGGTGGACAAAGGCCGCCATGCGGCGATCACCTTTCACAAGGTCAATATCCACGCGCTCGGTGGTAGACTTCTTCACATTGGTAAAGAAAGTGTCACGGAAAAAGGTATGCACAGGCGGTGCCTGTCTTACTACCTCCGCAAGATAGCGCGGGGTATAAATGTTTACTTCGTTTGCCATGTTCGTGTCCTCCTTACTTCAAAAAGATACCGATGTTGCGCAGGGCAACTTCAATGTCGGCGGCGGCAACGCCGTCAGGCAGGGCCAGCCCATCCGCGAAAAACTCACCCGTCAGGTAAACCACCGCGTCCTCACCGCTGGCGGCGTCCTCGGCGGCAATGCCGTACAGGCCTGTCACATTCAGTGCGTTGCTGCCATCCACGGCGGCAAGGGGCTTTACCTTGCCACCGTCCAGCAACACAAGGTTATGCGCGGCAATCGCAGCGCCTGCCTCCTTGGCGGCGGTCACAATGCCTACCGTGGTGCCCGCAATAAAATAGTCGGGCGTGGTGGAATAGGTCTTTTTCGCCAAATCCATGCTCATAGTCTTATCCTCCCTTACTGCTTCTTGCCAAGCCCTTTAAGCGCATCCATGAACTCGTCGGGCTTCTCACCGCCGGTGGGGGCGGGGGCACTGCCCACGCTGTTCACGCCGCTGGCGTTTGCGCCCTGCTGCATGGTGTTCAGCCAAGCCGCGCCCTGCTCCTTGGCGTTCTTCATGGCGGCCTTGGCGTAGTCGCTGGCGCTCATGGGCTTATCGTACTTGGCCTCGTTGGTGATCTGCTCACTGCCGGGCAGGGCCATTTCCTCAATGTCGCGGATACGCTGCCGCTCCGCATTGGTAGCCCGCAGCGCCGCCGCCTGTTCGATCTGGTCAACCAGCACGGGGTAAGCACCGCGCAGCTCGTCCACGGTCTTGATCTCGTTTGCCATGTTCGTGTCCTCCTTATGGCTGTTGTTTCCCGGCTGCTCCGCCGGGGTCGGTGTATTTACAAAACCGCTGGCGGCGGGGGCTGCTGCCACGCTGTTCTGTACAAATTTGGGTGCCTTATCAAAAGGCAGGTTCATGTTTACGCTGTTCACAAACAGCAGGCCGCCCCGGTTCTCCACAACTGTTTTCTCTCCGTCGTCCACCAGTTCGTCCACAAAGCCGTTGGTCTTAGCCTCCTCGCCCGTCCACCAGCTTGTAGCGTCCATCCACGCGGCCACTTCGTCCTTTTCCCGGCCCGTCTTTTTGGTGTACAGGTTCAGGATGTTTTCGCGTATGGTATTCAGCGCACCAATGTACTGCTGCAAGGTCACGGCGTCGGCAAAATCAAAAATGCCCATCCGTACCGGGTGTATCATGTAGGTGCTGTCATTGGCTGCCACCACCTTGTCGCAGTGGCAGGCAATGATCGTGGCGGCGCTGGCACACAGCCCGTCAATGCGGGCCGTCACCTGCGCGGTGTGCTGTTCCAGCAAATTGCCAATGGTCTGTGCAGCAAACACATCACCGCCGCCGGAATTGATACGCACCGTCAGGCTCGTCAGCGGCCCCAGCGCGTTCAACTCGTCGGCAAAGGTCTTGGGGGTCACTTCGTCGCCCCACCAACTGCTGTCCGAAATATCACCGTACAACAGCAGTTCCGCGTTGTCTGCCGCTTGGTTTCTAAACTGCCAAAACTTCTTAGGCATTGTCATTCCTCCTGTTGCCCGCCGGGCGGCTTTGCCTGCGGGTTCGTGATCTCGTCAACCTCCCGCTTGCGCTTGGCTTCAATCACGCGCTGGCGGATATTGCGGTTATAGTCGCCGCCGGTCATGGTGGCCGTTTCCTCCTGCGCCGTGCTGAATCCGGCGTCCACACGCTTCACAGCGGCGTCCACCTCCTGCACGGGGTTCAGGTTGGTGCGGGCCGGGCCGTTCCACGCACAGGCTGTGTATGCCTTGCGGATTGCCGGGTCAGCAAAAAAGCCCGGTGCCGCAATGCGGCCCCGCGCCACTGCCTCGGCAAACCATTCCTCGTAGATCGGCTGGCAAAAATCATCGGTGAACCAATCACGCTGCATACTGCAAGTGCGCCAAAACTCGTTCAGCGCACCACGCGCCGCGCTGTAACTCGTCGTGAACTGCTTAAACAGCACCTCCGGCGGGATTTCCAGCGCCGCGCCGATCTGCCGTATCAGCGCATTGGTAAAGGCGTCATACCCGGTGTTCGGGTGCTTGGGGTCTGCAAACTGCACATCCTCGCCGGGGTTTAGGCTCAGTATAGCGCCGGGGCCAAGCTCAATGCTGCTTTGGTCTTGCGCGTCGATCAGCATATCCGGCGGCAGCATTTCGCCAAACGGGCGGGCGTCGCTTGCCACGCCCTGCTTCACAAACACGGTAAACATGGCACTAAGCACCGCCGCCGTGATTTCGGCGTCCGTGTAGCGGCCCAACTGTTTCAGGGCTTCCAGCACCGGGGCCAGCATGGGCACACCGCGCCGCTGTCCGGCCCGCTCCCGGTTCTTCACATGGAGTACATTCCGCCGCCCGGTAGTCTTGGTGTAGGCTTCAACCCGCGTCCAGTGCGGCCCGCCGCTGGTGTAGGCGTTGCTTGCCAGCGGGTGGCGGTCACATACCCAGTAGGCTACCACCCTGCCGTCGGCGTCCGTTTCCACGCCCTGCACAAGGCAATGCACATCGTGGCCCTGCACCGTGCAGGGCACCAGCCGGTCAAAGCCGTCCGGGCTGCAAACCCGGTCAGCCTCCACCAACCTCACCCGCAGGCTGTACGGCTGCCCGGTCTGCTCCTTGGTGGGCAGCAGCACAATGGCGTCACCATTCATGGCATAACTCAAAAAAGTTAGCTGTTGCAGTTTGTAAAAGTTGTCCACCCGGTCAGCGTCGCACACCGGCGTGTCCGCCCAAAGGGCAAACTCTCGCACGATCTGCGCTTGCAGTTTTTCGGCGTCCTCCGGGGTCAGCCCCAAAAACTCCGCGTCGATCTGCGGCGCAGGCATAAGCCCGCCTGCAATCACATTCGTGCGCATGGTTTTCAGCGCGGCGCTGGCCGTGGGGATTCCCATGTAGGCGTCGCGGCTGCGCTGGCGCAGTATGTCGATATTGTCCTCAATATCTTCCTTGGCGCTGCCGCCGTAAAACTCCCACCCTCGCAAGGATTTCTTGGTCAGGTTTGCCCCGTAGTTTCCGTACCCGCTGTCAATGATTTTCAGCGCGGCGCGGGCGGCTGCCCGCTTGGCGGCGTGTACCGGGGCCACGGCGGCCACGGCTCTGTCAAATACATTCACGGTGTCGCCCTCCCTCACACATCACGGGCACCAAAGTGGTACAGGCGGTTGCGCCCGCCGTTCTTTTCCTCGGCCTCCGCCTCGGATAATTTTTGTGCCCAATATTCCATTTCCTCGCGGATTTGTTTCAGGTCTGCCCGTGTCAACATTCTTGTGCCGATTTGATAGCTTTGCCCGGTGGCTACACTTTCCTCCGCCGCAAGCCATGTATTCAATTTCTGCCGGCACATTTCTTTGCAAAAAATATCCATTAATTACCTCCTGTAATGCGGCGGCGGCCTGCCCGCCGGGGTCTTTGCGCCATGCCCGGCTCCGGCTTTGCCAGCACGGGGTTGGCAATCTCTAAAGCGGCGGTGGCATAGTTACGCAGGTCAAGCGGTTCGTTGCGCTTGTACTTGCTGTCTTTCAGCTCCCACACGGTAACGCTGCGCCCCTTGCGGAACCGCACCACCATCTTCTCACTGGGCAGGCCCTTAAAGTATGTTTCATCGTACCCGGCTTCTTCGTTCGCGGGGAAGTGGCAGTAGTTCGGCCCCTTGGTGTTGTGGCGCAACCGCTGGTATAACAGCGCCTTGCCCGCGTCCACGCCAATGATGAACAGCGGCGGTTTCACACGGGTGTTGGTGGTGGGGTTGCGGATGTAGGGGACCTCGGCACCGCCGCGTTCAATGCAGCAGCTTATAATGCGCAGCGCGGTGCCGTCCTTTTTGCACCACACGGTCTGCAAATAAGCGTCCAAGTCCTCCCACACCTGTTCTTTCAGCATATCGCCGTAAATCTTTTGGTATCGGATTCCCCAGCTTTCCTTGCCAACGCCCCAACCCACGATCTCAACCTCAAAGCGGTCATCCTGCACATCCACACCGGCGGTAAGCACAAGCACTTCTTCGGGCACCACCGCGTCGTAAATCTCGCGGCGGTTGAACAGTTCGGTGTCCTCCACCTGTTCGCCCCGCTCCTCCCAAGTTTCACCCAGTTCGGTATTTACCCAAACCTTCATGCCCTCCGGGTTTCCTTGGCCAAGCTGTTCTTTCGCCACTATGAATTTCTGCACGATCTCTTTCCATCCGCAAAAGGTGGAGGCAAGCGTGTTCAGGTGGAACCCCCGCGTTTCTGCGCCGGGGTTTTCCGCCACAAAGCGGCCCTGCTGGCTCTGCTGTTTCCAGCGGTATTCGTTCGCCACGCACCCGCAGCGTTCGCATTTGTAAACGATCTCTTTTTGCAGGTCGTCCGGGTCAAAGATCAGGTTTGCCCACACAAAGGGCTGGTAATGCCCGCACTCCGGGCACGGCACATTCCATTCCTCGCGGGTGGATTGGTTGTACTCGGTTTCAATGCGGCTGTGCCCCTTGATAACCGGGGTCGATACCATAACCGTTTTCTTATCCCAAAATGTTGTTTGGCGCTTTTGGGCAAGGCTCAACGGGTCGCCCTCGGTTCCGGCGCTGCCGGGGTAGCGGTCTACCTCGTCGGCCAGCAGCACTTTAATAGGGCGGCTGGCAAGGCCGGTGGCGCTGTTCGCGCCCACTATGGTGATGTGCCCGCCGGGGAAATTCTTTTTCAAGATCGTGTTCCCGGCGTATCGGCTTTTCACATCCACCAGCCCGCGCAGTACCGGCGTGTCGCGTATCATCGGGGCCAAGCTGTCTTTGCTGAATGTCTGCCCCATGTCCAAGGTCGGCTGCATAACCAAGATGGGCGCGGGGGCATAGGCCATAAAATAGCCAAGGATGTTCAGCAGCAGTTCGGTCTTGCCCAACTGCGCCGCGCACATGATAACCACCCGCCGTATGTGTGGGTCGCCTATGGCGTCCATGATCTCCCGCTGGTACGGTGCCTTGTCGGTGTGCCACCGCCCCGGCTCGGCGCTGCTCTCCGCGCTCAACATACGGTAGCGGTCAGCCCATTGGGATAGTGTCAGCTCCGGGGGCGGTTTCAGCGTTGCCACACACCGCGCCAGCATTTCCATTGTCGCCTGCGGTATTTCCAGCAGCTTTTGCTTTTTTGCTACCCCACAGTCTGTCGTACTCCTTTCGCCTGCAATCCGGGAAAAAGCACAGACCTCTTTCGTCGCCTGTCCAAATTCTCCACACGCACCCCGCGCAGGGGTCTTTATTTTTCTTCTGTCCTTTCATCGGCAGTGTCCTCCACAGCAAAGGCCACGCGGTAGTCGCTCAATTCTTCCAGCGTTTCGTCGATAGCCTTTTTCATTTCGTCAAAAATAGCGGCTTGGTTTCCGTCCATAGCCGCCAGCGTAGGCGATAGCTTGGCAGGCATAGCCAAAAACCGGCTGCGGATATTCAGGCACATGGTCTGTATGCCTTTCTCAATATCCTGCGTACTGTGCAAATCGCCCCGGCGCAGGTCGTTGTCCATTTCCGCTGCTTTCCGCTTTTCGGCGGTCAGCTTCATGCGCTCGGTGTTCAGACTTTCTTTTCCCGCTCCGCCCAAATACTTGATGTACCGGGCCACGGTGGGTTGCAGCTCATACAGCCCCGGTCTTGCCTCCACAATCACGCCCTCGTCGCGTAACTGCCGCACCCGGCGTTCGGTCAGGCATAACCACTGGGCAATAACCTTGCTGGTGTACAGTGTCATTCCTCCGTGTCCTCCTCCAAAGGCGCGTCAAGATCATCTGCCGCCGTCCCGTCGGGGTCGGGCACATCCACCGCGCCGGTGGCTCTCATGCGCAAAATTTCAAGCCGCTGCTTTTCCAGCGCCATGCGCCTGTCGCTCTCCTCCAAGGCCCGCAGGCTGTCCGCAATCTTGGCAATGCGGCCCTGCACCTTGTATAGCGCTTCCTGCAATTTCAGCACCCGGCTAAAGGCGCTGTCCTTGCTGTACATACCCATGGTTTGGTTGGCACCGTCTTTTTTGTCCTTGCCCCGCCCGCCGGGGGTGCGCATATCCAAAAGGCTGCTCACAAACAGCGCGTCCTCCGGCTGGCTCTCATACTCGGCAATCTTTGCCAGTATCTTGTGTTCGCGGAACTTCAAAATCTTCATTTCATGTTCCAGCGCCTCGCGCCCGCCCAGCGGCACACTCTCGGTGATCTTCAATTCTTCGGCAGAAAGCATATCAAAAAAGACGGTGCTATACGCTCCGTCTTTCTCTGCGTTCTTATTGCCGGGCGGCGCACCGTCGTGGCTGCCTGCTGCATTGCGCTTGCCCTTGCTGTTTTGGTTGCCCGGCTGCCCGCCGCGCTTTTTCTTGGGTATCGCTTCTTCCCACTTGTCCGCCGCTTTCCAGTTGCGCAGGGTTTGGTAACTCACACCCAGCTCCCCGGCCAGCGCCCGCAGGCTTACTTCCTCGCCCTTTTTCTTCTTGGCGATGTATTCAGCCTTGGCGGTGTCGCGCTTCTCGCTCCGCTTCGGCATTCTACACCTCCAAAAAGTAAAGCCCACCCCGCAGAGCAGGCCCAAAACAAACGGCCCGCAGCGAAACAGCAACGAGCCGAGAAATAATCCAGCGGCTTCAGTCGAGAGCAAGG
>ENA-ORHW01000151-ORHW01000151.1-human-gut-metagenome-genome-assembly--contig:-NODE-151-length-7384-cov-4.40415_pt1 | contig 7384 bp, 12 predicted proteins | sample MGYA00243082_ERZ508733 | MGnify/ENA primary metagenome ERZ508733 (study PRJEB26277, sample SAMN04329845) | human gut metagenome | biome: human-associated habitat | host: Homo sapiens | place: USA... | reverse complement strand
GTTTGGCAAAACGCAGCTCGACCGGCGCATCCCGGCTCAGTTGGTAGATCGCCATAGCATCGGTGGGACTGTTCAAAAAGCGCTGCTCCACATCGCGGGGCGGGATATGGCCTTTGACCGCATCCCAATCCGGTCTTGTGATCCCGAACATTCCGTCGTGCTTGATGATGTCCTCGGCTTCAAAGACCATTTCCTCGGCGTTGTCGGGATAGAGCATATAAACCGTGATGTCATGCTCCAGCAACTCCACCGCCCGATCCTTGGAAAGCGGGAGCATATCGCTATCCAGATACCCATAGCTGCGCATATCGTCCACCGTCAGCGTGGGGTCAGGCAGCGTGACGGCCTGTTCCAGCTCCGGGAGCATATTATCTGCCGCATCGGTGGGAACAGCGACTGCGCCGGTGATCTGTTCGCTGTCCAAGGGCGGCGTAATCTGCGCCTCCTGCAAGTCCTCCAGAATTCTCATATCTGCAAATGTCACCTTGGTTGGTGTCATGCCCTGAATGGCAAATACCTCCGTTCGGACAGCCACGGCAGCAGAAGCTACCGGCGAATCTTCACATCCAGAACTCTCATATCTGCAAATGGCACCTTGGGTTGTGTCATGCCCGGAATGTCTAAAACCTCCGTTCGGACAGCCCCGGCAACAGATGCAACCGGCGAATCTTCAATGGCGCTGCTGTCAATAACACCGCCATCCAGCAGCTTTTTGCTTTCCTTGTCGTAGAGCGAATAGTCCCAACCGCCGTCTGTATGCTGCACATGGAGATATACCGAGCCATCCACAAGATAAAGCGCTTCGTCTGTTTGTGTGGCGCTCACTTCTTCACGATTGACGCCGCGCTCCTTGCAAATCTCCGCAAAGTGCCGGTCAATGTCCGTAATCAGCTCGGAGGCAGTCTTGTTGATGGTTTCCAGACTGGCGCGAAGTTCTTTCAGCTCCTTGCCCTTTGACCATGTGGCGATATAGCCGAAGCTGTTTTCTCCCGTTTCAATGCCGTAATACTGGCAGACCGCATAGGAGATGCTTTCGGCCTCGACCTCCTCGGTGTTGCGGCTCTTTTCGCCGGGGACAAGGATCGTCTCACCATCGTCCGCAAGCTCCGTCATGTGTTCGTAGTCGTGGAGCTTGGCGTGTGCAATCTCATGGACGGCGGCACATACCGTCTGCACCTCGCTCATACCGGCGCGGATGGTGATGCTCTGCGCCTTAATGCTGAAAAAGCCGTCCGTATCCCGCGCAACGGGCTTTATCTCCATCGGAACGGGAGAAGCACGGCGCAGCGCCTCCATGAAAACCTCATACTGCTGCACATTGCCGCTCAGATCGGCGGCAAGCTGGGGCAAGGGCTTTCCATAAGTCTGCGACACATCAAAGACGGATACCACCTTGAACATAGGGATTCGGATTTCCTTTTCCTCAATGATGGCCTTGCCGTCCGCATCCAGCACCGGCGCATTGGTTTCCGGGTCGGTCTTGATTTCCTCGACCTTTTTCTTATAGGGAGTGGGAGCGATGATGCGAATGCCTTTTTCGCCTTTCAGGACGTTCCTGCCGAACTGATCGCGCCACTTGTTGAAGCCCGCCACAGGGGTGGCGGCGGGGCGCTGCATATAGATGAGCATGGTATTATTGACCGAGTAGCGGTGAAAGCGGCTCATGGTGGCAAGGTACTTCCGGTACTTATCGCTCTCGAACAGCTCCTTGATGCCATTTTCGATGCTGTCAACGATCTCCCGCATCCGGTCTTTGTTGGTTTGCTTTTCAGCCATGATGATCTCCTTTCAGAAAAAATAGCGCCCCTGCGCAGACGAAAACACATCCTGCACAGGGGCGATTCTCCGCAGATAGACGTTGTTTTTGAGCTTGCGGATAGAATGACGCAGCCCCTTGTGCTTCCGCATGGAAAAAGCCTTGCGGCACGGGGCTTTCCCAGTCTCTATTTGCGGAGGTTCCAGTATTGTTTACGCTTCCGTTTGGCGTCCTGCTTTCGACGCTCCTGCTTGGCGCAGGCGGGGCAATATTTGGTGCGATTGGAGGAAGAATAGACCGGCTTACCGCAGACGGCGCAGCGCTTTCCCGGCCTTTCCCGCATCACGTCGGCCAGCAGCTCATGGTCGGCGGGAAGTACCGCGTTTCGGAACCAGTTGCACAGCAGCGAGTAGGAAATACCCTGTACGCAGACGCAAGGCTCTCCATCATCCAGCGCGAGGCAGTTGCCGTGATCGTAATTACAGCAGAGCTTCCGAATGAGCTTCTTGGCGCGGCGGAGCTGCTTGTGATCCATACGCGGCGCATCAGCCATTGTCGAACACCAGCTTATAGCCCGTGTGCTGCCCATCATCCTCCAGAAGAACGACGGCATCATAGGTTTTCCCGGTTTTTTCCGAGTAGCAGCCTTTCAGCGGGGCGCGGCCATTTTTCAAAAGCGCAGCGGCAAGAGATTTCGTCAGCGCCTTTTTCTTGGCGGTGAAAAAGCGGCTGTTTTTCCAGAGAACAAAGGAACAGGCACGGTTCTCGCAGAAAAAGCCTTTCGGTGATTCCGTCACCTCGGCTCCGCAGCGGGGACACTTGCCGACCACCTCACGCCCGGAGGGGAACAGGACTTCCGCACCGGGGATGGGCTTGTAGGTCTGCACCAGCTCATTCAGCATGGCGGCGATCCCATCCATGAAGCTGTCCGGGGCGATTTCGCCGCGCTCGATCTCTTTCAGGCGGTGCTCCCATTCAGCGGTGAGCTGCGGAGACTGGAGCTGTTCGGGCAGAACGGTGATAAGCGCCGTGCCGGTGGAGGTGGGCAGCAGATTTGTGATCTTTTTGGACTTCCTGCGCTCCACAAAACCGGAGGACACCAGTTTTTCAATGATACCGGAACGGGTCGCCGGGGTTCCGATGCCCTTGCGCTCGGCATCATCTGGCATATCCTCCTTGCCTGCGTTCTCCATCGCAGCCAGCAGCGTATCCTCGGTGAAGTGCTTGGGCGGCGTGGTTTTTCCGATCTTGACCGATGCGGCAGATACGGAAAGCGTCTGATTCTCCGTTACCACCGGCAGCGCGGGCGCTGCCTCTGCCTGCTCCTGCTCATAGCGCTTCCAGCCGGGAGCAAGGACGGTTTTGCCCTTGGCGGTGAAGCTCTGACCGGCACAGTCCACCGTAATGACCGTTTCTGCGTAGCGATGTGGTTCATCCACCGCACGAAGCAAGCCCCTTGCCGCCAGCTTCAGCACCTCGCGTTCGCCCAGCGGCAGAGAGGCCATATCTACCTTTTCCGCGCTGATGGTGGGAACAATGGCGTGGTGATCGGTGACTTTTTTACTGCTGCATACCTGCTTGGCGCAGATGGTCAGCGGCTTCTCCATGCCGCAGACAGCGGCAGCGGCGGCGACAAGGCCGGGGACGCTGCCCTCCATATCGTCGGTCAGAAAGCGGCTGTCGGTGCGCGGGTAGGTACAGAGCTTCTTTTCATAGAGCGCTTGGAGATAATCGAGGGTCTGCTGAGAGGTGTAGCCGAGAACGCGGTTGGCGTCGCGCTGGAGGGAGGTCAGGTCATAGAGTGCGGGCGCTTTCTCAGATTTTTCCTTGCGCTCCACGCTTTTGACGGTTACTGCCTTGCCCTTGCAGGTGTTGGCGATAGCGTCGGCGTCCTTTCTGTCCTTCATTCGGCCTGTCGTGGCGGGAAAGCCGCAATCGAGCTGGGCGGTGTAGAACGGTTCTGCCACAAATGCGGAGATCTCCGCCTCGCGCTGTACCAGCAGCGCCAGCGTGGGCGACATGACGCGCCCGATGTTCAATGTGCGGCCATACGTCAGGGAGAAATACCGCGTGGCGTTGATACCAACCAGCCAATCAGCCTTGGCGCGGCACAGGGCAGATTGATGCAGGCCGTCATAGTCGCGCCCAGACTTAAGCTGCTGGAAGCCGCTGCGGATGGCATCATCCTCCATTGAAGAAATCCAAAGCCGCAGAATCGGCTTGGCGCATCCCGCAAGGCAGTAAACCGTGCGGAAGATCAGCTCACCCTCGCGCCCAGCGTCGCAGGCGTTGACCACCTCTGCCACATCCTCCCGGCGCATCAGCTCCCGCAGAATGTCAAACTGCTTCTGCTTTTCAGAGCGGACGATGAAGCGGAACGAGGTAGGAATGATGGGCAGCGCCGCCAGCGTCCATTTGGCATCATCGGCATTGTAAACGGCGGCGTCGGCCAGCTCTGCCAGATGCCCGAAACACCACGACACGATGTACCCGCCGCCCTCCAGATACCCGTCATGCCGTGACTTTGCGCCCAGCACGGCGGCGATGCTCTGCGCCACGGAGGGTTTTTCGGCGATCACACGGCGCATGGTGCAGCCTCCATTCTCTTTACGTCACGGTAGCAGGGGCGAACGCAGCTCTGTCCGAAGCGCTTGCAGCCGTAGCAGAAGTGTTCCTTGGCAGCGTCGGGAGGGCTGTCCTCCCGCGCTGCTTTCGGCTTCTGCATCATCAGGCGTTCCAGCGGATTGTTAGTGAAATATCTCATGCGTCTGTATCCTCCGTAGTATCCTGTTCCGGTTCGTCCTCATACGGCTCAAACTCGTATTCGTCCTCGCCGTAGTCATAATCGTCCAGATCGGCGCTGCCCTTGGTCTGCGGCTTGGCCTTTTTCTGCTTGAAGATGTAGAACGCTGCACCGCCGCCCAGCGCGACGATCAGCAGGACGACGAGGATGCCGCCCACGCCGCGCTTTTTCTCCGGTTCCTCGGCGGGCCGCGCTTTTTCTCCGGTTCCTCGGCGGCGGGTTCTGTCGGCTCGGTGGGGACTTCGGGCTTTGCCTCCTTGCCCACGCACTCGGTCATGTTGACCGCGCAGACGGGGCAGGATGTATTGACCGTACCGGCCACGCATTTTGTGGTGCAGGAGCAAGTGGCGGGCGTTTCTCCCTCGCCGGTCAGCGCCATCAGGTCAGCCTCATCCACCTGATTCAAGAAGTGGACGGTTTCTTCGCCCTCATCGTCGCGGTCAATAATCATGTAAAATACGTTACCATTCTTGCTTTCCAACGTAATGAACTGTTTTCCTGCCTTGGTGCTGGAGCCAATATCGTCGATCAGCGTCAGATTACCGTCCGGTGTCAGCGCGTCGCTGCCGCCCGTCATGCTGCCGAGAAGGAGCTGCCAGAGGTCGGCCAGCTCTTTTTCATCAAACGGAAGCGTAATGCCGCCGATGCTCACGGTGCTGTCGGCGGCGTCGGTGACGGTCAGATAGCTGCCGTACACATAGCCCACACGGGCAGGCAGCAGGATTTTTACCCAATCGCCGTCCCTGCCAATCCCATCGACCTCCGTGAGGCGGCGGCGGTGACGGTCAGACAGCTGCCGTACACATCGCCCACACGGGCAGGCAGCAGGATCTTTACCCAACCGCCGCCCCTGCCACTCACATCGACCACCGTGCCGTTGGGGAGCTGCGTAAACGCGGTGTTGTCCAGTCCCGCGCCGGTGCGGACATTCAAGTTGCCGCCGTTGGTCGTGACCGTGCCGATCTGTTTCGCTTTCTGTGCGTCTGCGGCGCTGCTTTCGGCGGCAGGCAGCGTATCATCGGGATAGTCGCCGCCGCTGGCAAAGGCGGAAACGGGGAGAATCCCGATACACAGGAGCATCAGCAGCAGACTGATAAAAATGCGTGGTGTGTTCTTAGTCATGGTTCAACGCCTCCTTTTCCGAAGTGGCCGGTGCGGGCGCGGCCTGCATACGGCGGAACAGCTCGGCAAACTGCTCCATCGTCATGCCGTTCTCGCGCACCATGCCGATGATGTCGGTGTCCTCCAGCTCACGAATCTGCTTTTCCAGCTCGCGGTTGCGGCCTTGCAGATCAGAGATTTTGCCTTTGTTCTTCTCCAGCTCCCCACGGAGCTTCATAATTTTCGGGTTCATATCGTTCACTCTCCTTTACGGCAAGCGCCCATAACGGTAGAAATGGGACTGCCAATAGTTTGAATTTAAGTTTGCATAAGAGATCGGATCTCCGCAGTGGATCATCATATTGTTGCCAACATAGATACCCACATGGCTGACACCGGGGGTATCATACGTTCCGGTGAAAAACACCAGATCGCCCGGTTTGACGTTGGCAGAGGATCCAACCGGACTGACTGATGACCGAACTGACGAAGCCCGACCTGTCAAACGAGGTGGAGGGACTGCTGCCGCCCCAAACGTAGGGGTAGCCGAGATACTTTTCCGCTTCCTTGATGATGGCGGCAAATACCTCATCGTCCAGCGCCTCCGGGGGAATGTCGTAGTCGGTATAGCTGCCCTCCACATACTTGCCGATGTAGCCTGAACCGGGTTAGAGGTCGGTACGGTTGCCGAGGGTTGCCATATAGGTGGCGTACATTCCGAGCTGTTCTTCGCTCATAATGTAAACGGGAACATGGGAGAGATTGAAGTTTTCCAGCGTGACCGTGCAGATGTAGTAGTCATACGGCACCTGATAGGTGTCCGTATGGGTGTTGCCGTCCGCGTCCGTCCATGTGTCGGTTTCCGTGCGGTAGCGGGTTTCCACCACCACATCCTCGGTCAAGATGTACTGGCGGTCAAAGAGCATCTGGAGCGTACCCTGCACCTCATCCAGCGTCCATTCCCCTTGATGCAGCGCCGTAATCACGGAAATGAGTACATAGGGGTCATGCTCGATGGTGTCCAGATCAAAGTGGTACTCATCGTAGTCATGGGTACTTTCATAGGTGTCGAGGTAGCGCTGAAGCTCTGCTTATGGCAAAGCCGCGCCGGGGGTCCCACACATATTAGCCCGCTTTCTCAGCCGTTTCAGCGGCTTTTTTCGCTGCATTGGCGGTATTCTCGTCCTCCTTTGCCGTAGTCTGCGCCGCCTGATTGTGCTTGGCAGCGGCATACTGCTTCTTAATTGCCTGCTTCTGCTGCCATTTGGAAACGGGATTACTGGTGGGGCTGTCGATCTCTGCTTTCTTCTGGAGCGCGTCAAGATTGGCTCGTTCCAGCTTTTTCTCTGCACGGATGGCAGCACGATAAGGCTTGAGCTGATGGGCGCGGTGGGCAGACTGCACCAGCCGCCCGCCGCTCTCCACGGCTTGCTCTACCTTGTGCGCGGCCTCTACGCCTACATTGTCATCCTCGCTCTGCCGCACCTCCCGATGAACCTGAGAGAGAATGAGGTTGGCGGGGGCATCCTGCACGGCATGGGTCAGCTTTGAGGGCGGCTTTTTCTTATCCACTTCCTCAAAACGGAGCTGCGTTTTGACCTTGCCGGTGGCCGGATCAAAGCCGCGTTCCTTTTTGACCACGGTTTTCTTGGGGATTTTCGCCTGCGCCTTATCCGCCTTGGCCTCCGCTTATTTCACCCGCTAGATGGGCTTATCCAGCTTCG
>ENA-ORHW01000148-ORHW01000148.1-human-gut-metagenome-genome-assembly--contig:-NODE-148-length-7524-cov-5.5725_pt1 | contig 7524 bp, 7 predicted proteins | sample MGYA00243082_ERZ508733 | MGnify/ENA primary metagenome ERZ508733 (study PRJEB26277, sample SAMN04329845) | human gut metagenome | biome: human-associated habitat | host: Homo sapiens | place: USA... | reverse complement strand
CAGCGCCCAGTGGCAGAGGAACATGTCCAGCACGATATTGACCTGCTCCGAGAAGGCGAGCAGCAGTCCAAAGGTGAAAACCGCCACCGAACAGGGCATGACGGGCGAGGTCATCATTGGGAATTCGTGGCCCAGCGCCAGCGAGCAGAGGGGATATATCAACGGCATGGCAAGGAGCAGGACAGCGAATGCGTTGTGCTGGCCGGTGCGTTCGAGCGAGGCGTGTTTCACCAGCAGGTCATAAATCCAGATTCCACCCATGATGGCCCAGAAGAGTGCTAACATGCCGTGATATTCGCGCGGTCGGCAATAGATCATGTAATAGACTCCGGCAATCCAAAAGTTGAGCATCGCCATGAAGAGTTTCATGGCGATGCGCACAGTGTTTGTCGGCCGCAGGTAGAGCAACAGAAGCAGCAGGGTTGCAATGCCCGTAAAGACAATCTGCGCAGGCCAGGTTGCGGCATTGTAGGCCGCGATCGTGTTCCAAATAATTTCCATAACCTAACTATTTATTCGTGTGCGTCGCGTCATAGAGAAGGCCCGGCGCTTGAAGATGAATATCGGCAGCGTGGCACCGGCGGCAAGCAGCGCAATGACACTCAGCGATACGGTGGCATTGAGAAAAAACTGCTGCATGTAGCGCATCCCTTCGTCAGCCCGATCGAGCGACTGGAGGAACATGATGAGCGAGAAAACCGTCTTGTAGGCGTAGATGCCCGGCACCATCGGCAGCAGAGCCGGGATGTAGAGACAGGTCATCGGGCAGCGGACACCGCGGCCGAGCCATAGGCTGCCCATACCGATTGCAAAGGCCGCGAAAAGCGATGCGGTGGCGATATCCAGTGCGTAACAGTGCATCAGCGTGAAACGCAAGGCGTGGCCTATGGTGGCAAGCAGGGCGATGCGTGGAAAGGCTCGCATCGGCGGATCGGAGATGGCCCCGAATCCGATGGCGGCGACAGCGGCGAAGAGTCCGTCGAGCAGAATATCCGTCACGATCATAGCAGCGAATCTTTAACCATTAACAACGTGGCCGACAAACCGACGGCGATGCAGACGATCAGCAGCATGGCGTTGACCAGCCGGCTGACACCCATAAGGACGTGTCCTTCCATGATGTCGATGACCCCGTTGATGAGCGGCACGCCCGGCACGAGAAACAGCGGACTGGTGGCCAAAGCGATCTCGGCTGTGCAGTCGAAACGCAAGGCGGCCGTGGCGCAGAGTGACGCGACGAAAGCCGAGCAGGCGAAGACGAGGAAGTGATTGACTGCGTGAGCCTGCATGCGCTGTTTGACGGCGAAGCCCACGAGTGTCGCCGTGAAGACGATGCCCACGGCCGTCCAGTCGCCGCCGAAGAGCTTGCAGAACGAGGCGTTGGCCAGTCCGACGACCACGAGCGTGAAGATCGGGTCCATGCGCGGTTTGTCAACCAGCGTCCGGTAACGGCTGCGGATTTCGTCGAGCGAGAGGCCCTCGTCCAATGCGTCCCAGCTCAGGGTACTCAAATCGGAGTTCCGCTCGAAACTGATGGGGAGCGACGGGATTGCCACCACACGGGTTGCGGACTCGCCGCTCCCGAGGTCGAGCACAGTCAGTATCGTACTCTTTTGGAAACTCGACAACTGAGCGTCCACGCCCAGCGCTTCGCCGAGCCGGCGTGAATTGCGGACCGCCCGCGAGGTGTGAACTCCCGAGCCGAGCTGATAGGTGGCGTATTCGGCGATGAAACCGAGTATATCGCAAAGTTCCTGCTGCGTTTTCATATGCGGATCATTGTTTATCGGACTTTTACCACACCTGTCGCAGTATCGAACGTCACGCATTTATTGCGGAACAGCCGTTCGATGCAGCCGCTCCGGCGCATCTCTTCGGTGGGCAAGCATATCAGTCGGGGCGGGTCGATAAGGGCTATCGCATCGGCGAGCGACATGGCGATATCGAGTTCGTGGGTCGAAAACAGGATGCATTTCTCTTCGTCGTGTGCCAGCCGTGCCAGCAGCGTGCACAGTTCGTAGCGGTTGGGCATATCGAGGAACGAGGTGGGTTCGTCGAGCAGGATAATCGGCGTATCCTGCGCCAACGCCCGCGCGATCATGATGCGCTGGCATTCGCCGTCCGACATCCTGTCCATCGTGCGCTCCGCATAAGCCTCCATGCCCACCGAGGCGAGCGACCGCATGACAATCTCCTTGTCTGCTTCCTGCATTCTGCCGATCCAGTTGGTGTAAGGTGCGCGGCCGATGGCCACGACGTCTTCGCAATTGAGAATGACAATGCGTGTACGCTCGCCAGGGGCTTTGCCAGCTCGGTGGTTGTCAGTGCGGCGGAACGCCCGTCGAGCAGGATTCGACCGGCATAACGGCGGTTCAGTCCGGCGATGGCGCGGAGCAGCGTCGATTTGCCCGTGCCGTTGCGCCCGATAAGGGCTGTCAGAGAGCCCTTTTCGATCGTGGCTTCTACCTCGCGGAGCAAGGTCCGTTCCCCGTAGCCTATGGAAAAATCGTGTAACTCTATCATGCCGTGACGGATTTGTTGCGCAAGACCACCCACACCACGATGGGGATTCCCAGCAGCGCGGTGATGGCGTTGATCGGCAGGGTGAACAGTTTGGAAACGAGGTCGCAAAGCAGCAGCCCGGAAGCACCCGAAAGGACGCTTCCCGGCACAAGTATCCGATGGTCGCTGTTGCGAAACAACATTCTCGTGACATGGGGCATGGCGAGTCCGATGAATCCTATCGGACCGCAAAAGGCGGTCACCGTGCCGGCCAGCAGTGTCGTAGAGAGGAACAGCAGTCCGCGCGAGCGTCGGACGTTCAGCCCCATCGTCACGGCATACTCCTCGCCGAACAGCAGCAGGTTGAGCGGTTTGATCGTTACCACCGCCAACAACAGCCCGGCGATAATCGACGGGACAAGCACCGCAAGTTGGTCGAGGGTCACGTCGCCGAGCGCTCCCATCGTCCAGACCACGAACGCTTTCAGCGCCCTGTCTTTGCTGAGATACTGCAAAATCTGGACGACCGCGCCTATTCCCGACGAGCTCATCATGCCGAGAATCAGAATCACCATGATGTCCTTGATGCGGTGTCCGACGGCGGCGATGACGACCAGCACGAGTGCCGCTCCGAGCCAAGCCGCCCCGGCAATGCCTATCGACGAACCGACGCCTGCAAGTACCACGAGCGCCACGCCGAGACTCGCGCCCGAGCTGATGCCGAGCACGTAGGGTCCGGCAAGGGGATTGCGGAAAAGAGTCTGCATTTGAAGTCCGCTGACCGACAGAGCGGCTCCGGCAAGCAGAGCCACGACGGCCTTGACAAGCCGGATATTAAGTATGATTTTCGCCGTCGCTCGCGGACAGTCGCCGCCCGTCAGGGCTGCCCATACATCGCCGAGCGGCACGGCGACAGCCCCCACCGCCAAATCCAGCAGGAACAGGAAGAGGGTGAGGGCGGCCAGTGCGGTGAACAATAGGACGGAACGGGAGCGCATTTATTTCAGTTGCTTGTAATAGACGAAATCTTCTGCGACCAGTTCGGGGTGGAAAATCTTCACGAGGTCGCGCAGCACGAGGTCGGGATTCACCACGGCTGACTCGAAATAGTCGTTGCCTCCGGCGGTATTCGTGCGCGCATTGTTGTTATAGACCTGCCCGCTGCGGAAGCATCGCGTATCGGCGAATTTCGGACACGCGGCTTTCAGTTCGTCGAGCGTGTTGGCCATGCCCGTATGCAGCCACATGTCGGCTTCCGATGTAAGCAGGTAGGCTTCTTCCAAGTCGATGGGCGTGGACGCGTTGCCAGTGTTCTTCTTGTAGATGTAATCGCCGCCGGCATCGGCGATCAACCGCACGGCGTAGCTCTCCGTCGATGGCATGAACCACGAATCGCCGTAAGGCGTGTTGAGCATCACCGAGGGGGCGTCGAGGGTTTCTTCGGCCACACGTTTTTTCAAAGCGTTGTACCGGACGGGAATCTCGGCAAAGACCGTTTCTCCCGCTGCTCGTTTACCGGCAATCTCCGCCAGTGCCACCAGCCATTCGGCCTTGCCCAACGGCGACTCTTCGAGGTAGTCGCCGACGTACATGAACGGTCTGTCCAGCTCTTTGAGTTTGCCCTCGATCGAGCTGGCCCTGTTCACGCCGTAGAGCAGCACGAGGTCGGGGTCGAGCGAGAGCAGCAGCTCGTAGTTGATATTCCCCTCATAGCCGACATCGCCGACGCTGTCGCGGCGTGCCTGAATATCGGGATTGGAGATGTAGTCGATGCCCGATACGCCGACCACACGCCCCGTTTCACCAATTGCGTCGAGCATGGCGACGTGGGTCGAAGACATGCAGACGATGCGCCCGGCTTCCCCGTCGAGTACCTGACCTGTGAAATCTTCGGGAGCGGCTTCGCCGTCACGGGCGATGAACAGACACGCGGTAATACTGTCAGCTCCCTGCCAAGGATTGGTGACGGTGAGCAATACGCTCTTTCTGCCGTCTGCGCCTTTGATGTCGAAGCCCGAGGCATATTCGGGCGAATAGACCGATCGGTTGAAATCGGCAAGTTTGAAACTCTTATCATGGCAGCCTGTGAATGTCAGTACAAGCAGCAATATCAGGCTCAGATTTTTCAATGCTTTCATATTGTTACATATTTGTGTTTACGGACTTTTTCTTGTTTTTCCCAAACTTCGGGGTGATGCCGATGAACAGTTCGATGTTGATTCCCGTCATGTGACGGGACAGCACCGACTGGAAGTCCGCGTTGAAGAGGTTGTTGACGGCGAATTTCAACTGCACGTCCACCGGCTTGAAAAACAGGTTTTTCTCCAACGAGACGTTGCTCATGAAATACTCGGGCAGGTGTCCTGTCAGCGTGTAGTCGTTGCTCGACATGGTAAAACGCTCCGAGTAGAACGCCCACTTGTAAAGCAGCGCCCACGTCCGCCACGACAGGCGTCCGGTCAGCGAAGCGGAATGCTTCGGCACGTAGGGCAGCTGTTTGCCCACCGACTGGTCGGCGGGCGACATCTTTTCGCCTTCGTTGATGGAGGGTGTCCACGAGTAGGTGCCGTTCAGGTCGATGAGCCAGTCTTTCGCCGGCTGCACGGCCAGGTTTGCCTTGACCTCCACACCGTAGGCGTGTACCTTCTTCACGTTGCGCGGCGAGAAGAAGCCTTTGGTCGTCGGCAGCCAGATAATCCAGTCGTCGATATAGGAGTCGAACCAGTTCGCACCGCCGCTCAGTTTATAGATGCTCTGTTTACCGACTTCGAAGCTGATACCCGCATCGTAGGTGAAACCCTGTTCGTTCTTCAAATCGGGATTGCCGCCGGGCAGAAAATATAGGTCGTTCAGCGTTGGGAAACGGTAGTTGCGCGATACGGAAGCTTTGGCGACGATGTTGCCGTGGCGCGAGACGACGCCGTCGATGAAAAATGCAGGGATAAGCGGCGCCCACCGGTCGCCGTACATCTCCTCGCGCAGCACCACCGACATGCCTAACCGGTCTGTCGGCTGCCACTTGGCGGATACGGAGCCGGAGAGTTCCACGCGTCCCTTGTCATAGCCCACGATGGCCTTGCCGCCGTCCTGCAGGATGATGTTCTTGTCCTCGCTGCGCACCAAGTGCTGGTAGGCCGACACGTTGGCGGTCAGGAACCACCGTCTTGTCGGGCTGTATTCGCCCTCCGCCTGTCCGTAGAACGTATTCACCTTGCTGCGGGAGCGGGTCATCGACGCCCAGTTGCCGGGCGCCACCTCCCGTTTGTAGTCGTAGGCCATCCACGTGTGGATGTAGCCGCCTTTCACGCCGAGCTTCCAGTTGCTCTTGACGTGATCCCACGAGAGGATGCCCCGGAACGTCTGTTCCCGCTGGCGGTTCTCGAAATCGGCGGCGTCGCCGTAATCGGTGGTCAGCATCGGGAGTTCCCGATCGGAGTTGACGTACCAGGCGTTCAGACCCAATTTATCGCCTTTGCGGGTATTGTAATAGACCTCCTGAAGCAGGTGCAGGTCCTTGAACGCCCCGCTGCGGTTGCGTTCCACGGGGTGGTACTGCCCGATGATGTTCTTCTCCTCGTCGTAGATGTTTATCTTCTTGTCGTGGTTGGTGTACTTGTAATCGTTGGGCGACGAGGAGTAAACGGCACGGGTGGAGACGTGCCACCGCTCGCTGCCGTAGGTGAAGCGGGCGAACTCGTCGAAGGTCTTGAACGAGCCGATGCCCTGCACGTACTGGGCGTTGAATCCTTCGGCGACTTCGGGAGCCGTGCCGAGCTTGACCAGACCGCCCAGTCCGCCGCCCGTCTCGTTCACCGACGAGGTGCCGTGCAGCAGCGATGCGTTGTCGATGAAATAGGACGGAATGGTGGAGAAGTCGGTCATGCCGAGCATGGGGTTGTTGATGCGCATACCGTTCCACGTCACCTGCGTGTGGCTGGGCGACGTGCCGCGAAAGGCGACAGTGGAGAGCGTGGCCCGTCCGTAGCTCTTGACGAACACGGACGAGTTGAACGTCAGGATGTCCGCCATAGAGAGGGCGATGTTCTCTTTCAGTGCGAGCGAATCGAACTTCGTCTTCTGCACGCCGATCTCTTTCATCGGCCGATGACCGACGACCGTGACTTCCGGTATGGTAAGATGCCAGGTCGACCGCTTTTTGCTTTCCGTCTGCTGCGCAAAGAGTGCCGCAGGGAGACATACTACCAAAGTGAATAACAGATACAGTCTTTTCATATTGCCTCCTTTCTTATTTCCAGCAGAATGCCCCCGGTATGACACCCACATAAAATTCGTCGAGCAGTTCGCCGTCGGGCGAGTAGCGGTAAATCATGCCCTGCTGCTGGTAGTCGATGGCATCGGCGATGTACACCTCTCCGTTGGTGGGGTTTACCGTCAGTCCGTAATACAGCGTGTTCTGATACTCAAGGAACGGGCGGACAGGAATACGGTTTGCCGTGACGTCCATCTGCCACACATCGCGGTTGAGCCAGTAGAGCTTCGTCCCGTCGCCGTTGAGTTGCACCTCGCTCGGCCAGTCGCCCAACTTGAACTTGAACTGCTTCTCCACCGTGAATGTCTCGGCGTCGATGCGGTAGAGCGAGGGGGCTTCGTAGCCGTAGGGGCTGCCTTCATAGCCGCCGTCGGTGATTGTCCACATCTTGTTGTTGCAGTCCATGACCAGCGACGTGGGTTGGTTGCCGACGTTTAGTGCTTCGTTGACGTGGGCGGTTTCGGTGTCGTTGTTGATGATGAGGTTCTGGTAACTCCAGCAGTTGCAATAGACGTATTTGCCGTACTGCACCATCTGCTCCGTCGAGCCGCTTTCCATCGTCATGTCCGGCACCTGGATATGTCCGGTGATTTCATACGTTCGCGGGTTGATGATGAAGATGCGGTTGTCCCACAGCTGGGTGACGTAGGCTGTTTCGTCGCGCAGAAAATGGATTTAGCGCGGCGAGGTCAGATTCTCGATGCGGCCTACCTCCTTGAAGGTGTTCAGGGCGATGGCGAATATCACGTGGG
>ENA-ORHW01000142-ORHW01000142.1-human-gut-metagenome-genome-assembly--contig:-NODE-142-length-7835-cov-4.56311_pt1 | contig 7835 bp, 5 predicted proteins | sample MGYA00243082_ERZ508733 | MGnify/ENA primary metagenome ERZ508733 (study PRJEB26277, sample SAMN04329845) | human gut metagenome | biome: human-associated habitat | host: Homo sapiens | place: USA... | reverse complement strand
GAACCGAAACCGCAGGAGGGCTGCGCCGGGCCGCTTTTCGACACGGTGGAAACGGCGGCTCCCGTACCTGCCACCCAAGCTGCCGAACCGGTAAACGTGCAGCAGGAACCGTTGCTGACGCTCTACGATCTGTTCGGCTTCAGCGCCGAGGAGCGGCGGCAGGCAGAACTCGGTATATCCAAGAAAAGGAACAGCCGCCGGGGAGCAAAGCGGAAGACGCCCCGGCAACCCTCGTTATTCGCCCCGGCCTCCTCTCCGGAGGAACAGAAGAGCGAAATGCCGAAAACGACGCCACCGGAGCGTGATCCCGAAGACTTGTATGCCTCCCTGAACTGGGAGGACAACCCGCCGATCAACGGCTTTTACGAGATGATGATGTCGCTTACCCCGGAACGGAGGGCGGAATTGCGCCGGCAAAACGCCCGGCAGCAGGAAACCCCGGAACAGCGGGAACGGCAGGCGGTACGCCCCCCGACGGAAGCCCCGAAAGACAGACGGAAACAAGCCGCCGGTACGCCGAGAACGGGCAGCCTGTTCGACACGCCGGACAATCCGGAGGAGGAAGAACCCGGTAAAGAAATGCCGCAGATACGGGAGGCGGATATGAAACCCCGCCCGTTCGAGGGTGAGGTCGCCCCCTATTTCCGCGAAGGGACACTCGTCACGGACGGACAAAACCGGGTCGGCTACCTGCGGGGGATTGAATCCCTGCAACCCATGTTCCACCCGCTGGAACTCACGCCTGCACAACGGACGAAAGCCTCCATGTATATCGAGATACGCGATGCCTATTACCACCTTTATAACAACGAGGCGGAAACGCTGACGGCGAACCCCGCCCTGCGGGAGATGCTCAACCGGCTTTACGACAATTTCACCGAACGCTTCGGACGGCTCAATGACAAACGCAACCTCGACCTGATCAAGATGGACGCGCGGGGGACGGAGATTCTATCGCTGGAGCGTTACATCGACGGCAAGGCACGCAAAGCCGACATCTTCGAGCGTCCCGTGGCCTTCAATCCCGATGAGATCACGCACGCCGACGACGCTTCGGAGGCCCTTGTGGCCAGCCTGAACAAGTACGGCCGGGTGGAACCGCACTACATGGCCTCGCTCACGGGAACTACCGTGGAGGGAATACTCGGGGAACTGAAAGGACGTATCTATTACAACCCGGAAACGGACGGCTACGAGGTTGCCGACAAGTTCATCGCCGGCAATGTCATCGGGAAAGCCGAACGGATCGAGGCGTTCCTGCGGGAGAATCCCGACCACGCCCCGGCCCGGGAATCGCTGGAGGCTCTGCGCGAGGCGACGCCCAAACCCATCGCTTTCGACGACCTGGACTTCAACCTGGGCGAACGGTGGATTCCAAAAGGTGTTTACGAGCGTTTCGCCTCCTCGCTCTTCGATACGGAGGTGAAGATCACCTTCGCCTCCAACCTGGACGAGTACGGCGTGAAGGCGGAAGCGACGAACGTGAAGATCACGGAGCAGTATGCCGTCAGCGCGCAGACCCGTAAGTACAACGGCCTGCACCTTTTGAAACACGCCCTGCAAAACACTTCGCCCGACATCACCAAGACCGTCCTCAAATGGGTGGACGGCGAACGGCGGGAGGTCAAAGTGCGTGACGGGGAGGCCATACAGCTCGCCAACAGCAAGATAGACGAGATCCGGGGTGCTTTCCCCGAATGGCTGCGCGAGCAGTCGTCCGACTTCAAAGACCGCCTGACAGACCTCTATAACCGTACTTTCAACTGTTACGTGCGCCCGAAGTACGACGGGACGCACCAGGAATTCCCCGACCTCGACCTCAAGGGGCTGGGAATAGACAATCTGTATGACAGCCAGAAGGACGCGATATGGATGGACAAACTGCTCGGCGGCGGGATAATCGACCACGAGGTGGGCGGCGGAAAGACCCTCATCATGTGCTGCGGGGCCTACGAGAAGAAACGCCTCGGGCTGGCCAATAAACCCATGATTATCGGGCTGAAAGCCAACATCCATGAAATAGCCCGGACGTTCTGTACCGCTTACCCGATGGCCAAAGTCCTCTACCCGGGCAAGGAGGATTTCACGCCCCGGAAGCGTGAGCGCATCTTCCGGGAGATACGCAACAACGCCTGGGGCGCCGTGATCCTCTCGCACGAACAGTTCGGCATGATACCCCAGTCTCCGGAGATACAGCAGGAGATATTGCAGGCCGAGCTGGACTGTGTGGAGGAGAACCTCGAAGTGCTCAAAGCACAAGGCAGGGACGTTTCCCGCGCCATGATGAAAGGGTGTCAGAAACGCAAGGCCAACCTGGAAGCCAAGTTGCAGAAGGTGGCGCACGCGCTGGAAACACGCAAGGACGACGCCGTGGACTTCCGCCTCATGGGTATCGACCACCTCTACGTGGACGAGAGCCATAAATTCAAGAACCTGACTTTCACGACCCGGCATGACCGGGTGGCGGGCCTCGGAAATCCCGAGTGGTCGCAGCTGGCGCTCAACATGCATATCGCGCTGCGTACCATACAGCAGCGCAGGGGCCGCGACCTGGGGGCGACGGTCCTCTCGGGAACGACCATCTCCAACTCGCTCACGGAACTGTACCTGCTTTTCAAGTACCTGCGCCCGAAGGAGCTGGAGCGTCAGAATATCCGCACCTTCGATGCCTGGGCGGCCATATTTGCCAAGAAAACCATCGACTACGAGTTTTCCGTGACCAACGAGGTCGTGCAGAAAGAACGGTTCCGATATTTCATCAAGGTTCCCGAACTGGCCATGTTCTACTCCGAGATTACAGATTACCGCTCGGCGGAGGATATAGGGATCGACCGACCGCAAAAGAACGAGATATTGCACAATATCCCGCCGACACCCCAGCAGACGGAGTTCATAGAACGACTGGTGCAGTTCGCCAAATCGGGCGATGCCACGCTCCTGGGCCGCCTGCCGCTCTCGGAGCGGGAGGAAAAGGCGAAAATGCTCATTGCCACAGACTACGCCCGCAAGATGTCGCTCGATATGCGTATGATAGACCCCGAACTATACAGCGACCACGTGGACAACAAGGCGAGCCACTGCGCCCGTATGATTGCCGGTTACTACCGCCGTTTCGAGGCGTACAAAGGTACGCAGTTCGTATTCTCCGACCTGGGAACCTACAAACCCGGAGCGGGGTGGAACGTCTATTCCGAGATACGGCGTAAACTCGCGGAGGATTACGGCATACCCCAAAGCGAGGTGCGGTTCATCCAGGAGGCGACCTCGGAAAAAGCGCGCAAGGAGATGATCGCCGGTATGAACACCGGAAAAATCCGCGTACTCTTCGGATCGACCGAGATGCTCGGGACGGGAGTGAACGCGCAGAAACGCTGCGTGGCGATACACCACCTGGACTGCCCCTGGCGGCCCAGCGACCTGGAGCAGCGCGACGGGCGGGGAATACGCACCGGGAACGAGATCGCCAAACTCCATGCCGACAACAAGGTGGACGTGATATTATACGCCGTCGAGAAGTCGCTCGACGCCTACAAGTTCGGGCTGTTGCACAACAAGCAACTGTTCATCCGCCAGCTCAAGACCAACAACATGGGAAGCCGTACCATCGACGAGGGGGCCATCGACGAAAAGAGCGGCATGAATTTTTCCGAGTATGTCGCCGTCCTCTCGGGAAATACAGACCTGCTGGACAAAGCCCGCCTGGAGAAGAAGATTGCCACGCTCGAAAGCGAACGCCAGGCATTCGTGCGCGGCAAATCATCGAGCCGCTACAAGCTGGAGCAGATCACGGAGAAGATAGAGAAGAACAACGACCTGATACGGCGTATCGGCAAGGATCTGGAACACTTCAAGGCCCGCGTCGAGTTCAACGAGGACGGCTCGTACCGCAATCCCGTGAAACTGAACGGGCTGGAAACCTCCGACCCCAAGCTCATCGGGAAACAGCTCAACCATATCGCCGAAACGGCACGCACGCTCGACAGGCTCGAACCCATCGGGAGCCTCTACGGGTTCGAGCTGCTCGTCCAGAGCGAAACGACCGGGAAAGACGGGCTCGACCTGGTGCAGAACCGTTTTTATGTCCGGGGTGTCGGTGAATATCTATACCAGTATAACTACGGGAATATCGCCTCCGACCCGCGACTGGCGGCGATGAACTTCATCCACGCGCTCGCGACCATCGAGCCGACACTGGAGAAATTCCGGAAAAAGAATGAGGAACTGGAGAAAGATATTCCCGTCCTGCGGGAAGTGGTGGAAAGTTCCTGGCGCAAGGAGCCCGAACTGACGGCCCTAAAAGCTGACCTGACGGAAATAGACCGCAGGATACAGCAAAGCCTCAAACCGATAGAAGAGAGCGAGGGAAAGGAGGCGGAGGAGGATAACGACGTGTGCCGGGAACGGCATGACACGGCGGAAGAGCTCCCGAAGGAAGACAACACGGCGGCCCGTATTCCTTCCCGGCTGCGGCAGATTGCCGACGCCTCCGGGGGGCGCATCGTGATCGCGGGCGTGGGCAGCCCGCCGGAGAACGGCCCTGCGAAGAAAGGGATCAAGATGTAAACGAAAAGCCGACGGAAGTACAGATTTCCATCGGCTTTTTTCATATGTCCGTGAGCGTTGTCGTCACACTTCCTGCAAGAGTGTTTGCAGCTCCTCCTGCGTGGGAAGATAGGTCATGTACTGGGCGGCGAAGACCTGCTTTTCATCTTCGGGCAGCGTATAACGGACGACCGCGTCGTTTTTCTCCGCGCAGAGGACGATACCCACCGGAGGGTTATCCCCGGGATTCATCAACTCACGGGTGTAGTAATTGACATACATCTGCATCTGCCCCAAATCCTGATGGGTCAGCTCCCCGGATTTAAGGTCTATTAAAACGAAACAACGGGCCAGGTAATTGTAAAAGACCAGGTCGATGTAGAAATGCTTGTCATCGAAGGAGATACGCTTCTGTCGCGCGACGAAGGCGAAGCCTTTCCCGAGTTCGAGCATCAAGCGCTGCAAGCGGCTGATGAGCAGTTGCTCCAGATCGGTTTCCAGAAAATGCTCTCCCTGCGGGATACCGAGAAACTCCAGGATATACGGGTCGCGGATGATCTCTTTGGGTTCGACACGTCCGGGTTCGGTACGGGAAATCTCCTCTTTCACTGCTTTCTTGTCTCGGCTGGCCAGCAGGCGGTCATAGAAAAGCGTGTTGATTTGGCGGTCGAGCTGCCGGACACTCCAGTTTTCCTTGACGCACTCGTGCAGGTAAAAATCACGGGCGGCATCGCCCGACACCGTGAGCAGCGAGAGGCAATGCGACCAGCTCAATTAATCACACAGAGTGGGAGATTTAGGGTAGCTCTGGTTAGCCAGGTTGGCGGCCGTGACCCCGTTTCCGCACTCCGCCACGAGCCGCCTGGAAAGGGTGTTGATGACAGCCTTGCCATATCCGGCACGGTCGGTTCCCTGCTGCTCGTACTCCACTATGTATTTCCCTACCTGCCAGTAAGCCCTCACGAGGGTCGAATTGACATGATGTATCACCTTCGCGCGCGCTTCCTGCAAGATATGGCGCACATTATGCAGCAGCTCTTCCTCCCCTTTGTCGGCAGGATATATTTTATCAGTTTCTTTCATTGCTTCATTATTATATAGGCTTCATTCAGCAAACATACTGATTTTACGGCAAATATCGAGCGGTTGTACCGCCTTGTCGTGCCTTATTCCATGTATCTCCGCGTTTTTCCATGACGCCGGACTCTCGGGACAGGGCCTAACCGGAACCGGCAGGACGATCCTTTTTCAGCTTGCGGAAATTACTGAAGTTACGCTCGATGAACCGCAGGACGTCCGATTCCCGGTAGAAGGTCTTGTGATAGATCATCTCGTAAGGCAGCTCTCCCGAGGTGCGGTAACGCTGGAGTGTGCGCTTGCTGATATTGAGCATACGGCACAGGTCGTAATTGTCCAGAAGACGCTCCCCGTCAGGCAGGATGGAAAGCGGTTGCTCCACGTCCCCCGCGCACAGCTTCTCGATACGTTCCAGCCGTTCCGAGAGCCGCTGCATCCATCCGTCGAAATATTCCTTGTCCAGAAACCTGGCCTACTCCTTTGGGTGGTTCTTGCGCCGCACGGAACGCTCCTTCAGCACACGGCGGATTTCCGTGAGGGAATAATACAGCTTCCGGTTGATGGCCGAATAGGTGATCACGTGATCCGAGCGGAGGCGTTGAAGGGTACGCCCGCTGATACCCAGGTAACGGCAGACCTGCTCGCCGTCCATCCATTCGTCGTTTATATACTCCTTATTCCATGCACGCCCCTTTTCAGGGAGAGAGGCGATTGCAGCCTCTATTTTCTCTATACGCCCGACAAGCTCGTTATAGGCTCGCGAACCGATCACTATGATTTTCATACTCCTTTGTTTTTTAGTCTGTTACAAAGGTCGGGCTTATATGGACAGCTTAAAACGAGGTCGGTACGACTTTTTTTTGATAATTTGCAGTGAACTGATTCTCAACGGTTCATGCGGTGAAGAAGGCAGTGTTTTTTACCGAAATCCGCGGCCCGTACTCGGTATTTTTATGGGCAGAAATGCGATAGAATACTGTGATTCAACGCTTAACGGTGTTCTAATCCGGACGGGGCTACAACGGAACACCCGTATCGGCTCCTTATACGGGTGCAAATACGGGCGTTCGGGAAAGTTCCTTTCGAGAGTTACGGGGGAAAACCGACCTCGGTTCTTTTGTTATATACAACGCTGATTATCAGTGTTTCTATAAGGAATAGAGTGCTTTACCGGTTCATATTCTACTCGGAATTGCCGTTTTTCTTGTTTCGCTTCCACGTCTGCATACGTTTAAGCAGGGCCTCTTTCGCCTTGTCAAGCCACGGTGTCGGGTTGTTTCGGATTTTCATATCGCAGAATGTCCTCGAAAGGTTCATGTCGAGGTGTACGTTGAAAGCGTTGGAAATGTAGCTGGCAAGTTGCGTGAGTGGCACATTGCCGAAACAGCCTTTACTGTCGAGCAGGTAAATAAGTTCCGTCAGACCCGTCCTCGAGCCCTGCCATGTCGGACGCACGTCAGACAATGGCAGAACCATGTTCCGGAGGTTCGTGCTCTCCAGTGATTCCAATTCGCCCATAAGATAAACCGACAACATATCGTTGGCCAGGATTTTCGCCACCTTGAAATCCGCGTTTGTCGAAAACTGCGGGTCGAGTTCATAGTAGAAGGTTTCCAGGTATTGCTCCGTGTCGGTCTGCCCGCGCAGGAAATAGAGGCTGTCCAGGTGTGTAGCGCCGCTGCGGAAATAGCGGATAAAGTCAAGGCGTTTCTGCGTGTACGCGTGGATGGCCCGAACATGGGCGTCCAGGTACTCCCGTTGTGCCTCGATACTTCCTACCGGCCGGTTCATCTCGATATTGTAGAGCTTGCGGTAATAGATCAGCCGGCAAAAACGACGGGGTTTGATTTCTTTGAAGAACTTTATTTCCTCGTCATCGTTTTGAAAACGGTAGCCGATGATATATTGTTTCAAACGGTCGAACGCTTCTCCCAGGACACGTGACGCTTCAAGCGACTTTTTCAACACGTCGGTATCCCGCGATTCGATACGTTCGATACTCCGCAGGACTTCGCTGTTTAATTTTTCTATAAATGCAATCATTATCCGTCTTGTTACTTTCGCGTATAAAGTTAGCGAATCGAAAAACCGGCGGATTACGATTTTTATCTTTCTCTTCGTTTTTTTATCACGGAGCCGATTTTTATGTCAAATCCGGCTTTCCTGACGGATGGAAGTGGGTTTGGTCCCCATTTTGCGCTTGCTAAAGTCCGTAA
>ENA-ORHW01000140-ORHW01000140.1-human-gut-metagenome-genome-assembly--contig:-NODE-140-length-7872-cov-4.63093_pt1 | contig 7872 bp, 4 predicted proteins | sample MGYA00243082_ERZ508733 | MGnify/ENA primary metagenome ERZ508733 (study PRJEB26277, sample SAMN04329845) | human gut metagenome | biome: human-associated habitat | host: Homo sapiens | place: USA... | reverse complement strand
ATCAACTCTATTGTATCATCAGTTAATTCTTTATAATTTTGTTTTTTAATGTTTTGGCGTGTATGGAGAGCTACACCTGCATATTCACGCATGTAGAAATCATACAAAGAATGTCCTTTTGCCCATCCATAGTAAGTGCTTAATTCCAAAGCCTTCTCTTTACCTGTAGATTCATCAATAGGCATCTTAGTCATATCATTCTAATAATATCCACCATTAAAACGAAAATCGAATTTATAATCTTTCTTATTCAAAAGATGTGCAGTCAAAGAAAATTCTACACCCTGATTTACCAGCTCTCCATCATTAACAGGATAAGAAGCATATCCCAAAGAAGGAGCTACCTGCTTCATAAACAACATATCAGTTGTCTTTTTATGGAAATATTCAACTTCACCTTCAAGTATACCAGCAATATCAAATTCAATACCAGTATTAATAGTAGAACTTCTTTCCCAAGTTAAATCAGGATTACCTTTATAAACAAAGCTGAAAGTATAATTATCGTTCAAGTTGTTAATCTGATACAAATCTTCATATGGATAGTATCCAGCGACAACAGGACTTGTTATAAAATCCTGATTACCAAGAACACCCCAGCTCAATTTATATTTCAAATTCTTCAACCATTTGATATCTTTCATAAATTCTTCGTTAGTAATAGCCCATGCAGCTCCAATAGATCCAAATGTTCCCCACTTATGACCTTTAGCAAAACGTGAACTACCATCAGCACGAAGTGTTCCGTGAATAAAATATTTATTATCCCAGTCATAACGCAACTGACCAAAATAACTTTCAATCGCATAACCATAAGTATACGATTCCATATAATCCATTATAACAGCATTACTCCATTCTGTATTATCCGGACGAACCATTTTTGATTTAGCACCATATGATACGTTGGTTGTACTATTTGTTGATTCATGAGCAACAAAAGCATCAAAATTATTTCTTCCGAAACTTTGAGTCCATGATAAAATCTGGTTAGCAGTAAAGTTCAAATAATTCACCTGAGTTTTCACAATTTTTCCTTTACCAGCACTATCACCATAATATGGATTTGTCAATTCGTTTTCAGCCTGACCATAATACTGCAGACCAACATTAGCAGTTGCTTTGAAGTGTTTCAAGAAACGAGCCTCAAATGAAGCATTACCATTAAACTGGTGTGTCTTGATTTCATCTTTATCCAAAAGTAATGCACCAGCAGGATTAATACCAACAGCATACGGACGGCTATAACCGGCATTCATACCATAATCGTATTTATTTCCTCCAATGCTTGTATCTTGTACAATATTTCCGTTTTCATCACGTTCAAAAACAGGGAACAATGAAGGCATACCATTTATAAACTGGAAACCATTGTTCATATTACTATCAGACTGTCCTGGCTTATTGGTAATCATATATGCATACGATAATGATGTTGTAGCTTTCAACCAAGGGGCAATCTGATTACTCATATTGTTACGAACATTGAATCGTTCGTAATCCGAAGAAATATAATATCCTTCATCCTTCAGATAACTAAAAGCTGTATAATGGGTCATTTTCTCGTTACCACCTGAGATTTTAAGGCTAGCATCAAATTTCTGACCTGTTCTAAACAAATAATCCTCCCATTTTTCCGGAGTATATTTACGTGTAATGCCACTATAAAAACGTCCTGTAGAAGGATCAATCAACTTGCCACCATCTGCGTTCCACATATTATAAATAGGAGCAATACCATTATGCCCTCCGAACAACTGTTGTGAAGCCCATGTTGCAGCTGTAGCACGATCATATCCTTTGTTTACTTCCCCATAGCCACGTAAGCCTTCCCAAGTAAGCTCTGTAAATCTTTCCGGACTATCAATTACATCATAAAGCGGAGTCAAACGCATGTTTGCGCCATATTTAACTTCAGCATCAACACGTGTTTTCCCTGCTTCCCCTTTTTTAGTAGTAATCAAGACTACACCATTTGCAGCACGAGATCCATACAATGCAGTAGCAGTAGCATCTTTCAAAACTGTCATAGAAGCAATATCACTTGGGTCGATACCACTTAAATCAGCTTCAAAAGGAATACCATCTACAACATACAACGGAGAACGGCTAGAATGTGCTGAACCTAAACCACGAATACGGATACTAGCATTACTTCCAGGTTGTCCAGAAGTAGACATCACTTGTACTCCGGCAACTTCTCCAGCCAATGCTTTAGAAAGTTCAGTCGGATTCTTCAACGAGATTTGCTCTCCACCAATTTCAGTAGCTGAACCTGTAAAAGAACGTTTGGTAGCTCCTCCATAAGCAACAACCATAACTTCATCCAATTGTTCTGAATCTGAACGAAGTACAACCTTAACAGTAGGCTTGATAGTTACTTCTTGGCTTTCCAAACCAATGAACGAAACAACCAAAGTTTTTGCCGGACTAAACTAATAGGCAGTTTTGGGAAAACTGATACATATAATAAAAACAGTTTCATGTAGATTCTGATAATATATCTAGATGCAATGTGTACTTTTGTCTAATGGTATACTTTGATTTTCTACCTATTTGTTGTTAGGTTAATTCTTCTATTATACATTCTACATTTACTTGTTTAATCAAAACTTGCATTTTTTTAGTTCCTTGATTATCGTTTGCGGTAGTACTTCACCATAAACTTGGGTTGTTTTTATATTACGATGTCCTAATAGTTTTTGCACGGTAGAAAGCTGTACACCTTTATATATTAATAAGGTAGCATTCGTATGACGTGCTGTATGGAAAGAAAAATGTTTTGTTATTCCTGCTAGTTTTCCTATACGAATTAATTCTTTATTAACCGATTCGTTAGGCATTATATGAAAAAATTCTTCTATATCTGGATAATGATATAATATGCGGATAGCTTTTCCCTGAAATAAATAGCCAAGGGGAAGTTGAGTGACAGTTCCTGTTTTTTGTGATTTGAAAACCAGCCATAATTCTTTATCAGTTTGAATAAGATTTTGTTTTTTCATGCTTATAAAATCAGAATAGCGTAAGCCTGTATAGCAGCAAAATAAGAATGCGTCGAGAGTATGGCGAAGTGTATTCTTCTTTCTGGAAAGATTGATATGTTCTAACTTATCCAATTCTTCTGGTAATAAGTATGTATGGTGGCTTTCTGTTGTTTTTATCTTATATTCTGTAAATGGTGAATCTTCTTTAGCTATAATTCCTTGACGGACAGCTTCATTTATAATCGTTCTTATATGTCGTAAATGTTTTGCGATGGTATTTATTCCTAATTTTTTGTTCTTCATAAATTGCTCGAATGATAATAAAAGTTTGTAATCCATCTGTTTAAAAGTAATCTCATGAGCAAAACTTTCTAATAGGGTAAGTGTGGTATACAAATTATTTTTTGTACTACTGCGTATGGGGGAATTTTCTATCCATTTTCTACCAAAAGAAATTATTTTATTGTCGGAACTTGTTTTTTCTTCCATTTCCTTTAGTAATTCCAAACAAATTTCTTTTCCTTGTTTCCAAGCATTTATCTCACGCATTTGCAAATTCAATATGAATTCTTCTAACATGTAATTTAATTCTTCAGCATGGGGATGGTTGCAAATTATTGATTTACGACTATTCCATTGGTCGGGTTTAATATAAATATGAGTAGAAAAATAAGCTTTTTTCCCTAATAGATAAGCTTCCACTTGAACTAAAGCTTTTCCCTGGCTATCTAACCGTTTTTTGCGGTTATAAACTATGCGATACTTAATCTTTTTCATTTTCAACTATTATGTGAAAGTATTATATCTTTATCTTAAATAATCTTTATTGCGTTTATATATACAATTAGTGAATATATATGCATTGATGGTCTAAAAAAACATATAGGTCTCTTTACAAAAATAGACTTAGAAATTGAATATTAACCATCGTTTTTTTTAGAAAAACGTAATAATAACAAAGAAATTATTGTCATTTTCTATATTTTGTTTTTTTCTTATATAGCTTTTAATAATGACAAAGTGAAATGCTTTAGAGTTGAAAATAGAAGCTTTTTGGTGTAAAAAACGTGGTGTAAGTGTTAAATAAAAGGTTTATATTGAGTTTTTTCTATCGAAAAGTATACAGTTATTACATTTTTAACTATTTTTGCGACCGAGAAATATAATTAATGAAAAATTATTAATTCAAAGTTAAACTTTAAGAGAGAATCTTATGAAAAGAAAATTGATGCTTTTAATGACCTTCCTGATGATAGGTATAGGTCTGGTAAACGCGCAAGTTTCAAAGGTTACTGGTACAGTCACCTCTGAAGAAGACGGTTTGCCGGTTGTTGGAGCGTCTGTCTTAGTTAAAGGTACTACTGTAGGTACTGTAACAGACATCGACGGTAACTTTACAATCAACAATGTGCCTAGTCCGGCAAAAACTTTGGTTGTTTCGTTCATTGGTTTGGAAACCCAAGAAGTAACAATTAAACCTACTGTTAATGTCGTACTTCGCTCAGATGCAGAACAATTGGATGAAGTTGTTGTAACAGCAATGGGTATAAAAAGATCGGAAAAAGCATTAGGCTATTCCGCTACTTCGGTAAACGGTGAAAAGATTTCTGCAAGCCGTACTTCAGATGTAATGTCCAGCCTTGCAGGTAAGGTTGCCGGTGTACAGATTTCTGCCACATCCTCCGACCCAGGAGCATCAAACTCTGTTATCATCCGTGGTGTAAGCTCATTAAGTGGCAGCAACCAACCTTTATATGTTGTTGATGGAGTACCTTTGGACAACTCATCTGTATCTTCTAGCGATGGGTTGAATTCAGGGTTCGACTTTGGTAATGGTGCTAATGCTGTAAATCCAGATGACGTAGAAAACATGACTATCCTGAAAGGAGCTGCTGCTACAGCCTTGTACGGTAGCCGTGCAGCCAATGGTGTAGTAATGATTACTACAAAAAGCGGTAAAAAAGGTAAAGGATTAGGAATTGAATACAATGGTGGTGTTCAATGGTCTTCTGTTTTACGCATGCCTGAAATGCAGAATGAATTTGGTATGGGATGGAGTGGATCACATACTACGCTAGAAAATGGTTCTTGGGGACCACGTTTTGACGGTTCAATGCAGTTGTATGGTAACGTATATAACAATTCACAAAAGATAAAACCTTATGTCGCTGTAGAAGACAATATGAAAAACTTCTTCGATACAGGTTTCAGATACAATAATAGTTTATCTTTCAACGGAGCTACAGATAAAAGTACCTACTTTGTATCATTCTCACAAATCAGTGATGATGGTATTATTCCTACAGATGCAGACTCATATAATAAGTATACTTTCTCAGGAAGAGGTAGTCATAAAATTGGTAATCTGACATTTAGTACTTCTTTGAACTATGCATATCAGGATAATAAGTTTGCAACAACAGGTCAGGGACTGTCAATGGCTAATTCTCTATGGCAGACTCCACGAGATATTAATGTAGAAAGCCTAGCCGATTTGAATGATCCATTCAATACTCCGGGATATTATTATACTCCTTACGGCGTTATGAACCCTTATTATATATTGGAACATAATTTAAACACTTATAATTCTGAACGTTTTTATGGTAAGTTCCAATTAGATTATGATTTCTTGAAATACTTTAAGTTTACATATCGTATGGGTTTGGATTCTACAACAGGACAAACTGAATATGGAGCAGAAAATCTGTACGCGTTATATTATGAAGGAACTCCTAATGGAGAAGGTATGGGAGCAAGTAGCCCGTTTGCCGGTCAATACGGAGAATATAGCATCATGACGACTCGTCGTCGTGAAATCAACCAAGACTTCTTGTTATCTTTTGACATGCCAATCAACGATTTTCATGTAAATGCATTGGTCGGATTCAATGGAAACGAACGTAAATACTCTTATCAAAAATCAGCAGTAAACAACCTGACCATTCCTACTTGGTTCAATCTGTCAAACTCATCACAGACTCCAACTGTAACTCAATATAGCGAACTCCGCCGTTTAATGGGTGTATTCGGACAGTTTGAAGGTTCATGGAAAAACATGTTGTATTTAACAGTAACAGCTCGTAACGACTGGTCATCTACCTTACCTAAAGGAAATCGTGATTTCTTCTATCCTGGTGTTACTGGTAGTTTCATTTTCAGCGAACTTTTATAGGACGAAATAAATGACATCAGTACCTTCGTTAAAGTACGTGCCAGCTGGGGTAAAACAGGTAACGATGCTGATGTATATATGTTAAGCCCAGTATACGGTTCAGCTCAATATTCCATTCCATTTGGTTATCTGAAGTTCCCATTAGGTGGAGTAAACTCTTATACATTAGGAAATATTTTAGGAAGTAATACTTTAAGTCCAGAAATGACAACCGAATACGAATTCGGATTAAATATGGCTTTCTTCAATAATCGTCTTTCTTTCGACGCTGCTTATTACAATCGTAATTCTGATAAACAGATCATGTCTTTAAGCATGGATCCAGCAACAGGATATGGTTCTCAAAATATCAACTTAGGTAAGATCAGCAATAAAGGTGTCGAATTATTAGTAAGCGGAACTCCTATCCAAACTAGAGATTTCAGTTGGGATGTTACAGTAAACTTTACCAAAAACTGGAGTAAAGTTGTAAGCTTACCAGAAGAACTGGGAGGTGAAACAGTTATATATGGATTGAACGGTAGTACTAGTATGTATGCAATAGTAGGACAACCATTAGGTGTATTCAAAGCCGAAGCTGTAGAACGTGATCCGCAAGGCAGAATCGTAGCTGATGCCAATACAGGTCTGCCAGTTGCAGCAGGAGAATTAGCTACTTACGGTGAAATGAATAACCGTTATCAGATGGGTGTTTCTACCACACTTACTTACAAAGGTGTATCATTAAGTGCTGATTTTGATATTCGTCAAGGTGGTATCATGTATTCAAAGACAAAGAATACTCTTTACTTCACAGGTAATGCAATACAAACAGCATACAACGACCGTAATACATTCATTATTCCCAACTCTGTAAATAAGGTTACTAATGCTGATGGCAGCATCAGTTATGTAGAAAATACAACACCTGTTTCAAGCGCAGATATCTGTAACTACTATTACGACCCTATGGGAGGTATTGGTGGAGAAATCGATTTAATAGACAAATCATATGTTAAGTTGCGTACTGTTGTGTTAAGCTGGGATTTACCAAAAAAATGGTTAGCTAAAACTCCGCTACAAGGGGTTCGTATTTCAGCATACGGAAATAATCTCTTTATCTGGACACCATCAAGCAACACATTTATCGACCCAGAAGCAACATCATTTGGTAACGACCTGTCAGGTAATTACGGTGAATACTCTTCAAACCCAACTTCACGTAACTTCGGTATCAACTTAAATGTGAAATTCTAACGATTAAAAAGAAGTTTATATATGAAAAAATTAGCATTATATACCTTATTAATGGCAAGTTTATGCACAAGCTGTGACCTTGACATTAATGAAAATCCCAACTACCCAAGCAATGAGCAAATGACGCCAGACTTGATTTTTCCTTCTGTTGAAGCAGGTATTGCAGCTGCTGTAGGAGGAGAAATTCATAACTATGCGGGTTATTTTGCACAGTATTATGAACAGAATCCAGAACAAAGCCAATACATAGAAATCAGTCAGTATATGTTCAATGAGTCTTCACAGCTGATGGACTATTCATACCGCATTATTTATGCAGGGGCACTGATGGATGCTCAAGAAGTTCTAGAAAAAAGTACAAACCCTGCTGACCGTTTTGCTACAACAGTATTGCGTGCATATGTCTTACAGGTAATGGTCGACAATACTAACGACGCTCCATATAGTGAAGCGTTAAAAGGTAACTCAGTCAGC
>ENA-ORHW01000139-ORHW01000139.1-human-gut-metagenome-genome-assembly--contig:-NODE-139-length-8061-cov-6.33812_pt1 | contig 8061 bp, 7 predicted proteins | sample MGYA00243082_ERZ508733 | MGnify/ENA primary metagenome ERZ508733 (study PRJEB26277, sample SAMN04329845) | human gut metagenome | biome: human-associated habitat | host: Homo sapiens | place: USA... | reverse complement strand
GGAAGACTGGTACGCCCTGATCTGTTCCCTGTCCTTCTCTCTAGAGCGCACGGTGGTGATGATTGCTAGGGTTTCCAGCTCTGTCTGCTTGTCGTACAGCTCCTTGAGCTGACCTTCGATTTCGGACTTCTTCTTTTCAGCCTTCTCAATGTCGGAGAGGACTTTCTGATACTTGGGATTCATGCAAAACTCCTTTCTTTTAATAGGCGGGTCTTCCGAAGGCGTAGAAATGCTGCTGCCAGTAGGAAGAGTTGATGGATGTGTACTGAATGGGATCGCCGCAATGGATCATGACCCCATCACCAACATAGATGCCGACGTGGGACACGCCGAGGGTGTCATACGTCCCGACGAAAAAGATGAGATCACCGGTCTGTGCATTCGCCTTTGAAACCGGCGTACAGACGGTGTAAAGCCCGTGTGCGCCAAGCCGTCCGGTATTCACAAGACCGCTGTTCGTGAGAACATAGCTGACAAAGCCGGAGCAGTCAAAGGATGTGTCGGGATTGGAGCCGCCCCACACATACGGATAACCGAGATACTTTTCCGCCTCGGTAATCAGCGTTGCAAACTTCTCGTCGTTCAGGTATTCCGGGTTGACATCGTAGTCGGCGGGAGGATTGGTGATGTACTTGTCCACATAGGGAGAGTCACCGAACAGATCCTCGCGGTTGCCCAGCACCGACATATACGTTGCGTACATGGAAAGCTGTTCCTGAGACATGATGTAGACCGGGACATGGGAGAGATTGAAGTTTTCAAGCTTCACGTTGCAGATGTAGTAGTCATACGGGACGCGATAGGTTTCCGTGTGCGTGTTGCCGTCTGCGTCCGTCCATGTGTCAGTCTCCGTGCGGTATCTGGTTTCGACGATGACCTCTTCGGTGAGGATGTACTGCTTTTCAAACAGCATTTGGAGCGTACCCTGCACCTCATCCAGCGTGAACTCACCCTCGTGGAGAGCCGAGAGAATGGAGATCAGCACATAGGGGTCATGCTCAATATCGTCCAGATCGAAGTGATATTCGTCATAGTCATGAGTTCCTTCATAGTTATCCAGATAGCTTTGCAGCTCTTGCTCCATCCGGCAATACTGCGCCTCCGCGCCAAGCATCGCGTCATCCTCACTAAGATAAGAGGAAGCGATTACCGACGAGCCGGTAGAGGTGAGCATCGAACACGAGCTGATTCCGGCACCGAGCAAAACGAGAAGGGCAATTCCGACGCCGATCCAGATGAAGACCTTCTTGTTTTTCTCAAAAAACTCCTTGATCTTGTCAGACACCTTTTCACCGAGCTTCTTGCCGGTATTCTTTGTGGCAGTCCCGGCGGTCTGAGAACCGGCATTTCGAGCGGCGGCATATTCCGTCTTGATGTTCTGCTTCTGATAGTGTTTGTTTATGTTCTGCTTCTTCATCTCAGGATGCTCCTGCTGATTTCTTTCATATTGGAGCTTCGCATCCGCAGCATCCGCCTTGTGTTCCAGCTTGGAGACCTTCTCGTAGGGCTTGTTGACGCTGCTTTCCCGATGATGACTGAAATGCCGAGCGGCAGTCTCAGCGGCGATCTCCGTATTATGCGCCGCCTCAACCGCCGTGTTTTCCTGTTCGACCTCATGGATTTTGCCGTGAATGCCGGAAGCGAGGGTGTCACCGACCTTGCGGACGGTTTTATCCGCTTCAAATTGCAGCTTGCCTTTGCCCTTTGGTTTTTTCAGCTCATCCTCAAAATGAAGGCGGGTTTTGCCCTTACCGCTCTCTTCATCAAAAACGCGCTCCTTCTTGAGAACCTTGTGCGTGGGTAGCTTCTCGCGGGCAGCGTCCAGACGCTCATGCGCCTTTTCGGACTTCCTTTCGAGCTTCTGCATCCGCTTCGTGGTCGAGACGGCATCGTCGATGATCGGCTTTGCAGAGGAAGTCTCCGCCGCTTGGGAGAGAACAGCATCCGCATCAACGGCTTCAACCGCAGAGGTCTTGCGCAGCTTGTGGGTGACAACCGTTTCGGCAATCACCGTGCCGGTATGAGAAGAAACACCGCGCTGCTCCAAAGCAGAGGGCTTGAACGGCGTTTCCGAGGGCAGCGGTTCAGGTGCATTCTGGGGTGGATTTTCTGTCCTTTTCTCTTCTGTGACGGACGTTTCCGAGGGCGGCTGTGTGTCGTTATCCTCGGCGTGTTCCGCCTGAAACTGACGTTGCTGACGGCGCATCTGCACCTTTTTCTGTTCCTCCGCAGAAAGAGCTTCGGAAGGCGCGGCTGTCTCAGCGGGCTTCACCAGCTCTGCATCTTCCGGACGTTTTGACACGCGCTGCTCGGTGCCAGCCGTCAGGTTTTCCTCAACCGCGCCCTCCCGCTTCATCCGCAGAACAACCTTGTCGCGGGCTTTAAGTTCCGGTTCCTTCGCCATTAGATTTCACCCCCAATCCGCTTGTAGGCAAGCTCGCTGTACGCCGGATTCAGCTCGATGCCGACGAAATGACGCCCCATCTGCGCAGCAACCATTCCCGTTGTGCCGCTTCCCATGAAGGGATCAAGCACAATGCCGCCTTCGGGACAACCGGCGAGAAGACAGGTTTCAACCAGCTTCGGAGGGTAGGCGGCGTAATGACCGCCCTTGAAGGGAACGGTGTTGATCTTCCAGACATCGCGCTTGTTGCGGAGCGGATTGATGTCAGAATCCTTGATCTCGCCATGCTCACGGGGGCGGTTGATGGACTGCGGCTGAGGCTGACCGGGAACGGGCTTGCCGTACTTGTTGCCGCCCTTCATGCCGCGCTTGAGGCGTTCTGCCGTTGCAGGGGCAATCGGCTCAGAGATTGCCTTGTAGTCGAAGAAATACTTCTTGGACTTTGAGAACAGGAAAATATGCTCATAGCAGCGGGCGCAGCGGTCTTTCACGCTCTCCGGCATGGGGTTATCCTTCATCCAGATGATGTCGTTGCGCAGATACCAGCCGGTATCGCGGAGGGCAAAAGCAAGCATCCACGGAATGCCGATCATGTCTTTCGGCTTGCAGCCCTCAACCTTGTTGTTGAGAGCCACAGCCTGACCGTTTCTGCCGTAGGGGTTCTTCGGGTCAATGAAATCGCCCTGATTGCCTTTTCCGGCGTAGGTGTCCGAGATGTTCAGCCAGAGCGTTCCATCCGGACGCAAAACGCGCCTGACTTCGGTAAACACTTCCGTCAGGCGCGAGATATATTCCTTCGGCGTTGTCTCTCTGCCGATCTGAGCCTCCATGCCGTAATCGCGGAGCGCGTAATACGGAGGGGACGTCACACAGCAATGAACGCTGTTATCGGGCAAGGTTTTCAGGATTTCGAGACAATCGCCGGTATGAATGATGTCAAGCTCTATAAAAACCAGCTCCTTTCTTCGGATTTGAGCGCATATCAGTCGGAGTAATACTCGTCCGGCTCGTAGTCCTCATCCTCCATGAAGTCCTCGTTGAGATCGTCAATCTCGTCTGCCCAACGGTCGAAGATTTCCTCGGCTTCCTTCGCCGCCTCACGATAGAGGCTCAGCCGGTTCTTCTCAAAGGCGGCAAAGGCGGGGATAAACTTGCCGAACTCGCGGATTGCCTTCACATCCTGCGTGCGCAGATCTGCAACGTAGTGAATGATTTCGGACATCGTGAGCAGAGCGTCGATCAGCAGCTCATACTTGTCCGTGGGGATAGATACGGGTTCATCATCACCCGCGTCAGCGAAAGGGGTATTCTCATCGCTGTTGCTGCACTTGGGAACATCAACCTTGAAATAGAAACCGATCATATCCACAGATACCTTGGTCATAATCTGACGTGCCTCCTTGACCTTTTCGTCGATGTCCTCCCTCACATGGAGGTAGGCGCGGTGATGCTTCTTGAGGTCGCTTTCCAGTCGGATCAGATCGGTCAGCTCCCACAGAGCCTTAAACAGCGCGGAGGTGTTCTCTCCGTATTCGATAGCGTCCGCATAGGGAATGGTAATCATCTTGTTGTTCATATTCAAAAATCCTCCTTAGTTCTGTACGGTTTCTTCGGGCTTCGTGGTCATGATGCGGTAGAGCTGGGTATCCTTCGGGAAATTGTCCTTGAAGGGAACGATGGTCGAGCCGTAGAAGATCAGACCCTCACCGGCGTTGGAGTTGGTGATGTAGTTCTGCTGGCTGGGCGAGATGTTCAGCGCCTTCGAGAGAATCTGCCGGTCGCCGGATGCCTGATTCAGAAGGTAGACAAAATCCGAGTTTTCAAAAATGTTCTCCACCTCGCGGGAGGCAAGAAGATCCTTGACGTTCTGCGTGATTCCGGTCGGGATGCCGCCCCATTTTCTGAAACGCTTCCAGATTTCCACGCTGTACGCGGCGGTCTGTTCCTCTTTCAGCAAAAGGTGGAACTCGTCCATGTAGTAGCGCGTTGCCTTGTGCTGGGCGCGGTTGACGGTGACTCTGTTCCACACCTGATCCTGCACAATCAGCATTCCGAGCTTCTTGAGCTGCTTGCCGAGTTCGCGGATGTCATAGCAGACGAAGCGGTTGTTGACATCCACATTCGTTCTGTGATTGAAGACGTTCAGAGAGCCGTGAACATAGATTTCAAGGGCAGTTGCAATGCGCTGTGCCTCCGGCTCCTTCTGATTTCTCAGAATGTTGTAGAGGTCTTCGAGGATCGGCATTTTCTCCGGCTTGGGGTCTGCAAGAAACTCCTGATAGACCATGCGAACACTGCGGTCAATGATGGTCTTCTCAACCGGCTGCAAGCCGTCCTTGCCGCCGACAATCAGCTCGCACATAGAGAGGATGAAGTCGGATTTCAGCGTCAGCGGGTTTTCCTCTTCGGAGTAGTTCGTGTTGATGTCCAGCGGATTGATGTAATCCGTGCTGACCGGCGAGATGCGGATGACCTGACCGCCGAGCTTCTGTACGAGGGGGAAATACTCGGCTTCGGGGTCGCAGACGATGATGTCATCTTCTGTGATGAGGAAGGCGTTCGTCATTTCGCGCTTGGCGGAGAAGGACTTACCGGAACCGGGTGTACCCAAGATCAGCCCGTTGGGGTTCTTGAGCTGCTTGCGGTCAACCATGATCATGTTGTTGGACAGCGCGTTCAGCCCGTAGTAAAGAGCCTCACCGTCCTGAAAAAGCTCCTGCGTGGTGAACGGCACGAAAACCGCTGTACTGGAAGTGGTCAGTCCTCGTTCGATTTCCACCTGATTGACGCCGATAGGCAGAGAGGACATCAGCCCTTCCTCCTGCTGGAAGTCATGACGCGTGAGCGCACAGTTATACTTTTGGGCGATGGCGGCGGTCTGGAACACCGCGTTTTCGAGCTTCTGGCGGTTGGTTGCCGTATTCATGATGAGGATGGTCACAAGAAACAGTCTCTCATTGCGGGTCTGGAGATCCTGCAACAGACGCTTCGCCTCACCGCCGAAGGTGGCGAGATCGGACGGGATGATGTCCATATCATAGCCGGAGCGGACGGCTTTTTTCTGCTCCTCGATCTTCATCTTGTCGAGGTCGGTGATTTTCATTTTGATGCTCTTGATTGCCTTCGCCTGGTCAATCGTCCGGATATGAAAATTGACCGTGATGTTGCTGTCCATTTCAAGGAAGTCGGCAAGCATACGGTCATTGAGTTCCGGCGCGAGGATTTGCAGGAAGCTCACCGCGCCGACGGTTCTGCCCATCTTGAAGCACTTGCCTTCACGGAAGTCAAAGGAAGTGGGCGCGATGAAGTCCTTCGTGCTGAGTCCCGTCCGGGCTACCATGTCAAAGGAAAAGCGGAACGGCTCATTGGTGTCCATGTTGAACACGTCATGAAGCACTTTCAGCCGCTCGTAGCCGGACAGCGGCTCGGTTCTCACACCGAGGGTTTTGAAGTTGTTGAGAATGTCGGTTTCAATGCGTTCGAGCTTCGGCTTTGCGGTGCGGAGGGAGTCCGCCTCAATGCCGAAGGTGATGTACTTTTTCTTGACCAGTCCGTTGTTGCCCTTGGTGAGCTGGTTTTGCAGCATACCGGAATACTCGGAGCGGATGTCGTTGAAGGCGTCCTCCTGTGCCGGAATGTTGATGCGCTTGCGGAACTCATTGAGGCTTGCCTTCTGATTGATGAAGGAGAGCTGGACGAAAATCGAGCTGTCAAAGTAGTTCAGAAAGTCGCACCAGTTCTCAAAGATGGCAGTTTTGTCCTCGTTCTGCGCAAGCTGGTAGTTGATGTCCTCAAAGGCGATGGACTTCGTGTAGAGGCGGCTGTTCACCTTGCAAATACCGTCACGGCACATCTCCACATAGGGGATGGTCTGCTGGGCGGACTTGCGGACTTTCTTTGCCTTCCTGTCCTTTTTCTTCTGCATGACGATCCGCTTCTTTTCCTGAGCGGAAAGGGCATCGCCGTAAACGACGCCGTTTTTGACGGTCATCTTAGGCTTTGCCTTTGCTGTGCTGTTGTTCAATCTGCAATTCCTCCTGTTCTTTGATTTTCTGCTGAATCTCAGCGTAGAGATTGTTCGTGCGATAGGGACGCACCTTGTCCCGGATGAACATGGACTGTACGATGTGGTACAGATACTTTTCGGCGGGCTGTCCGTCCTTCTCGTAAAGCGCGAAGAAGATGAACGGGAGCATGATAACCACCATCAGCATTGCCGCCGTGGACAAGTCGAGATGCGCCTTCGCCAGAAAGAAAATCGGGACACCGACCGCCGCAGCAACAGAAAAACAAATGAGCTGCCGCTTGGTCAGGTTGAACATGACCTTCGTTTTGACGCGGTTAAGATCCTTCGGGACCGGAACAAATGCCATTGACTGTTTCCTCCTTTCCAAGAGTAATGCTGCATTCGACCTCGTTGCCCCAAACGTCCCAGCCTTCGGGAGACTGACGGGCAAAAAGCTCTACACGGGGAAGGTCTCCCATGAGCCGAACAATGCGTTTCCGCGCCTCATCCGGCTTTTTGGAATGCTCTTCGATGTGGCTGAGGATGACCTGACGCACACCGGCGTCAACACGCTTCGGGTGTCCCTTCGTAGCAAGAATGCAGATTTCGGCGTTTGCCCTTGTCCAGTAGCCCATGCCGGTGAAGAGATCATCGTTCCTGCGGTTTTGCTTCACCCATACAAAAGCCACAGTCTTATAGGAAAAGCCCCATGCCGTCAGCACTTCGAGTGCTTCACAGAGGCACGGAAACGTGATCCAAAGGAACAGGGCGCAGTCCTTCGCGGCAAGCTCGCCGACCGGAAGCGCCTTGATGTCCTCAATGCACATTGTCGGGTAGTGGCTTTCTGCCGACCGTCCCTGTCCCTTCTTGGAGTAAGTCCGATACGCCCAAGGGGGATCGGCGTAGATGATGCTGTACTTCTTCATGCTGCCGACCTCCTTAGTGCGCATGGAAAATGGATTTTGCGAGGCTTCCGGTCTTGAACAGCGAGAAACACAGAATGACCGTGTACGCCGCCACAGAGAACAGAGCCGAGTGAATGTTGTCTGCAATAATCATGCCGTTGATCAGCACCGCATAGATGCCGACGCAGACCATGATGAGAAATCCCTGAAATGCCAGAGCAAACAGACCCTTTAGATAGTTCGTGCCGATGCTGCCCCATTCGCGGTTGCTCATGGTTGCGATGGGAATAGGCGCGATGCTCACGGTGCAGTAAATCTCAATCATGCGCCCGTAGAGGATAACCGTAATGAGGATCGCCATGATTTTGAGGCACAGACTGATCAGAAGCGTTTCTATCGACAGTCCGAGCAGTTCTCCGACGCCCATGTTCTCCATGCCGGTACGCATCTGCGCAATCGTCGCGTCAATGTCAATGCTCGTGTTGCCGTGGATGACTCCTGCTGCACCGGAAACTACGTTCTGCCCGATGTCGAATACTGCCATCACGATGTCAAACGTGTGTGTTACGAGATAGATCGCCACAGCCGCCTTGAAAAACCACTTGAAGAACATCCATGTGTCCATGTCGTGAAGGTTGTTTTTCTCGGTGATCATAGAAATCAGCTCGTAGCACAAAACAAAGGTGATGATGATACCAGCGATGGGGACTATCACGTTTTCGAATAGTCACCTGAAAATCTGGTAC
>ENA-ORHW01000116-ORHW01000116.1-human-gut-metagenome-genome-assembly--contig:-NODE-116-length-12690-cov-4.66727_pt1 | contig 12690 bp, 10 predicted proteins | sample MGYA00243082_ERZ508733 | MGnify/ENA primary metagenome ERZ508733 (study PRJEB26277, sample SAMN04329845) | human gut metagenome | biome: human-associated habitat | host: Homo sapiens | place: USA... | reverse complement strand
TTATTGACAAACTTTTCAAAGAACTCATTTTATTTACTGCCAGAGCCGCTTAGGCTTGGCGAATTTTTAACGAACTATTGATCATAATATTAGTGGAATTAGTTTTATTCATTATTAGAATCTGATTAAACAAAGAAAATTCAGAAATAATTAAGTTGAATTTGTCATAGTGATTGAATATTAAAGGTTTAACAATTATATTGATTTTTAGCACAAATATAGGTTTACCCTATTAATTCACTCTTAATTTTGTCTTAATAGCAATTGTAATAGTAATAAAAATGTGAAATTTTAAAAGTTTAACAAAAGGTATGTATCCTCTAATAAAAAACCGAGGTCGTTTCAACTTCGAAACGACCTCGGTTTTTTATTAAAGAGAGAGATTGTCAAATTAACGAACAAATTCTTCATAAGAAAATTCGGGAGGTGTATTTAATATTCGCTCATAATCTGAGCAGAATTTGTCATAACACTGTTTAGATAGACCTTTATGTCCCATTTTGTATAAAAGAGTGCACTTTAAACGAATGGCATCCTCATCAATGCAGTCGATTGCTAAGATTACATCTACAATACGGAATAATAATCGTGGGTCATCTTTTATACTATCTAAAGTTGCGATTTCTAACAAAGTGTCAGTTATATTTACATAATAATCTGATTTATATTCATCAAGCCATTCAATATTGATATTAGGTAATAAACTTCCAGGACTACTCCAGGTCAATAATAACTCTAGTTTCTCTTTATCTATAGACAAATTTTCCTGTTTCCTATTTTTTAGATCTTCTAGTAAAGCAGATATATGATAATAATCACAGGTAACATTAGTTCCTAATTCTAAAAACCAATAGCCATTTTTATGTACTATTGTAATATCTCCTATTTTGCTTGCCAGCAGTCTTAATTTACGGATATTGACACTGCGATTATTAGCAGCACTTGTTTTACTCATATCAAACCAAAAAGTTTCATCTAGACGTTGCGAAGTAACTCCTTTTTCATTCTTTATAGAATTTAGAAGTAAGAATAAGAATAAATGTTTTAATGTTGGGGTAAAATCTCCTGTAATGTCTTGTCCTAAAGAATCAAAAACTTGAAAGCCTCCTACTAGAAAAATTGTAGATTTAACTTCCTTTCTATTGATTTTTTGAGTAGTAATTTCCAAAGGTATATGTTCTAATTTTTCTGCTAAAGATAAATTATTGAGGGTTTTTGTTTCTGGAAGCTTCTTTACTTGTTGCCTTTTTTTTCTCCAATGAAGCATCAATAATATTAAAATAAATATGGTTATTCCCGTCAAATACCCCCATTTATCTGATTTATTTTCAATATTAGAAGTTTTGGTTGGTATTAAAGGAGGAAATGCTAATTTGTAAATACGGCATAAAGAACTTTCATTCTTTGAAGGTTCTAATATAACAGCATAAAGTGAGGTATCATTAGGATGATAGAAAAGATCACAATATGAATAGATATCTCTGAATTTGTATAAAATAGAATCACTAACAATTTGTCTTATAGGTCTGTTTGTCTTAATTAAGAATTGGCTTAAGTAGATAGCTGTATTGTAACAATCATTTCTATATGTTAAGGCATATATGCTGTTAGTAAGAGTATCAACGATAGCAGAATTACCCATTACAAAATGTTCGTCAGTATGATTCATCTCCCATAGTTTTTTGCATGTACCAGTGTTCAAATTCAATAAATATAAATCATAAAAGTTTTGAGGAAAGTCTTCCTGTTTTCCTGAATGACTTCCATATCCACCTAGAACAAGTAGTTTATTATCAGAATATTTTCCTAAAGCTGATAAATATCGTGGAGAGATCAGTGTATCTAAATTCATTTGAGACCATTTAAAATTGTCTTTTAGATTATATTCGTAAAGTGCCCCGCTATATTGATGTCTGCCATATCCTCCATAAAGATATAGTTTATCGTGATCTTTGTCAAAAAAACGATTATGATGTTGATTGTCATCTACTGTTATTTTTTGATTGACACTCCATGAAGATGTTGTTGGATTAAACCAATTTAATTTATTATGATAAATATTGTATGAAAGGAGAGTTTTCTTTAATGGATGAAATAGCATTTGACTGGAAACTCCTAAAAAAGGAGCCCCTTTAAATGATAGGGTATCTAAAGTTTTATTATTGACATTATATGTATATAGTTTTTTATCTGAAGCTACAAAAAAATTACCATTTATCTCATCAAATGCAAGTTGAGGATTCTTATAATCAATCTCAAAAGAAGTAACCCGTTGCCAATGGTAATGTTTATCTATTTCCCATTTCCCATTTTTTACATATGCTGGTAAGTCAGAAATACTATCATAGACAAAGTTATTAGTGGTTTTACTACTTCTGTCTAACTTCCAATAATAAAAAGTTTTTCCTTGAAGAGATTGAAGAGAAAGATTTCTTATAGACATTGGTGCTACATCTCCAGAAAAAAAACGTCCTAAATTACTGGCTCCAAAAATAATTTGAACATCATTAAAATCGCGAAAAGAATGTGATAGATATATATTTTTTCCATTGATTTTTATTTTGGCTGAGTTTGGAAAAAACTGAATCTGTATTGGCATCCATTGATCTTTTCTTATTAACATAGAATCGGCAAGATATACCATTTGAGATTTCTCATGGCTAGATCCAGAAATGATACTGATCTTAGAGTCATACAGATAAGAAACTAAATCTAAATTTTGATCATTATGTGATATAACTCTTAATATGTATCCATAAGTATATAATTCTTGACGTAATTTGATGTCAAAGTTCATTATAAAACCTTCTGCAGGGAATGATATTCCTTTTCCTGAGTTTAAGATTAAGCTTGTCCGATGATCTTGGTCTACTGTATGGGCAGCAAATGTTAATCCATAATTTTCAATTTTATGCTCAAATGTATACCCGTAAGAAGTTGCTGATAATGAAAGATATATCAGTAAAATTATAATTTGATGGAGTCGGTGAAATATCATATGATTGTGAGTTTCTATTATTAAATTATCACAAAATTATGACTTTTATCTTTTATTCCTAATAATATTATGAATTATTGTAATTGCAAAATATTTAGTAAAGGGAGCGAAGAGTAAACGCATGAATAATTTCTTTAAAACCTGTGTTGGATAAGGTTTTAAAGTATGCTTAGCATTATTCTGAGATCATATTTATAAAGTATAGGAAAAAGAACAGCATCTTTTAGGAAATTCTTCTCGATCTTTTTTGAAAATTTGTACAGAATTTCTTAGGCTTTTCAGCATCTTTTTTTTAAAAGAAAGCTCGCCCTAAACAATGTCATCTATTTTTAAGATAACCTTGCTTAGGGCGAGTTAATATTATCTTGTGTCTGATATTTATTTTACAATGGAAGTCAACGGATGCCTATTTCCTTTTATATCGGTGAGGAATGCCTTGGCTGAACCAAAGTTCAGATACATATCCAGTCGGACTGGCAGATGGTTACGGTCGTCGGTTACATAAAAGGTGATAACCTCTTTTTCTTTGTTGTTTACATATTCTACCAGTGAGAAAACCAGGCAACGATAAGTAACTCCTTGTTCAGAGGTGAAGTTTTCTTTTCCTCTATAAATCAAAGTCTGTTTTTCTATGGCGCGACCTGTTGCCATAGAGAATAGTATTTTTACTCCCGGTTTGTAATCCGAAGGATCGTATGAACGAGCTTGCAGCAAGATACTCAGCATGTCGTAAACACACACAGGCATTTCATCATGCTTTTTATCTGTCTTACCATATAAGGTACGTTGCTGGTCGACAATGCATTTTCCATTGCGGTAGCTGAAGTTCACTTCGTCTACAGTATAGCGTTTTCCTTCTTCTGCTCCTTTACGGAAATATAAAGGCTCCAACTGTTGTGTAGTAATACATGTTAATGTATCACGCATCTTGAAGAAAAAGTCTATTTTTTTATTTGTGTACGACTGCAAGTCTGTTTTCAGGCAAGGCTGACCTTTGTGTGTCGTTTCATTGACAGTCATTTTAGCCCAACCTGCATTTATCCAGATAAATTTCCAGTTGAATTTCAGTTCGTAACTTAGTGTTTCTCCCGGTTTAATTGCATCGTTTTCAGCGCCGCATTGTGCTTTAGCTGCCGTACCTCCTATCAGGAGGCACAGGCATAAAAAGATTTTCTTTATCATGACCTTCCTAGATTTCTGGCTCGTTCCTTATTCCTGTCTTTTATCTTCTTGGTTTCGTCAGGTTTCTGTTTCTTTATTTCATCCAGTTTCTGCTTGTCGAGGGGGGTAGCATGTAGGTTCCATGTTTCCTCAAACTCAATGTTAGCTTTCATTTCCCATACTTTGGGGAAGTAAAAAACTTCTTCTGCCTGACGTTTGTCTTCATAAAGTCCTGTATCCCACTTTCCGTTATTATTATTATCGTTAATCAGTCGGATATAGTATTTCGTACTTGGTTGCAGGAAGTAAAAGTCACATGTTTTTTTATCTGTAACTGGTTGCTGGCGTACTACGGCATCACTGCTGTTCAACAGTTGTACGATAGCGTGTGGTCCTGCACCTACGATGTTCAGGTAAAGCGTTCCGTAATCTTCAAGCGTCTTAACCTTTAGTGTGTTCTCTATTTTATCAGAAGACAGACCGTAAATACCTTTAAAACAAAGAGAATCAATAGTTAGCTTGTATTCTACTCCCGGCTGCCAGTTTGCCAGAAACTGATAACGCCGTGGAGCTACACTGTCTGCTAGAAAAATGAAAGGTATATCCTGCCATACAGAGTCTACCATTGTACTCATGTGTATGACCGATGTATCTATACTAGCCAGAGGCTCTTCAAAGCTCAGTACAATGTTTCGGTTTAGGTCGAGCGCTGAAGGTGCATCCGTATTGACAGTCAGAAATTGAGTTTCTACGGTTAGCGTATCTCCTTTCTTTTCACGTCTTTTACGCTCTTTTTCTTTTTTCTTATTCTCTTCCTCCAATAAAGCGAGTCGTCTAGCTTTTGGTATTTTGTTTATCATACGTAACGTATCAGTCTTGGGAACCAGTTTTCCAAGAGTATCTGTTGCGAGATAATCCAGCTGCAAAGTCAGGGTATCACGTTCGCACAGAGCGGTATCCTTTATCCAGTAAAGAATGCTATCGTTGCGCGGATTGGCTTCGACAATCAATTCTTTTTCATCGAAGTCTAACCCTTATAATGTGGGGAGTGTATCCGTTGTAGCACTGAAATAGAGTGAGAACTGCGTTGTTTTGGGGCGCTCACTCTTCATTAGGTACTGGAGACTGCTTTCTTCCTTGAATGCCCGTAATATGATATTGTCTGGCAAAAAGCGAGTATAGTTGACTTGTTTTATTGTATCAATTTTTGTTGTATCTTTCTCATTCCATAATGTATCCTGGCGGACAGCACCTTCCATGCTGGGTACAATGACGGAGTCCTGAAAAGCAATTACTTCTGTTTTTGAATCGAACAGATAGTTCTGGTTTCCATCCATCAAAGCATAAATTCGATAACTGCCTGGAGCAATACCACGGATAGTGAACTGTCCGCGACTGTCAGTACGTGAGATACGATCGAATGGGAGTGTGGTGAAGGCCGAATCATTCAGGTTTTTATGCAATCCTACCTGAATTCCTTTTATAGGTTCCAGATTTTCGGCATTTAATACAGTACCCGATACTTGCATGGTATCAATTCTATCTCCGGTAGAAAAAGCATATGAGAATTGTCCCAAGGGGTTTCCTTCATTATTGTCTACAATAGCATCGCCGAAGTCGATTGTGTAGGTAGTATTTTCTTGTAAAGTATCGAAAAACTCTACAAGTACACGCTTTCCGCTAGTTTTCACTTCGGGGCTTTCTTTTTGCGGTGGAGAAATGATTACCTTCTCAGAAGCGTTTTCAAGTTTGATAAATTCATCAAATTCGATTGAAATCTTCTTACGAGTATTATTGGTTGCATTTGGCTCAGGTATAGCACGTATAAATTTAGGGGGATCTTCATCATAAGGTCCTCCATCAGGTGATCCGGTACTTGCACATGCATAGAATCCGATGATTACCAGTAATATGGCTATGTATTTAGGTATGGGCTTCATATATTAAGTTTTAGCATTTCTTCGATGTAGTCACGGTTGTTGCTCAAACGCGGTACTTTATGTTGTCCGCCCAGTTTCCCTTTTTGCTTTAACCAGTCGTGGAACAGATTAGGGCGTGCTACGATAATTTCCAGTTCCTGCAACGTAATATCTTTATGACGCTTGGCTTCATAATCAGAATTGATATCCTGCAATGCTTTATCAAGTGTATGTCTGAAGTTTTCCAGAGAGTCGGGCATAGTACTGAATTCTATCAGCCATTGATGTCGGCATTTTGCATTAGCATCCATAAATACCGGTGCAGCTGAGTATTCTAGTACTTGAGCACCTGTTGCGGCGCAGGCACGTGCCAGGCCTTTTTCTGCATTATCTACCATCAACTCTTCGCCGAAGGCGTTGATAAAATGCTTTGTACGGCCGGAAATTACAAATTTATACGGTGATTTTTGCGTAAACTTGACCGTATCTCCAATAATGTATCTCCATAGTCCGCAGGAGGTGCTGATTACCATTGCATAATTCTTGCCGATTTCTACATCTGCCAGTGGTATGATGGCTGGTGCCGGATTGTCTATTTCCTCCAATGGAATGAATTCATAAAAGACGTCGTAATCCAACATCAGCAACATGGCTGGGTCGTTCAGATCACTTTGCAGTCCGAAGAAACCTTCACTTGCATTGTATGTTTCCATATAATGCATTTTATCGCTTGTAATCAGCTGCTTGTATTGTTCTCGATATGGTGTGAAACATACTCCTCCGTGGAAAAAGACTTCCAGGTTAGGCCAGATTTCGTTCAGGTGCTTGGCACCGGTTTTTTCCAAGATACGTTTAATTACGGCAAGCATCCACGACGGAACTCCTGAAAGATTGGTTACGTTTTCGTGAATAGTTGTTTCAGCTATCCGTTCTACTTTTTCTTCAAATTCGCTTATCAATGCTATGTCTTTGCTCGGTACGCGGATGAAGTTTACTAATGGATTAATATTTTGTATCAGAATAGCCGATAAATCACCTACCAGACTATCTTTCAGATTGTAATTAGGGCTGTGGCTTCCTCCTAAAATCAGTCCTTTGCCCGAAAAGAAATTACTTTGAGGGTTTGATCGCAGATAAAGGGCTACAGCGTCTGTTCCTCCCTTATAGTGAATATGGCGTAATCCGTCTTTGCTGACAGGGATGAATTTACTTTTCTCGTTGGTTGTTCCCGATGATTTAGCATACCATACTACCTGTCCGGGCCATAAAATGTTTTTCTCTCCATGTCGCATACGGTCTACATAACCTTTTACATCATCATATTGTTGTATAGGTACACGCTGAAAATCAGTGTATGTACGTATGTTGGCATAATTATATTTCTTTCCCCATTCCGTAGCGGCGGCGGTTTGTATAAGTTTTCGGAACACATGTTCCTGGATAGCTTCTGTCTCCTTCGCGTACCGGTCTATTTCCTTTAGTCGCGAAACAAATAGCTTTCCGATTAACTTTGTTGAAACCATTTATTTATATTTTTCTTTTTCTTATCTATATCTTTATCTGCAAAGTTAGGCTATTTCTCTTTCAAATAGAGATTTTTCCTTTCAGAAATCACAAATCTACACTTTTTTCTTATAACTTTACCACAAGTAGTGAAAATTTAAAGGTTATGAGAATAGGAATCTTAACATCGGGAGGCGACTGCCCTGGTATAAATGCAACTATCAGAGGAGTTTGCAAAACGGCAATCAGCCATTATGGGATGGAAGTTTACGGAATACGCAGTGGATTTCGTGGTTTGCTGGATAACGATATTATACCATTGGATGATAACTCTCTGACTGGACTGCTGATCATGGGCGGATCCTTATTGGGAACATCGCGTGAGAAGCCTTTTAAGAATAGAGCAAATGTACCTGTTTCGGAAGATAAGCCAGCCATGATGTTGAAAACAATTCGTGAGCGCAAGCTGGATTGTGTTGTGTGTATTGGTGGAAACGGTACACAAAAGACTGCAGCCAAATTGGCTGCAACTGGAGTAAATGTCGTGACTGTACCTAAAACGATTGATAATGATGTGTGGGGGACCGATATCTCTTTTGGCTTTGATTCTGCTGTAAGCATTGCTACTGAAGCAATAGACCGATTACATTCCACTGCTAGTGCACATCAGCGTGTGATGGTTATTGAAGTCATGGGACACAAAGCGGGATGGATAGCACTTTACTCAGGTATGGCAGGTGGAGGAGATATTATTCTGTTGCCGGAGATTCCTTTCGATATACATCGTATCGGTGATACTATTATTAGCCGCCTGAAGAAGGGTAAGCCTTATTCCATCGTAGTAGTTGCAGAAGGTATTCCTACACTGGGAGGCAAGAAAGCTGCACAGTATATTGCAGAGGAAATAGAATATGAAACAGGCTTTGAAACCCGTGAAACGGTGTTGGGATATATACAGCGTGGGGGAGGCCCTACAGCTTTCGACCGTAATTTAGCTACTCGTATGGGAGGGCATGCTACAGAGCTGATTGTAAGTGGACAATTTGGTCGAAGGGTTTCTTTGAGAGGTTCAGATATAATTAGTGTACCTTTAAGTGTGGTAGATGGAATATTGAAATTAGTAACAGAGGAACTCGTTTTGGGTATTCAAGGACGAAGAATGGGAATCTGTTTTGGATAGGGAGTAAATGGCTTATATATTTTCTCCGTAATAATGGTGGAGATGTCATTTGTGTTATAAATTTCCCTTATTTAGGATACAGATATTTTTAATAAATGAATTAGTCCCACAAGAAATAATGGAAAGTATGAAGGAAATAATTCATAATAAGAAATGGGGTAAGTTTAATTGTTTTGGGATATATGCTTGGTTAATATTGGGAATCACTTCTTGTTATCATAAAGTGCAAGAAGAGAAGAATTCTGTTAATAAAGAAATAGTACAACAGCAAGAAAAGATAAGATCATTTTACCCTTTTCCTGAAATCCATGCAATGCTTACACGGCCAGAAGAGCGTAAAGCTTATCTGATAGCGCATTATTGGGATAATTTTAATTTTGCAGATACGGCGTTAGTAAATAATCGGAATATAACAGAACAGGGTATAGTTGATTTTTTAGCTATATTGGCAGATGGGACATTAGCTGAGAGGCAGCAAGTAGAATGTATAGATAACTTTTGTGGTGGTTTAGAACAGCAGGCTTATGCACAAAAAATATTTCTACAGATGATGGAAGATTATTTGTATAATCCAAACTCTCCTTATTATAATGAAGGTCTATATGTTCTGTTTTTGAAACGTATGTTAGAAAGTAAATATGTAGATGACTTAAAAAAGAGTTCGTTACTATTTACTCTACAGTTGATAAATCAGAATTCTCCTGGTCAGAGGGCTATGAATTTTATATATTATCTTCCGGATGGCAGTAGGCATACTTTATATCAGACAAGGGTTAATAAGAATCGGCTTTTATTAGTTTTTTATGATCCAGAATGTCCAAGTTGCCATGATGTCATGATGGAAATGCTACATGATAAATTGCTTCAGCAAGAGGTTGATGCTGGAAATCTTACTGTTCTAGCTATATATACAGAAGGAAATTTAGATGTATGGAAGACAACTATAAGTGAATTGCCCAAGGAGTGGATTGTTGGAACTGACCGTGAAGAAATTAAGCAACGTTGCTTGTATGATTTAAAAGCAATGCCATCACTTTACCTACTTGATGGAGATAAAAAAGTAATTCTTAAAGACGTTTCTTATAGAAAAATATGTAGTGAAATATTATACTGAAAAACAAACGAGTCAGAAGTTGGAAAGTCCATTAGACTACAACTTCTGACTCGTTTGTTTTTATTTGCTTTCACGGAAAGCAACTTCCTCAGCCTCTGCAATAATACGTTCAGTATCTACGAAGTGCTCTTTTGGAATTTCCTCTTCCCGAACGCTAATACTTTCTTCGACTGCTATAGCTTCTTCGTGTATAGCTGTTGTATTTTCCGATTCGGCAGTTTCTGCTGCTTTTTCTCTTTCTGCTTTAGCTGCAAAAATGGCGTCAATAAATTGTGGGTCGCCTTTTATTTTAGTCAGCGTTGCATGTGCAGCTTCTTGCTGGGATTCTTTTTTAGAATATCCTTTGCCTGTACCTGCCGGAATATTTTCTACGGTAATTTGCGTTTCAAAAATCGGATTCTGATCGCTGTCGAGTGATTGTTCTATCAGGTTAAACTCTACACAGAACTTGTTTTTCTGACTCCATTCTATCAGTTTCGACTTGAAGTTGACTTCCTTGCGTGATATTTTTTCTAAGTTCAGGTATTGGTTGATTTTACGTTCTTCCATGAACTTCTTGCATGCACGATATCCACGGTCCAGATAAATAGCTCCGATAAGTGCTTCGAAAGCGTTTCCACACATATAACTGTTATGTGAAGACAGGCGTGTAGTGTATTTTATCAGTTTATCCAGTCCTATTTCTACGGCTACACGGTTCAAGGTTTCGCGTTGTACGATCTTGGAACGTGTATTCGTAAGGAAACCTTCTCGTTTACCTTCGAATTTTTTATATACGATATCGGCAACTATGGCATCCAGAATGGCATCACCCAGAAATTCAAGTCGTTCGTTGTTCAGTAATCGTCCTTTACCGGCTTTTATTGAAGACGATTTATGCAACAAGGCCTGTTGGTAGATTTCTATATTTCTCGGATAAAATCCGAGCATTTTGTAAAAACAAAGATAAGGCTCCTTATCCTTGCGGAAAAGAAGTCTTATCTTATCAGTTATATTGCTAAACACAGTTTATTCAGTGTATTTTTTTACGATTACACATGCATTGTGTCCACCAAAACCGAATGTGTTGCTCAATGCAGCACGAACAGTACGATGTTGTGCCTTATTGAATGTGAAGTTCAGGTTATAGTCGATTTGTTCGTCGTTATCACCTTCTTCGTGGTTGATTGTTGGAGGAACAATGTCATTTTTCACAGACAGTACGCTGGCAATAGCTTCTACAGCTCCGGCAGCTCCCAGTAAGTGACCTGTCATTGATTTAGTAGAACTGATATTCAGCTTATAAGCATGCTCTCCGAACAGAGCCTGAATAGCTTTTACTTCTGAAATATCTCCTACTGGTGTAGAAGTATCGTGTACGTTGATATAGTCGATATCTTCCGGTTGCATACCTGCATCTTCCAGAGCGTTTGTCATAACCAGTTTCGCACCCAGACCTTCCGGATGAGAGGCTGTTATATGATAAGCGTCGGCAGAAGCACCTGTTCCGGCCAGTTCGGCATAAATCTTCGCGCCACGTGCTTTAGCGTGCTCCAGTTCTTCCAGAATCAGACATCCGGCTCCTTCTCCCATTACGAAACCGTCGCGGCTTGCGCTGAACGGACGTGAAGCATGAGTCGGGTCGTCATTACGTGTAGACAATGCATTCATAGAGTTAAAACCTCCTACTCCAGCCGGATAGATTGTTGCTTCAGCACCTCCTGCAACGATCATGTTAGCTTTACCCAAACGAATCAGGTTGAAAGCTTCACCGATAGCATTTGATGATGATGCACACGCAGAAGTAGTAGTGAAGTTAGGTCCATGGAAGCCATAAATCATAGAAATATGACCAGATGCTATGTCTGCAATCATTTTCGGGATGAAGAACGGACTGAAGCGCGGACCGATAGTATCTTTAGTCTGTGCATAATTCAGAACTTCTTCTTCGAAAGTATGAAGTCCTCCGATACCTACTCCGAAAATAACTCCGATTTTATTCAAATCTTCTTTTTCGACATCAATTCCGGAATCAGCTACAGCTTCCTTTGCAGCAGTGATGGCATATTGTGTATACAAGTCCATCTTACGAGCTTCCTTGCGATCGATAAAATCGTTCACATTGAAGTTCTTTACTTCGCAAGCAAACTGAGTCTTGAACTTAGATGCATCGAAATGAGTAATAGGCCCTGCTCCGCTTACTCCATTGATAAGGTTGTTCCAGAAATCAGGAACAGTATTACCTATCGGTGTGAGCGCACCAAGACCTGTTACCACTACTCTCTTTAATTCCATAAAAGTAGAATTAAATTATTTTGCGTTAGCTTCGATGTAAGAGATAGCGTCGCCTACAGTCTGGATCTTTTCTGCCTGATCGTCAGGAATAGAGATACCGAATTCTTTTTCGAATTCCATGATTAATTCTACTGTATCCAAAGAGTCAGCATCCAGGGCGTTAGTGAAGCTAGCTGCTGGAGTAACTTCTGTTTCTTCTAAGAACAATTTATCAAAGATAATTTTCTGTACTTATGATGCGATTTCAGACATAATTTTCTTGTTTTAAGTTTATAAATAGAATAATTTTAATTATTTTTCGGTGCAAAGGAATAAATATTTCTTGTTCTATACAAATATTCAGCCAAATAAATGCAATTTCTTTGCACAATTTTATATATTATGTGCACAAAAAAGGTGAATCAATGAAAAAAATTGCCATTTTAGCTTCGGGTGAAGGAACAAATGCCGAACGCATTATCCGTTATTTCAGTGGTCATGCTACGGTGGAAGTAGCAGTTGTGATAGCCTCACGTCCTCCCGCCCGAGTTGTTGAGCGTGC
>ENA-ORHW01000102-ORHW01000102.1-human-gut-metagenome-genome-assembly--contig:-NODE-102-length-16261-cov-10.2046_pt1 | contig 16261 bp, 16 predicted proteins | sample MGYA00243082_ERZ508733 | MGnify/ENA primary metagenome ERZ508733 (study PRJEB26277, sample SAMN04329845) | human gut metagenome | biome: human-associated habitat | host: Homo sapiens | place: USA... | reverse complement strand
GCACGCAAACAGCGTGGCTGTTTGCGCCTGATAAATTGTTATATCGGAAGATTTTTATGGGCGCTGCCCAAACCCGCAATTTTTGAAAAAATTGAGTAAACTTTTTTGCTTTTGGGAGGATAATTTAGCGTTAGCTAAATTTCAATCCCCGACCGACACTCCGCTAAACCATAATTTTCCAATATTAAAAAACAGAACCAAAAATTTTTATTTTTTTCTTGACTTAAAGTCAGCTTTAAGTATTATAATACTGATAAAGAAGTGATAATTTTATATCACTGTAAAATAATACTTTTTATTTTAAACTTGGAGGTATGATTATGGCTGTAAAACAAACCGCAGGCAGAGATTCGCTCGGAAAATTTGCACCTAAATTTGCAGAACTTAATGACGATGTACTTTTCGGTGAAGTATGGTCAAGAGAAGATAAACTTTCACTTCGTGACCGATCACTCGTAACAGTAACCGCACTTATGGCACAGGGATTAACCGACTCATCCTTTAAATATCACCTTATGTCAGCAAAAAAGAACGGTATTACAAAAACGGAAATTGCAGAAATTCTCACACACGCCGCATTCTATGCCGGCTGGCCAAAGGCTTGGGCAGCATTCAGAATGGCTACCGAAGTATGGGCTGATGATGCGGAAGATTTGAGCGAAAAGGAAAAATATCAGCAGTCAATTCTTTTCCCGATTGGCGCACCTAATGACGCATTTGCAAAATATTTTATCGGTCAGAGCTATCTTGCACCGTTGTCTACATCACAGGTCGGTATTTATAATGTAACTTTCGAGCCGAAGTGCCGTAATAATTGGCATATTCATAATGCTGAAAATGGCGGCGGACAGATACTTGTTTGCGTAGGCGGCAGAGGATATTATCAGGAATGGGGCAAAGAGGCTGTCGAGTTAAACCCGGGTGATGTAATAAATATTCCTACAGGCATTAAGCATTGGCACGGTGCGGCACCCGACAGTTGGTTCTCACACCTTGCAGTAGAAGTTCCGGGTACAAATACATCAAACGAATGGCTTGAACCTGTAAGTGATGAAGATTATTCTAAATTAAAATAATTATTATTTAATTATGGTTTAGCAAACTGCTTTATCAAGTAATTAAAACCGTTTTACTAAAGAACCTAAAAAACCGATAAGCTGAAAATTGCTTATCGGTTTTGCTTTTGTTATTATATTTTCCAAATAAAACTATCTCAATCGTTTGAAAAAACTTTTTAGAAGTTCGGCGCACTCTTCCTGCATAATACCGCCTTTACAATTCGGTTTGAAATTATACGGCATTTCAAAAAGATTTGTTATAGTGCCGCAAGAACCGTTTTTGAAATCGTACGCACCGAAATACACATTCGGAATATGAGCGTTTATAATTGCGCCTGCACACATCGGACAAGGTTCAAGGGTTACATATATATCGCAGTTCCAAAGCCGCCAACCGCCGAGCACTTTGCAGGCATTGTTAATTGCGTCGGTTTCTGCGTGTAAAAGTGCGTTCTTTTCTTTTTCTCGTCTGTTCCTGCCTGTAGCAACGATTTCGCCATTACGCACAATCACCGCACCGACAGGCACTTCGTCATCTTGAAAAGCCTCTCTTGCAAGCTCAAGCGCCTTTTCCATATACTTTATATTAAATTCACTCATAGCGCTACAGAAGCAATGATAGTTTCAAGAATTAAGATAACAACTATTGTAGCTGTACCTGCACTTGTAAAGAAACATTTTATCTTTTCTTTAAGTGAGAGAGAAACAACATTCGAGGTATCGCTTATGCTAAGGAAATTTTTATCCTTTTTCATTATATAAAGGAAAGCCAAAACTCCGAACACAAGCATTGCGGTAAATATTGAATAGTATATTTTATAGAAAGAACGGGTGGTAACAATGTTCTGACTTCGCAAAATATCCATAATTACCGAGTAGAGGTTATTTATAAAGTGAATAATTATTGACGGAATAATTGAGTTTGCCTTGCAGTCAATATAAGCAAAAATAAGTCCGAGTATAAACGCAAACGGAATCTGAATAATATTTCCGTGCATTGCGCCGAACATAACGGCAGATACAATTATTGCAAATGAATTTCCGTATTTTCTAAGCGAGCCCATTAAAATACCTCGAAAAGCAAATTCCTCGGCAAATGCAGGGGTAACGGCTATGGCAACAACATATAAAATATTTTCAAATACAGACCTTGATGACATATCCATATTCAGACTGTATTCAATGCCGATTAACGAAAAGTTGGAACTTACAAGATCGGCGGCAACATTTGAAACCATTGAAACGCCCATACCCATAAGTACGAGGGCGATAAGCATAGCGGGTTTTACAGATTTAACCGACAGGCAGTCTGAAATATGCGTTTTGCTTAGTTTTAAATATATCAGTCCGGTGATTGTCGCCGAGGCGGCTGCTGCGAAAATCTGCATATAATAAAAAACAGGGCCGGAAGTCAATTTACTTATTATATACTGCGTTAAAGTTTCGGTATCGAAATTAGAAATATCCGTATTCAGCATCGTAGACACGGTTAATAAAAATGTTATACCGACTACAATGACATTCATTGATAAAAAATAGGTAAGAATATAAAAGCCCAATCCGCTTGATTTTTTTTGCAAAGTCTTTAAATCGTGCGCTTTTTTGATTTCCTGCGGACTTTGCATATGATTTTGATAATAAGGATAGGGCTGATAATTTGCGTATTGCATTTTCATCACTCCAATGGTATAATTTTAGCATAGTAACACATATATTTCAAGAAATATTTTCCGATAATGAAAAAATAATGAAAAATCCCTTGACTTTTCAGGTAATCGGTTATATAATGTGTAAGTACAATAAAGCAAAGCAGAAATGCTTTCACCTGTGGGGTGTCGTCTGCACGGGTCAATACCTTAAACATAATAGTTTATTTGTATTGCAATGCGGACGGTGTATTTCTGTCCGCATTATTTTTTGAAAAGGTACTTTGGAGGTGCTTAACCATCAGCAAGAAAGATATTCAGATTAACGAGGAAATCCGTGATAAAGAGCTTAGAGTAATCAGCTCGGACGGAAAGCAGCTCGGTATTATGTCATCAAAGGAAGCTCTCGCACTTGCAGAACAAAAAAATCTTGACCTTGTTAAGATTGCTCCGCAGAGCGTTCCGCCTGTATGTAAAATTATGGACTACGGCAAATACCGTTTTGAGCAGGCTAAAAGGGAAAAGGAAGCAAGAAAAAATCAGCATGTTGTTGATATTAAGGAAGTTAGACTCTCTTTAAACATTGATACACACGACTTCAACACCAAGCTTAACAACGCTACTAAGTTTATTAAGCACGGCGATAAAGTTAAGGTATCTATCCGTTTTAGAGGAAGAGAAATGGGACATCCTGAAATCGGTCTTGAAACTATGAACCGCTTTGCTGAAGCTTGTGCAGAGTTTGCCTCGGTAGAAAAGCCTGCAAAGCTTGAAGGTCGCAATATGCTTATGTTTCTTGCACCAAAGTCCAATAAGTAATCACAGCTAAGGAGGATATTTATTATGCCTAAAATTAAAACTCACAGTGGTGCTAAAAAGCGTTTTAAACTTTCTAAGAACGGTAATGTAATCCGTGCACACGCAAACAAGAGCCACATTCTTAACAAGAAAACAACAAAGCGTAAGAGAGGTTTACGCCAGACTGCTGTTACAGATAAGACAAATGTAGCTCAGATCAAGCGTTTAATTCCTTATAAATAATTTATCGCTTGTACTGCTTTTTATTTAAATAATAATCGGAGGTAATATATAATGGCACGTGTAAAGGGTGCGATGATGACTCGCAAAAGAAGAAAAAAGGTATTAAAGCTTGCCAAGGGCTACTGGGGTTCTAAATCAAGACATTTCAAAATGGCTAAACAGGCTGTTATGAAGTCCGGCAACTATGCATATATCGGCCGTAAGCAGAGAAAGAGAGATTTCCGTCGTCTTTGGATTACTCGTATTTCTGCAGCTTGCAAGGCAAACGGTACAAACTATTCAACATTTATGAATGGTCTTAAAAAGGCCGGCATTACATTGAACCGTAAGATGCTTTCAGAGATTGCTATTGCTGATCCTAAGGCTTTTACAGCTCTTGTTGAGCAGGCTAAAAACGCTTAATTTAAACTGTAATTGCGTTTGGGTAACACCAAACGCAATTGGCATTTTAGGAGAAAAAAGATGCTGTTTGTTACAAGCAAAGACAATTCTAATGTAAAAAAAGCCGTAAAACTCAAGTCAAGTGCAAAAGAACGCCGCAAGAGCGGTCTTTTTTTAGCGGAAGGGCTAAGAATCTGTATGGATGCAGTTTTCAGCGGTGCGGAAATTCAGACATTATTTGTAACCGAAAAAGCTATGCAAAAGCACGGTGAGGACTTTGCTTTACTTGAAGAAAAAGCAAAGAATGTAATCTGTGTAAATGAAAACATTTTTGCCCTTATGAGTGATACTCAATCGCCACAGGGCTTTCTTTCGGTTATAAAAACACTTGACAAAACCAATGAGTTTGATACAATAAAGGGTGACAGTAAATATTTGGCGCTTGATAATGTGCAGGATCCAAGCAATCTCGGCACTGTTTTGCGCTCGGCAGAGGCATTTAATGTCAGCGGAGTTATACTTTCCTGTGACTGTTGCGATATTTACAATCCAAAGGTTGTAAGAGGCAGTATGGGCGCTGTGTTCAGAATACCTTTTATAATCAAAAGTTCAATTAAGGATTTCCTTAACGAAAATCCGCAGATTAATTCGTATGCTGCCGTTGTAAACAGCGACGCTGTCAGTCTTACGGATGTAAAATTTCAAACTCCGTGCGCAATCGTTGTAGGCAACGAGGGCAACGGAATAAAAGCAGAAACAGAAAAAGCCTGCCAAAGCAAAATCACCATACATATGGAGGGCAAAGCAGAATCACTCAACGCATCTGTGGCTGCTGCAATACTGATGTGGGAAATGATGAAATGATTTCTGAAAATGCTCGTTACTGGATATGGATTTCAAAAGCACTCGGTTATAACAATATAAAGGTAAAGAGAATTTTTAAACTTTACAATGACATTGCCGAGTTTGTTCACGGCGGAGAAAAAGAGTGGAAACACTGCGGTATCTTTACGCCGAACGAAATGCGAAAACTTAACAACACTAAGGTTTCGGTTGCGGATGAGATATTAAGCAAATGCAACGAACTGAAATATTCGGTAATTGCGATTGACGACGAGCATTACCCGCAAAAATTAATTAATATTGATACTCCGCCTGCTGTTCTTTATGTAAACGGACAACTTCCGGAGCTTGACAACCGCCTAAGCGTTTCAATTGTTGGCACAAGGCGGGCAACAAGATACGGTACGGATAATTCATACAAATTTGCATATGCTCTTGCTAAGTACAGCGTTGTTATTATAAGCGGAGGTGCGCTCGGTGTTGACTGTGCGTCGCACCGCGGAGCACTTTCTGCAAACGGAATTACCGTATGCGTGCTTGGCTGCGGTATCAACTATAAATATCTTACCGAAAACGAGGGTATGAGAAATGCAATTGCGCAAAACGGTGCGGTTATATCCGAATATCCGCCCGATGAACCGCCGCTAAGATATAATTTTCCCGCTCGCAACAGAATCATATCCGCTCTTTCGGACGGTCTTGTTGTAATGGAGGCGGGAATAAAAAGCGGTTCGCTGATTACCGCAAGAATGGCAATCGACCAGGGCAAAGAAGTTTTTGCTCTGCTCGGAAACAACAGTCCGCAGAACGAAGGCTCGAATACTCTTATAAAAAACGGGCTTGCCTGCCCTGTAACTGATTTTATGGATGTTTTGAGCGAGTTTAACTCAAACAGAGGGTTATATGTTGAGGACGAAACACTTGATTTTGATAATATAAGTTTTACCGACCTTGAGGCAGTGCCTGTAAAAGGCAAAAAGACTGCAAAATCAAAAAACAGCACAAATAAAAAAGATAAGGCAAAGTCTGAAAAGATTAATGCAAGCGTATCTTCCGATAAATCCTTAAAGCCCGAAAAGGCTGTAAAAGAAACTAAAAATGTCGCACGCAAAAGCAGCAGCGTTTCCGCTGATGTTAATAATAAAGAAAACGCAGATGTGCGGAAAAGTATTTCAGATTTGAAAGCATTGGGTTTGTCCGATGCAGCCGTAACAGTTTACGGTACTATCGGCAACAAGCCTGTTCATATAGATAAAATAGTAAGCGAACTCGGTATCCCTGTATTTAAAGTGCTTACTGCCCTTACTCAACTTGAAATGAAAGGTTTGGTAACGGCGATGCAGGGCAGAATGTATGTATTAAAATAAACGGAGGCAGTAAATGTCAGATTTAGTAATTGTTGAGTCACCTGCTAAGGCTAAAACAATCAAAAAATACCTCGGCGGAAATTACGAAGTAATTGCGTCTATGGGACATGTAAGAGATTTGCCTAAAACCAGACTCAGCGTTGATATAAAGAAAAAATTTGCACCAAAATACGAAATCATCAAAGGTAAAGAAAAACTTGTAGAAGAACTTAAAGAGCTCGCAGAAAAAAGCGACAAGATTTACCTCGCAACCGACCCTGATAGAGAGGGAGAGGCAATTTCTTGGCACCTTGCGTATATTCTCGGCTTGCCGCTTGATGACAACAACAGAGTTGAATTTAACGAGATTACCAAAAACGGCGTAACAAACGGTATGGCTCATCCCCGTTCTATAAATATTGACCTTGTAAACGCTCAACAGGCAAGGCGTATTCTCGACAGACTTGTAGGTTATAAGTTAAGTCCTTTCATTTCTCAAAAAATCAGAAGAGGACTTTCAGCCGGCAGAGTACAGTCTGTTGCGGTAAGAATTATTGTTGACAGAGAAGAAGAAATCAGAAAATTCAAGCCCGAAGAATATTGGACTATTGACGCTAAGTTTATTCCTAAGGGCAGCAGAAAGTCGTTTTCGGCTTCTCTTTATTCCGATGCCAACGGCAAGATAAAAATTGAAAATCAAGAACAGGCAGAAAAGATTGAACAGGATCTTGCCGATGCCGAATATATGATTACAAAAGTAAAGCACGGCACAAGAAGAAAAACCCCCGCACCGCCTTTCATCACATCAACATTGCAGCAGGAGGCGTCAAGAAAACTCGGCTTCCAGTCAAGAAGAACAATGAAAGTTGCCCAGGAGCTGTACGAAGGTGTTGACATTGAGGGAATGGGTGCAACGGGTCTTATCACATATATGAGAACCGACTCTTTAAGAATTTCAGATGTGGCAAAGGAAGAGGCGGCACAGTATATTTTAAACAGATTCGGTGAAAAATTCCTGCCGGCAAAACCGAGAGTATTTAAAACCAAGAGCAATGCACAGGACGGACACGAGGCTATAAGACCTTCAATGCCGAGCCTGTCTCCTGTAGTTGTTAAGGCAAGCCTTACATCTGACCAGGTTTAACTGTACAATCTTATTTGGAACAGATTTATGGCGTCACAGATGTCTGATTGTATTCAGAAAACCACGCAGGCTGAAATTTCGGCTAAAGAATACATTTTCAAGGCATCGGGATACTATGTTGACTTTGAGGGCTTTACAACCTTGTATGTAGAAAGCAAAGATACGGAAGAAGAAAAATCCACACAGCTCCCTCCGCTTGAAAAAGATATGCCTGTAAAGTGCAAGGAGCTTAAAAAGAATCAGCACTTCACACAGCCGCCCGCAAGATACACCGAGGCATCGTTAATTAAGGCGCTTGAGGAATACGGTATCGGCAGACCGTCAACTTATGCGGCAACAATTACAACAATTACAAGCCGTGAGTATGTAAAGCGTGAGGCAAAAACTTTGTATCCGACAGAGCTCGGCGAGGTTATGACAAACCTTTTAAAAGAGCGCTTTCCGAAGATTGTAAACTATAAATTCACCGCACAAATGGAAGAAAAGCTTGACGAGGTTGAGCACGGTCAGGAAGAATGGGTGGAATTGCTTGACGAATTCTACTCCGATTTTGACAAAACTCTCAAGAAAGCCAAGGAAGAGATGGAGGGTGTGAAACTCCAGCTTAAAGAAGATCAGACAGACATTATCTGCGACAAATGCGGCAGACAGATGGTTGTTAAGGTTGGCAGATACGGCAAATTTATTGCCTGCCCGGGTTACCCCGAATGTAAGAATGTTCTTAAGTTTGTTGAAAAGACAGGCGTTAAATGCCCTAAATGCAACGGTGATGTTATTGTTAAGCATACAAAGAAAAAGCGTGTGTTCTACGGCTGTTCAAATTATCCGGAATGTGATTTTGTAAGCTGGAACGAACCCGTAAACGAAAGATGTCCGCAGTGCGGCGGTATTCTCTTTAAGAAAAAGGGTAAAAAGCCGAAACTTTATTGTGCAACAGAGGGCTGTGGATTTGAAAAGGAATTCGTTGAGAAAGACGGAGAATAATTAATACGACTGAAAAGGAAAGGTGAACTTTTTGGAAAAAGGTTATATCAATGTAATAGGTGCGGGTCTTGCAGGCTGTGAAGCCGCTAAACAGATCTCATCTCACGGAATAAAGGTTCACCTTTATGAAATGAAACCGAAGAAAAAAACGCCTGCTCATCATTCCGATTTATTCGGCGAGCTTGTGTGCTCAAATTCCTTAAAGGCAATGCGAACAGAAAGCGCCGCAGGACTTTTAAAGGAAGAAATGCGCAGACTTGATTCTTTTCTTATGAAATGCGCAGACAAGTGCCAAGTGCCTGCCGGCGGTGCTCTTGCGGTTGACAGAGATATTTTTTCAAGACTTGTAACCGACGGAATAAGAGCCGATGAAAACATAACCGTTTTTGAAGAAGAAATCACAGAAATTCCCGATGATGCAATTACAATTATTGCTACGGGTCCGCTTACTTCGGACGCTCTTGCCGAAAAAATAATAGAGCGCTTCGGTACTTCGCTTTCTTTCTTTGATGCCGCCGCTCCGATTGTGAGTGCCGAAAGCATTGATATGGATTATGCTTTCTATGCATCAAGATACGATAAAGGCAGTGGCGACGATTATATAAATTGCCCGATGAATAAAGAAGAGTACGAAACTTTTTATCAGGCACTTGTAACCGCCGAAAGAGCACCTTTGCACAGCTTTGATGTAAACAATCCTAAGGTGTACGAGGGCTGTATGCCTGTTGAAGTTATGGCACAGCGTGGTGAAAACACATTGCGATTCGGGCCGATGAAACCTGTCGGTCTTGTAAATCCAAAAACGGGACACAGACCGTGGGCTGTACTGCAGTTAAGGAAAGAAAATTGCGGGGGCACAATGTATAACCTCGTCGGATTTCAGACAAATCTGAAATTCGGTGAACAGAAAAGGGTATTTTCACTGATTCCTGCATTGCACAAAGCGGAATTTTACCGCTACGGTGTAATGCACAGGAACACATTTATTAATTCACCTAAACTGCTCAATGCCGATTTTTCTTTGAGAGAAAATGAAAACTTGTTCTTTGCAGGTCAGCTTACAGGTGTTGAGGGCTATATGGAATCGGCGGCTTCGGGAATACTTGCTGGCATAAACGCAGTGCGAAGATTAAACAGTCAAGAACCTGTGACTTTACCGACTGACACAATGCTCGGCGCTCTTGCAGGCTATATATCCGACAAATATGTGGAGAAATTCCAGCCTATGGGCGCAAATTTCGGTGTACTTCCTGCTCTCGAAAATCGTCCCCGTGACAAGCAGGAGCGAGGAAAAGCATATTCGGACAGAGCGCTTAAAAGCCTTGAGGCTTATCTTACACATATGAATTTAGAGGTGTAAAAATGAAAATTATAGTAGATGCCTTCGGCGGAGATAACGCACCGCTTGAAATAATCAAGGGTTGTGCGGAGGCTGTTGCGGAATTTGACGATTTATCAATTATTCTCACAGGCGACGAGGGTAAAATTCTTAAGGTTGCACATGACAATAATATATCTCTTGACAGAATAGAAATTCATCACTGCACAGAAGTTATTACTATGGACGACCATGCCGATGCAGTTCTTAAATCAAAGAAAGACAGCTCAATGGCTGTAGGATTTAATTTGCTTAAAAACGGCGAGGGTGACGCTTTTGTTTCCGCAGGCAACAGCGGTGCTCTTTGTATGGGTGCAACTCTTGCGGTTAAGAGAATTAAAGGCATTAAACGACCTGCATTCTCTCCCGTTATGCCGTCCGCAAACGGTTTCTTTATGCTTGTTGACGGCGGTGCAAATGTAGATTGCCGTCCCGAAATGCTCGTTCAATTTGCGGTAATGGGCTCAATTTATATGAACAGAGTTATGAAGATTGATAACCCAAGGGTAGGCCTTGCAAATGTCGGCACCGAAGATCACAAAGGAACAGAGCTTTATCAAACTACATATCAGCTTTTGAAAGAAAGCAACTTAAACTTTGTCGGCAATGTTGAGGGCAGAGATATTCCGCAGGGCGTTTGCGATGTAGTAGTGTGTGACGGCTTTACAGGCAATCTTATTTTAAAAACCTATGAGGGTGTTGCAATGGTTGTTATGAACGAGATCAAGAGCTTGTTTACAGGCAGTCTTAAAGGCAAACTTTCGGCTTCGCTCGTGCTCGGCGATATAAAAAAGCTTAAGAAAAAACTTGACCACAACACATACGGCGGTGCGCCTGTTTTGGGTGCATCAAAACCTGTGTTCAAGGCGCACGGCAGTGCAAAAGCCGTCACCGTTAAAAACGCAATCAGACTTTCAAGAGATTATGTGCTTGCTGATGCGATCGGTGAAATTTCAAAGGTTATTAATTCGGAGGACTGATTTAAGTGCAGGAACTTGAAAATAAAATCGGCTATAAATTTAAAGATATAAGTTTGCTCGAAGAGGCACTCACACATTCTTCTTATGCAAACGAACACATATCAAAACATATCATATATATCGATTGACTTGAATTCTTTGGTGAGGCGGGTCTTTGAATTGTAGTTTCTGACTACAGTAGCATAATCTGCCCCGAGCTTCCGGAGGGCGAGCTTACCAAACTAAGAGCCTCGCTTGTATGTGAAAAGAGCCTTTTCGTATTTGCAAAACAACTCGGACTGGGTAAGTATCTTATTTTGAGCAAAGGCGAGCGCCACAACGGTGGTGCAGAACGCCCGTCAATACTTTCGGATGCATTTGAGGCTCTTATTGCTGCTATTTATATAGACGGCGGAATCGAGCCTGCATCTAAGCATATTCTTAACTTTGTAATCCCTGCGATTAAGGCATCAAAGAAAAGACCCGTAAACGATTACAAAACAACTTTGCAGGAGATTATTCAGAAAAATCCCGGGGAATTGCTCGAATATGTACTCGTTGACGAATCGGGTCCCGACCACAACAAGCACTTTGTCGTAGAGGTTCACCTTAACAGCAATGTTATAGGCAAAGGCGGCGGAAAAAGCAAAAAAGAGGCTGAACAGCAGGCGGCAAGAGAAGCACTGGAGTTGATGGGTTATTAAACATTCTAATGTGGCGCTTTTTATACCGCACAACGGATGCCCTCACAAATGCACTTTCTGTAATCAAAGAAACATTGTGGGGCAAGCGTATCAGCCAAATGCCGATGATGTGACAAATGCCGTAAAAATCGCCGTAGATTCTTTAAAAGAAAATACCAAAGAGGCGGAGATTGCATTTTTCGGCGGCAGTTTTACAGCAATTGACAGAGAATATATGCTCGAACTTTTAGATGCGACCAAACCGTTTATCAACAGCTTTAAAGGTATTCGGTTATCTACCCGTCCCGACTGCATTGACGATGAAATTGTAAGTCTTTTGAAAAGCTATAAAGTAACTTCAATTGAACTCGGCGCTCAATCTATGGATGATGAAGTGCTTAAACTCAATGAAAGAGGACATACGGCGGATGATGTAAGAAATGCCTGCCGCATTATAAAAAATTACGGCATATCACTCGGACTGCAGATGATGACGGGACTGTACGGTTCTGATTTTTATAAAGACATTTATACTGCCGATGAATTTATAAAGCTCAGACCGGATACTGTAAGGATATATCCGACTGTTATTATGCAGGATACCGAACTTGCAAATCTTTATAACAGTAAAAAGTTTATTCCTTACACACTTGAGCAATCGGTTGAACTTTGCTCAAAGCTCATTTTAAAATTTAAAAGCGAAAACATCCGTATTATAAGGCTCGGACTTCATTATTCCGAAAGTCTTGAAAATAACAGTCTCGGCAATAATTATCACCCTGCATTTAAAGAACTTTGCGAAAACAAAATCTTTTTTGATAAAATAACTAAACTGATTAAAAATTATCCCGACAAAGAGGTTGATTTTTTTGAGGCATATGTAAATCCGCACAGTGTATCAAAGCTTGCAGGGCAGAATAAGTCGAATATTAATATACTCAACAGTATGGGGTATAAAATAAAAATCAAGACAGACCAAAGTCTTGACGAATACGAAATCTACATAAAACAGAGGTAATAAATGCGATTAAAATCACTTGAAATTCAAGGCTTTAAAACCTTTCCTGATAAAACTAAATTATCTTTTGAGCAGGGCATTACCGCTGTTGTAGGTCCGAACGGCTCAGGCAAAAGCAACATCAGTGACGCTATCCGTTGGGTGCTCGGCGAGCAATCTCCAAAGAGTTTGCGCTGTTCAAAGATGGAAGATGTTGTTTTTAACGGAACCGACAAAAGAAAAAAACTCGGCTATGCCGAAGTTTCGCTTAACATAGAAAACAAAGACAGAGTGCTGGCATTCGACGGCGACGAAGTTTCAATTACTCGCCGTTATTATAGAAGCGGTGAGAGCGAATATCTCATTAACAAAGCACAGGTCAGACTAAAAGACATTAACGAGCTTTTTATGGATACAGGTCTTGGCCGTGACGGTTACTCTATGATAGGACAGGGTAAAATCGACAGCATTGTATCTTCAAAAGGCGAGGACAGACGAGAAATTTTTGAAGAGGCGGCAGGTATTTCACGCTATCGCTACAGAAAAACAGATGCGGAGCGAAAGCTGAAAAGCACGGAGGAAAACCTTTTAAGACTGCGTGACATCGTGACAGAACTCGAAGAGCGTGTCGGTCCTCTTAAAAGGCAATCAGAAAAAGCACAGGAATTTTTAAAATACTCCGAAGAAAAGCGTGGACTTGAAATAGCGCTTTGGCTGCTTACCCTTGACAAAAGTCAGGCGGCGCTTAAAACACAGGACGAAAAAATCGCCATTGCTCACGCACAATATGATGATGCCGAAAAAATACTCGAGCAGATTCAAAAAGAGTCGGAAGAAATATATCTGAAAAACGGACAGCTTGCCGTAAAATCCGACGAAGTAAGACATCTTATTTCAGAACTTGATGCACTCATTTCCGATATGCGTTCACAGCTTTCGGTTTCAAAGAACGATATTCTTCATAACGAAGAAAACATAAAGCGTATTGAAAACGAAATCCAAAACGCACAGCAAAATTCACAGCTTATTTCTACTCAAATTGCGGAAAAGAACGAGAAAATCGCTGAACTTGACACAAAAATAATTGAAAAGCAGAAAGAATACACCGCACTTTCCGAAAAGCTGAATGTTATCAACCTTGATACGGGCAAGAGCGGCGACAAACTGCAACAGCTTACTTCCGAGCTTTCTATGCTTACAACGAAGTCTGCCGATGCAAGGGTAATTGATATGACGGCGGAAAGCTCGATTTCCGACCTTGAAGAAAGAATCGAAAGCCTTACAACCGCAAATAAAGACGGAATTGCAAGAGTACACGAGCTTGAAGAAATTTCCGAAGAATACACAACAAATCTTACAAATCTGCGGGAAGAAATTACATCAATTACAAATTCAATTCAGGGACTTGAACTTAAATTGCAGTCAAAAGCACACAAGCGTGACAGCTACAAGGCTGAAAGCGACAGACTTTTGCTTGACAGCAAGGAACATATAAGAAAAATCAACTTCCTTGAAAATCTCGAACGCAACCTTGAAGGCTTTTCAAAGAGCGTTAAAGTTGTGGTAAACGCATCTAAAAGCGGAAGATTAAAAGGTGTGTGCGGCCCTGTTTCCCGAGTAATTTCCGTACCGCAAAAGTACGGCGTTGCAATTGAAACCGCACTCGGAGCGGCAATGCAAAACATTGTTACGGAAACCGAAAACGATGCTAAATCGGCTATTGCTTATCTTAAATCATCGGACGGTGGACGAGCAACTTTTCTGCCGCTTAATACAATCAAGGCAAGAGAACTTAGAGAAAACGGACTTGAAGCAAACTATGGCTTTATCGGTGTTGCAAGCGACCTTTGCAGCTGCGATAACAAATTCAAAAATATTTTATCATCTTTGCTCGGCAAAATTGTAATTGCAGACAATCTTAACTCCGCAGTCGAGATTGCCAAAAAATATTCGTACCGTTTTAAAATTGTTACACTTGACGGACAGGTTGTAAATGCGGGCGGTTCGCTAACAGGCGGTTCGCTCAACAGAAATACAGGTTTGCTAAGCCGTGCAAGTGAAATTAAAGATTTAAAAGAACAGACAAAAGCCATTGAAGAAAAGTCTGCGCAGGCACAGAGATTGTGCAGTGAGGCGGCACAGAATTATGCCGCCGTTGAGGCTGAATTGCTCGGTACAAGAGCAGACCTTTCAAACAAGAAACAAAGCCTTGCAAGAATGGAAGCCGAAAGCAGAGCGTGCGAAAACGAGCTTTCAAACTCAAAACTTGCTTTGCAAAATTTTGATAAACAGATTGAAGAATATACAAATAAAGTAAATATCCTATCACAGGACAGAAAAAATGCAGGCGAACAGCTGGCACAGCTTAACCGCAGAATTTCCGAGGCAGAAGAAAAGGTAAACAGTATTACGGGCAGTCGTGCCAAAATGATTGAGGAGCGAGAAGAAATTGCATCTCAATTACAGAATGTGCGACTTGAAATTGTAACCGCTCAAAAGGATATTGACGCACTCAATTCCGAAATCCTTTTTGCGGAAAATTCATCAAATAACTTCGGCGAAAAGCAGAGAGAACTCAATGCACAAATTGAGGACTATAAAAACAAAAATGCTTTGATTCAGAAAAACATAGATGAACTTGAGGCTCAAATAAAAGACAAGTCAGAGAGAATTGCAGAGCACAACGCAAGGATTTCAAGTATTAATTGTGAAAAAGATACTTACGAAATGAGAAGTGTTGAATTAAGAACGCTTGAGCGTGACAAAACATCGGAACGAGAGGTATCGGGCAGAGAACTTTCAAGACTTGAAGAAAGAAAAATCAACTTGCAAAATCAGTACGATAATATAATTTCCAAGCTTTGGGAAGAATATGAGTTGACCAAGCGTGAAGCGGAAGAACAGGCGATAGAAATTCCCGATTCCAATGCGGCTCAAAAACGACTTAACGAGCTAAAGCAAAAAATTAAAAATCTCGGAAATGTAAATGTATCCGCAATTGAAGAATACAAAGAGGTTTCCGAACGCTTTGAATTTATGAGCACACAGGTAAATGATGTGGAAAAGTCAAAACGAGAAATTGAGCGACTTATCACCGACCTTACCAAACAGATGAAAGAAGTGTTTGTAGAGAGTTTTGAAGAAATCAATAAAAACTTCACTTTCACATTCAAAGAACTGTTCGGCGGCGGTACCGCATCGCTTTCGCTTTCAGAGCCGGAAGATATTCTCAACAGCGGCATCGACATTATTGTACATCCGCCCGGAAAAATCGTTGTTCATCTTGACGCACTGTCGGGCGGTGAAAAAGCACTTGTAGCCATAGCGCTTTACTTTGCGATTATGAAAGTCAGACCAGCACCTTTCTGCGTTATGGACGAAATTGAGGCGGCGCTTGATGATGTAAATGTTGACCGCTTTGCAAACTATATGAGAAATTTAACCCATACAACGCAGTTTATCTGTATTACTCACAGACGAGGCACAATGGAAGAAGCAGATGTACTGTACGGTGTTACTATGCAGGACGAGGGTGTATCCAAACTGCTTGAACTGCGTTCTACCGAGATTGCCGAAAAACTCGGCATTAAGGCTAACTAATGAAGGGATGATTTTATGGGCTTTTTTAATAAAATTAAAGAAGGTTTAAAAAAGACAAGAGATGCGGTTATCGGTCAGATTGACTCAATGCTCAAATCTTTTACAAAGATTGACGATGAACTTTTTGAAGAACTCGCAGAGTTGCTTGTAATGGGCGATGTAGGCGTACCGACTGCCGAAATAATATGTGAAGAGCTTTAT
>ENA-ORHW01000002-ORHW01000002.1-human-gut-metagenome-genome-assembly--contig:-NODE-2-length-197312-cov-41.6893_pt1 | contig 197312 bp, 169 predicted proteins | sample MGYA00243082_ERZ508733 | MGnify/ENA primary metagenome ERZ508733 (study PRJEB26277, sample SAMN04329845) | human gut metagenome | biome: human-associated habitat | host: Homo sapiens | place: USA... | reverse complement strand
CCGTCGTTTGATGTCAAGCGATGGCTGAAGTTGGTAGATTTCCATATCTAGCCGAAGCCAGAGGATATAGATGTCTATACTTAGAAAATTACTAAAAAAGGGTGTGTCATGCAGTTATGACACACCCTTTTTCTGTTTATCTATTTCTTCTTCGGCAAACCTATCTTCTTGCCTACCTTGAAACGGTCGAAACCTTCGCCATAAACACCGATGACGGCACTCTGGCTGACAAAGGCGGTAGGATCTATCTCGTCGATAAGACGGAATATCTTCTGAGACTCACGCTGACGCGCCAATACAAACAGCATGTGGACATCCTTGCCACTGTAACAGCCATGACCATCCATCACCGTACAGCCTCGGTCGGCGGCGGTATTGATGGCTGCACTGAGCTCCAGATATTTGTCGCTGATGATGAAGAACTGAACCGAACGGCGCAACGCATTCACCACATGATCTACACAGAGCGACTGCACAAAGAGGCAGACATAACCGTAAATCACCATCTCCCAATCGCGCAATACCAGATAAGAACTGGTGATGATACACAGGTCGCAAATCATGATGGCATGACCCAGGGAAATGTTCCAATACTTGTTGATCATCGCCGCTACGGTATCAGAACCACCCGTAGAACCATTGCAGGAAAGACCCAGACCGGCACTGCTACCCATGAAGAACGCACCGATGACCGTTGCCATGAACGGCTGGTCGTGAAGCAGCGGCGTCATGCCTACCGTATGCGTCTCTATCAGACGGGTAGTTAAGGCAAAGATACCAACACCATAGATGGTCTTCAGACAGAACTTATAGCCCAGAATGCGGAATGCGATGAGAAGCAGGAACACATTGAGCGCCAGATAAGATACAGATGCCGGGATGCCAAATCCCCAATAAAGGATAGAAGCAATACCTCCTACACCACCCATCGTGATATGATTGGGAAGCAGGAAGATGTTCAAACCGATACTACCTTCTATCATCGCCAGGGCAATGATAACGTAGTCGCGGATTTCATGAAGTTTTGTTTTTCTCGTCATATAAATATACGTATTTCTTAAAATGCGGTGCAAAGGTACTAAAAAATAAGTAAAAAAAAGGCAGCTACGTGAAATATTACTTAAAAAACAAATCTTTTTTATGAAACCGGCACCTTAATTCGAAAAGATTTCCTATTTTTGCAGAAACTATGCATTATTAATTATCAAAAAATTCTAGTCTATGGCTAATTACGAAAATGAAATCAACTCGTGGCCAGTTCTGAAAAACGGACTGCACTACAAATGGCTTGTCGACTACGCTGCATTCAGCGCCTTCGGTACTTTTGAACTCACAGCAGAGGAATGGGAAAAACGCGACCTTATCGTCAACTTTAAAGGTAACTCTGAGCTCACTACGGAGATGGACCATCAGGAAGCCCTGAAGAAGGCTATCGAAATGGTATCAGATAAGCTGAAGAATCTTTTGGGCGAAGAGGCAGCACAGTTTACCCTGGTCTGCATTCCTGCAGCTCTTGAGGCGCATACCAAGCGCCGTTTCAAGGAGTTCAGCGAGGAGATATGCAAGGCTACGGGCATGACCAACGCCTACCCTGCCTTCAGCTACACGCATGATGTAGATGAAGATGGCGATCCTGTAGATGAACTCCATATCGACGAGGCTTTCTTCCAGGGCAAAAAGATCATTCTCTTTGATGACATCATCGCATCCGGCAATTCGGTAGCAAAGTTTGCCGACCAGCTGGAAGGATATGGTGCCAAGGTTGAACTGGCGCTAGCACTGGGAAAAAAGATTTCTGACGGATATGACCAGAAATAAGATACTATAAATTGATAGTTTTTCAGGCACGGATTACACGTGCCTAAAAAACACCGTTTATTATCAGAAAGCGATTTGCTTTCCCTTTTCTATGAACTCTGCATTCACGATGTCGATATCCTTCCACATCGCCATATCCGACTCCAATGCGGCTAGGCTTGAGACATCCTCGCCATAACTGAAGAGGCGCTCTATCATTACACCATAGGTAAGATGCTCTATCTTCTCTATCGGATGAAGAACCACCGATTCCTCAAAACTGCTTTTCTTACCATTCCGGATTTCTACCAGCAAACGGGCACGTAACAGCTCCTTAACCGACTGGTTGACAATCTGTTGAGGTATCTTCGTTAAATCATGAATTTCTTTCGGAGTATACGCCTGTTCGCCCTGATTGAACCGACGACATACCAGATGCATCACTACCCCACAAACCTTGATGCGCTGCACCAGTTTCAGGTGATCGTACTGCAAATCACCATCATAATAATGGATGTTCTGGTTGGTATGGCAAAGCAAGGCGCCAAACACTACGATAGCCCACGAAATCTGAAGCCATAACAGGAAAAGCGGAATGGCTGCCAGCGAACCATAGATGACATTATAGCTGGACAGAAAAACCTGCAGATAGATATATCCATACTGAAGTGCCGTCATGCAGACACCCGCCAGGAACGATGGAACCAGGGTACTGCGAACCCGGATATAGGTATTCGGGATGACATAATAGCAGAACACGAAGAACAGGAACATCGGAACAAAAGCCGCCAGATGAAGGATGAACGAAGGAATGCTATCCCCGATATCTGCTATTCTGTCTACATTATCCACCATATTCACCGTCCATACATTGATGCTCGAAGCAAAGAGTATCAGCAGTCCCAGACCAAACAGAATGGTAGGATATTCGGTAACAATCTGCTTCCACGAACGCTCGCCCGTATGCCAGATGTCATCGAAGGTAAGCTCTATCTTCTGCATCAGCGAAACGATGGTATAGAGAAACATCACGATACCCGTACCGATGATGTAGTTGCTCTGCGTATTCTCGATATAATTGTGAACGAAGTTAACGATGGTCTGCGCCACAACAGGCTGTGCCTCGAAGGTGGTAGAGAGCCAGGATTCGAGCAGAGAGGCATAGCCGAAACCACGGGCTATGACAAACATCATAGCCATGAAAGGTATCATAGCCATGAAGGAGGCAAAAGTCAAGGCAGCCACATCCCTGGCCCACATATCCTTGAGATAGAAGATGCGACCGGCAAGCATACCCATCTTGATCCAAGACTTGAGTCTGCCCCGAAAGTCTTTGATATTAGAAGAATTGAATTCTCTGATATCTTCGTAAAAACCTAGTATTCTGTCTATTACCCCCATAAGTTTAAAGTATTGGTTTCACGATGAAACATCAAATCCCTCCACAACACCACCGGGATGCCGTGAAGGGATTTGTCTTAGTATAAATTGCTTCAGTTCTATGGATTAATAGAACTTGAAGTAGTTGCGAGCATTGTTGTAAGAGATATCCTCTACCATGCGAGAGAGGCTCTCCATGTCGTTAGGAAGCAAGCCCTTCTCTACATCATTGCCGAGGAGGTTGCAGAGCAAACGACGGAAGTACTCGTGACGTGGATAGCTGAGGAATGAACGTGAGTCGGTCAACATACCTACGAAACGGCTCAGGAGACCCAATACAGAGAGTGCGTTCATCTGGCGGGTCATACCATCGAGCTGATCGTTGAACCACCAGCCAGAACCAAACTGGATCTTACCTGGGCAAGAACCATCCTGGAAGTTACCGAGCATAGTAGCGATTACCTCGTTGGCACATGGGTTCAATGTATAGAGGATAGTACGTGTAAGCTTACCCTCCATGTTGAGCTCATTGAGGAAGCTGCTCATAGCCTTGGCTGTAGTGAACTCACCGATAGAATCGAAACCGGTATCAGCACCGAGCTTGTTGTACATCAGTGTATTGTTGTCGCGGATAGCACCATAGTGGTACTGCTGTGTCCAGTCGGCAGCGTGATCCATCTCAGCGCAAACCTTGAGGAATGCATGCTTGTACTGACGGATTTCGAGCGCAGAAAGCTGCTGGCCACGCATAGCCTTGGCAAAGATAGTCTCAATCTGAGAATCTGTGTATGGCTCATCGTAGAACTCCTCGATACCGTGGTCGCTCAACTTACAGCCGTTCTCAGTAAAGAAGTCGTGACGCTTCTGTAAAGCATCAACCATATCCTGGAATGTAACGAGGTTAACACCTGCTACCTCACCGAGCCTGTTCATATAGTCAGCGAAATCTGGCTTCTCGATGTTCATAGCCTTGTCAGGACGCCAAGCAGGAATCATCTTGATTTCGAAACCGCTCTCACGTGTCTGCTTGTGGTAACGCAGGTCATCGATTGGGTCGTCTGTTGTACAAACACACTCTACGTTATAGTGACGCATCAAGCCACGAGCGCTGAATTCTGGCAACTGCAACTTCTCGTTACACTCATCGTAGATTTCACGGGCTGTCTTAGGGCTGAGCTGCTTATTGATACCGAAAGCAGTCTTGAGCTCCAGGTGAGTCCAGTGATAGAGAGGGTTACGGAATGTATAAGGCACTGTTTCAGCCCACTTCTCGAACTTCTCCCAGTCGCTAGTATCAGTACCTGTGCAGAAGCGCTCATCTACACCATTGGTACGCATAGCACGCCACTTGTAGTGGTCGCCGCCGAGCCAAAGTTCTGTAATACTCTTAAACTTGTGATCATTGGCTACCATCTCAGGGATGAGGTGGCAGTGATAATCGATAATTGGCATTTTAGCCGCATGATTGTGGAAAAGATCCTGTGCAGTCTTAGTGTCGAGCAGGAAGTTTTCATCCATAAATTGCTTCATAATTCGTTATCGTAGTTTTTAAATGTTTATTTATACATTTCAAATTGTAGCGCAAAGATACAACAAATATCGGAAAAAAGAATCGTTTAAGCGAAATATTTTTGATAATTTCACTTAAACGATTACGTTGGCTGTATTATACAATGATTCTTGTCTTATGATAGCTTTCCCGGAACTCGCTTGGCGAGCATCCTTTCTTTTTCTTGAAGATGCGGTTGAAGTTGCTGAGATTGTTGAATCCGCAATCAAAACCTATCTCGCTAATACTCTTGGCGGTATCTACCAGCATGCGGGCAGCATAACCCAGACGCAGGTCGATGATATACTCAGAGATATTTCTGCCGGTATGGAGCTTGAAGAAACGGCTGAACGCACTGCTGCTCATGCCTGCCAGCGAGGCAAGCTCCGGCAGACGGAGTTCATCCATATAGTTCTTGGAGATGAAATTCTTCACCTTCAGGATGCGCCGGCTATCGTCTTCTACCGTTACCTTGGCATAACTGTTGGAAGCCAGGGTGCGGGCATTTTCGCAGCGTGACAGTTCGTAGAGAATGGTCAGGAACTGCTGTACGGCATAGAAACCGTCTTTTACGGAACTTAAAGTATCGAGCATTCCGTATACCTTCATGATTGCCTGCAACGGGAATGAGAGTCCCTTCTTTGCTTCCTGCATCATACGGGTAATGCTGGCGTAGGGATTTCTTCCGAAGAGCGTTTCATCACTCATGGAGAAATCAAACTGGACGGTAATCTCACGGATGTCATCGCTGTGGCATTCGTTCTGCTCCCATACATGCTCCAGATCGGGCGATGTGATGAGACAGAGATCATAATCGCCTATCACCTCCTGCGAATCTCCAACGATTCTTCTTACTCCCTTTGCATTCTCTACAAAGTTCAACTCGTACACCGAATGGTTATGGATAGGATAAGTAAACTCCTTTTTGTGTCGGTCTGCAATATAGAGCACATCCTTACCCATCAGCGGTGTTATCTCGTGTATGATTCTTCTATCATCTACCATGGTACTAAATGATTAATAACTAATCACTATTTTAGATATTCAAAGTCTTCAGAATGTCGCTCATCTTCTGCTTGGTTGCGATACGGGTAGGAACCAGAGGAAGACGGAGCTCGTTCTCGATGAAACCCATATCATTGAGGAGCGCCTTTACGCCGGCAGGGTTACCGTCAACAAAGAGCAGACTGTAGAGTTCAGTGAAAGAATGATGAATCTTACGGGCTGGCTCATATTCGCCACGGAACTCGAGACGGATCATACGGCTAAAAGCCTTAGGCAGGGCATTGCCGATAACAGAGATAACGCCGGCAGCACCACTGGCAATCATTGAGAAGGTAAGCGCATCATCGCCGCTGATAACATCAAAATTATCAGGCTTGTTCTTGATAATCTCATCTACCTGCTCCAGGCTGCCACTAGCCTCCTTCACGGCTACCACATTAGGGAAGTCGCGGGCGATACGGCAGGTTGTTTCAGGCTTCATGTTGATACCGGTTCTGCCAGGAACATTGTAGAGCACGATAGGCAGCGGACTAACCTGGGCGATGGCCTTGAAGTGCTGATAGAGACCTTCCTGAGAAGGTTTGTTGTAGTAAGGACAGATACTGAGGATGCCATCGATGCCACTCCAGTCGGTGTTCTTGATTTCTTCAACGACAGCAGCAGTATTATTACCGCCACAATATTTCAATATCTTGATGCGACCCTTGTTCACATCTTTCACCAATTCTGTGATTTTATCTTTCTCTTCCTGTGTAAGACATGGAGCCTCACCAGTTGTGGCAAGGATGCAAAGGAAGTCTGCACCATTGTCAATTTGAAACTCTACCAATCGCTTGAGCGACTGATAATCAACCGAGCCATCGGTGTTAAAAGGAGTAATAAGGGCAACACCTAAACCCTTGAATATATTCTGTGCCATAATCTATAATATCAAAAACGTTGGCAAAAGTACACAATTATTGTCAATTTGCAAAATAAAAATGAACTTTTCTTTCAAGATTGTACCATTTTTGAAAAAAATCTGTATTATTATACCATATTTCACGTTTTTTTAGTAACTTTGCACCCGAATTAAGCAAAGAACGTAGAACAAATCAAAGCTCAAAGTTCATAGCAAAAAACAAAAAAAATCAAAGATCATCATGAGATATTTCATATTCTTCGGTTACGACGGCACCAACTACCACGGTTGGCAGATTCAGCCCAATGCCAATTCGGTGCAGCAGGAGTTGCAGCGCGCCCTCTCCATACTTCTGAGAAAGGAAATGGAGGTGGTGGGAGCAGGAAGAACCGATACCGGCGTACATGCCCGACACATGACAGCCCACTTCGATACCGACAGGATTCCGATGGAACCCGACCAGCTGGTATACCGCCTGAACCGCATCCTGCCCCGCGACATCGCCGTATACGAAGTAAGGGAGGTTGCCCCAGAGATGCATGCCCGTTTCTCTGCCATCTCGCGCACATACCATTATTATATACATACGCAGAAAGATCCGTTTGAGCGCCATTATTCACTGCAGATAAACTATCCCCTGAATTTCGAGAAGATGAACGAGGCGGCTCAGCATTTTCTGCATCACGAAGACTATGCAGCGTTCTGCAAGGCGGGTGGCGACAACAAGACCACCATCTGCCACGTAACAGCCGCCCGATGGATACAGACCTCTCCTACCACCTGGTATTTCGAGATTACCGCCAACCGTTTCCTGAGAAACATGGTGAGAGCCGTAGTGGGAACGCTCATCGATGTAGGCAGAGAAAAGATTACGATGGAACAGTTTCTCAATATCCTGCACAACGGAAGCCGCAGCGATGCAGGCGAAAGCATGCCGGGTAACGCATTGTTCCTGGAAGAGGTAGGGTATGATTTAAAAGATTAAATGATTAGAAACACAAGGGCGCGAGCCTCATTCAACATTCAACATTTAACATTCATAAAAATGTGGTTAGTATTAGCATTTCTCTCAGCAGCGCTGCTGGGATTTTATGATGCCTTCAAGAAGAAGGCGCTTTCAGGTAACGCAGTGATTCCCGTGCTCTTTCTGAACACGCTCTTCTCATCGCTCATCTTCCTGCCGTTCATCGTGATGAGCTATACAGGAAATTCGCTGGATGGAACGATGTTTCATGTAGCAGAAGGCGGATGGGAAGTTCACAAGTACATCGTGCTCAAGAGTTTCATCGTATTGAGCAGCTGGATCTTCGGTTATTTCGGCATGAAACACCTGCCGCTCACCATCGTGGGACCTATCAACGCCACCCGACCAGTAATGACACTCGTAGGCGCCCTGCTGGTTTATGGCGAGGTTCTGAATCTGTATCAGTGGATTGGTGTCATACTTGCCATCATCTCCTTTGCCATGCTTTCGCGCAGCGGCAAGAAAGAGGGTATCGACTTCAAGCACAACAAATGGATTTACTTCATCGTGCTGGCTGCCGTGCTCGGTGCAATAAGCGGTCTCTACGACAAGTATCTGATGGCTCCACCAGAGAATGGTGGTGTAGGATTAGACAGAATGATAGTGCAGAGTTGGTACAACATCTACCAGTGTTTCCTCATGGGAGCCATGCTGCTGATGATATGGTGGCCTACCAAGAAGAATTCTACCCCATTCCACTGGCACTGGAGTATCATCTTCATCAGTATCTTCCTTTCGGCAGCCGACTTCGTTTATTTCTACGCTCTAAGTTTGCCTGGCGCCATGATCAGTATCGTGAGCATGATTCGCCGCGGTTCGGTCATCGTCAGCTTCCTCTTCGGTGCAGCCATCTTCCACGAGAAGAATCTCAAGGCGAAGTTCGTAGATCTGCTCCTGGTATTACTCGGAATGCTCTTTCTCTACTTCGGAACGAAGTAATGATTATAAAAAAGTCTTGCAAGCCAATGTGCCTGCAAGACTTTTTTATGTTTTTACCAGATATGTGCACGCTTGTTCTTAGGAACAAAGAGCTTGTCGCCCTTCTTGATGTTGAATGCCTTATACCATGAATCCACCATTGGGAGGGCACCGTTCACACGAGCCTCGTTTGGAGAGTGAACATCCACGGTCATCAGATACTGCAGGTACTCAGGACGGGCATTGCCTGCCCATACACGTGCCCATGCCAAGAAGAAGCGCTGTTCTGGAGTAAATCCATCCTTCACACCCAACTTCTCTGTCTTCATCACATTCTGAAGTGCACGGAAAGCGATGTTCAAACCACCATTGTCACCGATGTTCTCACCCAGGGTCATCTGGCCGTTTACCTTCTTGCCAGCCAACTCAATCTTGTTGAAATGGTCAACCAGGATCTTGGTGCGAGACTCGAAGTTCTTCTTGTCAGCAGCAGTCCACCAGTTGTTCTGGTTTCCGGTCTTGTCAAACTGGCTACCCTGATCGTCAAAACCATGACTCATCTCATGACCGATTACACCACCGATACCACCATAGTTCATCGCATCATCGGCTGTCGGGTCGAAGAATGGAGGCTGGAGAATAGCTGCAGGGAAGCAGATCTCGTTGGTAGTTGGGTTATAATAAGCATTGATAGTCTGAGGAGTCATTCCCCATTCAGTCTTATCTACCGGCTTGTTCACCTTGCGGGCGATGACATCCTTGGTAAAGAACTCAGAGATATTTGCCATATTCTCGTAGAGAGAGAGGCTGTCATCTACCTGCAATCCGCTATAGTCCTTCCACTTGTCAGGATAACCTATCTTGATGATGAAGTTCTCCAGCTTATCCTTAGCCTGTGCCTTGGTAGCAGCACTCATCCAGGTAGCCTCGTCGATGCGCTGTGAAAGCGCAGTCTGGAGATTGTGAACCAAGTCGAGCATACGCTTCTTGCTGCTCTCCGGGAAGTACTTCTCTACGTAAATCTTTCCGATAGCCTCGCCCAACACACCGCTCACGGTACTTACGGCACGCTTCCAGCGAGGACGGTCCTGCTGAACACCGCTCATTACCTTGCTCAACTCAAAGGATACGGCACGGAAATCATCGCTCAATACGCTGGTTGCACCAGAAATCACCTTGATCTCTGCGTATGTCTTCAGATCATCCAGAGAGGTCTCTGCGAGAATCTTCTCAACCTCGTGGATTGGTTCAGGCTGACCCACGCAAATTTCCTTGAAAGCAGGGAAACCGGATGCCAGGAACACATTGCCCCAGTCGATGCCAGGATAATCGAGCACGAGCTGGTTGTAGGTCATCTTGTGATAGTTCTTATCGATGTCGCGGAGCTGTACCTGACTATAGCTTGCCTTAGCGATGCGGGTCTCGATAGCCATCACAGCCTCCATCTTCTTCCGGGCGGTAGCCTCGTCGTTGCCTACCATCTGAAAGAGCTTCTTCATATAAGCCTTGTATGCATCACGAATCTTCTTGGTCTGCTCGTCATCGTTTACATAGTAATCGCGTACACCAAGACCAAGACCACTCTGTCCTACCTCAACGAGGTTGTTGGCGGCATCACGAAGGTCGGCGCCCACACCGATGCCATACATCATGGTACCCTCGCCACGGAAATCGAGCTGAGCGGTAACGAGCTGATACTCTCTGCGGTCCTTGATGGCTGCAATGCGGTCGAGAGTTGGCTTGATAGGTGCCCATCCCTCCTTATTCAGGCGAACGCTGTCCATACGGAGGTTGTAGAGCGAACCGATCTTCTGTCCGAGTGACCCCTTCTGCTGTGGCTTGGAAGCATATTCAAGGATGATGTCCTGGATGCGCTTCTGGTTCTGCTCAAAGAGATCGGTGAAAGCACCATTGTCGGTATGCTCGGCATCGAGTGGATGATTCTTCATCCAGTTGCCTGCGGCATAGCGATAGAAATCATTACCCGGCTTGATGGTCAAGTCCATGTTGGTCTTGTCAATACCGGAGCCCAACTTCTCCTGCTGGGCAAAAGCAGTTGTTGCACTGAGCAACAATGCTGCAAATAATACTTTTGTTCTCATTATTGTTTGTATTTAACTGTTTCTTTTTTTATAAGGGCGAGACCTGCAAATGTCAGGGCGCCATTCAGCATCAGAAGCTCATAGCCGAACTTATAGCCCACATACTGCGAGGTAAGGGTATCGATGGCGAAGCAGATGAGCGGACTGGCGATGCAGACCCATGGCGACCAGCGGTCGTTTACCTGACGCTTGGTGAGCAGACTGAAGGCAAACAAACCCAACAGCGGACCGTAAGTATAAGAGCAGAGGATGTAGATGGCATCTATCACGCTCGTAGAATTAATCGCCTTGAAAGCAATGATGAAGAGCATGAACACCAAAGCTACCGCCAAATGCATCTGCTTGCGGAGCTTCATATCATCCTTCTTGCCCAGAATATCCACGCACAGACTCGTAGTAATCGCGGTCAATGCTGAATCGGCACTGGAGAAACTTGCCGCAACAATGCCAATGGTAAACAAGACCACCACCAGGTTTCCCATCGCCCCTGAAGCCGCAAACATCGGCAACAGATCATCAGGAGCATCAGGCAAAGCCACTCCCTGTTTCTGAGCCAGCATTACCAGCAACACCCCCAGACTCAGGAAAAGCAGATTGGCAGGCACAAAGGCAAAACCATAGCTGCAAACATCCTTCTGGGCCTCACGGAGCGACTTGCAGGTAAGATTCTTCTGCATCATGTCCTGATCAAGACCGGTCATCACAATCACTACAAAGACACCGCTGAGGAACTGTTTCCAGAAATTCTGTTTCGACATCCAGTCATCAAAGACAAAAATACGGGAATGACTGTCGTGAGCAATCGCAGTGATTGCTTCGGAAGGAGTCATGCCCAACGCCGACATCACCTGAAAGATAATGAGGACGAGCGCCGCAAACATACAGAGCGTCTGAAAGGTATCCGTCCACACCAGCGTCTTGATGCCACCCTTGCGCGTATAAAGCCAGATAAGCAGTACCATGACAGGAACCGTGACCCAGAACGGAACACCAATCCCATCGAGCACGAAACGCTGCAAGAGGATACAGACGACAAAGAAACGGACCGCCGCACCCGTCATCTTGGACAAGAGGAAGAACGAAGCTCCAGTCTTATACGAACGTTCCCCCAACCGCTGCTGCAGATAACCGTAAATCGTAGTGAGATTATACCGGTAATAGATAGGAAGCAAAAGAAAGGCAACCAGGAAATAACCCAGGATGAAACCGATGCACATCTGAAGGTAGGTCATATCCGTTCTCATCACCATGCCCGGCACACTGACGAAAGTGATGCCCGAAATAGACGCTCCCACCATACCGAAAGCAACCATATACCAAGGCGAACGGCGGTTAGCACGATAGAAAGTTTCATTACTTGCCATATTACGGGCAGTAAGATGACTGAAGAGCAGCAGCACACAGAAGTATGCCAGAACTGTGATAACGATAGCCATATTCTCTTAGATTTACATAAAAACAAAAAACCTCCGAGATCACTCTCGAAGGTTTCTGCGGTGCGTACGAGACTCGAACTCGTGACCTCCTGCGTGACAGGCAGGCATTCTAACCAACTGAACTAACGCACCAAACTATTTTGGCAAACCTGTAAGATGATTTTGAGCGGTGCGTACGAGACTCGAACTCGTGACCTCCTGCGTGACAGGCAGGCATTCTAACCAACTGAACTAACGCACCAAACTATTTTGGCAAACCTGTAAGATGATTTTGAGCGGTGCGTACGAGACTCGAACTCGTGACCTCCTGCGTGACAGGCAGGCATTCTAACCAACTGAACTAACGCACCAAACTATTTTGGCAAACCTGTAAGATGATTTTGAGCGGTGCGTACGAGACTCGAACTCGTGACCTCCTGCGTGACAGGCAGGCATTCTAACCAACTGAACTAACGCACCAAACATGAAATCAAATTGAATGTCTTAGCACTCATTTTTCATTTGCGAGTGCAAAGGTACTACTTTTTTTTGGTTCTACCAAATTTTTATGCAACTTTTTTACAGAAAATATTGAAAAAACATCGCATCCTCATATCCAACTTGGCTACAAAGCCATTGTTTCAGGACATTATTCCCCTCAAATCCAACAGATTGCAGCATTTTAGCCGCTTTTTGGTTTCTGATACCTACAATAGCATAAATCTGCTGAAGATGAAGTACATTCCGAGCATATTGCAACAAGCGTGACACAGAAGCCTTCGCGTAACCCTGCCCCTGAAACTCCTTTTTGATGACAATTCCGAGTTCGGCACGGTGATGACGGGGATCAAAATCTGTAAGATCCAGGATGCCCACCTGCTCATTCTGCTCATTCTCTACTATCAGGCGCACCTGATTGTCTACATAAATATCTGCCGAAGCACTGGTTATATAGTCGAGCAGCACCCGGCGCGAATATGGAACATTGGAAACACCCAGTTCCCAAAGCCGATCATCATTCTCTATCTGGTAGAGAAAATCAAGATCTTCCAACTCTAAAGCACGTAATCGAATATTCGGTTCTTTCATAAACTACACTTATTAATAATGTACGCGCGTACCTTATAATATAGAAATAAATCTATCCTTATAAATAACCAAATTCATCCTTATCCATCACCTCCCTATCCGTAATCACCTTACCGATGACCTTCGTATAGGTAGCCAGTTTGATATTCTCGTCAGACCGCTGCGCAAGCTGATGCAGCATCTCTTCATAGCTCATCTCGTCAGCATCAAACAATACCTGGTTTGACAGGTCGACATGAGAAGGAGAAAAGAATCCCAGACTCTTTCTGATTTTCGCAGTCATCATCTGCGTAAAGGCTACAGAGGCACGGGCATAGATGGCAAATTTGACAGGAATACTCAAGAGATGCGACATACCCGAATAATGTTTACGGAAGAAGATAAGCATCGCCTCATAAAACACATGAACATAGCGGAAGCTCGACTTCTGAGTACTTTCACCTTTGTAATGCAGGATATCTACAGGCAGATAATAGTTCTGATAACCACCCTTCAAGATACGGTAAGAAAGATCAATATCCTCGCCATACATGAAGAAATCCTCATCCAGCAACCCCACCTTCAGCAAGGCTTCACGACGAATCATACAGAAAGCACCGCTCACAACCTCTATCTTTGCCGGCTTATCCCATGGAAGATAACCCATGTAATAATGACCGAAACTGCGATGCTGAGGAAAACGGCTGCACAACCCCATCATCTTATAGAAAGCCACCATCGGAGAAGGCAATCCTCTCCTACTCTCAGGAGCTGGTTTTCCATTGGCTCCCAACATCCTTACACCCAGAGCACCGGCATCAGGATGAGAATGCATAAAACTGACAGCATCCTTGAGAACATGCTCACCGATAATGGTATCCGGATTCAGCAAAAGAACCAAATCACTCTCGCTCTTGCGGATAGCAAGATTGTTGGCACGGGCAAATCCGTTATTATGCGTACAGGCTACAACATGGAGATTAGGATATCGGGAAGCCGGGAAACAATGTTCGAGATATTCCACCGTTCCATCCTGAGAATGATTATCAACCACGATAATCTCTGCCGTATCGCCACTTGCATCACCCAGCTGCCCACACTCCAACACGCCGATAGCTTTCTCTACCGAACGCAGACACTGGGCAAGATAGTACTTCACATTATAGCTTACTATGACAACACTGAGTTTCATATCGAATATCAAATATTAGATACTGAGAGTTTAACCTTCCGCCTCTGTTGTTTCTTCTTCACATCTTCCGACAGAAGGATAAACAAAGAAGAGACAGAGAAAAAGGATGATAGCCATATATCCAAAAGCAGGCGCCATCGTCTGATAATACATAAACGTATTGATCAGCATTGGCAAGCAGAGCATATTCAGACGGGCAGTGCCCAGAGGAAGAAGTGCATCTCCCTTACGGGTTACCAACTGACGGTGAATAGCCTTGAAACTGAAGAGTTTGAGCGCCAAAGGAATAACGGCAATGGTAAGAAACTCCATCGCTACGGTAATCACATAGACCAACGTGACATCCCCTGCCAGATTAGTAGGTTCCAGAATTTCTGTCTCATAGAGCAAGACCAGCAGGAATCCTACCAACAGGACAAAGAGAAAATTGGTCATCAATATTCGTTGTACTTGTTTGATTTTCATTTTGTTGTCTTTTGTTATTGTCCAAATGGAGTTCTGTTCAGAATACTCCGTCCGAGGGTAACCTCATCTGTATACTCCAATTCATCACCCACTGAGATACCACGGGCGATAACAGAGAGTTTAACAGGATAATCAGCAAGTTTACGGGAGATATAGAAGTTGGTAGTATCACCCTCCATCGTACTGCTGAGAGCAAAAATCACCTCCTTCACCCCACCTTCAGCCACACGCTGAACCAGCGATTCTATCTCTATATCCGAAGGACCAATACCATCCATCGGCGAAATGATGCCGCCCAAGACATGATAGAGTCCGTGAAACTGCTGCGTGTTTTCTATCGCCAGTACATCCTGCACATTCTCGACAACACAGATGGTAGAAGCATCGCGCCGGGAATCAGAACAGATCGGACAGACATCAGTATCGCTGATATTATGACAAACTCTGCAGTATTTCACTTCACGCCGCATCCTGGAAATGGTATCAGCAAAGAGTTCCACATCCTCACTCTTACGCTTGAGCATAAAAAGTACAAGGCGCAAAGCTGTTTTGCGCCCTATACCTGGCAATTTAGAAAACTCCGCCACTGCCTTTTCCAACAAAGTCGAAGAAAACTGTTGTTGCATCTTAGCAGTTTAGAGATAAATACCAATACCCAGTTTCAAACCTACGGTAGAATAATCTACATGCTTCTTGAAACTCTGATCGTAGTAGATAGCTGGCTCGAGGGTAACCGACTTGCCGAGGAAGAAAGCATAACCTACCTCTACCCCTGGCATGAAATCATTATAACCTCCGGAATGAGCCAACTTTACGCCGCCACCCAGATACAGACCATTCTGCTCGATATAATAACGTGCCTGGGCACCGACAGAGAAATAATCCTTCACGCCTTCAAGACCAGAATGATTATATTCTACCTGCCCCAACAGCATCCAGTCGTCTTCTACGAAGTATCCTGCCTTAGCCTGAATACCGAGATTGAGGTCCTGAGAGCCATTATAACTCAAGTTTAAGCCCGTCATCGACGCACCTATATACTGTTTTCCACTTTCAAACTGAGCATGGGCAGTTGTCGAAACGACAAGTGCCAATGCTGCAATAGCTATTTTTTTCATTCGTATCATATAAATTCACGTATATTGATTAATACTTATATATAAATCTATTGTTTCTTCTGATAACTGCGATACCAACCCAGGAACCATACCAAGGCAATCACCAGAATGATGACACTGCCCGTATAAGCCAGGCTCTCACCCAAAGCCAAAGCTGTTGGCGAAATGAGCAGGAAGGTTGAACATATCACGGTCATAAACAAGGCAGGAACCAGCGTCATCACAAAAGGCTTCTTCTGCTGTACCAGATAAACCGTCAATGTCCAGAGAGTGAACACAGAAAGCGTCTGGTTAGCCCAGCCGAAATACTGCCAGATGATATTGAAACCATCAGGATTCTCCATCTGCCAAACCAGAATGCCCACCGTAAGAGCAAACAACGGAGCGCAGATATAAAGACGCTTGCGCATTGAGCGCTGCTCCAAACCGATAAACTCAGCGATAATCAGACGGGCACTTCTCAAAGCCGTATCGCCACTGGTAATAGGCGCTGCAACAACACCCAGCAGAGCCAGGATTCCACCAGCCACACCCAACCAGCTGGAACATACTATCTTAACAACGGTAGGCGCATCGAAGTTCTGGATAAGCGACTTGCCGCCATCAAACTGAGCAATAAACTGCTGAGCCGCCTCAGGACTTACGCATTCACGCCATCCACCATAGTAGAAGAAATACATGGAAACCGTAGCCCATATCAAGGCAACAACACCTTCTGTAATCATGGCACCATAGAAAATAGGGCGTCCCATCTTCTCATTCTTCATGCATCGGGCCATGAGCGGACTCTGCGTAGCATGGAAACCACTGATGGCACCACAGGCTATCGTGATAAAGAGGCAAGGGAAAATCGGACTCTTCTGTACAAAAGACTCCGTTCCCAACCAAGCCGGATTCTCATTGAGATTGCAACTCTGCAAATTGCTCCAGAGTTCAGGCAATGAAGGCCACTTCACAAAGAGAACTATCATCAGAGCACCCGCCATAAAGAGAAGCGAGAAGGCAAAGAGCGGATAAATCTTTCCGATAACCTTATCGATAGGCAGTAATGTAGCAATGACGTAATAAACGAAAATCACCACAATCCAAAACATCTGGCTGCCCCAGAATGCATCCGTATTACAAATGCCACTCATGATGATAGCCGGACTGTATACAAACACAGCTCCCACCATCATCAGCAAAAGTACCGAAAAGACCAACATCACTTTCTTGGTGCGTCCACCCAAATACTTACCTACCAATTCCGGCAAACCAGCTCCACCGTTACGGATACTGAGCATACCGCTCATGTAATCATGCATGGCTCCTGCGAAGATACACCCGAAGATAATCCACAGATAAGCCACCGGTCCGTACCAGGCACCCATAATGGCACCGAAGATAGGACCCGTTCCTGCAATGTTGAGGAACTGAATCATGAAGATCTTCCAACTAGGCAGTACCATAAAGTCGACCCCATCGGCTTTGGTCACTGCAGGCGTAGGGCGGTCATCAGGACCGAACACATGCGCCACAAACTTTCCATAAAGAAGGTAACCCAATACAAGGGCAACCAAACTAATAACGAAACTGACCATTTTTCTTTTATTGCTTAAAATTTTCTCTCTTTTCGGTGCAAAATGCACTTTATTTTAATATTTCAACCGCAAAAGTAATATTTTTATTTGAAATAAAAAAAAATATTGGTATCTTTGTTGCCAAATTGTAAGATTATGAAGAGATTTAAGATATTTTTTATCGTTTTATGCTCTGTTTTGGCCGCAAAAGCCCAGAGTATCGTGTTCAATAACCAGGTGCCGAAACATGAAGTAAGAGCTGTATGGCTGACAACCATAGGAGGTATCGACTGGCCACACTCTTATGCCCAGTCTTCTTATTCTGCCGAAAAGCAGAAAAAGGAACTGACGGATATACTGGACCGGTTACAGCAAGCTAAAATCAACACTGTACTGATACAGACCCGCGTAAGAGGTACCATGATTTATCCGTCGGCATACGAACCTTGGGATGGATGTCTGTCAGGATTTCCGGGCAGAAGTCCGGGCTATGATGCCCTGCAGTTTGCCATCGACGAATGCCATAAGCGCGGTATGGAACTGCATGCCTGGGTGGTAACCATCCCTGTAGGAAAATGGAACGCACTCGGCTGCAAAACCCTCAGACAGAAGATGCCGAAACTCATCAAGAAGATTGGAGCCGACGGATACATGGATCCGGAAAACAGTCGGACTGGTGATTATCTAGCAAACATCTGCAGGGAAATTACACATAAATATAATGTAGACGGTATTCACCTCGACTACATCCGTTACCCTGAAACCTGGAACATTAAAGTGAGCCGGGAACAGGGACGCCGGTATATCACCAACATCGTAAGAAAGATTCACGATGCAGTGAAGGCTGAAAAACCTTGGGTAAAGATGAGCTGCTCACCTGTAGGAAAGTATGATGACCTGAGCAGATACCGAAGTTTTGGCTGGAATGCATACACGAAGGTCTGCCAGGATGCACAGGGCTGGCTCAAGAGCGGTCTGATGGACGAGCTCTTCCCTATGATGTATTTCAAGAACGAACACTTCTATCCGTTTGCCATCGACTGGCAGGAACAGAGCCATGGCAAGATTGTGGTTCCAGGACTGGGCATCTACTTTCTCGATCCGAAAGAAGGAAAGTGGAACATCAATGACGTGACGGCAGAAATGTACCATATCCGAAACCTCGGAATGGGATATGCATTCTTCAGAAACAAGTTCCTCCTGGACAACAAACAGGGTATCCTCGACTTTACCCAACGTTTCAATCCATACCCATCATTGGTTCCGCCGATGACTTGGGCAAGCAAGAACCAACCAGAACAGCCACAACAATTATCAGTAATCACCACCGATAACAAGGTATCAGTTTCCTGGAGCAATCCTTCAAACTATACGGATGGCACTAAAATCGCAACCCCTTATATATATAATAATGTATACGCGAGCAAGAAATATCCGGTAGACATCACCGATGCACGCAACCTGGTTGCCGCACGAATCATAGGAAATTCGTTCAAAATAGAAAATTCTGATGCAAAACATCTGTTTGTTGCCGTAACTTCAATGGACGGATATGGCATAGAAAGCCAGCCGACCCAAGAAAAAGAGGAAGAAAATCCACTTTTTGCCCAAAGCACAGGAGCTGCGAAATTACTCAAATGTGACGGAAAGAAGGTATATCTAGCAGAAACCACAAAAAATCTCGTTTTTGACGTTCTGATGGTCGAAACCCTGCAAGGATGCGATATTCTGCACCTCCATGCAAAAGATAACACGCTAGATGTTAGAAACTTAAAGGAGGGTATCTACCGCGTGGTAAGCATCAACAAGAAGGGGTATAGACATACATTAGGAACCTTCAAGATGAAGAAAAATTGATTTTTTTCGAAAAAAGTTGCGAAAAAATTTGGTGGAATCAAAAAATAGTAGTACCTTTGCACTCGCAATTCAGAAATGAGGCTTTTAAATGTTGCACCCTTAGCTCAGTTGGTAGAGCAACTGACTCTTAATCAGTGGGTCTAGGGTTCGAATCCCTAAGGGTGTACAAAAGATAAGAATTGGCTCCGTAGCTCAACTGAATAGAGCACTTGACTACGGATCAAGAGGTTCAAGGTTTGAATCCTTGCGGAGTCACCAACAAACAGTTGCACCCTTAGCTCAGTTGGTAGAGCAACTGACTCTTAATCAGTGGGTCTAGGGTTCGAATCCCTAAGGGTGTACAAAAAGAGCATTTCTTAACAGAAATGCTCTTTTTTGTTTTATATTTCTCCCTACCATTTAATATCACCTTTAAATATCACTTTATATCTCTTTAAATATCAATATAAAAAAAGTTGCAGCCATCCAAAGTTTACACCCAGACAACCGCAACCAATTTACCAATCAAAAATATCTAAAATCTCATCCCGTCATCATCATACAACTCTACTATCAACAGAAGAGCCAGTAAAGAACTGCCAGCACGGCTATCATAACAACAGCTACCATTGCTTTAATCATGCAGGTAGCCACCTTCTTTAAGACAAACAGTCCTACAACAAGGACTACCAATACCAGCGCATAATATCCAAAATCATTCATATCACATTATTATATAGTATAAACTACCAAATTATATAGTATAAACTACCAATCAGTATTCATCACCCTATTAACGATCATTTTTTAATGCCCTACGGAATTCAGCCGGTATCGGAGTTTCAAATTCCATAGGCTGATGCGTTACGGGATGATAGAAACACAGCACATAGGCATGCAGGCACAAGCGCTGGCATGGATCATCACCATTACCATACTTGATGTCACCACACACCGGATGCCCCATATCAGCCGTATGAACACGAATCTGATTCTTACGGCCCGTTTCGAGTTTGAACTCCACCAGAGAATGAGCCGTTGTACGCTCTAATGTATGGAAATGGGTAACAGCATACTTGCCGCCATTATCCGTATCACTGCTGTAAGTAATATAAGCCTTGTTATCTTTCAGCCAGTTGGCAACGGTACCTTCATCTTCTTCCATCTCTCCGGAAACCAGAGCCACATATCTACGGTCGTACACATTATGATGCCAATCATCCTCCAAAGCCAACTCCGTCTGCTTATCCTTGGCATAAATCATCAAGCCCGAAGTATCACGATCCAGTCGGTGGACTACATGCGCCTGGCAGTTCTGGCGAGTCTTATGAAAATAATCATCAAGCACCGTTTTCACATTCAGAGTAGAATGACCGGCTGCCATACTCAATATACCAATGTTTTTCTCGACAACAATCAGATATCTGTCTTCATAAACAATCTTAAGATATCTGCTTTTAAATACCTCCTGATTCTTCTTTGTCTTGCTCACACTCACCTTCATACCCGGCTTCAGGGCATAATCAAACTGGGTAATGGTTTTGCCATTTACCTTGATTCCCCTACCCTGCAGAGTCTGCTTCACCTTAGTCTTGCTAGGTCCCTTCACATTCTCCATCAGCCATTCCAGCAACGGAGCAGGTTTTTCTACCTTGTAATGCTCATATTCATTTGGGTTTCCGTAGCCATAAGCATTATTGGTATGCTTATTAAAATTTCCTTTTCTATTTTGTTGTCTCATATTGTTATCGATATCATTTTCTTAACATGAAAAACACAGAATCAATGCTGCATTTTCTCAGTTTCAGCCTACAAAAGTAAGACTTTTCTGCAAAATAACAAAAAGCCACCATGTTTTTAACTAAAAATTAGTAACTTTTGCCAATAAATCATTGTGTTTCAAATATTTTTTTGTAATTTTGCAGCTGAATTAAAGATATAATCAGAACAAAAGATATTTAGGAACAAATAATGATTACAGTACAAAATCTTGCGATCCAATTCGGAAAGAGAGTGCTTTACAAGGATGTAAACCTCAAGTTCACTCATGGTAATATTTATGGTATCATCGGTGCTAACGGTGCCGGAAAATCTACTTTCCTCCGCGCTATCAGCGGCGACCTTGAACCAAACAAGGGTACAGTAGAAATGGGACCAGGCGAGCGACTTTCTGTCTTGGAACAGGACCACTTCAAATATGACGATTTCCGCGTGATGGATACCGTCCTGATGGGCCATCAGCCATTATGGGAAAACATGAAGGAGCGCGAGCGCCTCTATGCTAAGCCAGAGATGACAGAAGAAGATGGTAACCTCGCTGCTGAGCTGGAGCTCAAGTTTGCAGAAATGAATGGTTGGGAGGCTGAAAGCAATGCCGCACAACTTCTGCAGAACCTCGGCGTAAAGGAAGACCGCCACGACAAACTCGTTGGAGATCTCTCTAACACAGAGAAGGTGCGCGTGATGCTGGCAAAGGCACTCTTCGGCAACCCAGACAACCTCCTTCTCGATGAGCCTACCAACGACCTCGACCTCGACACTGTTGAGTGGCTGGAAGACTATCTCAGCAACATTGAACAGACCGTACTCGTAGTATCTCACGACCGTCACTTCCTCGATGCTGTAAGTACCCAGACCGTAGATATCGACTTCGGTAAGATTACGATGTTTGCAGGTAACTACTCTTTCTGGTATGAGAGTTCTCAGTTGGCTCTCCGCCAGGCTCAGAACCAGAAGATGAAGGCTGAAGAGAAGAAGAAGCAGTTGGAAGAATTCATCCGCCGATTCTCAGCTAACGTTGCCAAGAGTAAGCAGACAACATCCCGCAAGAAGATGCTGGAGAAACTGAACGTTGAAGAAATCCGTCCTTCAAGCCGTAAATACCCAGGCATCATCTTCCAGATGGACCGTGAGCCAGGTAACCAGATTCTGGAGGTAGAGGGACTGAAAGCATGCGACGAAGACGGAACAGTGCTCTTCGACAATGTAAACTTCAACATAGAAAAGGGCGAGAAGGTAGTATTCCTCTCTCACAACCCTAAGGCGATGACCGCACTCTTCGAAATCATCAACGGCAACCGAAAGGCTGACGCAGGTGACTACAAGTGGGGTGTTACTATCACAACAGCTTATCTCCCACTCGATAATACAGAATTCTTCCAGAGCGACAAGAACCTGGTAGACTGGTTGAGCCAGTATGGTCCAGGTAACGAAGTTGCCATGAAGGGCTACCTCGGAAGAATGCTCTTCAGCGGCGAAGAAGTACTGAAGAAGGTAAATGTCCTCTCCGGAGGTGAGAAGATGAGATGTATGATTGCACGCATGCAGTTGCAGAACGCCAACTGCCTGATTCTTGATACACCAACCAACCACTTGGACCTGGAGAGTATTCAGGCATTCAACAACAACCTGGTAGGTTTCAAGGGCAATATCCTCTTCTCTAGCCACGACCACGAATTCATCAACACCGTGGCAAACCGCATCATCGAGCTCACTCCATCAGGCACCATCGACAAGCTCATGTCTTATGATGAGTATATCTACGATGAAGCTATAAAGGAGCAGAAGGCTAAGATGTACGGATTCTAAACAGAAAGTTATTCTGCTGTTTTAAACAGCAACCACAAATTATCTTATAATTTAATAGTGCCAATTCGATGAGAATCGGGTTGGCACACTTTTTGTCAAACAACCAATAACAAGAATTATCATGTTTAAAAAATTTAAGACTATGTCAAAAGAAAAAGAAATCAATATAGAGGACGGAAACGTTCAGGAGACTGTTCAGAATGAAAATAATGAGCAGACAACTCAAAATGAAAATACTGAGGAAAATCAGAATACTGACAACAAGGCAGAAGAAGGTGACAACAATACAGACGCTGCTGACAAGAAGGCAGAAGAGATTGATCCTTTAACAAAAGCACAGCAAGAGGTAGAGGAACTCAAGAAACAGTTGCTCTATAAGACTGCTGAGTTTGAGAATTACCGCAAGCGTACCCTCAAAGAGAAAGCAGAACTGATTTTGAATGGCGGCGAGAAGACTGTAGCTGCTATTCTGCCTATTCTCGACGACTTTGAGCGTGCCATCGCTGACAAGAGCGAAGACCCTAAGGCTATCAAGGAAGGTGTCCAGATGATTTTCAACAAGTTCGTAAAGACACTCGAAGGTCTTGGCGTTAAGAAGATTGAAACCAACGACAAGGATTTCGATGTAGATTTCCACGAGGCTATTGCTATGGTTCCGGGAATGGGCGATGACAAGAAGGGAAAGATCATTGACTGCGTCCAGACAGGTTATACGATGAACGACAAGGTGATTCGCCATGCCAAGGTAGCTGTAGGTCAGTAAGAAAGAAATATCAAGAATTATTTTTCAAAATCCAGAACATTCCATTAGAATTCTGCAAGAAAATTCAATATTTGAAATAAGCAAATGGCTAAGAGAGACTATTATGAGGTGCTGGGCGTAGACAAGTCGGCATCAGAAGACGAAATAAAGAAGGCGTATCGAAAGATAGCCATTAAGTATCATCCAGACCGCAACCCTGGCAACAAAGAGGCGGAAGAGAAATTCAAGGAAGCTGCCGAAGCTTACGAAGTTCTCCACGATGCCCAGAAGCGCCAGCAGTATGACCAGTTTGGTTTCGACGGGCCACAAGGTGGATTCGGCGGATTCGGCGGTGGTGCCAGCATGGACATGAACGACATCTTCTCTATGTTTGGAGATATCTTTGGCGGACACGGCGGTTTCAGCGGCTTTGGTGGCGGCGGTTTCGGTGGCGGCTCACAGAAGCGGGTTTACCAGGGTGGCGACCTTCGCGTAAGAGTAAAACTGACTCTCCAAGAGGCAGCAACAGGTGTTACCAAGCGCTTCAAGATTCGCAAGGATGTAACTTGCTCTGCATGTCACGGAACAGGTTGCGAAGGTGGTGCCCAGCCAGAAACATGTCCGGAATGTCATGGAAGCGGCTATGTCTTAAAAACGGTGCGCAGCATGTTCGGCATGATGCAAACTCAGGCTGCATGTACAAAGTGTGGCGGTGAGGGAACTATCATCAAAAACAAATGTAAGGAATGCGGTGGCGACGGAATCGTGAAGGGCGAGGAACTCGTAGAAATCAATATCCCTGCAGGTGTCGACAACGATATGGTTGTTACCGTTGAAGGAAAGGGTAACCAAGGCAAGCACAATGGTCTCTACGGAAACCTACAGGTAATGGTAAGCGTAGAAAAGAACGATGATTTCGAGCGTGTTGGTCAGGACTTATACCATAATCTTGTTCTTGACTTTGCAACTGCCACTTTGGGTGGCGAGGTAGAAGTCCCTACCTTGGATGGTAAGACGAAGATCAAAATAGAACCAGGCACACAACCAGGCAAACAGATTCGTTTGCGTGGCAAAGGTATGCCGGCTATTAAGGGATATGGTTATGGCCGTGGTGATATTATCGTCAATATTACCGTTTTCATCCCTACATCTCTGACCAAAGAAGAAAAGGATCTTGTTGTGAAATTCAAGGAATGCGATAATTTCAAAGCAGATAATGCAGAGAAGAAATCTCTCTTTGAAAGTTTCAAGAATCTCTTTAAAAAATAAACTGTAAAGAGCAATCCCCGAAGAGGGCGAACTATCTTCGAAAGAACGGTTCGCTCTTTTCGGGGATTATCTGTATATATAATAAGGTATAACATGAATTATCAAGAAACTGTTGAATATCTTTTCACCAGCACGCCGGTTTTTGAAAAGATTGGAGCCAAGGCATACAAACCTGGGCTTGATACGATGTATAAAATGGATGAACACTTCGGACATCCTCATAACCAATATAAATGTATCCATATTGCAGGAACCAACGGAAAAGGTTCATCATCCCATACACTTGCTGCAATCCTGCAGAGCCAGGGCTATAAGGTCGGTCTGTTCACATCTCCACATCTTGTAGATTTCAGAGAACGCATTCGCGTAAATGGTGAGATGGTAAGCGAAGAGTATGTAATCGACTTTGTAGAAAACAACCGGAAATTCTTCGAACCGCTACATCCTTCGTTCTTTGAACTGACCACCATGATGGCATTTCAGTATTTTGCAGAACAAAAGGTAGACTTTGCCGTCATCGAAGTTGGATTGGGAGGAAGACTGGATAGTACCAACATCATCACTCCTATCCTATCCGTTATCACGAATATCAGTTTTGACCACACCCAATTCCTCGGGAATACACTCGGCGAGATTGCAGGCGAAAAGGCGGGTATCATCAAGCCACAGATTCCTGTCGTTATTGGCGAATGGAACGAAGAGACCCAACCTGTGTTCATCAAGAAAGCCCATGAGCAGAATTCTCCTATCCATTTTGCACATGCAACTGACGCAGACATGAACTTCGAACTGAAAGGCAACTATCAGAAAAAGAACTTCTGCACCATATCCGCAGCCGTAGAATGCCTGAAGGAAGAAGGAATAGAAATCAAAGATGAAAGCATAAAAAACGGCTTCGAACATGTATGCGAGCTGACAGGCTTACGTGGCAGATGGGAAAAACTCAACGAGCACCCTCTCACCATCTGTGATACGGGACATAACCTTGCCGGATGGGAGTATCTGGAACCTCAGATTGCATCCGTCAAAGCCGATACGAAACATATTGTCTTCGGAATGGTTGACGACAAAGATGTAGAGCATGTAATGGGACTATTAGAAAAGTTGCCAAAAGAAAGCACGATTTTCTATTGGACACAGCCATCAACCAAAAGAGCGATTCCTGTAGACAAATTATACGGATACTCACAAAAGCACGGCTTAAACGGAACATGCTATCAAACTATCGCACAGGCATTTAACAAAGCAAAAGCAAACGCAAAAAAAGATGATTTTATCTTTATTGGCGGATCTAGTTACGTCGTTGCCGATTTGCTATCAGAATCGTTTTAGGATTTTTTAAATCAAAAAGTTCATAAAATATTTGTAATACTCATTTTTTTTTAGTTACTTTGCAGTACATTACTTAAACCAAAGTAAGGTAACTAAAAAAAGTGAGATATTATGAATACAGAACCAGCAAATAAGTGTGGTTTGAAAAGAGAAGATTTTCAGACCACAGTGAATGGCAAGAAGACTGATCTCTTCGTGTTAAGAAACAAGCAAGGCAACGAAGTTGCAGTGACTAACTATGGTGGAGCAGTCGTAGCCATCATGATGCCAGACAAGGATGGCAACTATGCCAACCTCATCCAAGGCCATGACAACATACAGGACGTCATCAACTCGCCAGAGCCATTCTTGAGTGTGCTCATCGGTCGTTATGGCAACCGTATTAAAGAAGGCAAGTTCATACTTCACGGCAAGGAGTATCAATTAGCATGCAACGATGGTCCCAACCACCTGCATGGTGGACCTACAGGTTTCCACACCAAAGTTTGGGATGCAACCCGCATGAGTGATAGCGCTGTCGTATTGAAATACACGAGCCCTTATGGTGAAGAAGGCTTCACTGGTGAGTTGACAGTTTGGGTAGCTTACACATTGACCGACGACAATGAGTTCGTTATCAAGTATCAGGCTACAACCAACAAGACAACCATCTGCAACCTGACACATCACGCTTTCTTCTCAATCCAGGGTATTGCTAATCCTACCCCAACAGTTGACAATATCATCTGTGAGGTGAACGCAAACTACTATCTCCCTATCGATAAGTATTCTATCCCTACAGGTGAGATTTTGAAGGTTGAGGGCACACCATTCGATTTCCGTACACCAAAGCCAATTGGTCAGGACATCAATGCAGACAACGAGCAGATCAAGAATGGTCAGGGCTATGACCACAACTATGTATTGAACAAGACAGAAGAAGGTGAGTTGAGTTTCGCTGCCCGTATAAAAGACCCTGTAAGCTGCCGTACCATGGAGGTTTATACCACAGAACCAGGTTTGCAGATGTACACAGGTAATTTCCTTGCAGGTATCTCAGGACAGTTTGGTGCAACATTCCCACGTCGCAGTGCAGTCTGCTTCGAGGCACAGAAGTTCCCAGACACTCCAAATCACACCTATTTCCCAAGTTGCAGATTAAATCCGGGTGAAACATACATCCAGAAGACAATCTATAAGTTTGGAATTGACAAATAAATCAGAATAAATCATGGAGCAGGTACTCTAAACAGCACTTGCTCCATTTTCGCGCTTGAATGACAAAACCCATCCAGCGCGACAACAATCTTAAAGAGAAGTCTTAACGTCTTTAAAGAAGAAACAACCTCTTTAGAAGAAAAGAGTAGCAACCTCTTTACCATAAAAGAGAATCAATAACCTCTTCAAAAAGAGTATAAACAAGCTTTTCGCAAATAATAATAACAAATAACAATATCAACTATCAAAAAAAATGGAAAACCAAAGTAAAAATGGCAATATCATCGCCATTATCACGATGATGTTCCTCTACGCCATGATTTCGTTCGTAACGAATTTGGCTGCTCCTATCGGAGTTATTTGGAAAAATGTATTCGCTGACAGCGGAAGTGCTAACATGATCGGTATGTTGGGTAACGCCATGAACTTCTTGGCATACCTCTTCATGGGTATCCCTGCAGGTAAGTTGCTCACCAAGATCGGTTACAAGAAGACCGCCCTCACCGGTATCGCTACCGGATTCGTAGGCGTGCTCATCCAGTTCCTTTCAGGTAAGTTCGGTGCCGACATCTCAGGCTTCGCCGTTTACCTCTTCGGTGCGTTCATCTCAGGTTTCGCAGTTTGTATTTTGAATACTGTTGTAAACCCAATGTTGAACCTCATCGGTGGTGGTGGTAACCGCGGTAACCAGTTGAACCTCATCGGTGGTACATTGAACAGTTTATCCGGAACTTTAACCCCAATGCTCGTAGGTGCCCTTATCGGTACTGTTACTGCTAATACCAAAATGGTAGATGTGAACCTCGTGCTTTACATTGCCCTTGCCGTATTCGCAGCAGCATTCGTTATCTTGAACTTCATCCCTATCCAGGATCCAGAGATGGGTAAAACTACAGACAAGACTGTATTCGAGCATTCACCATGGGCTTTCCGCCACTTCAACCTCGGCGTTATCGCAATCTTCGTTTATGTAGGTGTTGAGGTAGGCATTCCTGGAACATTGAACTTCTACATTTCTGATACAACAGCAAATGGTGGTGGTTTCATCAATGGTACAGCCTTGGCAAATGCAGCAGCTATCGGTGGTTTCGTTGCAGGTACATACTGGCTTCTGATGCTGGTTGGTCGTCTTTGCTCCAGTTTTATTGCTGACAAGGTATCTAGCCGCATGATGATGATGATTGCCAATGGTGCAGGTATGATCTTTATCGTCCTCGCCGTACTTCTCGGCAAGTCAACAACAGTAGAAATGCCTGTATTTACAGGTACATCATTCCAGATGGTAACAGTGCCTATCGCAGCCATGTTCCTGGTACTCTGCGGTCTCTGCACTTCTATCATGTGGTCTTCTATCTTCAACCTTGCTACTGAGGGTCTTGGCAAGTATACAGCCCAGGCTTCAGGTATCTTCATGATGATGGTAGTAGGTGGTGGATTGATGCCATTGGTACAGAACTTCATCGCAGACAATGCTGGCTATATGGCTAGTTACATTGTGCCTCTCATCTGTATGGCATACATGTTCTTCTATTCTGTAGCTGGTTGCAAGAACATCAACAAGGATATTCCTGTTGATTAATAACACGAAATAAATTAGCCCTAAGGCTTATATAGTCTTGGGGCTAAATCATATAATCAAATCTTTAGTAACAACACAACAAAAACTTAACTAATTATGGATATTGAAAAAGTAAGAAGCCGCTTCATCAAGCATTTCGATGGTAAAACAGGTAACATCTACATGTCACCAGGTCGTATTAACCTGATTGGCGAGCATACCGATTATAATGGTGGATTTGTTTTCCCAGGTGCAGTAGATAAGGGTATCATGGCAGAAATACGTCCTAACGGAACAGATACCGTCATGCTCTACTCTATCGACTTGAAGGACCGTGTAGAATTCAAGGTTAATGATCCTGAAGGTCCACGCGCTTCATGGGCACGTTACATCTATGGTGTTTGCCAGGAGATGAAGGCATTGGGCGTTGACGTAAAGGGTTTCAATGCAGCATTCTATGGTGATGTGCCTCTCGGTGCAGGTATGTCTTCTTCTGCTGCTCTTGAAAGCTGTTTTGCTTTTGCTTTGAACGACCTCTTTGGTGACAACAAGGTTTCTAAATGGGATCTCGTTCTCGCTGGTCAGGCTACTGAGCACAAGTATGTAGGTGTTAACTGCGGTATCATGGACCAGTTTGCTTCTGTTTTCGGCAAGGAAGGTAAGTTGATGCGCCTCGATTGCAACAGCCGCGAATTTGAATACTTCCCATTCGAGCCTAAGGGCTATAAACTCTGCCTGGTAAACTCTAAGGTAAAGCACGAGTTGGCAGGTTCTCCATACAACGACCGCCGCAACTCTTGCGAAAATGTTGTTAAGCACATTGCAGCAAAGCACCCAGAAGCTAAGTTCGAAACTCTCCGTGATTGCACATGGGAGCAGTTGGAAGAGGTTCGCGCTGAGGTAGGCGAAGAGGATTACAGCCGCGCTCACTTCGTATTGGGCGAGAAGGACCGCGTTTTGGCTGTCTGCGATGCTCTTGAGAAGGGTGACTACGAGACAGTAGGTCAGAAGATGTACGAGACTCACTACGGCTTGAGCAAGGAATACGAGGTAAGCTGCGAGGAACTCGACTTCTTAAACGATGTTGCTAAGGAGAATGGTGTTACTGGTAGCCGTATCATGGGCGGTGGCTTCGGTGGCTGCACCATCAACCTGGTAAAGGACGATATATACGACAAGTTCGTTGAGGACATTACAGCTAAGTTCACAGCTAAATATGGTCATGCTCCAGAGATTTACCCTGTAATAATCTCTGAGGGTTCTCACAAGGTTTGCTAATATATACATTATATATAAGGAACTGCAGTTAGTATTGCTAACTGCAGTTTTTTTTGTCCCAAATAAGACAAAAACAGGCGTTTTCATACAAATAGTGTTAAAAAGACACTTTAGAAGGAAAAAAGTTAGGGAAAACGCTTGCAGATTCGAAATAAAATTGTAATTTTACACCCAAAATGAATAGACAATAAAAAACAGCCTAAAAATGAGTACATTTAAGACCCTATTTATGGGAGTTGGTTTTGCGGCTATCGCTACCCTCTCAGCTTGTTCATCAAGCAGCAATGCAAGTCTCACACAATCTGGTTTGAATCCGGCAGATTTCGATTCAACAGTATTGGGCAAGAAGACTGAGTTAGTAACTCTCAAGAATGCAAACGGCATGGAAGTTTGCCTCACCAATTATGGTGGACGTGTCGTTTCCATTTCCGTTCCAGACAAGGACGGAAAGCCAACAGATGTGGTTCTTGGTTACGATAATATCCATCAGTATGCTGACACCCTTAACTCTCCTTCAGACTATGGTTCTTCTGTAGGACGTTATGCCAACCGTATCAAGGATGCTAAACTTTCACTTGCTGGTTCAACATACCAGTTGAAGGCAAATGATAATGGCAACTGCCTACATGGTGGTGGTGCTACAGGATGGTTGAACCAGGTTTACGACATTACAGAGAAGAACGACTCATCCGTTACCTTCATTATCAATGCGAAGGATGGCGAGAATGGTTTCCCTGGCAACGTAACAGCAACAGCTAAATATACAGTCAAGAGTGACAACACACTCGACATCGAGTTTGGCGCTACAACAGACAAAGAGACCGTTGTCAATATGACCAACCACAGTTACTTCAACTTGAATGGCGATCCATCTAAGGAAGGTTTCGATCAGATAATGTACATCAATGCAGATAAGTTCACTCCTGCAGATTCACTTTACATCCCAACTGGTGAAATCAAGAGTGTCGATGGAACCCCTATGGATTTCCGTAAACCTGCAGAAATCGGCAAGAAGGTTGATTATAACTTTGATCAGATTAAGAATGCCACAGGTTACGACCACAACTGGTGTTTGAACACATATAAGAATGGTAAGGGCGATGACAAAACAGTTTGCGCAAGCCTCTACTCACCAAAGAGCGGTATCCTTCTTGAAGTATTTACCAACGAGCCAGGCATTCAGGTTTACACCGGTAACTTCCAAGGCACAGGTATTGCCTGCAAGCATGGCATCAAGTATCCTAAACACGTAAGCGTTTGCTTCGAGAGCCAGAAATATCCTGATTCTCCAACCAAGATTGCTCAGGGTGTAAAGGATTGGACAGATGCCACATTGAAACCAGGAGAGAAATACTATTCTCACCTCGCTTACAAATTCAGCGTTAAAAAGTAAGCGTAAGTTAGTTTAAAAGTCAGCGAACCGGCGGATAAAGTCCGCCGGAACAACTAACATCCAACAAGAAGTTTTCGCAATGACAAAAAAAAACGAAATGTGCTGGATAAGAAACTAACATAATAAGCATTCAATAAAAGAAAAGAATAAACAAATAATAATAAACAAACAATCTTATAGTAATTATGAATTGGAATTCAACAGAATTCGTATGGCTTGATTGGGCTATACTCGCCATTGGTGTTATCGGCGTAATTTGGGCTGTCTGGCACGCAATCGTGAAAGACAGAAAGGCTCAGAAAGGTGAAGACTCTTCTGCCTACCTCTTCGGTAAGGGTGAGCCATGGTATGTAATCGGTATGGCTATCTTTGCTGCCAACATTGGTTCTGAGCACCTCGTTGGTTTGGCTGGTACAGGTGCCAAGAGTGGTGTTGGTATGGCACACTGGGAGATGCAGGGCTGGATGATCCTCATCTTGGGTTGGCTGTTCGTACCTTTCTACCAGTTGCTCATTAACAAGATGGGTAAGATCATCACCATGCCAGACTTCCTGAAGTTCCGCTATACCCAGCGCACAGGTTCATGGCTCTCTATCATCACCCTCGTAGCTTACATCCTTACTAAGGTGAGCGTTACAGCCCTTACAGGTGGTATCTTCTTTGAATATCTTTGGGGCTTGAACTTCTGGGTTGGTGCCATCGGTCTGATTATCCTCACCACCATCTTCACCGTATTCGGTGGTATGAAGGGTGTGATGACATTGTCAACTATCCAAACTCCTATCCTCGTCATCGGTTCTTTCCTCGTACTCTTCCTCGGTCTCTCTACCCTTGGCGGTGGCAGCATAGCTGCTGGTTGGGCCGACATGATGGATTACTGCGGCAAGCTGAACAATGGTTATGGTACAACTCACATGTTCCACTGGGAGGCAGGTGACTCTATGTATCAGGAGTATCCTGGTTTCGTAGTATTTATCGGTGCAACCATCATCGGTTTCTGGTACTGGTGTACTGACCAGCACATCGTTCAGCGTGTACTCGGTCAGGTTCCTGGCGAGAGCAACGTAGAGGTTATGAAGCGTGCCCGCCGTGGTACTATCGCAGCCGGTTTCTTCAAGGTACTCCCTTGCTTCATGTTCCTCATCCCAGGTATGATTGCAGCCGCATTGGCTCAGAAGGGTGCCATCCAGATGAACGAGACTGATGCAGCCTTCGCCATCATGGTAAAGACCGTTCTTCCTGCAGGTATCAAGGGTATCGTAACCATCGGTTTCATCTGCGCACTCGTTGCTTCATTGGCAGCATTCTTCAATAGCTGTGCTACCCTCTTCACCGAGGACTTCTACAAACCATTGAAGAAGGGCATGTCTGAGGCTCACTACGTACTCGTTGGCCGTATCGCTACCGTAGTAGTTGTGGTTCTAGGTTTCGCATGGTTGCCAATCATGATGAAGATGGATACTTTGTACAACTATCTCCAGGGTATCCAGTCACTCTTGGCTCCAGCCATGGTAGCTGTATTTGCAATGGGTATCTTCTTCAAGAAGATTACTCCAAAGTCAGGTGAATATACCATGATTACAGGTTTCCTCATCGGTATGCTCCGCCTCGTTACCAACGTCATTACTGATACAGGTAAGGCTACAATGGATGGTGCATTCTGGGATTACACCGCATGGTTCTGGCAGACCAACTGGCTCGTATTCGAGTGCTGGTTGCTCGTATTCCTCATCATCTTCATGGTAGTAGTAAGCTGCTTCACTCCAGCTCCAAGCAAGGAGCAGGTAGAGGCAATCACCTTCACATCAGACTTCAAGAAGTCTATCCGTGAGAGTTGGAGTGCCTTCGATATTATCGGTACCCTCGTAGTAATCGGCCTCTGCGCAGCATTCTACGCATACTTCTGGTAAAATATTATTCACGTCAGGAGCAAGAAGTGAGGAGTCTGGAATTTTCTCAAAGATCAGACAAAACTGTTTCTGTTGAAAAAATCCGCGATCCTTTCTTCTCCTTCTTACTCCTTGATTTTCCTCTCGAACCTGCTCTATGAAGAGCAAACAAAAGAACACAACTATACATACATTGAATCATTACATCAAAACTGCAGAAAGACCATGACCCAGTTTTATAATGAATACTCCAAAGTATTAGTATCCGTCGATTGTATCATTTTCGGTTTCGACGGTAGTAACCTCCAGGTACTGATAGGCAAACGCAAGATGGACCCGGGAAGAGGCGAATGGTCACTCTATGGTGGTTTCGTTGGCGCAACAGAAAATCTCGAAGATGCTGCCAACAGAGTCATCCTGGAACTTACTGGAATGAAAAACCTCTATATAAGACAAGTAGGAGCTTTCGGCCGCATCGACCGTGACCCAGGTGAGCGAGTTATCTCTATCGCCTATTGCACTCTCATCAATGTGAAAGACTATGATGACAGCCTCCGTGTAGAACACGGATTGGAATGGGTTAGTCTGAACGAACTTCCAGAACTTTACTCAGACCACAAACTCATGATCCGCAACGCTATCGCACAGATACGCCGCCGCATCAATCATGAGCCATTAAGCTTCAAACTCCTCCCAGACCTCTTTACGCTGACACAGCTTCAGCATGTATTCGAGGCAGTAATAGGCGAAGAGATTGATAAGCGCAACTTCCGCAAACGCGTGAAGGATATCGACTTCATCGAGAAAACAGAACTCATCGATAAAGTCAACTCGAAACGAGGCGCCGCCCTCTACCGCTTCAACAAGAAAGCATACGAGGAAGACCCATCGTTCAACTTGAAATAGAATAAACAACTTAAAACAAAAGATATTATGTTAGAAGAATTAAAAGAAAAAGTGTTCAAGGCAAACCTTGATCTCGTTAAGCACAACCTCGTGCTCTTTACATGGGGTAATGTGAGTGGTATCGACCGCGAGAAAGGTCTGGTTGTCATCAAACCATCAGGCGTCGATTATGACACCATGAAGGCTAGCGATATGGTAGTGGTAGACTTGGAAACAGGTAAGGTAGTAGAAGGCGATCTGAATCCATCATCTGATACACCAACTCACCTGGTTCTCTACCGCGCATTCCCAGAGTTGGGTGGCGTAGTTCATACTCACTCTACTTATGCTACCGCTTGGGCACAGGCTGGCTTGGACATACCTAATATTGGTACAACTCATGCTGATTACTTCCACGATTGCATCCCTTGCACTGATGCGATGACAGAGGATATGATGGCAGAATATGAGCACAACACAGGTGTTGTCATCGTTGACCGTTTCAAGAAAGATAACATCAACCCAGTTCATACTCCTGGCGTATTGGTTAAGAACCATGGTCCTTTTACATGGGGTAAGGATGCTGACCAGGCTGTTTATCACGCAGTAGTAGCTGAACAGGTAGCAAAGATGGCTTTCATCTCATTCTCTGTTAATCCAAACACCACCATGAACCCATTGCTCGTAGAGAAGCACTTCAACCGCAAGCACGGTCCTAACGCTTACTACGGACAGAAAAAGCACTAATTAAAGCGTGTTTCAAATAAAGATATTAAATCACATTAACAATAACAATTAATACAACAAACAATCATGATTAAAGCATTTGAAAATTTAGAGGTATGGTTTGTAACTGGTGCACAGCTTCTTTACGGAGGCGAAACAGTTAAGATAGTTGATGGTCACTCAAAGGACATGGTAGATGGTCTGAACAACAGTGGCATCATCCCAATCAAGGTAGTTTATAAGGGCACAGCTAACTCTTCTGCAGAAGTTGAGGCTGTCATGAAGGCTGCCAACAACGATGAGAAGTGCGTAGGTATCATCACATGGATGCACACCTTCTCTCCAGCTAAGATGTGGATCAAGGGCTTGCAGGCTCTCGAGAAGCCTCTCCTCCACTTCCACACTCAGTACAATGCAGAACTCCCTTGGGATTCTATCGATATGGATTTCATGAACCTCAACCAGTCAGCCCACGGCGACATCGAGTTCGGTCACATCTGCACCCGTATGCGCATCCCTAGAAAGGTAGTTGTAGGTTACTGGAAGAGCGAAGAGGCTCAGAAGCAGATTGCAACATGGGCTCGCGTAGCTGCTGGTGTTGCTGATGCTCACAACGTACGCTGCTTGATGTTCGGTATGAACATGAACAACGTTGCCGTAACAGATGGCGACCGTGTAGAGTTCGAGCAGCGCTTGGGTTACCATGTTGATTACTACCCAGTATCTTCACTCATGGAGTACTACAAGAAGGTAACTGATGCAGAAGCAGATGCTCTCGTTGAGGAATACAAGAAGGAGTACACCATCAAGATTGATGAGTCTGGCGAGGAAGTATATTGGGAGAAGGTGAAGAACGCAGCTAAGGCTGAGATCGCTCTCCGTCGCGTATTGAAGGATGAGAACGCAGTAGCATTCACAACCAACTTCGATGACCTCGGCGATGCTGACATCGACGATCCAAACTTCTGCGGTTTCGACCAGATTCCTGGTTTGGCTTCACAGCGCCTGATGGCAGAGGGTTATGGTTTCGGTGCTGAGGGTGACTGGAAGACAGCTTGCCTCTACCGCACACTCTGGGTAATGAACCAGGGCTTGGAGAAGGGTTGTTCATTCCTTGAGGACTACACACTCAACTTCGCTGCCGACCGCACATCTAGCCTCCAGAGCCACATGCTCGAGGTATGCCCATTGATTGCAACAGACAAGCCAAAGCTCGAGGTTCACTTCCTCGGCATCGGTATCCGCAAGCAGCAGACTGCCCGTTTGGTATTCACATCTAAGACAGGTAAGGGTGTTAAGGCAACTGTAGTTGACCTCGGCAACCGTTTCCGTCTCATCGCAAGTGAGGTAGAGTGCATCGAGCCAAAGGCAATGCCTAAGCTCCCTGTAGCTTCAGCTCTCTGGGTTCCACAGCCAACCTTCGAGATTGGTGCAGGTGCTTGGATCCTTGCTGGTGGTACTCACCACAGTGCATTCTCTTACGATATCACTGCTGAGTACTGGGAAGACTTCTGCGAGATTCTCGGTATTGAGTTCGTCAACATCGACAAGAACACAACTATCAGCAGCTTCAAGCAGCAGCTCCGCAACAACGAGATTTACTACATGCTCAACAAGGCGTTGAGATAATTTAAGTGAAGAGTGAAGAACGAAGAGTGAAGAATTCCATTGCTTTTCTCTTTGTTCCTTACATTAAAGAAAGAATCAATAATGAGCGCAAAAACTATTATAGAATCAGGTAAGGCCATTCTCGGTATCGAGTTTGGCTCTACCAGAATCAAGGCTGTCTTGATCGACACCGACAACAACCCTATCGCACAGGGTAGCTTTGAGTGGGAAAACCAGTTGGTTGATGGTCTCTGGACTTACAGCATCGACACAATCTGGAAAGGTTTGCAGGATTGTTATGCCGACCTCCGCAAGAACGTGAAGGCTGAGTACGACTGCGAAATCAAGCAGTTGGCTGCCATCGGTATTTCTGCGATGATGCACGGCTACATGGCTTTCGGTAAGGATGAGAACATTCTCGTTCCTTTCCGCACATGGCGTAACACCAATACAGCCAAGGCTGCAGCTGAACTTTCAGAACTCTTCCACTTCAACATCCCATTGCGTTGGAGTATCTCTCACGTATATCAGGCTATCCTGAATGATGAGAACCACATCAACAAGATTGACTTCCTTACCACTCTCGCCGGTTATATCCACTGGCAGCTCACAGGCAAGAAGGTTTTGGGCGTAGGCGATGCATCAGGTATGCTCCCTATCGACTCTAACACCAACAACTACGATGCAGAGATGGTAGCTAAGTTCGATAAGCTCATCGAGCCTAAGAACCTGGGCTGGAAGATTCTCGACATTCTCCCTGAGGTGCTGAACGCAGGCGAAGATGCTGGCGTATTGACCGAGGAAGGTGCAAAGAAGCTCGACCCATCAGGCACACTCCAGGCAGGCACCCCACTCTGTCCTCCAGAAGGTGATGCAGGTACTGGTATGGTAGCTACCAACGCTGTACGTCAGCGCACAGGTAACGTCAGTGCAGGTACATCTTCTTTCTCTATGATTGTATTGGAGAAAGCCTTGAGCCAACCTTACGAAGTCATTGATATGGTGACTACTCCAGACGGCAGCCCTGTAGCAATGGTTCACTGCAATAACTGTACTTCCGACCTCAATGCATGGGTAGGTTTGTTCAAGCAGTATCAGGAGTTGCTCGGTGTTCCAGTAGATATGAACGAGGTATTCGGCAAGCTCTACAACCACGCTCTTGAAGGCGATGCTGATTGCGGAGGATTGATTGCTTACAACTATATCTCTGGTGAGCCTGTAACAGGTCTTGCAGAAGGTCGCCCTATGTTCGTACGTTCTGCCAACGACCACTTCAACCTTGCCAACTTCATGCGTGCCAACCTCTATGCTTCAGTAGCTGTATTGAAGATTGGTAACGATGTATTGTTCAAGGACGAGAAGGTACAGGTAGATCGCATCACAGGTCATGGCGGTTTGTTTAAGACCAAGGGTGTAGGTCAGCGCATCCTCGCTGCAGCCATTAACTCCCCTATCTCTGTCATGGAGACAGCAGGCGAAGGTGGTGCATGGGGTATCGCCCTGCTCGCAGGTTATCTCGTTAACAACGAAGAGAAGTTGAGCCTGGCAGATTATCTCGACAAGAAGGTATTTGCAGGCAATACTGGTGTAGAGATTGCACCTACTGCCGAAGATGTAGCCGGTTTTGATAAATATATTGAAACCTACAAGGCTGGTCTTGCTATCGAAAAGGCAGCAGTTGAGAACAAAAAGTAACTAAACGATAAATACGTTTGTGGGGATTCTACCTCCACAAACGTATTATACTAAAAATCGACAACAAATAATAAGAACAATGATGAAGAAACTATTCGCTACCACATTGCTTTCAACAGCAGTTGCATTCTCAGCTCAAGCTCAGGATGTAACAGGAACAATCCATGCCAACCAGGGAACACAGAAAATCAATAAAGAGATTTATGGCCAGTTTGCCGAGCATCTCGGAAGTTGCATCTATGGTGGTCTTTGGGTAGGTCCTGATTCTAAGATTCCTAACACTCAGGGTTACCGCAACGACGTGCTCCAAGCCCTCAAGGACCTGAAAGTGCCTGTATTAAGATGGCCTGGAGGATGCTTCGCTGACGAGTATCACTGGATGGATGGTATCGGTCCACGTGAGAAGCGACCAAAGATGCAGAACAACAACTGGGGTGGAACCATTGAGGACAACTCTTTCGGTACACACGAGTTTCTGAATCTCTGCGAGATGTTGGGTTGCGAGCCTTACATCAGCGGTAACGTGGGTTCCGGCACTGTTGAGGAATTGGCAAAGTGGGTGGAATATATGACCAGCGATGGAGATACTCCTATGGCAAAACTCCGCCGACAGAACGGCCGCGACAAGGCTTGGAAGGTAAAATACCTCGGTGTTGGTAACGAAAGTTGGGGCTGCGGTGGCAACATGCGTCCTGAGTATTATTCAGATCTCTTCCGCCGCTACTCTGTTTATTGCCGCAACTATGACGGGAACCAGCTCTATAAGATTGCATCTGGAGCAAGCGATTACGATTATAACTGGACTAAGGTATTGATGGACCGTATCGGCAACCGTGCCAACGCCATCTCTCTACATTATTATACAGTAACAGGCTGGTCAGGCAGCAAGGGTTCTGCCACCAAGTTCAACAATGAGGATTACTACTGGACCATGGGCAAGGCGCTCGGCATAGAAGATGTCATCAAGAAGCACGAGGCTATCATGGACAAGGCTGATCCAAAGAAGCAGGTAGCCCTCCTCGTTGACGAATGGGGAACCTGGTGGGATGAAGAGCCTGGCACTATCAAGGGCCACCTCTATCAGCAGAACTGTATGCGCGATGCCTTCGTTGCAGCACTCTCGCTGAATGTATTCCACCGCCATACAGAGCGTGTGAAGATGACCAATATCGCACAGATTGTCAACGTACTCCAATCAATGATCCTGACAGATACAAAGGGAACAGGTCACATGGTTCTGACTCCAACCTATCATGTATTCAACATGTACAAGGACTTCCAGGAGGCAACCTATCTCCCAATGGATGTAAAGTGCGACTCTATGGATGTTCGCGGCGATGATCATGCAAAAGATGGAAGAAAGATTCCATTGGTATCTACTTCAGCAGCCAAGAAGGCAGATGGAACCATTGTGGTTGCTCTTGCCAATGTCAGTCTTGACAAGGCTCAGCAGGTAGAGTTTAATCTGGATGGTGCAGCTGCTCCAAAAACTGTAACAGGACAGATTCTTTCCTGCAACAAGGTGAGCGATTACAACGACTTCGCACACCCGGATGTAGTGAAGCCTGCAGTTTTTAAGGATGCAAAAGTAAAGAAAAACACCCTTAAGGTAAAAATTCCTGCAAAATCTATCGTAGTTTTGAAAATAAAATAGTATCTTTGAAGGCGAAATAAGGCAGTATCCTTCTTTTGAGTAGCCTTCAGAGCTAGAAAAACAAGAATATTTCAGCAGAAATAACAACAATAATAAATATAAAATTATGAACGACATTAAAGTAATGAATCATGCAGCTGATAACATCCGTATCTTGGCTGCTTCAATGGTAGAAAAGGCAAATTCCGGTCACCCAGGTGGTGCTATGGGTGGTTCTGACTTCATCAACGTGCTCTTCTCTGAGTACCTGGTTTATGATCCAGCAGATCCAACATGGACTGGCCGTGACCGCTTCTTCCTCGACCCAGGTCACATGAGCCCTATGCTCTATGCTGGTTTGGCTTTGCGTGGTTTCTTCTCTATGGAAGACCTCAAGCAGTTCCGCCAGTGGGGTTCTGTAACTCCTGGTCACCCAGAGCTCGACCTTCAGCGTGGTATCGAGAACTCATCTGGTCCTCTCGGTCAGGGTCATGCCCTCGCAGCTGGTGCAGCTGTTGCAGAGAAGTTCCTCGAGGCTCGTCTGGGTTCAACCATGATGCAGCACAAGATCTACGCATACATCTCTGATGGTGCTGTAGAGGAAGAGATTTCTCAGGGTGTTGGTCGTATCGCCGGTAACCTCGGTCTGAACAACCTCATCATGTTCTACGATTCTAACGACATCCAGCTCTCTACAGAGTGTGGCGTTGTAATGAACGAGGATACAGAGATGAAGTACAAGGCTTGGGGCTGGAATGTCATCAAGATCAATGGTAACGACGTAACTCAGATTCGTGAGGCGCTCGATGCTGCCCAGAAGGAGCAGGACCGCCCTACCCTCATCATCGGTAAGACCGTAATGGGTAAGGGTGCTCTCCGCGCAGACGGCACAAGCTACGAGGCTTGCATCAATACTCACGGTGCTCCTCTCGGTGGCGACGCTTACGTAAATACTATCAAGAACCTGGGTGGTGATCCTGAGAATGCATTCGTTATCTTCGACGATGTAAAGGAAATCTACGCTAAGCGTGCTGAGGAGTTGAAGAAGATCGTAGCTGAGCGCAAGGCTGCAGAGGCTGAGTGGCGCAAGGCTAACCCAGAGAAGGCTGCCCAGATGGATGAGTGGTTCAGCGGCAAGGCTCCTAAGGTAGACTGGAGCAAGGTTGAGCAGAAGGCTGGTTCAGCTACACGTGCAGCATCTGCTGCTTGTCTCGGTGTTTTGGCAGAGCAGGTTCCTAACATGATCTGTGCTTCTGCTGACCTTTCTAACTCTGATAAGACAGATGGTTTCTTGAAGAAGACCAAGAGCATCGTTCGCGGTGACTTCTCTGGTGCTTTCTTCCAGGCTGGTGTTGCAGAGTTGACTATGGCTGATATGTGTATCGGTATGATGCTCCACGGTGGTGTGGTTGCAGCAATGGGTACATTCTTCGTATTCTCTGATTATATGAAGCCAGCTGTACGTATCGCAGCCCTGATGCAGGTTCCAGTGAAGTTCATCTGGACTCACGATGCATTCCGCGTTGGTGAGGATGGACCTACTCACGAGCCAGTTGAGCAGGAGGCACAGATTCGCCTCATGGAGAAATTGAAGAACCACGCAGGTAAGGACAGCGTTCGCGTATTCCGTCCAGCTGATGCTGACGAGACTACAGTTTGCTGGAAGCTCGCTATGGAGAATGTTGAGACTCCTACAGCTTTGATCTTCTCTCGCCAGGGCATCGCTAAGTTGCCAGAGGGAACAGACTATGAGCAGGCAGCCAAGGGTGCTTACATCGTAGCAGGCAGCGACGAGAATCCAGACGTTATCTTGGTAGCTAGCGGTTCTGAGGTTTCTACATTGGAGGCTGGTTGCGAGGCTTTGCGTGCCGACGGCATCAAGGTTCGCGTGGTAAGTGCTCCATCAGAGGGCTTGTTCCGCGGTCAGAGCAAGGAATATCAGGAGAGCGTATTGCCAAAGAACGCTAAGATCTTCGGTATGACTGCCGGTCTTCCTGTAACACTCCAGGGTCTCGTAGGCGCTAATGGTAAGGTTTGGGGTATGGAGAGCTTCGGTTTCTCAGCTCCTTACAAGGTACTTGATGAGAAGCTCGGTTACACAGGCGAGAACGTTTACAAGCAGGTAAAGGCTTTCTTGGCAGAGGCTTAATTAGCATAAACTAAACAGGAGTTGGAAGCTGGAGTTGGAGATTTTGCAGGATGGCAGATTTCCATTTCCGGTATCCGACTCCTTTCACTCTTTTAATATTAACCTTGTGAAGGATAAGGGTTTACCCCGTTTTCTTCACTTAAAAACTTAAGTATTATGGAAGTAAAGACAGTTGGTATTGCATGCGATCACGCAGGTTTTCCATTGAAGCAATTTGTATTGGAATATTTGGAAAAGAAGGGTTATCCTGTAAAGGATTATGGTACATACAGCGATGCGAGTGTAGACTATCCTGACTTCGGTCATGCTCTTGCTAAAGGCATTGAGAGCGGCGAAGTATATCCAGGTATCGGCATTTGCGGCAGCGGCGAAGGTATCGCCATGACATTGAATAAGCATCAGGGTGTACGTGCCGGATTGGCATGGTGCAAGGAGATTGCTCATTTGGTTCGTCAGCACAACGATGCCAACGTATTGGTACTTCCAGGTCGTTTCGTAGACAACAAGACCGCCGAGGCTATTCTCGACGAGTTCTTTGCCACAACATTCGAGGGTGGCCGTCACGAGCGTCGCGTCAAGAAGATTCCTGTTCAGCAGTAAAGTTCTGAATGGATAAAAAAGAATTAAGGCTGCGTCATCGCATGATGGCTCAGCCTATTTTTATGGAAAGGCTGACTGTCTTTCAACCTAAGAAATCTTTAAGCCATAACACCATTATCATAGAGATATTCCGGTGCAATATCAGCTCCATTATACCAGAAGATAGTTTGGTCTAGTCCGAATTGAACGAACTTTTTCTTGTCCTTCAATTCTGCAAATGCCGGATATTTCAAAAGAGGCTGCAAATCAACCTTCTTCGTCACTCCATCATTAAATGTACAAAGAAGAGTATAATCTCCTAAATAATCTACATCTTTAACTGTTAGTATCATATCCTTATTTATTGATGGTCAAAAGCATAAATATAAATCAATATACCTTGTATAACATATACTGCACCCATATATTTCCCTTTTAAAATCGTAAATACGCTTGCAAAGTTACGCTTTTATTTGGAAAGCGCAAAGAAAAATGAGATTATTTTTTTGTCAATCCAAGATTTTGTAGTACCTTTGTGCCCAAGTATGGCGAGGCAAATGCCAAACCTGCTCTATTTTCGTGGGTTAACGATTAGATTCGTATCGATTAGACTGGAAGTTCAATTCAGAATAGCTCCTACCAAAGCAAAATTCAACAAAGAGAATGTACAGTATGAGACGGTGCGCCATGATATGGCGTTCCCTCATCTCTTGTATTTCTCTTTGTGGCCCATCTGTGGTAGGAGCAGCCTTGAATTGGAATACAACGAGATGACGGGTACGCTCTTTTTGTATCTTGTACCCTCGGAATACATTTTTATTAGTTCACAGATTTCAGTAACAAGATTTAAAGCTCCTACCAACATGCAAAAGAATCTGCCAATTGAAAATCTTCTAGATGAGTACTTTAAGGCATTAAACGCAACCTATAGTACCCATGATGCCAGCGAGTATAGCTACCGCTCGGCCTTGGAGAATTTATTGAATAGTCTGCTACAGCCAGAATATCAAGCTATCAATGAGCCACGCAATATGACTTGCGGCAAGCCCGACATATCCATCATTCGCAAGCGTGATGCCGTAACTGTAGGCAGTATAGAAACCAAGGACATCAACAAGCCAGACTTAGAGAGAAAAGGAAGAAACCAGGAACAGTTCGACCGCTACAAGAAGGCGATGAACCATGCTGTCTTTACAGATTACCTCCGTTTTCTGTTTTATGAAAGCGGCAACGATACTCCTATCCTGGACATTCGTATAGGCACATGCCAGAACGATGAAATCATACCCGACATCGAAAAAGGCAAACAGCTATGTTCGTTCCTTCGCAAATACATCGGGAAGAAGATTCAACCTATTCGCTCTGCTACAACTTTGGCGGATCTCATGGCAAAGAAAAGCCAGTTGATGTGTGCCATTCTTACAGACTTGTTGAAGGAAAACGGCAAAGACAATGCATCGGGACTATTGAAGAAGACTTATACAGACCTCAAGGATTCTCTCATTCAAAATCTCGACGAGGATGGCTTTGCTAAGATATACTCGCAGACTGTAGCTTACGGCTTATTTGCAGCCCGACTAAACGACACCACCCCAGAAAATTTCTCTAGGGCAGAGGCAGCTGAGCTGATACCAAAAACCAACAAGTTGCTACGAGGAATCTTCAATGACTTGGCGGGTAATACAATCCCTGAACGCATCTCCTGGATTATCGACGACTTGGTTGAGATGTTCGGTGCCACCAATTTGCAAAAAATGTTCGAACGAGACATCAGAAACAACCGAGACCCACTGATACACTTCTATGAAGACTTTCTGAAAGCATTTAATTCTGCAGACAGAAAGAACTTCGGCGTATGGTATACCCCACTCCCCATCGTCAAGTTTATCGTAGATTCCATAGACATTCTTCTGAAGAACAAGTTGAGCATTGAAGAAGGCTTGGCCGACACAACCACAATCATTCACAAGACGCTGGATGGAGAAACGGAACTTAGTCAAGTACAGATACTAGACCCTGCAGTAGGAACCGGAACATTCTTAGCAGAAATCATCAATCATATCGCTGACCAATACAAGGGACAAGAGACACTTTGGCAGAAATATGTCCACAGCTGTCTTTTGCCTCGACTGTATGGTTTCGAGATACAGATGGCATCCTATACTGTAGCACACATCAAGTTTGATATGGTGTTGGCACATACTGGTTATAAGACTGAAAAAGACGATGCATTCCACATTTGCCTTACCGACTCTCTCAGAAAGCCAAACAAGACTGGAGAAAGCAACACAGGATATTGGATTTCCCTAGAACAAGCGGAAGCCGACCGCATCAAGTCGCAACGTCCAATCATGGTGATGTTGGGCAATCCTCCATACAATGGGGAGAGCCAAAACAAGGCTGACGAGATAGAAGAACTCATAGAAAAGTACAAGCAGGAGCCAGACCAAATACTCAACAAAAAAGAAAAGGCAAAGAAGATTGCCGACACGAAATGGCTAAATAATGACTACGTGAAGTTTATCGCTTTGGCACAGCGTTTCATAGAAGGAAATGGCAAGGGTATTATAGGTTACATCACTCCCAACACACATTTAGACAGTCTTACTTTTAGAGGAATGCGTTATCAACTGCTGAAGACTTTTGATAATATATACATCATTAATCTTCACGGCAGCAACAAAACAAAAGAGACTTGCCCTGATGGTTCTAAAGACGAGAATGTATTTGGAATCGAAAGCGGTGTATGCATCACTCTCTTTGTAAAAACCGGAACTGAAAAAGGCGAATCTTCCTTAGCCAAAGTATATTATAAAGATGTATATGGAAAAAAGAAAGAAAAGTTTGATTTCTTGGAGCAGAACAACTTGCTGGCTTTGGATTTCGAAGAAATTACACCTACATCACCGATGTTTTTTTCTTCTCCCAATCAAGAAGAACATGGAAACAGAATTCGGTCAAGGATTCTCTGTTGAAGAGCTCTTTATAAAAAAGGCTCTTGGAATATGTACCAAAAGAGATTCTATCGCCTACCAATCTAGTCTAAATGGAATAAAAAGGATAGTTCAAGACTTCAGATACCTGGAGGAGCAAGCCATCAAAGAAAAGTATAACATCACCAAAGAGAGTGAAGATTCAAAAGTAATTAATGGTATTCGTAACATTAAAGAATTTGGCATAAAAGAAGAGTTTTTTAGAGAAGCTACATATCGTCCATTGGATAAACGATATACATACTTCACTAACAAGTCAAAAGGATTTATTGCCAGACCTGTTTATGACACGATGCGCCACCTTGCCCACCAAGACCAGAGCAAGAATCTAGGTTTAATCATCGGCAAGAGTGGCAATGTAGTTGGCGATATGCCTTGGAATTTATGCTTCGTTACCAACACAATAGTAGACTTGAACATCTTCTATCGTGGAGGAGGATACGTGTATCCTTTATACGTTGATACGAGTAAAGCTGTCAACCAGGGAGACTCCAGCACTCAGGAACTAGGTGACGAAAAGGAAACCATCATTTCTAATCTTAATGGAGACATCATCAAGAGACTAGGCGACTGCTTAGGAGAAGAACCTTCCCCAGAAGATTTGTTCGACTACATCTATGCCATCCTGCATTCCTCAAACTATCGAGATAAATTCAAGGAACAACTGAAATACCAGTTTCCTCGTATTCCATACCCTCAAAACGAAGAAGAGTTTAAAAAACTAGCGTCATTGGGTAACCACTTGCGCCACCTTCATCTTATGGACAATACGGCGACATGGAATGCCAAGAGTCAATTCCCTTTCAAAGGAAATGGGAGCAGCATAATCGTTAAGCCTCAATGGAAAGACGACAAAGTGTACATCAACAAAGAAAACTATTACGACAATGTACCAGAGGTAGTTTGGCGATATTATATTGGAGGATACCAAATAGCAGAGAAATGGCTTAAAGACAGAAAAGGCACAGAGCTAGACTTCAACGCCATCATCCACTATTCCAACATATTGTATGTCTTGACGCAAACAATCTATCTTTCTAAAGAAATAGACAAAATATACATATAATCCTTACTTCTCGCCAAGCACTACCGCCTTTACAGAAGAAGAGCTCGACTTCATTATCAACTACGACATTAAGTATCGTATGGGCGATGAGCTGAACAAGGACGAGGAGTAAAACGAAGAATCCCTGTTACTGATGCTACTCGGTAAGCATCGGCAACAGGGAATTTCGTCGTATTGTTCTATTGTTTTATCCTTCAGAATTATAAAAGTCTAGCAAGGGCGTACAGAAACTACCTTTGCCACATGTCCCTCGGGAATGCCTGGTACAACTATCGAATAGCTGACAGGATATTTCTTTTCAAACTCCTCAATAGGAAGAGTGAATACTTTTAATTTCTTTTTCTTCATAATTTACTCCTTTCTTCAATAGCATATCAAACTAAGCCATTCTTCTTCAACAAATCTGTCAATTCTTTCCCCTTTATAGTACTCCGCTCCGATTTATCATAAATATAAAGCAAGCCGAGACCATCCTTTATATCGGCTAACACAACTGTTATAATACGGGCACCGCCACTTTTACCAGTTCCTTTCGATTTAATAGCCATACGAACCTTACGCAAGCCGCCACCTAAATCTGCACCCAAAGAGGGGGAAGAACTTAACTCATTCATCAATTCCTTCAAATCAAATTTAAACGACTTATAGCGCTTATTCAATCGTTTAGCTTCCTTTTCAAAAGAAGGGAAAGTAAATATCTTACAACTCATTCAGCACGTCCTCCAATGGTTTAAGCTCTAGCTTTCCTTCACGATAGGACTTCAGCTCATGGAGGGCATTGTCGAAACCCGAGAGTATTTCTTCTTTAGTCATACAAGGCTCTTCTTGAACCATACACGCCTCATTTGCCTCTTTATTTGCAAAGAGGTTTCTTATCCTATCCAAAAGATGGATATCTTGTGTATTAAGCACCTGACGAATAATATCATTCTGTGCTGCTTGTATATTTAATGCTGTCATACAAACTCCTTTTTAAAAATTTGCTTTCTAAATACCGAATATCACTTATTTCATGCAAAATTACACAGAAGTTTTCAAAATACCAAATATTTTCAGGCAAATCTACAAAAAAGCTGGTATTTCCTTTGATTTTCAGCGGATTATTAGTATTATTGCATTATTAAATACACGCAAGCGTATGATATCAAAGGATAATGCGTAAGATACAATCGCAGAATACGGAAGAAGTTGCCGGAAAAGACAGATGAAGTTGTCGGAAAAGATACTATAGGTTATCGGAGAAGTTAACTCCGTAGGCCGCACAACAGCTGTTGTGCGCTTGCATAACAGCTGATATGCGCTCGCACAACACCTGTTGTGCATGCGTAGACCAGCTGATGGACGCCTATAGCAAACCAACATTACTCGCTGATGTTTTTATCAATCATTTAGCCACTAAAAACACAGTTCTATTTGTTATTTTACCGGAACAACCCTATGTCAAAGAAACAAAAAAAAAGGGATGTCACACTAGGTGACATCCCCATATGAGAATCAAATACTTATTTGAAGCTTAAACTTTACTTGCTCTCAGCCTCAGCCTGCTTGGTCTCAGGTGCATTAGGACCATAGTAGCCATAGTAAGCCTGGTAACGGGTGTAACCCCAGTTAGCCTGAGCCTTCTCTGGATCGAGCTGCTTAGCCTTGTCGAGAACTTTGATAGCCTCCTGGTAAACAACCTTGCGGCCGTTAGGATCCTGCAAGTTACCAGCCTTGCTGTTGTAGCAAGCACCCAGATAAGTAAGAACAACTACGTTATCCTCCTTTGCAGCAAGAGCCTGCTTCAAACACTTGATAGCGTTGTCTGCATCGTTCTTCTGGATATACATCATACCCTTGTTGGCAAGAGCTACAAAGTTGTTAGGATTCTTTGCAATAGCTGCGTCCAAAAGTTCAGTCTGCTCCTTCTCCATCTTCAATGAAGAGTACATAGAGTTCAAACCATCGAGAACAACATCATTGGTCTCGTCCTTTGCAAAGATATCCTTGAGCTTGTTTACATAGGCAAGAGAATCCTCGTGAGTCTTCAAGCCGTCCTTCATCACATAGAGTTTGAGGTTGAGGGCATCCTTAGCCTCCTTCTCACTCTTCATGGCGATGTCGCAATACTTCTCGCAACGGGCAGCATCCTTAGCCTGGTATGCATAACGGGCTGCAAAGAGAGCAACCTGACCGATATACTCCTTTTCGCCATCCTTCTGCTTCTGGTCTACAGAAGCGAAGAGAGGCTCATTGTCTGTATCTAGGAATGCACCCCAATACTTCAATACCTCATCAGCCTTATTGTTCTGGGCTGCAGTCTGACCCGCATTAACGAGCTGAACGCGAGCACCCCATACACGGCTAGCGTTGTTGTTAAACTTAGGAGCAACCTTACCCTTAGCGTTAGGAAGCTGGTCGTACTTGTAGCACTCAATAGCATTGATCAATGCATTGTATGCGCCCTCAGACATAGCAGCCTCGTCAACCGGGTCGTTCTTCTTCATGATCTGATTGGTCTGCTGGATGCTCTGCTGGTCGTTGAACTGCTTCATAGCGAGATCAACGAGCTTGTTGTAAGCCTTGGCCTTCTCTGCATCGTTAGCCATCTGACCCAAATTCTGCTTAACCAAAGCCTCAGCCTCGGCATAAGACTTAGCCTTCATGACAGCCTTGAGAGCGTCACTGTCGCCTGCGAATGCTGATGTGGCACCTAGTACCATCATTGCAGCTACTAAAAACTTTTTCATTTTTCTTAATGAGTTTAAAAGTTGTTGTTATTTATTTTTTACGCGTCTTTTCTTTTATTCGAAATCTACGTTGTCCGAATCGGTATCATCTGCTTCAGATGCTTCGTCAGCGAGATGAGCCTCAGCAGCCTCTTCAGCAGTCTTGGCACCTACGGTATCATTCTCTATCTCCTCGCTCTTCTTAGCCCAGGCAGAACGGCTCTCCTCTTCTACAGAAGCCTCGAGCTCTGAACTCATCACCTTGCATACGCTGGCAATGACATCATTCTTCTTAGCAAGATTGATGAGGCGGACACCCTGAGTAGCACGGCCCATGACACGGCAATCAGCTACGGCAAGACGAATCACGATACCACTCTGGTTGATAATCATGAGGTCGTTATCATCGGTTACGTTCTTGATAGCTACCAGTCGACCGGTCTTGTCGGTAATATTCAGTGTCTTCACACCCTTACCGCCACGCTTGGTAACGCGGTAATCGAGTACATCAGAACGCTTACCATAACCCTGCTCGCTCACTACCATCACGGTTTCCTTCTCAGGATCGTTGACAACAATCATACCTACTACAGCATCATTACCCTCATCGAGGCGCATACCACGAACACCGGTAGACGTACGGCCCATTGTACGGATCTCGTTCTCGTCGAAACGGACAGCACGACCATTGCGGTTGGCAATAATCAGCTCGTTATGACCATTTGTCAGACGAACATCTACCACCTCATCGCCCTCTACGATGTTGATAGCAATCACACCATTGGCACGTGGACGGGAATATGCCTCCAGACAGGTCTTCTTCACGGTACCATTCTTGGTAGCGAAGACTACATAATGGTTGTTGATGAACTCTGCATCATTCAATCCCTTCAAGCGGAGGAATGCATTCACCTGGTCATCGCTCTCGATGTTGAGGAGGTTCTGGATGGCACGACCCTTGGAATTGCGGTCGCCCTCAGGAATCTCGTAACACTTCAACCAGTAGCAGCGGCCCTTCTTGGTGAAGAACAGCATGGTCTGGTGCATGGTAGCAGGATAGATATACTCGGTGAAGTCCTTATCACGGGTACGAGCACCCTTAGAACCTACTCCACCACGAGCCTGCTCACGGAACTCTGACAATGGGGTGCGCTTGATATATCCGAGATGACTCACGGTGATAACCACTGGGTCGTTTGGATAGAAGTCTTCTGGATTGAATTCATGGTCATCAGGCTTAATCATGGTACGACGTGCGTCACCATACTTCTCCTTCACCTCGTTGAGTTCATCCTTCATTACCTTCTTGCAGAGCTCAGGATCGTTCAGAATCTGGTTCAAGTAGTCGATGGTCTTCATCAACTCGTTGAATTCATTGTGCAACTGCTCCAGACGCAAGCCTGTCAACTGGCTGAGGCGCATATCCACGATGGCCTTACTCTGAAGTTCATCGAGTTCGAAGCGCTTCTCCAAGTTGCGCTGGGCATCAGAAGGAGTCTTACTGGCTCTGATAATATGTACCACCTCGTCGATGTTGTCGCAAGCAATGATCAAGCCCTCGAGAATATGAGCACGCTCCTGAGCCTTCTTCAGTTCGAACTGGGTGCGGCGGATCGTAACATCATGACGATGCTCTACGAAATACTTCACACACTCCTTCAAACTCAAAAGACGTGGACGGCCATTAACAAGAGCGATGCAATTAACTGAGAATGAACTCTGAAGAGCTGTCAGCTTAAAGAGTTTGTTCAAAAGAACATTAGCATTGGCATCACGCTTCACATCAACAACGATACGCATACCCTGACGGCCAGACTCATCGTTTACATTAGCAATGCCATCTACTCTGCCTTCCTTGGCAAGGTCAGCAATAGCCATCACGAGCTGCTCCTTGTTAACACCATAAGGAATCTCGGTGATAACAATCTTATCATGGTTTTCACCACTTTCAATCTCAGCAGTGGCACGAACCACGATTCTGCCTCGACCCGTTTCGTATGCATCCTTCACTCCCTGGATACCATAGATGGTAGCACCGGTTGGGAAGTCAGGAGCAGGGATATACTGCATCAATCCATCGGTGTCGATGTCAGGATTATCGATATATGCACAGCAACCGTCAATTACCTCACCCAGGTTGTGGGTAGGCATATTGGTAGCCATACCTACTGCAATACCGTTACCACCATTTACCAGAAGATTAGGAATCTTGGTAGGCATCACGGTAGGTTCCTGCAGGGTATCATCGAAGTTGTTGGTCATATCAACCGTTTCCTTGTCAAGGTCATCCATGATATGCTCACCCATCTTGGAGAGGCGGCACTCTGTATAACGCATGGCAGCAGGAGAGTCACCATCAACAGAACCGAAGTTACCCTGTCCGTCAATCAAGGTATAACGCATGTTCCACTCCTGTCCCATACGCACCAGAGCGCCGTAAACAGAAAAGTCGCCGTGAGGGTGATACTTACCGAGCACCTCACCAACAACACGCGCACATTTCTTATAAGGTTTGTCACTGGTGTTTCCAATACCGAGCATACCGTAAAGAATACGGCGGTGCACAGGCTTGAAACCATCGCGTACATCAGGGAGGGCACGAGCCACGATAACTGACATCGAATAATCGATGTAGCTCGACTTCATCTCCTCCTCAATGTTGATCTTCATGATTCTATCATGATCCATTGTCTGATTTTCGTCCATTTCTTATATTAATGTATTATTGTTTATTCGTTACTTTCAAAACGTCTGTTTTCCATCCGGAAATCGCGTTTAAGGGCATTTCCTTGCGTTCTAAGCCGTTTTACCCTTTTAAAATTCCCGACAAAGATACAAAAAAAAATGATACTAAAACGCTTTAGAGACGAAAAATCGCATTATTTTAGCATTATTTGTATTTTAACAATGCAAAAAAGTTGGCATATCATTTGCTATTATTGAAAATAATGTGTACTTTTGCACTGAGTTTTTTTTAAAATATAAGCAAATATGATAAATCCGTTTTCACATATACAGGACATACTGAACAGAAGTAGCAAAGAAGCAGCACGCACCTTGGGAAGAGAAATCAGCGTGGAGCATCTGATGCTGAGTCTGATCAGCCAGAACGACAGCGATGTCAACAAGCTCCTGAAGGGCGCAGACATCAGTCCGATGGCTTTCAGCGGAGTCCTTAACAGCAAACTGGAAAAGCGTGTGGAAGAAACTCCTGCCGATAACGTGAAGGAGAACAGCCACATCCCATTCAGCCAGATAACAGACAGCATTATCAGAGACTCTATCCGCGAGGCAAACAACTACGAGCACTCCAAGATTGTAGAGCCAAGACATCTGCTGCTTGCCATCTTGAGAAATGACAAGAACCCTGTAGCCAACTGGCTGAGTCAACTGGGCTTAAGCTACGACCGTGCCATCGAAATGCTCTATCCTACTGACAAGGATGATGAGCAGAAGACAGAAGAGCCGAAGGATTTCAAAATGGAACCCCAAACACCAGATTCAGAAATCCCTGATGCTGACAGGCAGGAGGAAGCAGAGAACCTGGAGATGGCTGGTGGAATAGAAGCAGAAGATGACTACAACGAGCAGAACGACATGATGGAAACTGACGAAGAGCCATTCGATATGGAAAAGGACCAGAACCCGATGAGACTGTCTACCCGTTCAAATGGAACTCCGCGCAAAAAGAGCAGCACCCCTACCATCGACAAATTCAGTTTCGACCTGACCAAGGCTGCAGCCGATGGAAAATTGGATCCTGTCGTGGGCAGAGAGAAGGAGATTCAGCGTGTGCTCGAGATTTTGGGTCGCAGAAAGAAGAACAACCCAGTATTAATAGGTGAACCGGGCGTAGGAAAGAGTGCCATCGTAGAAGGACTGGCACAACTCATCAACAACCAGGAAACATCACCTATGTTCTTCAACAAGCGTCTGGTAAGTCTCGACCTGACTGCCATCGTTGCAGGAACCAAATTCCGCGGACAGTTTGAAGAGCGCATCAAGAATGTCATCAAGGAACTGGAGGACCATCCGGAGATCATCATCTTCATAGATGAGATTCACACCATGATAGGCGCTGGTTCCGGCGAAGGAAGCATGGATGCCGCCAACATTCTGAAACCAGCCCTGGCAAGAGGTATCATCCAGTGTATCGGTGCCACCACGCTCGATGAATATCGCAAGAGCATTGAGAAGGACGGAGCCTTGGAGCGCCGTTTCCAGAAGGTTATCGTTGAACCAACTACACGCGAAGAGACCCTGCTGATACTGCACAACATCAAGGAACATTACGAGAAGCACCACTGTGTGAGATATACAGACGAGGCTCTCGAAACATGTGTCAAACTGACAGAGCGCTATATCACCGACCGCCACTTCCCAGACAAGGCTATCGACGTGATAGATGAAGCCGGCTCGCGCGTACATATTAATAATGCAAGTGTTCCTGCTCCATATATCAAGCTGGAAAAAGAACTGAAAAAGATAATCAGCAAGAAGCAGCAGGCTGTAGCAAACCAGAACTTCGAGATGGCAGCCTCATGCAGAGATGCCCAGACCAAGATCGAGAAAGAGATTGAGGACATGAAGGCGCAATGGCAGCAGGGAGAGATTGGCGAATATGTTGAGGTGACAGCCGAAGATATTGCCAACGTTATCAGCATGATGACCGGCGTACCGGCTCAACGCATGGCAGAGGGTGAAAGCAAACGTCTGAAAGATCTGGAACACAACCTGAAGCACAAGGTGATTGCTCAGGATAATGCCATCAACAAGATGGTAAAGACCATTCTGAGGAACCGTGTAGGCTTGCGCGACCCTAACCATCCTATTGGCGTATTCATGTTCCTGGGTCCTACAGGTGTAGGTAAGACCTATCTTGCCCAGAAACTTGCCGAGGAAATGTTTGGTTCGAAAGATTCACTCATCAGAATAGACATGAGCGAATTCTCCGAGAGTTTCAACACCTCACGTCTGGTAGGTGCGCCTCCAGGATACGTAGGCTATAACGAAGGTGGACAGCTGACCGAAAAGGTACGCCGCAAACCATACAGCATCGTATTGCTCGACGAAATAGAGAAAGCCAACAGCAAGATATTCAACCTGCTCTTACAGGTACTCGACGAAGGCAGACTTACCGATGGCAACGGCCGACTCATCGACTTCCGCAACACCATCATCATCATGACCTCTAATGCAGGAACCCGCCAGCTGAAAGATTTCGGCAGAGGCGTCGGCTTTACTTCTGCAGGTATAAAAGGCGGATTGGCGATGGACGAAAAAGACAAGGAGTATGCCCGCAGCATCGTCCAGAAGAGTCTGAGCAAGCAGTTTGCTCCAGAGTTCCTGAACCGCCTCGATGACATCATCACCTTCGACCAGTTGGATCTCAATGCCATCAAGCGCATCATCGACCTCGACCTGGAAGGACTGGTCAAGAGAATAGAAGACTTGGGATTCCATTTCCAGATTACCGAAAAGGCAAAGGAGATGGTAGCCAAGAAGGGATACGATGTGCAGTTTGGTGCCCGCCCACTCCGCCGCGCCATCCAGACCTACATCGAAGATTCCGTTTGCGAGATGTTACTCGATGGCACAATGAAGCCAGGCGACACCATCTCGGTAGGCAAAAATTCGAAAAAAGAAGAATTGACATTCAAGAAACTATAATCAGAAGAGGGACTATCCACTGGCGATAGTCCCTCTTTTATTATGAACCCGGTATAGCAACCAACGAACTTTAGTTAATAAGAGTTAACCACAAGAAAAGTTTAGGCAATAATTTCTTATTTCAAAAAATATTCATTACCTTTGCATCTGCTTTCGGGCAAAAAGCCATGATGGCTCAGTTGGTAGAGCAACGCATTCGTAATGCGTGGGTCGCGGGTTCGAGTCCCGCTCGTGGCTCTTTCTTGTGAAAGGAGTTAGTATTTTCCTTCGCGAGATTAGCACATCGGTAGTGCACGGGCTTCCCAAGCCTGTGAGGCGGGTTCGACTCCCGTATCTCGCTCAGAACATCAGTAACCCAGGGTTGAACCCTGGGTTACTTGTTTTATTAACATCTTTTCAATCTTCTACTACAACAAAATAACTCATTTCGAGTTATTATATAAATTAAACTAAGATAAAAGAATAATAATGAAGAAACATATCATACTTGTACTGGCGCTCGTCCTGTCTTCAGGGCCTCTTTTCGCACAGAGTTCACACATGACCGATGATCAGGTCATGAGCTTTGTGGTGAAAGAACATGAGCGTGGCACAGCCAATTCTCAGATTGTTACCAAACTGATGCAGAAGGGCGTAGACATCTCCCAGATTCGACGTGTACGCAATAAGTATCAGAAGATGTCGCAGCAGAACGAGCTCTACAGCACAACCGCTGCAGGAAATGCAGGCAACAAGAGAATGCGGACCAACAATGGTAAGCATAGAGAAGATTACCAGGACAAGGACAAAGAGAAGCAGGCTTCAACCTATAGCAACTATCGCATCCAGAGCAAGCAGAACGACAGCTACTACTCATCTTATGATGAAACCAACCCAGATTATGACGATTTCAGCAAGGAAATGAACGCCCTGGTACCCGATACAGCTACCATGGTAAAACAGCTGCAGGCTGAGCTCAACCAGAAGCGCAGTAAGGTTTTCGGCCGTGACATCTTCAATAACAAAGATCTCAGTTTCGAGCCAAACATGAACATCGCTACCCCACAGAACTATCGTCTGGGGCCTGGCGATGCCGTCATCATAGATATCTATGGCGCCTCTCAGAAAACCATCGAGAGCACCGTTTCGCCAGATGGTGAAGTAACCATCGAGGGTTATGGACCGGTCAGCGTTTCAGGCTTGACCGTAGCTCAGGCTAATGCCCGCCTGCGCAATACCGTGGGCAGCAGATACCGTTCAAGCCGCATCAAGCTTACCGTAGGACAGACCAAGACCATTATGGTAAACGTGATGGGCGAGGTTAAGATTCCGGGCACCTATACCCTCTCTGCCTTCGCTACCGTATTCCATGCACTCTACATGGCAGGCGGAACCAACGATCTGGGTACATTGCGAAACATCAAGGTATACAGACACAACAAACTGGTAACGGTTGTTGATATCTACGACTATATTCTGAACGGCAAACTGACGGGTAATGTCCGTCTTGCCGACAACGATGTCATCGTAGTAGGTCCATACGATTGTCTCGTAACCATCGCCGGAAAGGTTAAGCGCCCGATGATTTACGAAATGAAGAAGAACGAGAGTGTCAATTCCCTTCTGAAGTATTCCGGTGGTTTTACAGGCGATGCCTACAAGAAATCAGTAAGACTGAACCGCAAGACCGGCAGAGAACGTGCCGTATATAATATAGAAGAGTTCGACTTCTCCAGTTTCCGTATCGATGACGGCGACTCAATCAGCGTAGACAGCATCCTGCCACGCTACGCCAACACCGTAGAGGTGAAAGGAGCCGTATTCCGTCCGGGCATGTACAATCTGGGCGAGCAGATCAACAGCGTACGCACCCTGGTAGAGCATGCCGAAGGATTAACAGAGGAAGCCTTCACCAACCGTGCCGTTATGCACCGCATGAAGTCAGACCGCTCACTCGAAGTAGTAAGTGTAGACATTGCCGGCATTATGAATGGCAAGACTCCAGATATCCCATTGAAGGAAAACGATGTTCTCTTCATCCCTACCCGACAGGAAAAGATTGTAGAGCGCACCCTCACCATCCGTGGCGAAGTGCAGTATCCAGGCGTCTATCAATATGCTGACAATGAGACCCTCGAAGACTTCGTTCTTCAGGCAGGCGGCTTAACCGACAAAGCTTCAACCGTTAATGTAATGGTAAGCCGTAGAGTGATGGATGCCAAGGCTTTACGTCCAGATAGCGTTATCGCCAAGACCTACACCCTATCTCTTAAAGACGGCTTCGTTATCGACGGCACCCCAGGTTTCAAGCTGATGCCATTTGATGAAGTAATGATCCGTCAGAGTCCGGCTTATGTTGAGCAGCAGAACGTATCGATTACCGGTGAAGTGATGTTTGCCGGTCTCTATACATTAGACCGTCGCAACGCCCGCCTGAGTGAACTCTTCAAGAAGGCAGGTGGAGCTACCGACCAGGCATATCTCAAGGGAGCCCGCATCATCCGCAAAGCCAACGAACAAGAGAAGCAGCGCATGGAGGCAGTATTGAAGATGCAGCGCGAAGAGATACAGAAAAATCTTCTGCAACTAGCCTCCAGCAGCAACAATGCCAGTGCCATCTCGCAGACCTCTAAGGATGTAGAGCGCACCAACATAGAGAAGTTCAATGTACCTAGCGAGTATCCGGTAGGTATCGATCTTCCTGAAGCATTGGCGAACCCAGGCAGTGATGCCGACATCATCTTGCGCGAGGGCGACCGTCTGGTCATTCCTCAGTACAATGGTACGGTAAAGATCAATGGTGCCGTAATGTTTGCTAACACGGTAGCCTACGAAAAGGGCAAGAAGGCAAGCTATTACATCGATCAGGCAGGTGGTTTTGCCTCAGATGCATTAAAGAGCAAGGCATACATCATCTACATGAATGGCAAGGTAGCCAAACTCTCTCATGGTGCCAAAGTGCAGCCAGGCAGCGAGATTGTCGTCCCAGCTAAGCTGAAGCGCAAGATGAGTACCGCCGAAATGATGAGTATGGGAAGCAGCATGAGCAGCATCGCCGCCATGATTGCTACGATTGCCAATATGAGTAAGTAAGAATAATCAAGCACCGATAAAAAAGGAGTCATTTTATGAAATATCCTATAGGAATACAAGATTTCGAAAAGCTACGTACAAATGGATATTCGTATGTAGATAAGAGCCGATTCGTGTACAAGTTGGCGACAGAGGGAGAATACTATTTCCTCAGTCGTCCACGCCGATTCGGAAAGAGTCTCTTTCTGTCTACTTTGGAAGCATACTTCCAGGGTAAGAAGGAACTCTTCGAGGGCTTAGCCATATATGACTTGGAAACAGATTGGAAGAAATATCCTATCTTCCATATTGATCTCAACACAGCCAACTTTCGAGAGAAAGACAGCCTGTATACGGTGCTTAATGACTACCTCACAAGTTGGGAGGACAAATATGGAACCCGTGAGTCAGAAGCCACACTTGCCCTTCGTTTCAAGGGTGTGATAGCAAGAGCTGCTGAGAAAGAAGGATGTGGTGTCGTAATTCTTATAGATGAATACGACAAGCCTATACTCCAAACCCTGCGCGACCCAGAGTTACAGGCAGAACACCGTGCACAGCTGAAAGCATTCTATTCGGTATTGAAGACACAAGACCGATATATCAAGTTTGCATTCCTCACCGGTGTAACCAAGTTTGGCAAGGTTAGCGTGTTCAGCGACCTCAACAACCTGACGGATATCTCGATGGACCACCGCTATATTAGCATCTGCGGAATGACAGAGAAGGAACTGCTTACGAATTTCAAGGAAGGTATCAGCGAATTAGCCGAAGCTAATGGCGATACAGAAGAAGCCACAATAGCAAAACTGAAGGCAAGATACGACGGATATCATTTCGAGGAAAATACAGTAGGCATCTATAACCCATTCAGCGTACTGAACACTTTGTCAAGACTTCGCTATAAAAACTACTGGTTTGAGACTGGCACACCCACATTTCTAGTTGACTTGCTGAAAATGCACAACTATCGTTTGCCAGACATGACAAAGGAAAGGGTATCAGACGATGTAATCAACAGCGTAGACTCGCTGTCAACCAATCCGATACCAGTGATATACCAGAGTGGTTATCTCACAATCAAAGGCTATGACGAAAGGTTTAAGAAATATCTACTAGGCTTCCCTAACAAAGAAGTGGAAGAAGGTTTTCTTAACTTTCTGCTGCCGCTATATTGTTCTGCAGGTGACCGTTCCGCCTTTATGGTCGATGAGTTTGTGAAGGATGTTGAAGCAGGACATGTCGAACAATTTATGAATCGGCTTACCGCTTTCTTTGCAGATAACAGCTATCAGGTAGCAGGCGAAGCAGAACTTTACTTCCAAAATGCCCTATATCTCATTTTTAAGATTATGGGATTCCACACACAGGTAGAAATACCGACAAGTGATGGCAGGATGGACGTTCTCATTCAAACTTCCGACTACATCTACATCATCGAATGCAAATTAGACGGAAGTGCAGAAGAAGCTCTGCAACAGATAGAAGTCAAAAACTATGCAGCTCCTTTCGCTATGGATAAGCGAACAGTTGTCAGGCTTGGCATCAACTTCTCCAGCAAAACAAGAGGAGTTGAGAGTTGGAAGCATAGATAAGTCATTAGCATCGCCGCTATGATTGCTACGATTGCTAATATGAGTAAGTAAGATTAATCAAACGCCAGTTAGCTTCCCCAACAAAGAGGTTGAAGAAGGTATTCTCTACATCCTGTCACCCTATGACTGTAAGTCTGGGATAGTTGATTGTTAGGATTTGAGATAAGTTATTAATAGCAAAAATGTTATAAATAGAAAAAGAACATAACAATGAAACAAGAAGCACAAACACAAAGAGTAAATTACAAACTTGTTTTACAAGAAATATGGAAACGACGCAAACTGTATTTTATCGGTTTACCTATAGTTTTAATATTATCTTGCTTGTTTATTATTTCTATTCCAAGAACGTACTCTTCGGAAACTAAGATGGCTCCGGAAGTTGACTCACCAACTTCTGGAAGTACTTTAGGTTCTTTAGCATCTTCATTCGGATTTGACTTATCCGAAATTCAATCATCTGATGCCATTACTCCATTACTGTATCCACAGCTCATTGACGACAATGGGTTTATTTCAGAATTGTTTGGCATAAAAGTTATAAACAAAAAAGGTGACATTAAAACCGATTTATACACTTACTATAAAAAATACCAACAATATTCGTGGTGGTCAAAAGCGATAGAAGCTATAACTGATTTATTTAAATCAAAGAAGTCCACAATAGTTTCTGGGAAATTTAATCCCTATATTCCATCAAAAAAAGATGATGAAATTATGTCTGCTATAAGAAAATCAATAAACATTAGCGTTGACAAGAAAACGGGAGTGATAACAATTAAAAGTAAAGCACAAGATGCACTTGTTTGCAAAATAGTAGCAGATTCCGTAAGAGGTCATTTACAGCAATACATCACGAGATATCGAACCAACAAGGCTAGAAAAGACTATGCTTATTATAAGAGTCTTACCGAAGAAGCTAAAGCTCAATATGAAAAAGCAAGAAGACTTTATGGTGGCTATGCTGATGCAAACTCAGATGTTATATTAGAAAGTTTTAGATCAAAGCAAGAGGATCTAGAGAACGATATGCAATTAAAATATAATACATATTCTACATTAAACACTCAACTCCAAGCTGCAAAAGCCAAAATACAGGAAAAGACTCCTGCTTTTACACTTATCCAGGGAGCCGCAGTTCCCATAAAAGCTAGCGAACCTAAAAGAATGTTATTTGTTTTAGGAACGATGATTTTTGCTTTTATTCTGATAAGCATATATGTACTTAAAGATATTATTAAAGAAGAATAAGGAAAAATGACTAATAGTAATCAACCATCATCACAACGCATTCTATCTAATACGATAGTTCTATTTCTCAGGATGCTACTTTTGACAATAGTCAACCTGTACAGCATTAGAATTATCTTAGGAAGAATGGGAACAGAAGACTATGGTATATATAATGCCGTAGCTGGTGTCGTTACTATTTCATCCTTTATCAGTGGGGTCTTAGATTTAGCTATCCAACGTTTCTACTCATACGCTATGGGAGCTAGGCAAAAAGACCAACTGGTAAAAATATTCTCCATCAGTATCAAATGCTCCGCTATTCTTGCAGTAACAATCTTTATCATGCTAGAAATAGCTGGGCTCTGGTACATAGAAAACAAATTAGTAGTTCCTATTGGAAAAATAGAAATTGTAAAAATGTGCTTTCATTTTGCCGTTATTACATTTCTTTGTACTATCTTACAAATTCCATTTACAGCAACGATATTTGCTCATGAGGATATGGGGGCATATGCTTCTATCTCAAGCGTAGAATGTTTATTGAAATTACTAGTGGCCTTTTTAATAGGAAGAGTATTTCTTGATAATCTCTCATTCTATTGTCTGGGACTCATGCTTGTTGCTATCCTCATATATATATGTTACGCATTATGGGGATATACCAGATATGAAGAATGTAAGCATTATACCAATGTCAAAGAAAATGATTTATACAAAAAAATATTATCTTTTTCAGGATGGACCTTATTTGGTTCTTTTGCCAAAATAACAATGGTTCAAGGAAGCACACTTCTCTTAAATTCATTCTTTGGCCCTTTGACTAATGCATCTTTTGCCATAGCATTACAGATAAGCAATGCATTTACAACGCTAAGCAATAACATGGTGCTTGCAGTACGTCCAGCAATGATTAAATCATACGCAGAAAAAGACGAACGGTACTTACAACTGTTATTTAGTTTTAGTAATAAGTTTATGTATTACTTCCTATTAATTATCGGTTTACCTATGATAACAGAAATGCCATTAATTGAAAAGCTTTGGCTTGGAAATTCGGTCAATCAGGAGATAATCCTATTCTCACGACTTGTAATAATATACACGATATGTTTAGCTATGAACAATCCTATCACGATTATCATACAAGCCACAGGTAATATAAAAAAATATCATCTCTGTGTTGAAAGTATAACTCTAATGTCACTACCTGTAGCATGGATTCTATTCCATTACCATTATGAGTCGTATCATATTTATACAGCAATGACAGGAGTTTGTATAATTGCACATGTAGTTAGATTGCTATGTTTAAAGGATAGTTATCATAATTTTTCTATTAGAAACTATTTTGGTACGTTCATTATTCCTGCGAGCACTATAACTGTCATTGGTTCACTAATATATAGATATATGCATCAAGTAAACACTACTGATGTTATCAGGCTATTGATAGAAGTAATCATACTACCAATCATATTAATTACACTGACTTATATGGTTGGACTCAATAAAAAGGAAAAAAATACGTTTAATAAATATATAAGAATATATTCAACTCGTAAATGCAAGATACAACAATAAATAATATACTAGCATGTAGTTACCTTTTACTTTGGGTAGCAACATTTATATGGTACCACTTCAAGCATCATTCCATTGATGCTGGAAGCGGTATTATACTAATGTATATTCTCTATGGCATCATCTCTATAGACTCATTGAACGACCCTATTTTTTCAATGTCATATAATAACCTAACATTATTTCCATATATTTATTTATATGGGATGATGATGTTAGCTCTACTTCCTATCATCAATAATCATTTTCATCCTACTACAAAAATTGAAGATCCCAATACAAGGATACTTAATTATCTGTCCATCATGATAATCATCTGCGGTCTATTACTGATACCAAATATTATATCAAACTTTGGTACGGGAATCGTTAAATTATTCACTGATGCTGATGCTGGTAAGGATGCATATATGGAAAGTGCAAAAGGAGCAGAAGATACGGGTGCTGCCATATCAAATATACCAGCAGTCATTTTCAACGCATTCTCTGATATCGCTATATTTTTAGCAATGTATTACATGACTCTAAATTCAAAGAAGATAATAACTTCATTACTTTGGTGTACTGTAGGAATTGGTATATTAATGCCAGTCATCAATGGACAAAGAACAGGAGTTATCACAAGTGTTCTCACTATTTTTGGAGCATATCTTCTTTTCAAAAAATATCTCGATAAGAAAGTGAATCTGATATTTAAACGTGTAGGAATTATCTCCATAGCGCTTATCATGTTGCCAGTTGGTGCCATTACCGTCAGTCGATTCGGAGATAGAGCAGGCGGAACCGTAACCAGTTTTCTCAATTGGTATATAGGACAAGGAAGTCTCTACTTCAACAATTATGGATTGAACCCAGGTGGTACGAGAAACGGAGAAAGAACAGCAAACTTATTTCTGCGTATAATCAAATCGGATGTCCCAAAAAACTATGTAGAAAGAAGACAGAAATATCCAAATCTAGAAATTGACGATTATTATTTCACAACTTTTGTTGGTGACTTTACCATTGATTACGGACCAATCATTGCTGTAATTATATTTCTAGTTATATATGGTTGGATGTATTATAAGACAAAAACAAGAACAGATAGCATAACACTTCACCAATTGCTATTGCTCTACATTACGATGTGTGTTAGCATGCAGGGAGGCATGTATCTGTTCAACTATTCAGACACGGCAAATTTAAAAATAATAACATATATATTTTTATATGGGTACCTAAGGTATCATGAGGTACTTTTGAAGAGATTCCCATTAAATACAAAACAAAAAGAAATAAAGAAATGACACCAAGAATTATAGCATTATACCTCCCCCAATTCCATCCGATTCCTGAAAACGACAGATGGTGGGGACCTGGTTTTACAGAATGGACAAATGTAGCAAAAGCCAAACCTTTGTTCAAAGGTCATCAACAGCCAAGAATCCCAGCTGATTTAGGCTTCTATGATTTACGTTTGCCTGAAACACGCATACAACAGGCAGAATTGGCAAAAGCAGCTGGCATCGAAGGATTCTGCTATTATCATTATTGGTTTGGACACGGGAAACAACTCCTTGAACGTCCATTCCATGAAGTAGTAGAAACAGGTAAGCCTGATTTTCCTTTCTGTATATGCTGGGCGAATCATACATGGAGCAATAAAACATGGGAGAGCAAGTCTGCCATGCAAAAGAACTCTACACTTATCAAACAGGAATATCCAGGAAAAGATGATGACATAGAACATTTCATGTCATTGTTACCAGCATTCAAAGATCACCGATATATGAAAATAGATGGCAAACTACTCTTTGTCATTTATAGTGTTTTTGACTTTCCACATGTTGACAGATTTCTAGAAACATGGCATGCGTTAGCAAAAGAACACGGATTACCAGGTTTTCATTTTGTTGGTATGACCCCATCAACGCTAACCTTCAAACTAAACAAAGAAGGTCATCACTTTAGAACTCTACCAAATCTAGAAAGCAGTAAAGATATCTATAAAGCTGTTTTAGATATGGGTTTTGATGCTGTCAACTCTTTTGGAAAACGAAGAGGTGAAATGCTTTATGAAGGGAAATGGAAGAATCTGTTTAAGACAGGTCTTAGATATCTCGGTCTTCCCACAGGTAGTATCAAATATGACTACGCAAAAACCGTAAGAAACTATTTTGCTCCTGAAGATACATGGGAAAATGTCTATCCTACAATATTACCCCAATGGGACAGGACGCCACGCGTAGCAAGTCAGGACGGCATATATGTTAATGCAACTCCAGAAAAATTCAAACAGCATATCCTGCAAGCTAAAGAATTTATCAAAGAGAAAAATAAAGAGCATCAGATACTTTTTCTCAAATCATGGAATGAATGGGGAGAAGGTAACTACGTTGAACCAGATATTCAATGGGGACATGGATTCTTGGATGCAATAAGAAATAATATCGACAAATAAAAAACGCAATATGAACATTAATATCATAATGAACTCGATAAGTGATGCGCATTCAAATAAGCGCATTAAGGATGTTGAAAATCAAGGATTCAAGATAAATATTTTCGGCTTCAACAGAGGTATCGTTTCTCCAGAAAGAAACGATATTTCAATCGTTGGCAACTTTACCAATACAACCCAATATTACAAAAGAATAGTAACATACATAAATGGGATAAGAAAGGCTTTTAAACTTGCAGGAGATAATGATGACATTTGGTACTATCAAGGCATGGATACTGCTTTATTTGCCGTTATCTTCGGTAAAAAGCGTAAATATATCTATGAAGAGTGCGACTTGGTACACACCTATGTACAAAATGTCTTTATTCGCAATATTCTAGAAAAAATAGACAAATATATCATCAAGAAGTCTTATAAGACTATTGTTACTTCTGAAGGATTCTTAAAATATCACTACAAAGATATCAAAAGTATCCCTGGGAATATAGTACTCTTACCCAATAAACTGTCTAATGATGTAAAAAATTATCCTTTTAAAAAAAGAAATGATTTTAATCCAAACCATATAAGATTTGCATTCGTGGGTGGAGTAAGATATAATTCATTATTGAGTTTAGCCAAACATATCTGTCATAATTTTCCAAATCACGAATTTCATTTCTACGGCTATGTATCCCTAACAATAACCGAAAGTGAACTGCCAAAAGGCAATAATATATATTATCATGGTCCGTTCAATAGTCCGCAAGACTTGCCAAAAATTTACTCTGAGATAGATGTTGTTGTTGCAACATACGACATATCAAGCATCAATGTTAAGTTTGCGGAGCCAAATAAATTATACGAGTCAATTTACTTCAATTGTCCAATAGTAGTTAGCAGACAGACCTTTCTTGAAGATAAAGTCAAAAGGCTAAAAATTGGCTATTCTGTTGACGCATACAATGAGGATGATGTCAAGAAATTAGTTAGGGACATTGAGAGTTCTTATATAAATATAAAAGAGTCAATTAGCAAAATTCCACAAGATACAGCAATTGACAACTATAATATGAAAGACTTGTTCTATGATAAATAATATTGTGGTCATACCATAAGTCTGCGGCCAACTTCGTCTTGAATAAACTCTGAAAATCTTGTAGAAATCTTCAAAATACTACTAGATTTTCAGAGAAATTCAAAAAGCTGAAGAACTTACAAGAATATCAAAGGGACAACATGTTATTTAAAACATATAAATATAGTTTATTATATTCAACAGATTTTTTTGTAATGCGTTAAACTAGGAAAATTCAAAATCAACTATTATTTACGTTGCAATTAATCACTCATTTCTCTACCATTGTAATTCTGAACTGGTATTAGGCATGAGAAACACAATAAAAGGCAGAGGAGAACGTTATCTAAAAAAGTTAGAATATGAAAAAAATAATGCTAGTATTTGGAACACGACCAGAAGCAATCAAAATGGCTCCTTTGGTTAAAGCTTTCCAAGAAAAAAAAGAAGATTTTGAAACAATAGTTTGCGTTACAGGTCAACACAGAGAAATGTTGGACCAGGTTCTTCACCTGTTTGACATCAAGCCCAACTATGACCTCAACATCATGAAGCAAGGACAAGATCTCTACGACATTACGTCTAGAGTGCTTCTTGGCATGCGCGATGTTTTCAAAGTTTGTCGTCCTGACATTCTTTTTGTGCATGGAGATACGACAACCAGTACCGCTGCTGCACTTGCAGGATTTTATCAGCAAATCCCAGTAGCTCACATAGAGGCTGGATTGAGAACTTATGATATATATAGTCCATGGCCAGAAGAAATGAACAGACAAATTACAGGGCGCATTGCTACCTATAATTTCTCCCCTACACAACTGAGCCGTAAGAACCTCCTGAAAGAGAATATTACTGACAGCAAGATTACAGTTACAGGAAATACGGTTATAGATGCCCTTCATTGGGTTACTGCAAAAATCAAAAATGACAAAAAACTTGATGTTCGTCTGACTAGAGATTTACAGGAAAAGGGCTATGATTCGAAACGTCTTCAAGACGGAAAGCGCCTTATCTTAATTACAGGTCACAGAAGAGAGAACTTTGGAGAAGGTTTCCTCAATATTTGCAATGCTATCAAGGATTTGGCTGCCCAACATCCAGATGTTGATTTTGTCTACCCAATGCATCTGAACCCAAATGTACGCAAGCCAATCCACGATGTATTTGGTGAAGACTTAAGTAATCTTGGCAATATTTTCTTTATAGAACCTCTGGAATATCTCATGTTCGTTTTCCTAATGGAAAAAGCCAATATTGTATTGACCGATAGTGGCGGCATCCAAGAAGAGGCTCCAGGATTAGGAAAGCCGGTATTAGTAATGCGAGACACAACTGAACGTCCCGAGGCGGTAGAAGCAGGAACGGTGAAACTAGTCGGTACTAATTACCAGGCAATCATGGACAGCGTTTCATGCTTACTATCAGACTCCAGCGAATATGAGAAGATGAGCAAAGCCAACAATCCATATGGAGACGGAAAGGCTTGTGAAAGAATCATCAATAAAATTCTGGAGATTACAGAATAAAAGCTTAAGGCTTCACTGGTCTATGAAATAAAAACTGCATTGACCAGTAAAGCCTATTGCATAGACCATATATATTATAGCATTGAAGAGATTTAAGAAATTGTCTCATAAGAAAAATAGTCATGGAAAAGAATAATAATTATATTTATTTATTGGGGTTCATTTTAGCATTAGGCACATTCTTTATTTTACCTAATAATGATGATTTTTATTGCTTGCTAGCTCCTCACAAGTATGAAGGCATCAATGTTTTTTTACCTAATGGAGCATTCTGGCGACCTTTGGATGCATTATGGGGAATTATGATGGGAAAATGTGTTGGTGCTTTCCCTTATTTAAATCACTTGCTAGTACTTTTACTATATACCTTCTGTATATACGGACTGACTAAAATACTAGATGATTGTAATGTAGATGGATTTGCAAAAAAAATATCCATTGCATTATTCATGTTATCTCCCGCATTGGTTGCTACAGTATATTCTATAGATTCTATTAATCAAGTATTATGCATGACGTTTGGAATATCATCAGTATTGTTATATCCAAAATCAAAGGTACTTGGATATCTTATGATGCTGTTGGCTCTTTTTAGCAAAGAGAGTGGTATATCCTGGTTTATTGTGACTCCATTTATGTGTATGATTATCAAAAACATACAAGAAGGCACAAATTGTGAAGATTTTAAATGCTACAAACAACTGGTTAAGCCCTATTTAATCTCTTTATCTATATTAGGTGGATATTTCTTCCTCCGCATATACTTGCAGGCTCCAGAAACAGCAGATATTACCGGTAATTATGCTGGTGGAATAGGATTAAACTCCCTAGTTGGTTTAGGATTATTATTAGGAATATCTTTGACTACTATTGATACAATAGCTATGTTTTTGGAGCATAATTGGATTGTTGTAATAATCTCTACAATTATAAGCTTTTCTTTCCTTTGGGTTCTTATCAAAAAGTTGTTTTGTTTGCAAAAACAAAATCTAGTGAGATTAATACAATGCTTATTGATAATACTAGCACTGACAGCTCCACATTTAGTAATGGAACATCCAGGCGAAATGCATGCTTTTCCTACTCTGTGGGGAATTGCTTTGGCTATTGGAATTATCTTTAGAACTGCCAAATGGAACGTATCGGATAACAGGGTAATACTATTATTCTTTACATGTTGCATTCTTGTATATATTCATAAAGGATATTATATGTATAAGGCTGGACAGTTTGCAAAGCAGAGGGTAGAATCTGTTATAACAAATACAAAAGTAATACCTAATATCGTATGTATTTTGGATTGTGATCCTCCATTTACAGAATATTCAGTTTTTCAGGCATCAGGTGAATATGCCTGGTATAAGGGGTGGGCTTCACGCGTTTATTTTGATTTGGTAAATCCTCAAAAAACAGATTATTATGTTATCCATCCAAATGAATTAGATAAATATTTATTGAGAGCAAAAAGCTCCCAAAAATATGATGCGATTTGGGTCGTAAGAGATAATAAGGTTCGTGTTTTACCTCAGAAATGATAATCGTATACAAATACAAAATTATGAAAATAAGCACTTATATAAATGCAAAAAAATGTAGTGTTGCGATTTAATTAGTTAATATAGAATGAATAAAGTTAGTATCATCATGCCATCCTACAATGCAGCAAAATTTATTGCCGCATCAATACAATCTGTAATTGAGCAGACATACAATAATTGGGAGTTGCTTATAACAGACGATTGTTCTAAAGACGACACCGTGAAAATCGTAGAAAAATTTATTGTTGAAGATAATAGAATCAAATTGTTTTCTACAGGAAAGAATAGCGGTCCTGCTTGCGCAAGAAACAAATCATTGGAAAATGCGACTGGTAAATATATTGCATTTCTTGACAGTGATGACATTTGGGCTTCAAATAAACTTGAAACACAGCTCAAATTCATGATAGAAAAAAACATAGCATTCTCTTTTAGTTGCTATAGCACCATGAAAGAAGATGGTACACCAACAGGAAACACCATCAATGTACCAAAAGTAATTGGATACCATGGTTATTTACGTAATACTATCATCGGATGCCTTACCGTTATCATAGATAGAGAAAAGACCGGAAATTTCATAATGCCTAACATAAAAAGCTCTCAAGATATGGCTTTATGGTTGCTCATTATGAAAAGAGGCTTCAAAGCTTATGGGCTACAAAATACATTAGCATGCTATCGATTAGTATCTACGTCAAATACTTCAAAAAAGTGGAAAGCAGCAAAAGATGTTTGGAAAGTTTATAGAGAAATAGAACACATAAATCCAATATATTCGGCAATATGTTTTATAGGATATGCAATAAACGCTATCATCAAACGTTTATAAAGAAATGAGTACTTAATACACAATATGATTTTAAAATATATATTTGACAGAATAACAGCTTTATTAGGACTGATTTTTCTTAGTCCAATATTGTTTCTGACATGGATTCTTATACATATAAAAATGCCAGATGGGCCTGCTATCTTCACACAAAAAAGAGTAGGTAAGGATGGGAAACTATTCACTATGTATAAATTTCGATCTATGTCACAACACCATGACGGCTCTTCCGTATCCGTTGCAGGAGAAAGCAGAATAACACCTCTTGGTGCTAAACTTAGGAAATATAAGATAGACGAACTTCCTGAACTTTGGAATGTTCTAATTGGCAACATGAGTTTTGTAGGTCCCCGGCCTGACGTACCAGGCTATGCAGATAAACTAGAAGGAGAAGATAGAGATATTCTTAAATTGCGCCCAGGAATCACAGGTCCAGCAAGTCTGAAATATCGTAACGAAGAAGAATTACTTGCCAAACAAGCCAATCCACAAGAATATAACGACTTCGTTATCTATCCAGATAAAGTGAGAATCAATCTCTTTTATCTTAAACACTATAGCTTTATTATGGACATTATGATTATAATAGCTACAGTCACAGGAAAGAGAATATCATATAATAACGAAATCATATAAATAATATGATGCTCAGAACATTTAAATAGGTTTTAAATATGATGAATCGAAAAAGAATATACTTATGCCTTGCTCATATGAGTGGCAATGAAATGAAATACATCCAAGATGCTTTCGATACCAATTGGGTTGTTCCACTAGGACCGAATGTCAATGGTTTTGAGAAAGATTTGGAAAGCTTTGTAGGACAAGACAAAAAGGTGGTTGCATTAAGTGCAGGTACAGCTGCAGTACACCTTGCACTGCTAGACTGTGATGTTAAAGCAGGAGATGAAGTTATGGTACAATCTTTTACATTCTGCGCATCAAGCAACCCTATTAAATATCTAGGTGCAAAACCTGTTTTCGTAGACAGTGAAAAAGAGACATGGAATATGGATCCTCAGCTATTAGACAAAGCTATAGCTGACAGAATAGAAAAGACAGGCAAAAAACCTAAAGCCATCATCGTTGTTTATCTATATGGTATGCCTGCAAAGATTGACGAAATATTGCAGGTTGCTAACAAATACGACATTCCACTTATAGAGGATGCAGCAGAAGGTCTTGGCTCCCGTTATAAAGAACAAGTGTGTGGAACATTTGGCAGATATGGTGTATTAAGTTTCAACGGAAATAAAATGATTACGACAAGTGGTGGTGGTGCCTTAATATGCCCAGACACCGAAAGCCAGAGTCGCATTATGTTCTATGCAACCCAAGCAAGAGAGTCATATCCATACTACCAACATGAGCACATTGGTTACAATTACCGTCTTAGCAACGTTTGTGCGGGAATAGGACGAGGTCAAATGACTGTACTAAACGACCATATAGCGCATCACAAACACGTACATGACCTATATACAAGATTATTGGCAAATGTCAAGGGCATCACCGTACATAGCAACCCAACACCTGATTTTGACTCAAATTTTTGGCTCAATACGATTCTGTTAGATGAAGGAGTTAAGATTAAAGGCGAAGAAAAGGCATATAGTCAGGTCATTACGGGCGCTGTAGGAGGTGCAGCTGGCGTTACACACAGTGCAAAAAGCGCACATACATCATTGGAGCCAAACAAGAATGTTGAAGCTTTACGAATAGCACTGGATCAAGCATCTATTGAGGCACGCCCTTTATGGAAGCCTATGCATTGTCAACCCGTTTATGCAGACTGTACGTCATACACAAATGGTATCAGTGAAGATTTGTTCCGTAAGGGCCTCTGCTTGCCTAGTGGGCCATGCGTTTCAGAAGAAGATGTACGCTATATCACTGACACGATAAAAGAAAACATTATAACCAAATAATGTTCAATTAAACAACCTGTATCAGAAGCTCATGAACATGAAGTTTTTCAATAGACTATCAAATTGGTATTTCTCCAAAAAATCACTACCATACTGGTGTATTTTTTGGATAGATTGTGCTGTGACATTTGTTTCTTACTTATTTATATATCAGCAGATTAACAGTGGAGCAAAGGCATTGAGTATCTTAGGACAACTATCTATGTTATTTGCTATATTCACATTGTTCCATGCCATCGGTTTTAGGATATTCCACACATACGACGGTATCCTCAGATACTCATCGTTTATTGATTTGCAAAGGGTATTCTATGCTGTTACTTTTGGTGCGGTACTGTCTGCTATAACGAAAAACATGTTGCTTAGCACTCATTTCTTCCCTGGAGTTGAAATAGAATACCGCAATATTGTACTTGGAGCTCTCATTTCTACTTTAGTCTTGTGGGCTATCAGAGTGATTGCTAAGACTATTTTTGACGTCTATCTCTCTGATTACAACATTAAACATGCTTTTATCTACGGCGTGAAAGAAGGTGGTATCGGTCTCGCCAAGCAAATCAAGAACAGTAAACCCATGAAATTTAAACTCATGGGCTTTATCTCTGATGATACAAAAATAAAGCACCATCACCTGATGGGAACCAAAGTGTATGCTCCAGACCTGAATACCATCAGGAAAATGAGAAATAACAATATCTCTACCCTATTAATTTCTCCTGGTGCCATCAACGTTTTTCGCACAAATAAAGACTTCCAGGATGCATTACTTGCAGAAGGTATACATATCTATATGCCTACCACACAGGAGTGGAACAGAAATGAACAGCAACAACTCAAAGAAGTTAGCATTGAGGATCTTTTACCACGAGATGAAATCAGCATCGATATGGAAAGCGTGGGTTCTATGCTTCATGGCAAACGCATATTGATTACAGGTTCTGCTGGAAGTATCGGAAGCGAAATGGTAAGACAAATAGCCAAGTACAGTCCTGCGGAATTAATTCTGATAGATAGTGCAGAGACCCCGCAGCACGATATACGATTGATGATGGCGAAGCAATTCCCTGATATTAAAGCTGAAACCATCGTCACCACTATCTGTAGCAAGTCCAGAATGGAACATATCTTCAAGACTTACCTGCCTGACTATGTTTTCCATGCTGCTGCATATAAACATGTTCCTATGATGGAGAACAATCCATGTGAGAGCATTCAAAACAATGTTTATGGTACTAAAATACTAGCTGACCTTGCTGTCAAATATGGAGTTAAGAAATTTGTTATGATTTCAACAGACAAAGCTGTCAACCCAACCAATGTCATGGGATGTTCTAAACGAATCTGTGAAATCTATGTACAGAGTCTCAACAAAGCAATAGAGGAAGGTATCATCAATGGAAAAACCCAATTCGTTACCACACGTTTTGGCAATGTATTGGGCTCCAATGGTTCTGTTATACCTTTATTCAAGAAACAAATAAAAGCTGGTGGACCTGTCACTGTTACAGACCCACGTATCATCCGCTACTTCATGCTCATTCCTGAGGCTTGCAAACTAGTTCTGGAAGCAGGAACAAAAGGTAACGGCGGGGAAATATTTGTTTTCGACATGGGCAAACCTGTCAACATTGCCGACATGGCACAGAGAATGATCAACCTCAGTGGTGCAAAAAACGTTGAAATCAAATACACAGGATTGAGAGCGGGCGAAAAGCTTTATGAGGAAGTGCTTAATGAGAAGGAATCAACCAAGCCGTCGTTCCATGACAAAATAAGAATTGCTGAAGTACGTGAATACGATTATACAGAAGTATCTAAGCAAATCGATGACTTAATTGAAAAAAGCAAGTTATACGATGAAATGCTCACAGTAAAGATAATGAAGGAAATCGTTCCAGAGTACAAGAGCAATAATTCGATTTACGAGAAGCTCGACAAATAAGCACTTTTACGTTCGTAATAAATGAAAAAACTGATGGAAAATAAACAATATAAAGACAACATGAATAAGACGGAGCAAATTATAAAGCGCTCCGTCGATTTCGTCATCGCTGCATGTTGTCTGATATTCTTCTCTCCTTTAGCCATAGCGTGTGCTATTGCTATCCGATTAGAGGATGGGCTACCTGTAATCTACAGTCAAGAGCGCATAGGTCTACATGGCAAGCCATTCTTTATCTATAAATTTCGTTCCATGAAGATTGATGCAGAAAAAGATGGTCCTGATCTTCTTGAGATAAAAGGTGATCCAAGGCTCACTAAAGTTGGACGTTTTTTAAGAATGCATCACCTCGATGAACTTCCTCAACTTTGGAACGTTTTTAAAGGAGACATGGCATTTGTAGGTCCTCGCCCTGAACGTAAATTCTATATCGACCAGATTATGGAGCATGATCCTCGATATACTTATCTGTATCAGATTCGTCCAGGAGTAACTTCTTACGCCACCCTTTATAACGGATATACGGATACGATGCCGAAGATGTTGAGAAGACTGAGTCTTGACCTCTATTACCTGGAACACAGATCCTGGTGGTTCGATGCCAAGATTCTATTCAAAACTATGGTGAACATTATGTTTGGCAAAATATTCTAATGATTAATTGCTGATGCAATAAAGGGGTGAATACTTTTAATACAATGTATTCACCCCTTTATTGTATCTTCCTCCTAACCAAATTCTTATCTAACTGTTGGGAAGGTTCATGCCCAACATAGCATTTCGCACTTCTCGGTTAGGATAGCCTAACATATAACTGCTACCTACCACCTTCTTGATGGTAAGGTAACCGGATTGATAAAGGAAGAGTTTTGGATCATTCATATTGACATCACTCATTTCCAAATAGTCAGAATCAATCAAACAATTGTCCAGCTCAGGAATCTCGTTGATGAATTTACGCAAGACCTTGAGCAACATTTCGTTAGAACCTGAAGCTATCCAATAAGAATTTAGACGCAGATTAGCCAATGCGTTACATACACTAAAAGGATTGCAAACACCAATAAGACCACTTGAGAAATGATAGCCACCATAGATAGAGCTCATTGTATCCATAAGGGCACTCTTCGTGATAGCATAGTTATCTGCCAATTCTGATAGATGTTCTGAGAAATTACAAATAACTTCATCTTTGGTGAAACCGCATATCGCAGCGTACTCATTACGAAAACTGATATTGACTAACGTATTAAGCATACCAAACATACTGATTTGGGTAAACTTGGTAATGCCAGTAATAAAGACGCACTTGATGCAGTAACCATAGTCCTTCAATCCTGTAAAGAAATTGCGGTATATCTCACGACACGCATCATGATGAACGGTTTCATAAGTATGCTGCAAAGGAACATCATACTCATCAACGATAATGGCTATCTGTACTCCCGCCTGTTCGTATGCTCTCTGAATGATACCATTTAAACGATTACCTAAAGACTGCTCATCCGGATTTCTGCCATATATCTTCTCGTATGAAGACAATACATTGTTCAAATATTCTGTAAGCGTCTGTGCAGAAGAACCACCCAAACTCATACTGAAATAGATAACAGGACGTTTAACCCACTCCGTTTCAAGTTCCATCATTTTGAGACCTTCAAAGAGTTCCTTTCTACCCTCAAAATAACACTTAAGGGTAGAGCACAAAAGAGACTTACCGAAACGGCGTGGACGGCTCAGGTAATTGTATTTAGTACCATTAGCCAGTTTCCAGACCATATCGGTCTTATCAGCATAGATATAATGATCTCTACGCATCTCTTCAAAATCCTGTATGCCTAAAGGCAATTTTCTATTCAGTTGCGTCATCTTGTCTCTTTTTTCTGCAAATATACGCCTTTTATATGAAACAGCCAAACATTTTCAACTTTTCTTAATTACCGCAGCCATATAGTGATTAGAGCACTCAAATGATACCACCATGTTAGCGTGGTTACAGGTATCGCTGTAATTCTCTTCGTAAGCTACTGACTTTTGCATCATAAGTCCCTGACTTTCATACCGTAAGTCCCTGACTTTTGCATCTTAAGTCTTTGATTTCCGTCTCGGAAGCAACCGACTTCTGGGTGACAGGGTGACACTGGTGACAGGGAATTCTGAAGATTTACCCTCGCGCGGGCAGGCAGGAACTTTCGGCCTGATTTTTCCTGCCTGCCCGCGTGCGAGGCGAAATGTTGAAAAACTCGTGTCACCCTGTCACCGTGTCACCGTGAACACTGAGCTGAGAATGCGCTGTATAGCTCTCTTGCTATGGGCATAATCTCTCCTGTCTCCGCCTCCGTTGGCTTTCGGAAGTAGAGATCCGTACATTACTGTTTTTGTCGAGGCGCCTCCAAAGTAGGTAATAAGGTTCTAATCTGTGTCACACGGTGCAAAGATACAAAAAATAAAATAAATGAGAGTTCCCACTAGTGGGAACTCGTAAACGATAATTACCGTTTTTTAAAATCTTTTAAACGATAAAGGCTAAAAATATATCCGATAATAGCAAGTTGCAGAAGAATTTGGAGTTGGAAGACACCTTATCTAACTGTTGGGAAGAATCATACCCAACATAGCATATTGACTATATATTGATGGTAACCATTTTTATAGAGCGCATATCGAATCAAAACAATGATGAACATCCTGTTTGGCGAAAGATTTTAGACATCGAACGCTGTGAAAGGGAAAAAGACGGTTTTGTAACATTTTTTTATTTCACAGCTTTTTATTTGGCATTATTTATATAAAAATCTGTTTCCTTGTACAAATAGAAAAGACTCCGCAAAGGGTTTTAAAACTTTTTTTTAAGTTGATGGTAAATTTGTTGCCATTTTATTTTTTTGTTTCATTTTTTTTTAGTACCTTTGCAAACGTTATCCTGAATACAATCTTTTTACCTTAAAGAAAACTAATACCTATTGAATGTAGAGCAGTTGTCTGAGAAGATAGCTGCTCTTGTCTTTTTTATAGCTCCCCATACAATAAATACCGCAAAACATCCGTTTTTATTTATAGAAACAAGTCTTATCACTTGTATAAATCATCACAGAAGAAACAATGGAAACAGAAGTTAAGAAGATTCCTTATCTCAACCTGAAGGCTATCAATGAGCCATACGAGAAGGAGATAAAGGATGCTATCAACAAGGTGGTCAACAGCGGATGGTATCTGCAAGGTGAAGCCGTAAAGAAGTTTGAGAAATCGTATGCACAGTTTATCGGTACTGAATACTGCATCAGCTGCGCTAACGGGACGGATGCGCTCAAACTGATACTGATGGGGGAACTGGCTATCGGAAAGTTGCAGAAAGGTGATGAGGTAATCGTGCCTGCCAACACTTATTTCGCTACCGTACTTGCCATCAGCAGCGTAGGACTGACACCTGTATTGGTGGATGCCAATATCGATACATTACAGATAGATGACCAACTGATAGAAGCCCGAATTACACCGAAGACCAAAGCCATCATGATTGTTCATCTCTATGGCAAACTGGCATGGACTCCGAAGATTGCTGAAATCTGCAAGAAGCATCATCTCTTGCTTTTCGAAGACAATGCGCAGGGATTCGGATGCTCCACTACTCTATCAGATTCTTCTGAAAAACCATCAAAAAGAAGATATACCGGAAATCTTTCGGATGCTGCTGCCCACAGTTTTTATCCTAGCAAGAATCTGGGAGCATTGGGAGATGCGGGAGCTGTAACTACCAATAACAGGGAATTGGCGGAAGCCATCATGTCACTACACGAATATGGAAAGATAGAAGACGGCATCTTCAGATACCAGGGCGTCAACTCGCGCATGGATGAGATTCAGGCTGCGGTACTGAATGTGAAACTGCAATATCCTGAGAACGAACAGAAAGCGAGATACAGACAGGTACAGCTATACCTGAAGCATCTGGATGACAGCATCAAAGACAGATGCATCGCTGCGAAACTCATCTCTCCTGTTCATGAAAATGTTTTCCACGTCTTCCCTTTCCTTACCCCGAAGCGAGACCAACTGAAAGCTTTCCTGGCTGAGAATGGGGTCGGCACAAAGATTCATTACTTCCGCCCACCCTATCTGCAGCCATGCTATCCGGAAATGAATCATCTGGAATTTCCGGTAGCCAAGAGAATAGCTGACGAGGAACTGAGTCTGCCTTGCAACTCATCGCTCAACGATGAAGATATCATCAGAGTAAGCAAACTCATCAACCAGTTCTTGGTTTAAAGGTACTGCACTTTGGCACCGATAGAGAGGCCGAATACATCCCAGAAACCGGCATTGCCGTTACGGTAGAAACGCATAAAGTAGATATCCGTTGTACCCAACTCATAGAAGAACGTAATACTCTTGATACGCTTACGTTTATTGTGCGGAATATCATACTTAAAACGTTCACCCAAGGCGATATTAGGACGGACTCTGGTAGAGAACGGATAGTAGCCGCTTTCATACTTGGTAGGCTGCTTTGTCCAGAAATCATGTCCGAACACCGTATTGAAATACAGGCTACACTCCAGCGGTTCAAACCACCAGCCCTTACCGATATTACGACGCCAAGGAATGAAATTTTCCTTGAGCGTCATGGTAAACTTCTCATCGTCAGAACTAAACTTCGGGATGTAGCCAAACAAGAGTTGCGTTTCCCACTGGCGGCGCTTACCATATTCCCATCCGATACCCAGCGAAATGATACCCATATTGCCACAGGTCTGAATGATGCCACTAGTAGGTATCAGCAAATCCCAATGCTTACGGTAGCGCATAACGCGGCGGTCATATCGGGTCAGTTTGCCATCCGCCAACACCAGAGTATCATGAACGATACTATCCTTCAGTTCCAACTCCTCACTTTTCCCGGTAACCTCATCGGCAGCATGAACCTGTACAGAACCTGCAGCAAGCAAAGCTCCCAGAATGAATATATGCTTAAAACTCAATAATTTCATAACGATAATCTGTTGGAGTAATGGTGAATATATAGTATTGATGCTTAGCGGCATTAGCCACCTGATAATAGATGATGCCATCGCCATAAATGTCATTTTGCTCGGTATGATGACCATGACCGTAAAGACAGCACATCAAACCTGGGAATTGATGCGTATAAAAATTGAAGACCTTAGCTACATTATTATTAAACTGCTCTGAATAAGGGGCAGCATGCATACAGACAATGGTACGCGAAAAGTCATCTGCATCTGCCTTAACCTGCTCTTCCATGAAATCGAAATTAGGTACAGGGCGGGAATAGTCGAACTCTATGGCATTGGTATTGAGACAGACAAACTTTACCTTACCGGCAATGAAACTGAAATCCGGATTACCAAAGATTTTCTGATAAGACTGGTTACCTGTTCCCAAACAGTCATGATTACCCAGCAGAGCCACGAAAGGTATCTTCAACTTCTGAAGATGGTCACGGGTACACTGAAACTCACGGGTAGCACCGAAGTCGGTAAGGTCTCCACAATGAATCACGAAATCGAGGGAATCACTCCGGCGATTGATATCATTAACCTCACTCTTCAAATCATCCAACCACTGGTGTGAATCGCTGATCATAGCAAAACGGATTGTATCTTTCGACTTTACTGCAGCCTCAATCTTCTGAATATTGGTAACATTCAGATTTCTATCGCCGTCGATTTGCACATCATACGGATGAACATCGAAGACGGTATTGCAGGATGCCACCATACAGAGACAACAGGCAGCCAGGATATAGGGAATAATTTTATGCATTCTTGTCTTATTATCTTTAAAAACTCTTTTTTATAACTCTCAAATACTACTTTTTCTTCTTTTTCAACCTTGCATAGAAACCTTGCAACCTGCCAGGCTGACAACCGGCATCGAGCAGTTTCTTCAAATCACGATAGGCTTCGTCTTTTCTTCCAAGCAGAATCAGGATGTCTACATGATTGAAAGCAAAATCCTCATTACCGGCATCCAACTCCATCGCCTTGGCGTAATCAAACTCTGCCAGCTCAAGCATACCCCTCTCCTTCTCCATGCCACCTCTTGCAGCATAAGCCATCGCACTGTCAGGGTACTGCTCTATCAGACTGTTAATGCCATCGTAAGCCTCGGTATAATGCTTATCTTTCTCATTGAGCAAAGCCAGACCGAGTTGCGCCTGGAAGTTGCCAGGAACAAGTACCAGAAGATTCTGATAATCGAGACGCGCAAAGTTATAACGGAGCAACTTCTCATTGACAAAGGCACGATAGAACAAACCGGCGATATTGGTATTGTTCAGAAAGAGTACCTTATCAAGATCATCCTTGGCATATTGCCATTGCTCCAACTGGATATTCCAAGCAGCCTTTTTCAGTCGCAGATTGATACTGTCGGGATGATATGCAAGCACTTCTGTAGCCTTGGAGAGTGAATCGCGCAAGGCTTTATTCTGAGCAGCACGTGCCTTGTCGGCATCTACGTTCTGCGCAGATACAGACAAAGAAACCACCGATGCCAATAATAATGTATAAAAACTTTTCATGGTGCAAAGTTAAGAAGACTTTTGCAAACTGCCAAATAAAAAACTATAAAACTTATTTGAGCTTACAAAAAGAACTAAAATTCAGAAAGACAGGACAATCAACAAGAAAAGCCTTAAGAGAAAGAAACACTCCTCTTAAGGCTTTTATCAAGAAAGCATCTGGATAGAAAATTCACCCAGCGCCGAAAAATCCATTTACAGATTAAGCATTCTTAATCCAGTTAACGATCCATGCGCCAACCTCAGTTGTGCCATACTGAGCACCACCCTCAACCTGAATTTCAGGTGTGCGGACATTGGCATCGAGAGAAGCATCTACTGCCTTGCGGATCAAGGCGCCCTCCTCGTTCAAACCGAAGTGCTCCAACAACATAGCTGCAGAAAGAATCTGAGCTACCGGGTTAGCCAGGTTCTTGCCCGCTGCCTGTGGCCATGAACCATGAACAGGCTCGAACAATGGTGTGTGCTCACCGAGAGAGCTAGATGGCTGCAAGCCCATAGAACCGGTGATGCAAGAGGTCTCATCGGTCAGGATATCACCGAAGGTATTCTCTGTAACGATGACATCGAAGAATGTAGGCTCAGTCAATACGCGCATAGAAGCGTTGTCGATGAACATATAATCGGTGTTTACCTCAGGATACTGTGGCTCCATCTCCTTGGCAATCTGACGCCAGAGACGAGAAGATGCCAATACGTTTGCCTTATCTACTACTGTCAAGTGCTTGTTGCGCTTCATGGCAAACTCGAAAGCTACCTTCAGGATGCGCTCAATCTCAGGACGGGTATAGATATCTGTATCGTATGCCTTATCGTTATCCTGATACTTCTCACCGAAGTACATACCGCCAGTCAACTCGCGGATAACTACGAAGTCAGCACCCTTCAGGAGTTCATCCTTCAATGGTGACTTGTGGAGCAGACAATCGAATGTGGCTACTGGGCGAACATTGGCGAAGAGGCCCAACTTCTTACGCATAGCGAGCAAGCCCTGCTCAGGACGAACCTTGGCTGTAGGGTTGTTGTCGAAACGTGGGTCACCAACGGCTGCGAAGAGTACAGCATCAGCATCCATACAAGTTTTGAAGGTCTCCTCTGGGAATGGATCACCTACCTCGTCAATAGCGTGAGCGCCGCAGATAGCCTCGTTGTAAGTAAACTCGTGGTTGAACTTCTCTGCAATGGCCTGCATAACTGCTACGCCCTGCTTCATAATCTCTGGTCCGATACCATCACCGGCGAGAACTGCAATGTTTAATTTCATCTTATTTGATTTTTTAATTGTTTTATCGTTTATAACCTTCGGAGATAATTCTGTAATCTTCGGAGATAATTTCGTAATCTTCGGAGATATTATTCCATATCCAGATTTCGAGGCGATACAGCCTGTTCGTCGCTCTTATCTGCCTCATACATATTAATCATCTTCAGCGTTGCCTTAATAGCTGCTTCTGTCTGGTCAGCATCCAAGCCTCGGGTGCGCCAGATACGGTCACCTTCACGCCAGGTAATGACGGTCTGAACGAGGGCATCGGTACGACCACCAGGTGGGATGGTTACCTGATAGTTGTCGAGCTTAGGGAAGGTTTTGCCGAGCTTCACCTTGTAGATATTGCGGAGGGCTTTCACGAAGGCATCATACTGACCATCACCAGAGCTACGGTCTTCATACTCCTTACCCTCTATTTCTACCTTCACGCTGGCGATAGGCTTCAAACCGTATGAGGTTGATACCATGTAACTTACCAGTTTCACCTTATCCTCTGGAGCTCCATGCTTCAAAACATCACTCACGATGTATGGCAGGTCGTCCTGGGTTACCAGTTCCTTGCGGTCACCGAGTTCTGTGATTCGCTTGGTCACCGCCTTGGTCTGCTCAGGCGTCAGTTCCAATCCCAGTTCATTGAGGTTCTGCACGATATTCGCCTTACCAGAGTTCTTACCCAACGCATACTCACGATGTCTGCCGAAACGCTCAGGTACCAGGTCGTTGCAATAAAGCTTGTCCTTGTTGTCACCATCGGCATGCACACCAGCTACCTGGGTAAAGACGTTGTCTCCTACTACCGGAGTATTCGGAGCCACGGCAATACCACTATATCCTTCAACCAATCGGGAAATATCGTTCAGACGGTCTTCCTTAATATTGGTCTTTGCCTCGAACATGTCTTTCAGAATCACCTGAACACTTGCCAATGGTGCATTGCCACAACGCTCACCCAGACCATTCACGGTAACGTGAAGACCCTTGGCGCCGCTCAATACGGCAGCCAGCGAGTTGCTCACAGCCAGATCGTAGTCGTTATGGGCATGGAAGTCGAAGTGAGAATTCGGATAACGGCGCACCATCTGGCGCATATACTCCACACACTGCAATGGGTTCAGAATACCCAACGTATCAGGAAGAAGGAAGCGCTTGATAGGCAGTTTTACCAACTCATCCATCATCATGAAGAGATAGTCACGACTGTCACGCATACCGCTCGACCAGTCCTCCAAATAGAGATTCACGGTGAATCCCTTGCTCAAAGCACAGTCGATGGTCTGCTTAATATGAGCGAGATGCTCCTCAGGCGACATCTTGAGTTGCTGGGTGCAGTGCTTGTAGCTACCCTTAGCCAAGAGGTTGATGACATGACCGCCGCATTCAGCAATCCAATCCACACTCTTGTTGTTATCCACGAATCCCAATACCTCAACGGAATCCAGTTTACCTATAGTCTTAGCATAACGGCAAATTCGAGCGACAGCATCCTTTTCACCTTCTGACACACGCGCTGAAGCCACCTCAATGCGATCTACATTGATGTCGTGCAACAGCATTCTTGCTATCATCAACTTCTCGTGAGGAAGAAAACTGACACCATTGGTCTGCTCGCCGTCGCGCAGCGTACAGTCCATGATCTCAATCTCCTTGATGCGGGAATTATCTCTCTTTGCGTTAACGTTCATAATTACTTGTTTTTAGCTTCCCAAGCCTCAACCTTGTCGCGGTTCTGAACGAGGAAGTCTACATCGTCCAAACCATTCTCCAAACAGTGTTTCTTGTAGCCGTTGATTTCGAAGTGCTCGCTCTTGCCGGTAGCAAGATTGGTCACGGTCTGGTTAGGAAGATCTACCTTCACCTCTGTCTTGTGATCCTTGTCGATGCTCTCGAAGAGTTCCTTCAGGAATTCCTCGCTTACTACTACTGGCAATACGAGGTTGTTCAACTCGTTGTTCTTGTGGATATCAGCAAAGAAAGAGCTGATGACTACACGAAAGCCTGCACCTGCGATAGCCCAGGCAGCGTGCTCACGTGAAGAACCTGAACCGAAGTTCTTGCCAGCTACGAGGATGACACCACTGTAAGAAGGGTCGTTCATCACGAAGTCTGGCTTTGGAGTTCCGTCGGCATTGTAGCGCCAGTCGCGGAAGAGGTTGTCGCCCATACCCTCTTTATCGATGGCCTTGAGGAAACGGGCTGGGATGATCTGGTCTGTATCTACATTCTCCAAAGGAAGAGGAATGCAGCTTGATGTAATTACATTGAATTTCTGTTTCATTTCAATTTAACATTTAACATTGAACACTTAACATTACATAAACTCTCTTGGGTCGGTAATCTTACCTGTAATAGCGGCAGCTGCTGCTACGTATGGACTGGCAAGGATGGTGCGGGAACCTGGTCCCTGACGACCCTCGAAGTTACGGTTGGATGTACTTACAGAGTACTTGCCTGCAGGAATCTTATCATCGTTCATTGCCAGGCAGGCAGAGCATCCAGGCTGACGGATTTCGAAGCCGGCAGCCTCAACAATCTTATCAATTCCCTCTTCACGTATTTGTTTATCAACCAACCATGAACCTGGTACAAGCCAAGCAGTTACGCCATCTGCCTTCTTCTTTCCTTTAACAAGAGAAGCGAAAGCACGGAAGTCTTCAATACGACCATTGGTACATGCGCCCAGGAATACATAATCGATAGGATGACCCTCGAGTTTCTCGCCTGGCTGGAAGCCCATGTAGTTGAGGCTCTTCTTGAAACCAGCCTGCTCTTCCTCAGGAATCTCATCGAGAGTTGGGATATTCCCGGTAATGCCGATACCCATACCTGGGTTGGTACCATAGGTGATACGTGGTTCGATATCCTTTGCCTCGAAAGTCAACTCTTTGTCGAAGACTGCATCATCGCCACTCTTCAAGGTCTTCCAGTAAGCCACAGCCTTGTCCCACTCTTCACCCTTAGGTGCATATTCACGACCCTTGATATACTCGAATGTTGTCTCATCAGGAGCTACGAAACCACCACGGGCACCCATCTCGATAGAGAGGTTGCAGAGGGTGAGACGACCTTCCATAGACATATCCTTCACTACATCGCCACTGTACTCAACGAAGTAACCGGTAGCACCTGAAGTAGTGAGCTGGCTCATCAGATAGAGAGCAACGTCCTTGGCAGTAACGCCCTTGCTGAGCTTACCGTTGATGCTGATACGCATAGACTTTGGCTTGCTCTGGAGAATACATTGTGAAGCCATCACCATCTCCACCTCAGAAGTACCGATACCGAAAGCTACGGCACCCATTGCACCATGAGTAGAAGTATGAGAGTCACCGCAAACGATCGTCATACCAGGAAGAGAAAGACCCTTCTCCGGACCTACTACGTGGATGATACCATTATCCTTTGTGTTCATGGCAAAGTGAGTTACACCGAAATCAGCGGTATTCTTTGCCAAGGTATCTACCTGCTTCTTTGAGATAGGATCCTCGATTGGTTTATCCTGATCGTGAGTAGGAGTATTGTGGTCAGGCATACAGAAAATCTGGTCTGGACGGAACATCTTGAGTCCGCGTGCTCGCATACCAGCGAATGCCTGAGGTGATGTTACTTCGTGACAGTAGAGACGGTCGATGTAAAGCTGTGTAGGACCGTCCGGAACAATCTGGACAACGTGCTTGTCCCAAATCTTGTCGAATAATGTATTCATAATATCTCTTGTTATATATATGTTTATCTAATCTTAAACTTGTTAATACAATCAATATAAGCCTCAACTGAAGCCGTAACGATGTCGGTATCTGCACCGAAGCCATAATAAACATGACCATCGTATTCCACCTGCATGTGAACCTTGCCCACATCATCAGAGCCCTTGTCGATAGCCTGGATGGTGAACTCCTTGAGGTTCATCTCCTTGGTGATGACCTTCTTGAGAGCATTGATAGCAGCATCTACCGGACCGTTACCAGATGATGCAGCCTCAAACTTCTGACCTGCGATATCAAGACCGATACTTGCCACGCTCTTCACGCCCTTACCTGTAGTAACCTGCAACCAGTCGAGCTGAACACCATGCTTATCAGCAGAATCGGCACCGGCAAGCATCAAAACATCCTCATCGGTAACTTCCTTCTTCTTATCAGCCAGTTGGAGGAACTTCTTGTAAATCTTGTCGAGCTTCTCCTCATCATTAATCTCTACACCATTGACATGGAGACGGTACTTCAATGCAGCACGACCAGAACGGGCTGTCAATACGATAGCATTGTCATCCAATCCCACATCCTTAGGATCAATGATTTCGTAAGTCTGAACATTCTTCAAGACACCATCCTGATGGATACCGGAAGAATGAGCAAATGCATTGCGACCCACGATAGCCTTGTTTGGCTGAACAGGCATATTCATCAGGCTGCTCACCATGCGTGAGGTAGGAATAATCTTGGTGGTATTGATGTTGGTATCAATATTGATATGCTTGTGACACTTCAGAATCATGGCAATCTCTTCGAGCGAAGTATTACCTGCACGCTCACCGATACCATTGATGGTAACCTCAACCTGGCGTGCACCATTCAAAACACCCTGCAGGGTATTGGCAGTAGCCATACCGAGGTCGTTATGACAGTGGGTAGAAAGGCGTGCCTTGTCAATGCCATCAACATGCTCCATGAGATACTTGATTTTGTCACCATATTCATCAGGCAGACAATAACCTGTAGTATCAGGAATGTTCACTACAGTAGCACCCGCCTTGACAACAGCCTCTACGACACGAGCCAGATACTCATTATCGGTACGGCCTGCATCCTCAGCATAGAACTCAACGTCCTCAACATACTTTTTAGCATACTTGACAGCAGCTACAGCACGTTCGATAATTTCCTCGCGGGTAGAATTGAACTTATACTTGATATGACTGTCGCTGGTACCGATACCGGTATGGATTCTCTTATGCTTGGCATACTGCAAAGCCTCAGCAGCACAATCAATATCTTTTTCTACGGCACGGGTAAGTGCACAAATAGTAGGCCAGGTTACAGCCTTAGAGATTTCTACCACTGAATTGAAGTCGCCCGGACTTGATATAGGAAATCCAGCCTCAATTACATCCACGCCCAACTGCTCCAGTTGCTTTGCCACCTGAATCTTCTCAACTGTGTTCAACTGACATCCCGGAACCTGTTCGCCATCGCGGAGGGTCGTGTCGAAAATGTATAATCTGTCACTCATATCTTTAAAATTTTAAATTTACACCTTATTATATATATAAGAGCTACACATTCAGAACGCACTACGTTTATATAGCAATCCGTGCAGAAGCATCAGATAAAGTAAAAAGCCTTCCCCCACTCCATAGACGGAAGTGTAGAAAGGCTTTTAATATCTTAAGCGATGAACTATACGCACACCTTATCACTTCCGCCCACAAACTGCAGTCGAAGTCGAATAATAATGCTTGTAATGTTCAACAATGTTGTTCTCATATCTATCTTATTATGTTATATTCTTAAATTCGCATGCAAAGGTAACACTTTTATTTGATACTAGCAAACAATTTATAACTTTTTTAATAGAAATGATAACAAATTCCTATAATCTTATGGATTTTTTACCCAAAAACGTTAATCCTGTGCAAGAATTTGGCGAAAAAGCCAGTTCTTGAGTGAAAAAATTGACAAACTCTAACCTTAGAAAGGCAGATTCTCTGCAGGCGGCGGTGGTAGCGGACTACCATCCTGCCCTCCGCCATTCATCCTAGAGCCTACAATCTCACCACCTTCTTCGACAGGTGCTGCTGCAGCATCCTGCGGATCCTGGAATCGGGTAAATTCTCCACGGAAGTTCAGGAGAACATCTCCAACAGAGCCCTTACGGTGCTTGGCAATGATAATCTGTGCCATACCATGAAGGTCATTACCCTTTTCATCCTGATAGATGTGATAATATTCCGGGCGGTGAACGAAAAGCACCATATCGGCATCCTGCTCGATGGCACCGGATTCACGGAGGTCACTCAACTGAGGTCGCTTTCCTTCCAAACCCTCACGGTTCTCTACATTACGGGAGAGCTGCGAAAGAGCAAGCACAGGAATATTCAGCTCTTTGGCAATACCTTTGAGCGAACGGGAGATGGTAGATACCTCCTCCTGACGGCTACCAAACTTCATACCATTGGCATTCATCAGCTGGAGATAGTCGATCATCAACAGTTTAACACCCTTTTCCCTTACCAGTCGGCGCGCCTTGGTGCGGAGTTCGAAAACAGAAAGACCAGGCGTATCATCAATATAAATAGGTGCACCTGTCAGTTTTCTCAGTTTTTTATCCAACCGTTCCCATTCTGGCTGTTCCAATTGTCCGTTCAGTATTTTCTTACCCGAAATCTCGCAAACATTCGAGATGAGTCGGTTCACCAACTGAACGTTATTCATTTCCAGAGAGAAGAATCCGATAGGCACATCATAATCTACCGCCACATTCTTGGCAATACTCAATGCAAAGGAAGTCTTACCCATGGCAGGACGACCGGCGATAATCACAAGGTCGGACGGTTGCCAACCTGATGTCATATCATCCAATCCACGATAACCCGTAGGAATACCGGTAAGACCACCCGAGTTCTGAGCAGCGCGCTGCAAGATGGCAACGGCCTCCTTTACAACCGGATCAATCTGTGTATAATCCTGCTTCATATTGTTCTGCGAAAGCTGGAAGAGTTCACCTTCAGCTTTCTGCATCAGTTCATCCACATCCACACCTTCTTCATACGCCATCGTCTCGATGTCGCCGGCATAATGAATCAGCTGGCGCTGCATATATTTCTGCGCCAGGATACGGGCATGCGACTCTACATGGGCAGCCGAAGCCATGCCTGCAGAAATATCCATGAGATATTGTGCTCCTCCCACCTTATCCAGTTCGCCAGTCTTGGCTAACTGATCGGCAAGAGTCATGATATCCACAGGCCGTTCCTCCATGTTCATCACCTGGATAGCCTGATATATTCTCTTATGACGCGGGTCATAAAAAGTATCCGGCTTGAGCAACTCCGACACCACCGAAAAGGCATCAGAATCTATCATCAAGGCACCCAGTACCGCCTGCTCCACATTCACAGCCTGCGGCTGCAAATGGGCATAGGTTGGATCTATCTGTACCTTATTCTTATTTTTATTATTCTCCGCCATCTTTATTGTTTTTCCTTTCCTCGAAAACTTTTTTTGTTATAAATTCCAATTCTATAGGCGCAATACCACGATCATCAAGCCAATTTCCCATATCGAGCAGGCCGAATGCATCTATATCTTCCTTAGGGGAAAAAGCTGCATGACCAGATGCTTCATTCAAAAATCTGATAGCTGCAGTTCCTCCCTTTTTCACGAGAACGCAGAGTCCATAATAGAAAAATTTCATAGACTCCCATCTGTGGTCTTGTGGCTTGGAAACTTTGCTCACCATCGCAGATAACATTTTCATGAATATGCGTTCCTTTTCATCCTTATCCATATCTGTCATGTCAGAATTCAATATTTCCCTGATCTCATTATCATCACTATTTTGCAGATAAGGTTCTATTAAAGCCATTGCATGGTCAATGTTTTTATCGCCTTCCGATTCTGAAAAGAGCAAAGAGAAAGCCAGTCTGCATTCTACCTGTTCTTCCTTAGGATACTGTTCATCCATCTGGAAAGCCCATTCCAAAGCCTCTTTATAATGATGGAGTTTCAATAAGAGATCGGTCTTTTTCAGCTTGAGCTTAAACTGATTACTCTCATCTGATTCTTCTTTAATCAAGCAATTCAATGTTATTAAAGCCGCCGGGTCTTTTATCTCTTCTTCTATTTCTAATTTCAACTCCGTGGCAGCCTTATAAGTTGGGCTTGTATTCTTAATCACATAGAGATGTTCAAGCGCTTCATCATATTTTTCCTCCGATTTGTATGCCAATGCAAGCATCATATGCTCTTCGTCGGTATATTTTTCCAGATTACGCAAAATCTTGCTAACAAAGGCATAGTCACCTCTTTTAGCAGAGAAACGGGCCAGCGACAGGCGATACTTGTCATATTCCGGTTTAGCAAACAGTCCCGTAGTAAAGAAAGGAATTTCCTTCTGCACTTCGAAAGGATTATCAAATGCCTTCCTCATCGGAGAGAGAGTATAGAATCGGTAGAGGTCCTGCACATAGCGATGACGAACCCTAATGGCACGTTTCTTCTTTTCCTCTTCAGAGAGATTCTCTTCATGTTCCATTACCGAATCAAGCAGTGTGACATTTTCAGAATCCTTTGCTTCTGCAGAATCAGTCTCATCCTCTACTGGCTCTTCGGTATTCTGCTCTTTTTCCTCCTCATCTTCTTCGTCATAAAAAACAGGACCAGACACCATATTTTCCGGGGTAACATCCAATGATTCAATAAATTCCTTAGATGTATTATTCAATGAAAGAATGATGCTATACAGATCGGTATCACACATAGAGGCGCCTCTCAAGAGATTGTTGATGAAATTGCGATGCTGTTTCATCGTAGCCCGAACATTCTTGAGCGTAGAATTACGGACATAGAAAGGAACAAACCAATTATAGAGTGAATGGAAATGACCGAAGCTCTTCTGGTTGGCAAACTGATGATAATAGACATCAACTCCTATATCTTCTGAATTCAACATATAGTCGAAGGCTCCCTTAAGGGCATCATCAGGATTCTCCCCATCTGCAGAGAAGCAATTAAGTCCCAATTCACCCGTTTGGTCTATCTTTTCGGCCAAATCCTGAGTAAAAGAAGTGAACATGGTCTTCACCACGGAATGCATCATCTCCTTGCTATCCTTTTTACTTGTAAGACATAGACGCATCTGGCGTTGGAGATCAACACAGGCAGCCAAAAATTCATCATCCATGATCAAGCCAGCAGCAGAATCCCAATATTTCTGTTTTTCACCCGAATTGGTTATTGCACAGAAAACGAAACCCACCAAAGCTCGCTGGCGAACACTGCAAGTACTGTCGTCAGACTTGATTAAGCGCATCAAGACTGCAAGTCTAGGGGCATCAAAGAATACAGAGCATGACAATGAAACAGCCGAAACTATCATATTGATGGTGTATGGATCTACCAAATCGGAAGCGATGATATCAAGAATATTCTTGACAAAATCATCATTCCAGTCATCAGTTACCAGAATATAAGAAAACACCATATTGCGATAGGCATTCAGCTGCTCCTGTATCTTTTGCCTTTCCTCGTCTATCTGTTCTTCAGACAAGTCTACCCTCAAATTTAGCATAGCTTCATCTGTAGCAAATTTCTCAAAGGTTTCCTGTACCTCATCAAAACTTGTCAGATTCTGAGCTCTTTTGCGAAGTGCAACAAATGTAGACTCATTAGCCAAAATCCATTCGTGACGCACTTTACCAAAGAACATATCAGTATCAAGATCTAAAGTTTGAGCAAGATTATAAAGTTCTCGGTGTTTAAGTTTGCCGTCTATATAATCATGATACAAATCATCATATCTTTTTTCAATTTCAGCAATTCCAGGCTGACACGATTCGAGCCCCACTTCCTGGTCAATTATCTTGCGAATAGCCTCAATTCTGGATATAGTAGTGACATTTTCATGCGAAAACTTTGTCCAGCTAAAATCTTCTCTTTTCATAAGCCGTTTATTTTTGTGCTACAGCCAGATCACGACGTCTTGGTTCCATAGCATGTTCATATTTAAGTTTTGGAAGATTACTGATGGTTTTAGCATCGGCACCCGTATATTTTGTGATAATTCTTGCATAATGCTGTACCCCACGACTGTTTATGCTATCAACAGCAATATTATACGCCTTGATAAATTTGGCAACTTGGTCTTTACGGCGCGGCTCTGAAAGTATTTTCTTGCGGAAAGCAACAACACCTAACTGCAAGTTCTTATCTCTGCTGTCAAAGAGTTTTACATGCTGTTCAAGTCGGGCTTTGGTAGCTTGAGGTTCTGGCAGCAACATGGCATCCATCTCGTTGTTAAGCAACATACGCAGACGGATGTTCAAATCGTTGATTTGAACCTTATAAGCATCATATTTAGGCTTACCGCTATCGATTGCTAAAGTAGCCAGATAATCAGTTGCAGAGTAGCGGGTCATTGCCACCATCTTATCTGACAGTTGTTTCAGTTCTGATATACGCGAACGCTTATTGGTGATAAACTGCCAATAAAGATTGGTAGAAATAGGGTACGTCAAAGCAGTACCCCGTTTCTCTATATGATGTGCACGAATCAGATCGGTCACGGCTCCCTCTACGCGCTTGCGCTCGATAGCAGTATCACAATCCATTTGTGCAGTATATCTACGCAAATGTACGTCTACACCTTGCTGCTGGAAGATACTGTCATCACATGCCAGAAAGATTGGCAGGCAGTCCATTGTTGGCATCACCGCTATCTTCAGCGCAGCACGGTCTAGGCTATCCAATCTAGCCTTTTCCTTCTTGCTCAAGCGATGACGTTCTGCTTCCGACTTGCCACATCCTGCAAATCCTATAGTCAGCAAGAGCATCAAGGCTGTAAACGTTTTGAACTTATTCATTATCTATCCTTTAATCATTTGTTATTCTACATAGAGAACCAATCCCTTCAAATATTCACCTTCCGGATGATAAATATTGATAGGATGGTCGGCAGGCTGGTGCAACTGGTGCAAGATGCGAACCTTTCTTCCAGCCTGCGCTGCAGCAGTAAACACAGCATTGCGGAACTGATCCTTCGTAACCACCTGAGAGCAACTGAAGGTAAAAAGGATGCCGCCCTTCTTAATACGCTGCAAGCCCTTTACGTTCAGGCGGGTATAGCCCTTCAACGCATTGCGTAAAGCCGCACGGTGCTTGGCAAAAGCAGGAGGATCAAGAACTATCAGATCATACTGCTGGTCATGTTCATCAAGATACTTGAAGGCATCTTCGCAGATAGCCTCATGGCGTGCATCTTCAGGGAAATTGAGCGCAATATTCTCATTGGTCAATTCTATCGCCTTGGCACTGCTGTCTACGGAGTGAACAGCCTTAGCCTCGCCTCTCATCGCATAAACAGAAAAACCGCCGGTATAGCAGAACATGTTGAGCACGCTCTTACCCTTGGCATAATGCTCGAGCAGCGAACGGTTCTCACGCTGATCTACGAAGAAACCCGTTTTCTGACCACGCAACCAGTCGATATGGAATTTCAGTCCATTCTCTACAGCAACATCGTCAGCATCACCTCCCAGTATAAAGCCATTTTCCTGTCTGAGGTCAGCCTTATATGGTAAGGTTGTCTCACTCTTATAGTAGATATTCTCCAGTGCTTCGCCCATCACCTTCTTCAAAGCTTTGGCTATCTCCATGCGGCAAACATGCATACCCACACTGTGAGCCTGCATGACAGCAGTAGGACCATAGCAGTCGATAACAAGTCCCGGCAAGTTATCGCCCTCACCATGGACCAAGCGATAAGTAGTATTGGATGAATTACCGGCAATACCCAAAGCGAGTCTCATCTTATATGCCGAATCCAATCTGGCACACCAGTACTCCTCATCAATCTCAATATCTCTAAAAGAAAGAACACGTACAGCGATAGAACCGATCTGATAATGACCTATAGCAATGAATTCACCACTACGGGTAAACACTCTCACAATGTCGCCCTCCTCTATGCCCTCATCCATTGTCTGGATAGCACCCGAGAAGATCCATGGATGAAAACGCTTGAGCGATTCTTCCTTACCTTTCTTTAAATATACGCTTTTATACATATTTATATATGAAGTTTCTTACGATTATCAATTTCTATTCCTTACCACCTTATATCATACCCTGAGTTCATCGAGCTCGTAATCGCCTGTAGCAGACAAACGCTTAAATTCCTCATACAGATTAATGCAGCACCAGGCATCTGTAGCTGCATAGAGAGCCTGCGATTCCTTCAAATCGCTAGCCTCCCAATTGCTCAACCGTTGCGCCTTGCTGATTTTCTGGTGAAACAGGTTAGCATACAGTTTCTGCAGACTCATGTCTGCGATACCAAAGTTCTTAGCAACATCCTGCAACTCGATAAAGTAACCAGCCTTAAAAGCAGCTCGCTTATGGAGCTGCAGCAAGTCATCGTGCCAGGAAAGTCCTACTTTTGGCACGGTGGTATCTTCGAGCAAGCGAATGATGGCAGGAGTCATGCCCGTATGATGCAGGCGGAAGAGATAACATGTATCATGTGTACTCACCTGCAACAACGAAACATGGTAAGCCTGACCACGCTTGAATGATGGGCGCGTTTCAGTATCCACGCCCAGTATATAATGGCTAAGTAGGTCATTAACAGCCGCTTCTGTATCTTCAGGCTTGTCAACGACTACGATTTTGCCAGGAAACAAAGCTCTTGGCAAATTCGTGATTGCCGCCTTGTCGAAACTAGTGAAAATAATCTTCATTATGCTTTTTATTCTTTACAAGTTGCAAAATTAGAAAAAAAAGATGAGAAAAAGAATTGTTTTCTCAATTATTTTCGCTAATTTTGCAGATAAATTATTCAAAAATATATAAAATGGCTAAAAAAAGAACTGAAAAAAAGACCAAAACCTTTAGCGAAGCTATTGGTTTACAGTATATTTTCAACAATACTATCACTGACTTTTTCATAGGATTAGCCTTGGTAGTCATTGCTGTGGTTATCATCATCGCTATGATCTCCTTTCTCAACACAGGAGCCAATGACCAGAGTTTGCTCGAAAATCTGAAGCCAGGCGAATGGACCAACACGGAAAAACAGTTTCAGAACTACTGCGGATCCTGGGGAGCCATTGTATCCTATTGGCTCATTGTCATCAATTTCGGATTTCCAGCCTTCTTGCTCCCATTCTTTGTCATCATGGTGGGATTGCAGATGATGCATGCCTACAAGCTGAACCTGTGGAAATGGTTCTTCTGCATGATTGTGATCATACTATGGATGTCGGTAACCTTTGCCAAGTTCATCGCACCTATCATGCCAAGCCTCATCTTCAATCCGGGCGGAAAGCACGGACTCTTTGTCGTGCAGAATCTGGAGAACATCATGGGTCCTCCAGGACTTACTGCCATTCTTTTCTTCGTGGCGGTAGCATTCCTCACCTATCTCACCACTGAAACTATTACGGTTATCAGAAAAGCACTCAACCCTATCGGTTATATATCAAATAAGGTGAAATTTGAGATTACTAACCATGGAAAGAACAGGAAAGATACGGAAGCTATCGACGAGGTATACGCCAACGCAGCATATGGTGCTGGCACAGAGGATGAGAAAGAAGAATATAAGGAAGAAGAACCTACCAAAGTCATCGACCTGAATCTGGATCCGGACCAGACTTTCGCAACCCCAGACACACCTTCTACGCCTGTTGAGCCAGAGGCAGACGGACAGGAAGCTACAGGAACAGAAGGTGATACGGAAAAAGATGAAACCATCGCTATAGCCAACGGCACGCTGAACGAGAATATGTCACTCATTGCACGTCAGCGCGAACTCCGTACAAAACGGGCTGAACGGGAAGCATTGGAAAAGCAAGCTGCCGAGGCTGCTGCAGCTTCTGAGCATATAGGTATGGACATCTCTGTAGCCACAGCCGACGAGAAGGCTACAGGCAACACCTTGAGCAATGCAGAAGTACTGAATACTCCGATCAATCCGAAGGAGCCGTTCACCAGATATAAATATCCGGTACTCAACCTTCTGAAGAAGTATGAGGATGACGGCGTATCCATCGATGAGGAAGAGCAGCGCGCCAACAAAAACCGCATCATCGAGGTGCTGGGCAACTTTGGCGTACAGATCAAAACCATCCGTGCTACGGTTGGTCCTACCATCACACTCTACGAAATCCAGCCTGCAGAAGGCGTACGTATCTCTAAGATCAAGAATCTGGAAGATGACATCGCCTTGAGTCTGGCAGCTCTCGGCATCCGTATCATCGCTCCTATTCCAGGTAAGGGAACCATCGGTATTGAGGTACCTAACGCAAAGGCGAACATCGTTAGTATGGAAAGTACTTTAAACTCAAAGAAATTCCAGGAAACCAAGATGGAGTTACCTATCGCTTTGGGTAAGACCATTACCAACGAAGTGTTTATGGTTGATTTGGCAAAGATTCCTCACCTGCTTGTTGCGGGTGCTACCGGACAGGGTAAATCTGTAGGGTTGAATGCCATCATCACCTCTTTATTATACAAGAAACATCCAAATGAACTCAAACTGGTTCTCATCGACCCTAAGAAAGTGGAGTTTAGCGTCTACTCCCGTATTGCCAATAAGTTTATGGCTGCGGTTCCTGATGAGGAAGAACCTATCATAACCGACGTAACCAAGGTGGTTAGAACCCTGAACAGTCTGTGTGTACTGATGGATAGCCGTTACGACTTGCTCAAAAAGGCAGGAGCACGTAACATCAAAGAATACAACCAGAAGTATATCAACCACAAGTTGAAGTTGACAGATGGACATGAGTATATGCCATACATCGTGGTGATTATAGATGAGTTCGGTGATCTGATCATGACAGCCGGCAAAGAAGTAGAACTTCCTATTGCCCGTATCGCCCAGCTGGCACGTGCCGTGGGTATCCACATGATTATTGCCACCCAGCGTCCTACAACCAGCATCATCACGGGTAATATCAAGGCTAACTTCCCTGGCCGTATCGCCTTTAAGGTTACATCTGCCATCGACTCAAAGACCATTCTTGACCGTACAGGAGCCAACCAGCTGATTGGTCGTGGTGATATGCTCTATCTCTGCGGCAACGAACCTGTACGTGTACAGTGTGCCTTTGTTGATACACCTGAAATCGAGCGCATCAACGAGTATATCTGCGAACAGCCTGGCCCTATCGAACCTATGGAGTTGCCAGAACCAGCTAATGATGAAGGAAGCGCAGGTGGAAGCGGCAGCATCAGTGCCCGCGAACTGGATCCGTTCTTCGAAGAGGCAGCCCATGCGATTGTTCTTTCACAGCAGGGTTCTACCAGCATGATCCAGCGCCGGTTCAGTATCGGCTATAACCGTGCAGGACGATTAATGGACCAGATGGAAGCTGCAGGCATCGTAGGTGCAGCACAGGGCAGCAAGCCTCGTGAGGTACTGATACAGGATGAAAACCAGCTTAATAATCTGTTAATGGCACTTCGAAACTCTTAATTTTAGTAAATAACTAAGGGTATGAAAGAAGATAATATTGGAAAAGGTTAAATTATTAAACCCTGAAGCCGTGAAAACGTCTAAGAGAGAAAAGACGTTTTTACGGCTTTATGATAGAGTATGAAATTTTAGAAGATATAACATAGAATTTTAAAAGAAAGGAAAAGATAAAAATGAAAAAGATTTTAGCATTGGCTTTCGTTGCAATGATGAGCATCGGAGCCATGGCGCAGACTGCGCAACAGGTACTTGATAAGACCGCTGCCGTTATTGGCAACAAAGGTGGAGCTAGCGCCAACTTCAAGATGAGCAGCTCTAAGTATGGATCAGCAAGCGGCAGTATTGCCATCAAAGGCAACAAGTTTAACGCCCGTACCCCGCAAGCCATCGTCTGGTTCAACGGCAAGACCCAGTGGACTTATCTAAAGAAAACCAACGAGGTGAATGTCAGCAACCCTACACAGGCTCAGCAGATGTCCATGAACCCTTATACCTTTATTAATATATATAAGACTGGTTATAAGTCAACGCTCAAGACAGCAGGCAGTAACTATGTAGTACATCTCGTTGCCAATAACCAGAAACGTTCTGTAGCCGAAATGTATATCACCATCAACAAAAAGACACATATTCCATCAGTTGTCAAGATGCGACAGGGCAATACCTGGAGTACCATCACGGTAAGTAACTTCAGAGCCAAGAGCGTTTCTAACAGCACATTCAATTTCAACAGCAAGGAATGTCCAGGAGCTGAAGTCATCGACCTGAGATAATCGCCTGAAATATCGTATAAAGTTTATTTTCAAATAAGATTCCCCGCCACAACCCTCCGGTAGCGTGACGGGGAATTACTTTTTCCAAAAGGGTTTTAGTATCAATAATTTCCAAAAGCGAATCATAGGATCTACCTTTTTGCACAACAAATCTTAAAACAACTATGCAATTGTAAAATATTCAAAAATACTTTGGAATTTTTGCAAAAATATTTGGCGGATACAAAAGAATTGCTTATCTTTGCAACAACAAATTATAACAACAAGTAATTATGAAGCAGACAGAAGCCTATCAAAGACTCGTGGAGAAAGGTATCCGACCATCACTCCAGCGTATTGCCATCATGGATTGGCTTATTAATCATCCCACTCATCCAACTATCGAGGATGTGTACAAAGGATTAGCTGAAAGTATCCCAACATTGAGCAAGACAACCGTTTACAATACACTCAGAATGTTGAGTGAGCACAATGCGGCTCAAATGATCACAATCGATGAACATCGCGTGTGTTATGATGGAAATATTAAAAGCCACGTTCACTTCTATTGCAGAAATTGTGGCAAGGTAATTGACTTTTTCGGCGAACCTGCTCCAACAGTGGAACCAGGAAAGGAAATTGAAGGAAACATCGTATTGGAAGAACAGCTCTACTACAGAGGAATCTGTACAGAATGCGCTAAAAAAAGCGTAAAGTCACCTCTCACAGAGACTGTTCACTAATTCAAAAGACAATAATCATACAACAACATTTAAAACAAAAGCATTATGAAGAAAAAGTTTATTTGCACCGTTTGCGGTTACATTTACGAAGGTACAGAAGCACCTGAGAAGTGCCCTATCTGCAAGGCTCCAGCCAGCAAGTTCAAAGAGATGGAAGATGCAGTAGATGACGATATGACATTTGCTACCGTTCACGTTCTCGGTCAGGCATTTAAGGATAGCGTTAATGAAGACGTTATCAAGGGTTTGAAGGACCATTTCAATGGTGAGTGTGGCGAGGTAGGTATGTATCTTGCTATGGCACGCCAGGCAGATCGTGAAGGCTATCCTGAAATTGCAGAGGCTTACAAACGTTATGCCTATGAGGAGGCTGATCACGCTTCTCGTTTTGCAGAACTTCTCGGTGAGGTTTTGGGTGATACCAAGAGCAATCTCGAGGCTCGTATTGCAGCAGAGAAGGGTGCTTGTGAGGATAAGTTCCGCATTGCCAAGCTTGCTAAGGAGCAGGGTTCAGATGCTATCCACGATACCGTTCATGAGATGGCTAAGGATGAAGCCCGCCACTGTGCAGGTTTTGCAGGTCTCTACAAGAGATACTTCAAGTAATAGATTTTAAAAGACGTAACTTTAAAAATTATAATACTATTTAGTATTGTAAGTCAAGAAAACAGGAAAGCCGATTCTTGTATAGTAATATACTTGAATCGGCTTTCTTTATGTGATGATAAATATTGTTACTTTGTTTCAGGAACCAGGAACTTGTCTCCTGTTTGCTTAATAAGTTCCTTGGCATATTTCTCAGGATACCCAGGACGAACTGGGGTTGCACCTAATCCATAAGGAGTCTTCTCGAAACTGCCATCTTTTTTGGTTGGCTTGATAATCATGTCATTATACTTCACTACCATAAACTGGAAGAGCTGTTGCCAACGCGCCAACATCTGCTGTGCCTTCTCAATACCATAATCATTGAGATACTTGACAGCAGCCTGTGGATCCTGTGCATACAGTTCCTGAGCCTTAGCCTCAACACCTGGCTGTGCAGCAAAATAGCTGTTATCCAGACTATCACGAACCTCCTTCAAAGTTGGGAACATCTGGCTGTAACGAGGATAAACCATATTGCTGGTCATATTGCACACCCAGTAAGCATTCTTGAAACTGAAATTCACTGCATCTGCTCCCGGTGTGTTATAACACTCAGGACGAACTGTAGAAGAACAGTAGATTGGTGTGAACGCTACCATATTGGCATCATCATTACCAAACCAAAGAACACCGCCAATCTCTCTAGGCATCCATGAACGCATCTGGCTAACAAAAACAAAACCACTCTGCTGGGTGCTGACCGGTCGTTCGTTGAAGCACTGCTTTCCATCCACCTTAAACATCAATGGAGTTGGCCTGTAAGGCATCTGCCAGATACCACCCCCGATATCAGTGCCATCAGCAACAGAAAGAGGTGTACCCTCATAATGGTCACGCATGCAAGCCTCAACATCAGCAACACTCACCTTCTTGTTTGGAACCACCCAGAGAGGCATATCCTTCGCATTAGGATCCTTGCCCAAAGCCCAATCAAGATAAGGACTCATATCATAGAAATGATTCAAAAGAGCCCAAGCACGAGCATCGCAGAAACGACGTCCTGAGAAATCAGGCTTAGCATATGCCATTTTCCATGAGAAATCAGCATCCTTGCCCTGATACCATCCCTTACTACGAGCAAAAGAAACGACATCCTTGGCATACATCACGTTTTTCTTGTCCTTCATATTGAACTTGCCGATGCGACTCTGGTTAGCATGTGCACAAACTGCATTATCAGGAATACGGAGAGCTACCCAAACCACGCCCTTAGAACCTGGTCCCTTGCCCATCATCTCCATAATCCAAGCTTCGTTCGGATCACAGATGGTAAAGGTCTCGCCTTCTGAATTATAGCCGTAAGTATTGGCGATGGTTGTCATCACTTTGATAGCCTCACGGGCAGTCTTACTACGCTGCAGGGCAACATAAATGAGTGAACCATAGTCCATGATACCTGTAGAATCAGCCATCTCCTCACGTCCACCATAAGTAGTTTCACCGATGGTGACCTGCCATTCATTGATATTGCCAATCACATTATAAGTCTCGGCAGCCTCCGGAATCTCACCATGATATTTATTGGTATCCCAATCGTAAATCTTACGCATCTCGCCCTTAGCATGCTTACCGGCAGGAAAATGACAGAGATTTTGGAACATACCATAGTCATCGGCACTATATGAACACATCACAGATCCATCAACCGATGCTTTTTTCCCTACTATAAAGTTGGTACATGCCTCAGCCTCAGAGACACTGCCCAACATAGCCACAGCCATCAAGGCAGAAGCAAAAATCTTATTCATAAAATATACCTTAATTTATATATACAAAAAGAGAAGAGCATTTGAATTCTTCACTCTTCCCTCTTCATTCTTCACTTATTCGCAAGCCTTGAAACTCATATCCAAGCCCTTCACACTATGTGTCAAGGCACCAACTGAGATGAAATCAACTCCCTGCTCTGCATAATCGCGGATGGCATCGTAAGTGATACCGCCAGAAGACTCAGTCTCATACTTACCTGCGATGATGTCTACTGCCTTCTTAGTATCAGGCACAGAGAAGTTATCGAGCATGATACGATTTACACCACCATGCTTCAATACCTGGTCAAGTTCATCGAAACTGCGAACCTCGATTTCAATCTTCAGATCGAGCCCCTTCTCCTTGAGATAAGCATGGCAACGGTCGATTGCGTTATCGATACCACCAGCAAAATCGATATGGTTATCTTTCAAGAGAATCATATCAAAAAGACCAATGCGATGGTTCATACCACCACCAATCTTCACAGCCTGCTTCTCCAACATACGGAGACCTGGAGTAGTCTTACGGGTGTCAAGGATATGAGTCTTTGTACCCTCAAGACGCTTTACATACTTAGCAGTCATGGTAGCAATGCCACTCATACGCTGCATGATATTGAGCATCAAACGCTCTGTCTGGAGCAAAGAACGGGTCTTACCCTCTACAATCATTGCAATGTCACCCTTCTTAACATGGGTTCCATCCTGAAGCAACACTTCTACCTTCATGGTAGGATCGAAACGGGCAAATACCTTCTTTGCCATTTCAACACCTGCCAACACGCCATCTTCCTTGATAAGCAAGTGGCTCTTACCCATGGCGTCTTCTGGGATACAACACAAAGTTGTGTGGTCGCCATCACCGATATCCTCAGCAAATGCCAAGTCTATCAACTTGTCTTCTAATTGATCTACGCTTAACATATTATTAATGTTTATGTTTAATGTTTATTGATTACTTTTCCGTTCCACAGGGCACGAAGGATGCCTTCCTCATCGCGTTCCACCCGGATTTCGCCGCCTAACCATTCGGTCATCGGCAACTCCTCGCGAAACTCGAAGTAGTTCACCACCCTGCCCTCTTGTATTTCTACCACAGCCTGCTGCAATATCGAGCCATCCGGCAATATCACCTGATGGGCTCCGCATCTCTTCATTTCAGCCATATCTTAAACATCCAGACTAATTACTCGTCATCTGAATAGGTTTATCAGGCATAGAAACCGGTGCACTGGTCAGAGGCGCCAAAGCTCCATCCGGACGCGCTGGAACACTCGGACCTGGTATACGGGTCTTACGAGCTGTATCTACTTTTGCCGAATCAGAAGATGCTGCAGAAGAAGAAACCGGTGCCACCTTTTTAGGATGCATACGGATGAGACGAATCTTATTGACAAACATCAGTTTAAGAGTCGTCAAAGAACCGGCATCAGAACTGAAGCCACCCTCATTCAACATAAAGTACCCCTTTATACATTTGATTCCAAGGCTATCATTATCAGCGAGTTCTACACTATAGTGCTGAGCACTCTGAATATGAATTACAGTCTGTGCCACACTATCGTTCTTGAACTGAACAGCCAGCAAAGCGATGCCATCACGCATACCATCCTGGAAGATAAACTGCGATTCGAAATCAAGACGGAACCGGTCACCCTTATGGAAAGCAGTATCAGCTTCAATTTTAAAACTGCGACTGTTGAAGCCCTCATCAGGCGAGAATACCATCGAAGTAGCATCCTTCCAGATATTGGCAGTATCGCCAACAGCAGTAAGATTGTCAAAATCACTATTTCCTGTACTGTTTCCACCCAATGCAACCACCTCTTTATCCAATCTTTCAGCCAAATCCTTATACACATCATGCAGCAATTCTGTATGGCGCATATAATAAACCATCGAACTGTCGAAGTCTGCCGAGGTGACATCATGTTTCTTCAGTACAGCCTCGCGATAAGCCAGACTATTCTTCTCACTACCACCGTCTTCGTTCTGCGCCATAGCAAGAGCGATGTGATAATCGAAGAGAATATCCGTCATCTTTCCTTTAGAGAGCACATCTCTTGGCAGCGAAGGCTTGCAAGAAGCAAAGGCTGCACAAAAGGTTACTATCCAACAGAGATAAAGAAAAGCTTTCTTCATGATTACTTGTCCTCCTTATTTTCTTGAGATTGAGACTTTATCTTTTCTTCAGCAGTTTCAATAAAAGAAGAATCTTTAACCTTCTTCTCCTTATCATCACCTCCGAGAGCTTCCAGTTCTTTTCTACAGAAAAGCAAGAGAGAAATGATGCCGACTGATACACAGGAATCTGCAAAATTGAATACAGGATCGAAGAATGTACCATGCTGTCCACCCCAGAAAGGGAACCATTCAGGCCATGTATAGGTGAAGAACGGAAAGCGGAACATATCAACCACCTTGCCCATGAGCACGGGTGCATACCCCTCGCCGAAAGGCACAAGATAAGATACATAATAAGGTGAGGCACCGGTGAAGATAAGTCCGTAGAAGATGGAATCAATCATATTGCCGATTGCACCTGTCAGAACCAGCGCCACCAAAATGATGTATAACAAGCGATAGGTACCACGCTTAATGATGCGATGCAGATAAATGCTCAAAGCACAGATGGCTACCAGGCGCAACAGACTTAGCCAGAACTTGCCGATAAACGACATACCCCAAGCCATTCCGTTGTTCTCTACAAATTCGATATAAAACCAATCAGTAACACGAACAGACTCGCCAAGGCAAAAATGGGTCTTGATGTACACCTTGATAATCTGATCGATAACAAGAAGCACAACCACCATTGCCGTGACGAGCCATCCGTATTTAATTTTACTTGTTTTCTCCATTTATTACTTTTTTCTAGCCTCCTTAGAAGCTACACTCAAAGTGGCATGAGGTACAGCACGCAAACGCTCCTTAGGAATCAACTCACCTGTTTCGCGGTCAATACCATAGGTCTTGTTCTGGATACGAACCAAAGCTGCTTCCAATCCCTTGATGAACTTCTGCTGACGCTGGGCCATCTGGATGATTTCTTCCTTGCTTTGTGCTTCACTACCCTCCTCAAGAGCCTTGTAGGTTGGTGATGTATCTACCACATCATTACTGTCTGAGTGGTTCAGCTGAGCCATGCAATCATGATAAGTCTGCTTTGCCACCTTCAATTTCTCATCAATAATAGCGCGGAACTCCTCGAGCTCCTGATCGCTATAACGTAGTTTTTCGTTAGCCATAGATGTTATCTATTATGTTATTTGTTAATGTTTTTAGGAAATAAGGGCTAGAAAGTTAGAAGCAAGCAGTTTGGAAATGCTCCTAACTTCTAACTCCTAACTCCTAACTATTTAATTCTTCTCTACGAGAATGTTCAACTTAAAGTCATCAAACTCGGTCTCAACACCTGCGTTGTCGCCGATTTCGATACTGTCTGCTAATACCTGCCCCTTGATGTAGTCGGCGAATGCCTCGATGGCTGCGTCAGTCGCCTCATTAGGAGCCACAGTTACGTTGATGCGGTCGGTAATCTCCAGACCTGTCTCCTTGCGGAGGTTCTGGATACGGTTGATCAACTCACGAGCCATACCCTCCTTCTTCAATTCTGGGGTCAACTCTACCTCAAGCGCTACGGTCAGATTGCCCTCGTTAGATACGAGCCATCCTGGAATATCCTCAGAGATAATCTCCACGTCGGCTACCTCTACCACGGCTTCCTGTCCGTCGATATTCAATGTGATGTTGCCTGCCTTCTCAAAAGCTGTAATCTGGTCCTGATCGAGCGCTGACATCTGGGCAGCAACACCCTTCATCAGCTTGCCGAACTTCTTACCCATCACTCTAAAGTTACACTTCACCTTCTTTACGAGAATACCCTGACCCTCAATGAAGTTAACCTCCTTCACGTTCACCTCGTTCTTCAACAGTCCTGCTACTGCCTCGATGTGTGCCTTCTGTACATCATCTACTGCAGGAATCATGATCTGCTGGAGTGGCTGACGCACCTTGATGTTCACCTTGCGGCGCAAAGCCAATACCATAGAAGTAATCTTCTGGGCGATGGCCATACGCTCCTCCAGGTCGGCATCGATAGCAGCCTCATCAGCTACAGGGAACTTATCGAGATGTACGCTCTCCAACTCGCCGCCCAAGTCGTGATACAACTCGTCTGCATAGAATGGAGCGAATGGTGCCAGCAGCTTAGCCACTGTCATCAGGCAGGTATAGAGAGTCTGGTAAGCACTCAGCTTATCCTCGCTCATCTCCTTACCCCAGAAACGTTTACGGTTCAGACGAACGTACCAGTTAGAGAGGTCATCGTTGACGAAAGCATCGATGAGACGGCCTGCGCGGGTTGGATCATAGCCAGCCAACTCTCTGTCAACGCCCTTGATGAGGGTATTGAGTGAAGAGAGAATCCAGCGGTCAATCTCTGGGCGCTTCTCGAATGGCACCTGAGCAGTCTCTGCATCGAAACCATCTACATTAGCATAGAGAGCGAAGAAGCTGTAGGTATTATATAAGGTACCGAAGAACTTACGACGGGTCTCGTCCACACCATTAGGGTCGAACTTGAGGTTGTCCCAAGGCTCGCTGTTGGTCATCATATAGAAACGAACAGGATCGGCACCATACTTGTCAATCATCTCGAATGGGTTAGTCACGTTACCCACGTGCTTACTCATCTTGTTACCCTTGGCATCGAGAACGAGACCAGAAGAGATTACGTTCTTGAAGGCTACGCTATCGAATACCATGGTAGCGATGGCGTGCAGGGTAAAGAACCATCCACGGGTCTGATCCACGCCCTCGTTGATGAAGTCGGCTGGATAGAACTTAGGAGGAATAGCATATCCCTCGTAGGTGCTGTGGATGAGTGCATCGCGGTCTGCCTCTGTGCCACGGGCCATCTCACCCTCGAATGGGTAGTGGAGCTGGGCGTAAGGCATTGAACCTGAATCGAACCAAACGTCGATGAGGTCGCTCTCACGATACATTGGCTTGCCCTCCTCGTTAACCAATACAATCTTGTCAACGTATGGACGGTGGAGGTCAATCTTATCATAGTTCTCCTGACTGTAGTCGCCAGGAACGAAACCATTCTCCTTCAATGGGTTGCTCTGCATGATACCGGCAGCCACAGACTTCTCGATTTCAGCATAGAGTTCCTCAAGGCTGCCGATGCACTTCTCGCCACGGTTCTCGTCACGCCAGATTGGCAATGGAGTACCCCAGAAGCGGGAACGTGAAAGGTTCCAGTCGTTCAAGTTCTCGAGCCAGTTGCCGAAACGGCCTGTACCGGTGCTCTCAGGCTGCCAGTTGATGGTCTTGTTGAGTTCTACCATGCGCTCCTTGCGGGCTGTATCCTTGATAAACCAGCTATCCAATGGATAATAGAGGATAGGCTTGTCGGTACGCCAACAGTGAGGATAGTTGTGCACGTGCTTCTCGCTCTTGAAAGCCTTGCCCTCCTGCTTCAACTCGTAGCAGAGTACGATGTTCAGGTCTTCAGCCTTCTCAGAAGCCTTCTTGTCCCAGACGCCATCCACATTAAACTGTGGGTCGTAGGCATTCTTCACGTAGCCGCCTGCGTGATGAGCATATGCCTCCTTGTTGACGCAAGCGTTCACGAAGTTGGCATCGAGGTCTTCGATGAGATAGAACTTACCCTGGAGATCAACCATTGGGCGGGTCTCGCCCTTCTTATTAATAAGGTAGAGAGCTGGGATGTTGGCATCCTTAGCCACCTTGGCATCATCGGCACCGAATGTAGGAGCGATGTGAACGATACCTGTACCGTCATCGGTAGTAACGTAGTCGCCGAGGATTACGCGGAAAGCCTCACTCTCCATCTCGACGAACTGATCGCGACCATCCTCAGAAGCGAACACCTTCTCAGGATGAGCAGCAGCATATTCTGTTACGAAAGCCGGTGCGAAGAGATCAACCTTCTCGCATGGCTTTACCCATGGCAGGAGCTGCTCGTAGTGCATGCCTTCGAGGTCGGTACCCTTCATGTGGTCGACAATGCGCCAAGGGCACTGCTTCTTCTCCTTGTCGAATGGCAGGAGATCGCCTTCCTTGCACTCCTGGTCTGCCTTCAGATATGAACCAACCAGAGCCTCAGCCATCACGAGTGTCATAGGCTCGCCATTGTAGAGGTTGTAGGTCTCGATGGCTACATAGTCAATCTTAGGACCCACACAGAGAGCCACGTTTGATGGCAAAGTCCAAGGTGTAGTGGTCCATGCGATGAAGTATGGCTTGCCCCACTTGGTCCACTCAGCCTTAGGATCCTTGATGAGGAACTGGGCTGTGGTGGTGAGGTCCTTAACATCGCGATAGCAGCCAGGCTGGTTCAACTCGTGAGAGCTCAAGCCTGTACCTGCACCTGGAGAGTATGGCTGGATGGTGTAACCCTTGTAGAGCATCCCCTTGTTGTAGAGCTGCTTGAGGAGCCACCAGAGAGTCTCGATATACTTGTTATCGTAGGTGATATAAGGATGATCGAGATCTACGAAGTAACCCATCTTCTCAGTCAACTCGCGCCACTCAGCGGTGAACTTCATCACGTTCTCGCGGCACTTGTGGTTGTAATCCTCAGTAGAGATATACTTCTCTGAAGCCTTGTTGTCGATATCCTTCTTGGTGATGCCGAGTTCCTTCTCGACACCGAGTTCAACAGGGAGTCCGTGGGTATCCCATCCCGCCTTGCGGTGAACCTGGAAACCCTTCATGGTCTTGTATCTGTTGAATGTATCCTTGATACTACGTGCCAACACGTGGTGAATACCCGGGTGGCCATTAGCTGATGGAGGTCCCTCGAAGAAGATAAACTGAGGGCAGCCTTCACGCTCGTCGATAGACTTGTGGAAGATATCATTTTTCTCCCACGCTGCTAGTACGTCATTGTTTGTCTGAGTCAAATTCAGACCGTTGTGCTCGGCAAATTTCTTAGCCATATTATCTTATATTTTTATAATGTTTTTACTTTTGGGCGCAAAGTTACAAAAAAAATATGTTTTACCCAAAAATAGAAAGACTTTTTATATAATTATTTTATTATAAACGAAAAAGTTAGGAGTTGGAACAGCGCCCCGACTCCTAACTTTTTATTTCCCGTTTTATTAAAACTTCGCTGCCATGTATTATAAATTTTCAGCCTCTTGCAGCCAGATGGCAGATGCAGCATCACTAGGCATACGCCAGTCGCCACGAGGGCTGAGGCTTACGCTACCTACTTTCGGACCATCTGGCAGACAGCTGCGCTTGAACTGCTGATTGAAGAAACGGCGCACGAAGGTCTTCAGCCACTTCTTGATGGTTTCCTCATCATAGCAGTCAGGATCGTTGTCGCTGATCTTCACGCGTTCCAGTTCGGAGTCAATAAATGCCTTCTTTGCCAACATGTAAATCTTGGCAGGACGGAAACCGAAACGCAGGAAATAGTAGAGGAAGAAATCATGCAGTTCGTATGGTCCCACCAAATCTTCCGTCTTCTGCTTGATATTTCCATTCTCATCTGCCGGGATCAACTCTGGACTGATAGGAGTATCGATGATATCACGAAGAGTGATGCGGCTCTGTTCGTCTACCCCACTCTCTGCTACATGATTTACGAGATGACGGATCAGGGTCTTAGGAATGCTGGCATTCACGCCATACATGCTCATGTGGTCACCATTATAGGTAGCCCATCCTAATGCCAACTCTGAAAGGTCGCCGGTACCGATAACCATGCCACCCATCTTATTGGCTAAATCCATCAGAATCTGGGTACGTTCACGAGCCTGGGAATTCTCGTAAGTCACATCATGCACACTGGCATCCTGACCGATGTCCTCAAAGTGCTGGATTACAGCCTTGGCGATGCTGATTTCCTTAATGGTAATACCAAGACTCTGCATCAGCGAGATAGCATTATTGTAGGTTCTGTCTGTGGTTCCGAATCCCGGCATAGTGACACCTACGATACCCTTTCGGTTCATTTTGAGTTTATCAAAAGCTTTTACACAAACGAGTAAGGCCAGCGTAGAATCCAAACCGCCGCTAATACCGATTACTACGGTCTTGGCATGGGTATGAACGATACGCTTGGCTAGTCCCATGAGTTGGATATTGAAAATTTCCTCGCAAGAGGCATTCATATCGCTGCTGGTAGGAATAAACGGATGAGGATTCACCTCACGTTCCAACACAAAATCGCGTTCATTTTCGGTAGGATCGGCTTCGATATTACGGATATTGAACTGACCGCCGAGAACAGAATACTTAATATTGCGCTGGGCATTTACATAAGTAGAATTCGTACGACGCTCAGAGCGGAGTTTCTCTACATCTATCTGTGAGATAACCATCTGCGGTTCAATAGAGAAACGTTCACTCTGTGAAAGTAAAACTCCATTCTCATAAATCAGGGCATTTCCACCATAAACCACATCCTGCGTACTCTCACCGAATCCGCAGGAACTGTAGATATATCCGGTCATGGTACGGGCACTCTGCTGGCTGAGCAGACTCTTCAGATAATGATGTTTTCCGATGAGTTCGTCGCTTGCAGAAAGATTGAAAATCAGGTCTGCTCCTGCTAGCGCCAGTTTGTTGCTAGGAGGAGCCGGAGCCCATACATCTTCGCAGATTTCCACACCAAACTGTACGCCATCGAAAGTTTGAAAAATCTGAACATCAGGCGTCAGTTTCACCTTATGTCCGGCATAACGGACTTCGCAATCTCTCAGGTCCTGAGCCGAGGCAAACCAGCGTTTCTCATAAAACTCGCTGTAGTTTGGAAGATATGTCTTCGGTACAATACCGAGAATCTGTCCATGCTGGATAACGATACCACAATTGAGCAACAAGTCACCCGCTATCACCGGCGCACCCACGATAGAGATGATATCGAGTTTGCGTGTGAAATCGAGCAACATCATCACTGCCTGCTCAGATGATTCAAGAAGCATCTGCTGACGGAAGAGATCCTGACAGGAATAGCCCGTAACAGAGAGTTCCGGAAATGTAATGATCTCTACACCCTTTCCCTCAGCCAGCGCTATCTGTTCCTCTATCTGCTGGGTATTGAAAATGACATCCCCCACCTTTACGGCAGGGATGGCACTAGCTACCTTAATAAATCCGTACTTCATAATAAATTACTTTATTGTTACCTGTGTAGCACCATAGCCATACTCCTGGAAAGAAGCATCCTGATAGGTGCAACTCTTATAGCGATAGTTCAACTCATGAATGAGAGTCTGGCGTAACACACCTTCGCCCTTTCCATGAATAAAGATAATTTTCTGTCCCTTCTTTTTCTTATATTCCTCCATGGTCTTCTTAAAGATATCCATCTGATAATGAAGAATATCTGCAGAATTCATTCCAGCAGTTGTTTCAAGCACTTCATCCACATGAAGATCTATCACAAGGGTACCATCATCCTTCTTGCTTTTCTTCTTGCTGGTGTTGGCGACAACCTTCTCATCCTTATACATCTGCTCTTTCAGACGCTTGGAATCGATAACCAGCGGACGGGATATTTCATCGTTCTCTACAATCGTAAAGAGATAGGCTGGAGTCTCGAAGAAATCGTTCTCTTCGAAAAGATGAAGTTTGTAGAATTTCACGGGATCGAGACGGAACTGAACATCTGTTGCCGGCTTCAGGAGAAATGGCTTGTCCTTCTTGTAAGCTATCATCTGGATGGCGATATGCTCCATCTCGTTCAGAGCCTCACGACCGAATTCCTCGATGAAGAGTTTGGTATTCGGTTCTATTTCTCCCTCTGCTTTCAGAGTCCATGCATTTCCCTCAGCCACAAGATAGGTATAGTGGAGATAGTAGTTGCTGTCATTCACCATATAGGTCTCGAAACGGGTATTGGTTACGTCCTTGATGTTGATAGGTACAAAGGCGAGATAAGCACTGAGTTTGTTGCCACCCGTACGTTCCTGAACCGGTTTCACAAAGGTTATCTCACGGTCGGCAGCATCATATTCCTCTACATCCATATCCACGTCATCGTGATCATTCAAGATAGCCTTGATACTCCGGCTGTCCTGATGCAGTTCGGTATTGGCATGCTCCTCAGCCTTCTGCTGCGCATCCATCTTAGCCGAAATCATCTTGCCCATGGAGTATTCATCCTGCTCCACCACAACCACCTCGTTGATAGGCATCGGAATCTCAAAACCATCCTCATCCTCAACGAGCACAATATTTTTACCTTGGAAGCCGGCAACCTTTCCGCCACCCACTTCGCTCAAGAATCTGACTTTATCTCCTTTTTTCATAATCTATTAATAATTTGTAATTGCAAAGATACAAAAGATATTGCAAAACAGGGCTTATTTTAATATTTTTAATGCTACTGATAAAAATAATCCTGTAAAAGATGCACCATGTTAGATATTTTTCTGTATCTTTGCAAAGAAAAAGAAATAGTAACGAACCCTTTAAACTGAAAAGTTATGATTACATTTCCTTGCGCCAAGATCAATCTTGGTTTAAATATAGTTAGCAAGCGGAAAGATGGATACCACAATCTTGAAACGGTGTTCTACCCTATTCCGCTGACCGATGCACTTGAAATCAAGCTCATGGGCGATGAATTCCCTAGCGATGTTCCTTGTGATCTGAAGATTACAGGTAACGCAGTAGACTGCGATGAACAGAACAATCTCGTTGTAAAAGCTTATAATCTCCTGGCTGCCGACTTCAGGATTCCACGCATCCATGCTCACCTGGTGAAGCGTATTCCTTCGCAGGCAGGTTTGGGTGGCGGTTCTGCCGATGCAGCCTTCATGATCCGTTTGTTGGACGAGCGTTTCCGCCTCAACATCGGTAATGCGGAGATGGAAAAATATGCTGCCAAACTGGGCGCAGACTGTGCCTACTTCATTTCTGCTGACCCCGAAGATGGTGACACTGCATGCTATGCAGAAGGTATCGGCGAAGAACTGATGCCGGTAAGTGGTCCTGGCGATAATCTGAGGGGCTATCATCTGGTTGTGGTGAAGCGCGATGATATTGCCGTCAGCACCAAAGAGGCTTATGCAGCCATCACCCCACAGGCACCAGCCAAATGTTGCCGCGACATTGTACGCCAGCCTATCGAGACTTGGAAAGAGGAACTTGTCAACGATTTTGAGGCACCTATCTTCAAGATGCACCCGGAACTGGCAGAAATCAAACAGAAGCTGTACAACCTGGGTGCCGTATATGCAGCGATGAGTGGTAGCGGAAGTGCCATCTTCGGTATCTTCAAGCATAAACCTGCAAATGTAGAGGAACAGTTCGAAGGAATGTTCTGTAAAATAATGAAACTATAATTTAGTAAATAATTTACTCTAAATATAATGAACGAAGAAACACATCAGAAACTGATGACTATCAAGCGAAGCTTCCGCTTGCTGATGAACGGTCCGGGATCGCAATCTATGCGCGATAAGGGACTGGGATATAAACTGAATTGGGGCGTACCATTCTATGAACTGAAAAAGATGGCTGAGGAATATGGTAAAGACTATGACCTCGCCATCGAACTGTGGAAGGAAGATATCCGGGAGTGCAAGATTCTGGCTACACTCATTATGCCTGCCGATAAGATGCTTCCGGAAATCACAGATTTATGGATGGAACAGGTACAGAGTCAGGAGATGGCAGAGATGCTTGCCTTCAACCTATTGCAGCACGTAGATTATGCGCCTGTCATCGCCTACCAGTGGATAGCAAGTGATAAGCCGCTCTATGAGATTGCCGGTTTCCAGCTCCTTGCCCGTCTCTTTGCCAATGGAAAAGAGCCTAACGAGCGTGGCATCAACGAATTCCTGGATCAGGCTGCCACAGCATTGCAGGGTGACAACATAGGAATAAAACATGCTGCCTCTAATGCGGTTCTCCGTTTCTGCGACTTCGGTGAAGATTTCGAGAAAATTGCAAGAGGCGCACTCAAGGGTATCTACGAGATTTAACGCTTCTGCAGATGCGGTCAGAAACAGGCCACAACCCTGCTGAAAATACGTCCCGACGTAGCATTTGCTGCGTCCTGACATACAAAAAAATACGTCCCGATGCAGCAAATGCTACGTCGGGACGTATTTTTATGGCTAATTTCGTCATTACATGAAATACTTCTGGTATTCGTTTTCGAAGTTCGGAGTGAAAACACCCTTGCCGATGTTTTCGCTGATTTCATCCTTGGTCCAGAATCTGCCACCGGCCAATTCTTCCTGGCTCGGTTTCACCTCGCCATCATATACACAGCGATGTACATAAACCAGTTCCTTTTCCCGTTGACTCTCAAAGACATAATGTCCAAGAGATTCCGGTTCAAAATCGGTGATACCCAATTCTTCCCTTACCTCGCGATGCAATGCCTGACTCACACTTTCGCCTAAATCAACATGACCGCCGCAGGCTGTATCCCATTTATCCGGCTGGATATCCTTCCAGGCTGGACGATGCTGCAGATACAGATCACCCCGGCTGTTGAATACATGCAGATGAACTACCGGATGCAATATCTTGCTTCCGTCATGGGCATGACCGCGGGTAACAGCGCCCAGGATGTTGCCCATTTCATCTACTATCGGAAATTCCTCGTTCTTATTATCTATCATCGTTTCTCTTATTACAAAGTTCCGTATTCATCAGAGTAGCGCAACATCTGGTCGACATAGCTCTCCTCATAATCCAATACTACGTCTGTAATTTCGCCTTCTTCATCCATCTCCAGCGTCATCTTCGGATTGATGAATCCCTTGTATGGAGCGAGATTCAGTTTCTTGTATCTTGCCAGTATCTCGCGATGCAATTCCGGATTGATATTCACGGCATACTTCTCTACCAACAGGCGGGCAGCCTCGAAATCGCCCTCACTCTTGATGCGCTGAATTTCAGCAAGCAACTCACCGAAGAGATGGCGGAGCTTGGCATAATCATTAATCTTCACATAAGTCTTCGTCGTAATGATATTGCCCTCACTGTCCTTCAAAGCATCCTCGGCAGAAGCATAGTTCATATCCATCTTCACCAGTTCCACAGCACCCTCAGCATGTTCCATCACCCACCAGGCTATCAGCGCACGGTTGCGCATGTGGGCTTCCTCTATCTTGTCGCCTTCCTTGATGCGGATGGTCTGGGTGAGCAGACCGTTCATCAGATAACCGTAATACTGAGCCTTGTATGCCTCATCATTCGGTGTCAGACCCAGTTCTACCAATTTATGGTCTGCAACATAATAGAGTCCGAAAAGATCGGCTCTCGCCTCTTCTATCGTACTGCCATACGCCTTCAGTGCATCAGGGTCGGTACCAGGCAAAAGCTGTCCGCTACCATGTCCCAGACACTCATGCAGGTCGGTATGCAGATCATCTGTAATATCTTCGTACTGATTCATCAGACTGATGGTATCCTCGTCGATAACGAATTCATCGCGGAATCCATTGCCTTGAGCTGCCTTGTTATATGCCTCGGTCAGATTACCGATGGTCACACTCTTTGAACCATATTCCTGACGGATCCAGTTGGCATTCGGAAGATTGATGCCGATGGCAGAAGCTGGATATTCCTCGCCACCCAACATCGCAGCACAGATGACATTGGCTGTAACACCCTTCACCTCCGGCTTGCGGAAACGTGGGTCTACAGGTGAATGGTCCTCAAACCACTGGGCATTCTGACTGATGGTCTGGATGCGCTTCGTTGCTTCAAGATCCTTATATTCTACGATGCCTTCCCAAGTACCTTTCAGTCCGAGCGGATCGCCATACACTTCGATAAATCCGTTGATGAAATCAATCATTCCCTCGTGCTGCTGCACCCAAGCGATGCTGTAACGGTCGAAATCCTTCAGATCGCCTGTACGGTAATACTTCACCAGGAGATCGATGAGATGTTTCTGTTCCTCATTTTCTGCATATTTCTGAGCACGGAGCAACCAGGAAACAATCTCCTTGATAGCTGCGCCATAGAGGCCGTCTTCTGTCCATTTCAGCTCCACCAGTTCACCATTACGCTTGGTCAGTTTAGAGTTCAGTCCATACGAAGGTGCCTGTTCGTTGCCCTCTTCCTTCATCCTGGCATAGAAACGTTCTACTTCTGCCTGAGAAACATTCTCATAGAAATTGCAGGCTGAAGTCTGCACCAGATCCTCGCCATCCGTCTGATTCACGCGCTTAGGCATAACTTCCGGATTGAAGATGACAGGCACCAGAATGCCCAACAGGTCTTCCTTGCTCTGTCCCTTGGAAAGAGGCAGATATTCATCGGCTACAGCCCCAACCATCTCATAGAAAGATTCCTCTGAAAATCCTGGCACAAACTTTTCACATCCATAGTGATGATGGATGCCGCTGGCAAACCAGACACGCTTCAGATAAACTTCGAAAGCCTTGAAATCTTCGCTTTCGCGATTACCCTCGTAATGAAGGTATACAGCCTCCAGGGTTTTACGGATGCGCAGGTTGTATTTGCCCTGCTGGTCGAAGGTGATATCACGTCCCAAGAGGGTTGCCTTCGACAAGCAATAAATATAAATTTTCTGTGTGAGCGACAGGTTTTCGAAACCCTTCAGCTCATAACGGAGCATCTGGATATCGGCAAATCGCTCTTGAGTGTTTACATTACATTTTGCCATTTTTATCTGTATTTACCATGCAAAAGTAATACATTTTTTCCACATACCAAACTTTTCCTCCTGTTTTTCGCTCTTTGCAAAGTTTTTTACTTGAAATATGCACTTTTTCTTGGAGAAAACTTTTATTTATGCAGATTATTCATTACCTTTGCATGAAAAACAAAACAAAAACATGCCGGTAAAGGCAGAAAACATAAAACGGCAATCATGCAGATAAACGAGATATTAAAAAGCTATTTTGGATACGATTCCTTCCGCCCCAACCAGGAAGCGATTATCAAAGAGGTAATGCAGGGACACGACTGTCTGGTTCTCATGCCGACTGGTGGTGGAAAGAGTCTGTGCTACCAGGTTCCCGCATTAGCAATGGAAGGTACAGCTGTGGTCATTTCACCGCTCATCAGTCTGATGCACGACCAGGTGGAGGCGCTCAAGGCAAACGGTATCCCGGCTGAGGCACTGAACAGCGGAAACGACACGACCGATGAACTCATCATCCGCCGCCGATGCGAGAAGGGAGAACTGAAACTCCTTTATGTTTCGCCCGAAAAACTCATCGGCGAGATACCTTATTTATTCAGCAACATCAAGATTTCGCTCTTTGCCGTTGACGAGGCCCACTGCATCAGCCAGTGGGGACACGATTTCCGTCCGGAGTATTCGCAACTCGGTATGCTGCACGAGAATTTCCGCAATGTCCCGGTGATGGCGCTCACAGCCACAGCCGACAAGATAACGCGCGAAGATATCATACGCCAGCTTCATCTCAATGGGCAGACGTTCGTAAGCAGTTTCGACCGCCCCAACCTCTCCCTCACCGTAAGACAGGAGAGCACCAAAAAGGCAAAGCTCCAATACATCACCCGCTTCATCAGTAATCATCCGGAAGAAGCAGGCATCATCTACTGTCTCTCCCGCAAGAACACCGAAATGGTAGCTCAGGAACTTATCGATCTGGGTATCAATGCCGCAGCCTATCATGCCGGAATGACTGCCCAGACCAGAGCATCAGTACAGGAGCGGTTCAAGATGGACCAGATTCAGGTGGTATGTGCTACCATCGCTTTCGGAATGGGCATCGACAAGAGTAATGTGCGCTGGGTAATCCACTATAATATGCCTAAAAGCATAGAGAGTTTCTATCAGGAAATAGGTAGAGCCGGAAGAGATGGAGCACCATCAGATACCGTGCTGTTCTATTCGATGGCCGACATCATCACCCTCCGTTCTTTCTGTGAAGAAAGCGGACAGCGTGATGTGAACATGGAGAAACTGCGCCGCATGGAGGAATATGCCGAATCGAGAGTATGCCGACGACGCATTCTGCTGAATTATTTTGGCGAGACATCATCCTGCAACTGCGGCAACTGTGATGTTTGCAAGAATCCTCCACGCACCTTCGACGGCACCATCAGAGCCCAGAAAGCCCTGAGTGCCGTGGTCCGTTCGGGTGAGCATATAGCAGTAGGTACCTGCATCGAGATTCTGAGAGGCATGCATTCTTCTGCAGTTGTGAAAAACAAATACAACGAGATGAAAACCTTCGGTGTGGGCAGGGATACAACATCTAAGGACTGGAATGCTTATCTGCTGCAGATGCTGCAGATGGGATTCTTCGAGATTGCTTACAACAACCACAACTACATGAAGGTTACCGATTTAGGCTGGAAGGTACTGAAGGGAGAACATCATGTTTCGCTGGCTTATATCGAAGAAGATGATAAAGCCACCCGTCCACAGAAAATGGTACGCAACAGGAAGGGCGCCATCGCCCAGCCGGGAAATCTCATTCCTGAGGTGCATGCCGAACGTGTCATCTTCCAGGAAGACTCGAAAGGCGTGGAAGACAAAGGGCTCTTTGAACACCTCAGAAAGATACGCAAGAACCTTGCCGACGAACAGGGTTATCCTCCATATATCGTACTCAGCGACAAGAGCCTTCATGAACTTGCAAGGATGAAACCTACCACAAAGAATGCCATGAGCCTGATCAGTGGTATCGGAGAATTCAAGCTCAATAAATATGGCGATACCTTCATCAAGGCTATCAGGAAATATACAGGACTATAAGATCTTGTCATCCTATCTTCCATTCCAGACAGTTCACCTCGTCCTTCACCGAGAAGTTCAAGCCTATCTTCACCACCTTCTTGCCGCTCATTTTGAAGGCGTCGACATAGTGCTTTGCCTCAATCTGGGCGAGAGCCTCCTCGGCACTCTTGTTGAACTTCAGTTCCATCACGTAGATGGTATCATCCGTCTCCATCATAATATCGATTCTGCCCTTCGCTGTATGAGGTTCCACTAGGATGCTATAGTTGGTAAGCAGGGCAAACATGATGTAGAGCGTCTGCTGCCAATGCCCCTCGTAGTTGGTGTTGTCGCAGTAAGGCACCGTCTCCAAAAAGTCGTTCAGCAGGCAGAAGGCAGCATCCATATCCCCCTTCTTTACCAATACCGACATCTTGGCGATGGTCGTGTTAGCCTTCGCCGACTTATCCGTCAGATAATGAGGCAAGAGACTACCATACAGCCCCACCCTAATCTCCTGGTTAGGCAATGCCAACTGATACAACTTTGTCGGTTTGTCATATCCCTTGATGGTGACATACCCGCTCTGATAGAGCAAAGGTACGATGGTGGTCATCGTTTCTGTGGGGGCATCAAAGTCCTTCTTGCCCACCTCTATGGTCTCGCCAAGGTCTGCAGGCAGGAATTCATATTTTCTCATCATATTGATGAGATAGGTAGGTGTGCCCGATCCGAACCAGTAATCATCCATTTCCTGCTTGGCAAAGCAATTCAGCAAGCTATAAGGATTAAACACATCAGGAGATGGCCAAGTGAAGTGATAACCGTCATAATGGTCTTTAAGCTCCTGGATGGTCTCCTCCCTGCTCAGTTCAAGATGCTCGGCAAGAGCGTCGATGTCATCGCTCATCTGGGTCAACAGTTCCTCTTTGGTGATACCGCAGATACCGGCATAAGGCTCATCCATGCTCACGTTGGTGATATTGTTCAGCTCGCTGAAGATGCTCAACTGCGAAAACTTCGTAATGCCCGTCAGGAAAACGAAGCGAAGCAATGGCTCGCAATCTTTCAAAGGACTGTAGAAATTGCGCATCGTATTGCGCAAGACATCGAGTTTTTCCTTCTCGTGAGCCACATCCAGCAGCGGTGCATCATATTCATCGATGAGCACCACCGCCTGCTTACCAGTCTTTGCTGTAACAGTGTTTATCAAGTTGAGCAAACGAACGTTCGGATCTGGAGAATCACAATCTACTCCAAACCTATCCTCATTTTCCTTTAATATATATAAGAGGTATCGATCCAGCTGTTCCTTCTCCATATGTTTGCCTCCAGCCAGACTGAAGTGCAGCACGGGATAAGTATTCCACTCCTTCTCCAGCTTCTCGATGGCAAGCCCCTCGAAGAGTTCCTTCTTACCCTCGAAATAACTCTTGAAAGTGGAAACCAGCAGCGACTTGCCGAAACGGCGTGGTCGGCTCAGGAAGAAATACGTTCCATCGGTATGTGTCATCTGATAGATGTATTCCGTCTTATCTACATAGAACATATCCTCCTTGCGGATCCGTTCAAATGTCTGAATTCCTATAGGATATAATTTTCTTGCCATAATCAAACGCAGTCTAATGAATTGCAAATATACATCAAATCCCCGAAACAACCAAGCATTTCTACGATTTTAACAAAAAAAATAATCCCGACCCAGAGATTCATTTTTGAATCTCAGAGCCGGGAATAGCATAGTTTTAAATATAGAGGATTAAATATCCATTTCCGCCCTCCTGGTGTGTAGAATGATATCCAGCACCAGGTGGAACACTATCCATACAGCGATGTCGATGCCCAGGATATACGTGATGTTTACGTGGCCAATCATCAGGAAATTGAGCAGGATGAACATCAGCGAGAGCAGGCAGATAGCCACCATCACCTGTCTCACCCTCAGTCCGCATCTCAGCAGTTTATGGTGGATGTGGCTCTTGTCAGGCAAGAACGGATTCTGCCTGTTTCTCAGTCTGTGACCCACCACTCTCACCACGTCGAGCAGCGGCACCAGCATCGTGGTAAAGGCAAACACCATGTTGTAGTCAGACACCACATGCGGGCTCACATCCACCGTGCTCAGGTGAATCATCAGGAAACTGATGATGTAGCCCAGCGACAGCGAACCCGAATCGCCCATAAAGAGCTTCCTGCCCCTCATGGCATTTCCAAACACGTTGTAGAACCAGAAAGGGATAATCACACCCAGCGCCGTAATGCAGAGCAGGGCAAAGGAAAACAGATGCAGCCAGATGTGCAGACCCGCCAGTGCCACCAGTGAGATGGCACAGAGTCCGGAAGCCAGACCGTCGATGCCGTCAATCAGGTTGATGGCATTGGTTACGTACACCACGATGAGCACGGTGAAAGGCATGCCCACCCATGGCGACAGCTGATAGATTCCGAAGAGTCCGTCGAGCGACTTAATCCACACGCCCGAAGCCACGAGCAGTGATGCCGCCACTATCTGCACCAGGAACTTCTTCTTGTACCCCACTCCAATCAGGTCGTCGGCAAGTCCCACCAGGAACAGCATCATGCTACCCACCAGCAGCGCCAGGAACTCATAAGGCACCTCCCCGTGCATCGACCCGCTGCTCAGTCCCATCAGATGATATATCAGCACCAGGCCGCCCATGGTAATAAGCATCACAGGGAAGAACGAGAGTCCGCCCAGACGGGGAACCGGCGCATGATGCACCTTTCTCTTATCCGGCATATCAAAGAGTTTCTTCTTATGCGAGATAAGGAGGATGTTAGGCAACACCAGCATGGCGATGGTGACAGACACAACAAGTGCTACCAGCAGGAAAATATAAATTGGTTCAATCATAAAAGTAAATAGTCTAAATTGTTACTTTTTATTGCATTTTCTATAATGTATTATCTATAGCTGCATTATCTATAGTTGCATGAAACGTTTACGCTTCCACTCCTGATAAAGCAGCATAGGCAGGGTAACCACTATCCAGCCACATCTCTTCAACTGTTTTTTCGGGTCGCAGAAGATGCGGTAAACAAATTCCAGATGAGCATCGAGCATCCATTTCGGCGCACGCTTCTCATCCTGTCCGCTGTAGAACTTAAAGGCAGCCCCCACGGCAATCATCACCCCTCTTTTCAGATAAGGTTTCAGTTTGCTCATAAAGATTTCCTGTTTCGGAGCGCCCAGCGCCACCCAGATGATATCCGCCCCATCCTCGTTCACCATCTTTGCGATGGCAGGATAGTCAAACTCATCCACAGCCTTGAAGGGCAGTTCATAGAAGCTCATGTTCTCCACCTTCGGGTTCATCGCCTTCAGGTTCTCTCTTAACCCGTCGAGTGTTCTCTGGTTGGTACCCATAAAGAACATCCGGTATTTCTGCGAACTGACCAAGTCCTTGAAAATCTGGCTACCGCAGTATTGCGGATACCTTTTACCATACAGCCATTTGATGTAGAGCGGCACATATCCGCTGTCACAGATGGCAAACATACCACCATTTACAATCTTTAAGTAGTCTGGCTTTCTATTAGCGTTGTTTAGGATTACTCCATCCGCCACGCATATATAGTCAGACTCGTTTTTTGATAATTGTTCATCGATTCTTCGCCCTACTTCCCGAGGCGAGAATTCATAGTTGATATTAAAGTATTTCTCCATAAGCAAAACTGCATTTTTCAAAATCAAGATAACTCCTCACAAATTCGAGCTAACTGTTTATTAATAGTTTGTACATTAAATATCGTAGTCGACAAACGAACTGATTCTTCAGCTAAAGATATTCTCAATTGCTCATCGCAGATTATTTTTTCCATTTGTTTAGCCAAAGTCTCCACATCTCCAGGATTAAAAAGAAGAAGATTCTTTCCATCTTCTGCGATATCAGGAATACCACCAACAGGAGTTGTAATCACCGGCAATCCATACGCCCAAGCATCCAGTACTCCCATAGGAAAACCTTCGGCATAACTAGGAAGACAGAATGCCATTGCTCGTCGGAACGCCTGATCTTTATTCTCTCCAGAAACCCAGCCTAGAAAAACGACCTGATGAACAATCCCTAACTTCACTGCTAAAGCTTTACCTTGTTCTATCTCACCATTACCTGCAAATACTATTTTCCAATCAGGATATTGATAAGCTATACGAGCAAAAGCCTTGATCATATCATCATATCCTTTTCTATGATTCACAGTGCCAGCATATAGAATTTCTTTCTCTTTTATATTTATACTAGTAGAATTTTCTCTATTTAAAGTAACCTCCGGACACGGATTATACAATACCGTAACCTTATCTGGAGAAATACCCAGTTCTTCAACCAAAGCATTTCGCCAGAAGTCCGAAAGAACAATACATCTATCAGCCGTAGAAAAAAGATACTTATATCTATTACGTAACGAACTTTTTATAGTACTATCAACTGAATATGCATGAAAATGAGCAATGATTTTTTTACCCATCATTTTTGCCAAAGGCATCATCAGGCACTTACGTTTTGCAGAAGTCCGCTCACTAAAATGGAAATGAACGATGTCACAAAATGGCAACAATAGCATATATAGGCAAAAAGCAGAAAAGAAGTACCATAATTTCACCAACGCATTGCCATCTCTATGAGTCTGAATCCACACACAATGATATTTTTTCCATTGCTCTCCTTTCTCATGCTGTTTGATAACAGCAGTTATGCCACCTCGAGTTTTTCTACTTGTAGCTACAACTAAGACTCTTACCATCCTTTTTATCTTCTTATTTTAAATAAAATAAATAAAACCCTTTGCCAATTATGCTTCATAAGCCAAAAAATTATCTGCTGCAGTTTAGGCAACTTATAAGTTGGATATGCAGCTATAATATCTTGGGTAACTTTGTCAGTCAACATTTCTGACACGATTTTTTCACGTTCAACAGATGGATATGAAGACATTAAAATATCACCAACCTGATGACGTACATAACGAATAAACATACGATCAATACGTTCTTTGATTTCACCAGGATATTGAAGCAGAGCAGTTCTTCTAAGCAGTTCCTGACGATTAGAGATAAAGAATGGAAAACGATCAGTACGGACCTTTTTTGAAATAGAAGCAGTATTATTGTAATAAAAATAAAATATCTCCGGCATTTTAACGACAACAGAAACATGACCTAAAATATCTAAATTCCAAATCAAATCCTCTGTAATAAACTGCCTTTCTGATACAAATCTCAAGTTATTATTTTCAATTAAGCTTCGTCGATAAAGTACGATTTTAGCAGACATAGCTATATGACTTTCTATAGGGTCTTCTGCGCTTGAACTAATCATATCCATAGCAAAGTTTTGAATACAATCCTTATCAGTCAGCACTTCAAAAGTGTCAAAACTGTTCATAGTTTTCACAACACCAGCATCATCTATAGTCTTGATACCCGTGTAAACCGCATCTGCATTAGCCCGAATAGCTGCATTATACATAAGTTCATAGGTATTAAGTTCAACCCAATCATCAGAATCACAAAAAGCTACATATTCACCTTTTGCAACTTCCAAGCCACTATTACAAGCCATTCCTAACCCTCCATTTTTCTTATGCACAACTTTTATGCGAGAGTCACGAGCTTCATATACATCACACATCACAGGACAATTATCAGGACTCTCATCATCAACCAAAATGATTTCGATATCATGTAATGTCTGATTAACTAGAGATTGAATACATCTATCGAGATATCTTTCGACATTATATATCGGGACAATTATTGATACTTTAGGACTCATCATATATATTTTTTATTTATCGTGAAACAAGAATACTTTATAAGTTACGACATCTCGTGAATCGCCATAATTTTTAAATACATTCCAACATGTAGCCATCCACATGGCAATAATAAAAATGTGAGCATATTGTTTATACTTATTACCAAGTTGCCAAAAACATACTAAAAGCATTGATGCAATAATCAGTTGATAAAACTCTAAGAACATTACGATTCGAATAAACAAATGACTCGTATTACAAATCAAGAAATATCCACAACCATAAATAAATGCAAAGAAATACCACAAATTGAAATACTTCACTTCACCTTCATATCTTTCTTTCAGCAATGGTCCAAACCAAGTAACAGCTAATGCTATTAAAAAGTAAGATAATTGCATTGGTCCAAATGCTCTTGCTTCTTTAGTATAACCGCTTCCCGCTATTGTTGCAATTCTTTGGGTATAGTCATCATAGCCAAAAATATTCGTTAAATTCTCAATATAAGTAACAAAACCCTGTAAAATAGGAGTCATTCCTAAAAACAAACAAGCAAATAACAAACAAACACAAATATTACGGTATTTTGTTATTTCTATAATTTTGGGGGGAATATATGCAAAGACAAACAGCGGCATTACCATTAAAGCAGAATGATGAATCAAAGATGCCAAGAACAAAGAAAGAAAAAATGGAATAGGCTTTCTTTCTATGATGAATCGACTTGCAAAGGTAAATATACAAGCAGCAGTGACTTGTCGCATACCATTCGTCATATCCCAAAAGAATGAACTACCAAATAAAACTATTGGTAAAGCAGCAAGAATATAATAACTTCCTTTCAATGCCCTTACTAAAAAATATATCTGCACAAAAGCCACTAATCCCATACCAACAGTATAATGAATACCTGCTCTATGTATTGATTGCACAAACAAAACCCACAAAGACTCTTCCAATCTACTCTTACCAATATATCCGGTTTTAAAGTTATGTATATAACTCAAGCAATCAACTCCCACATTATATCTAATACCACATATTACTGCAAAGAATAACATGAAATACCAGATATAGTACTTGGACCCTAAAGATCCTTCACCATAGTTATTCGCAGTTTTGGCAAACCAACACATTACCCATGCGAACATTACATATATTAAGATATCAAATAGAAACATATTACCTTAATTTTATATCTATATATTTTTTCATATTTTGATATGCACGCTGCATTGAATAATGATTATCCAACGGAACAGATACATGCATAATTTTTTGAATCCAATCTTCAACTGATACAACAACATCAAAATTCAGCATTCTTTTATCAGTATGATATGGATTGCGAGTTATGATAAGCGGCTTATGCAAACCTTCTGCATCAGCTATCGTTGATAAACCGACACAATAGCTTAACTTATCCTGTTTGAGAGGACAAACAATAGCCTTGGCATGCGCCATCGCTTGCAACATCTCAGGATATACATTGCCACTATTTTCCGTAATAATGACTTCTATATTAGGGATATTTTTACACTTCTCTTCAAGATCTTCATAGTTCTGTCCTGCATGAGATCTAGCAGTCATAATTTTCAACTTGGCGCCCGTTTTACGAAAAGCTTGTATTAAAGTATCAAAATCTCGGTTTTCCTTTCCTGTAGAAACAAAATAGCCTTCATCTGATGTATCTACTTTGCTATAAAACTCCATATCTGCTCCCCATCCAGGGACAGAACATTTCTCCCTACATGTAAAACCACCTTCTATGGTTTCTTCCATACTCTTTTCAGAGAGGAAGAAAATATGGCTAACAGACATAATACAACGCTTATACAAGTATTTCTTCCAACCATTACAGTTCGGAGTATGATGCAGGTAAGCGAAGACAGGTATATTCAAAATATGAAATGACGACAACAGCAATAAGAGAACATGACAGCCAATATTTAAGTTTGGTATGAAAATCGCATCAGGTTTAACCTTCCAAACGAGTTTGAGGTCATTCAGTAAACTCTTTCTTTCCTGTTCCCAGACAACTTGCTTACCATCCTTCTCCATTTCTACCGCTCCATACAACCAATGAGATGGAACTTTTCCTTGCATATAGAGATTGTGAGTCTGAGCTTCACCAATATATAAAATTTTCATTTGCGAATTAAAGACTTTATAAATCGACCAACTTTATTAGAATTAAAGAAATGTCCTTTTTTCATTTTCAACTTATCAGACCATGACATCCACGTTGCAGAATAGTGATGAATGGTATAGGTATAATCCGTAAGTTCCATATTGGAACTCATAAACTCTATAGGGCAGAAGTAATCCCAAGGGTAAACAGTAATTCCCCCTACCTTTATTGGCTTATCTACATAAGCAGGCATTCCATGTTTACGAAGAACCTTGGTTACAATAGGAACAATCGGAATTTGCTCCATGTGACCATCAGGAAATACATAATGAGTATTTTCATAATACTCCATAACTTCTTTAACAATAGGATTATGAGGTTCTACAGAAAATCCTAATCCTACATTTACCTGGTCTTCGACACCAGGAGAAGAAGCGTGCTTCTCTACCGCCATCCAGGCACCAGCGGCATTAATATCATCCATGTTACGGATCACCTCTACATCTGTGTCAAAGTATACTCCACCATTATCATAAAGTATCTTTAGGCGTGCATAATCACTCACGTATGCATACTTTTTCACATCATACGCTTCCTTTGTAAAGGGTATGATATTCACATCAAAGTTGTCTTCATTCCATTCCTTGATTTCATAATCTGGAAGAAACTTTTTCCAACTCTCTATATATCGTTGGTATTCTGCAGGAATAGGATTACGTCCAAACCAACAGTAATGTATTATTTTTGGTATCATATTTATTTAAAATCGTGATGTTATTTTCCCAGCTAACTTATTTGAATATTTAGATAAAAATAAACTAATAAACGTACCTATAATGTAAAAGGACCATCCGCCTAGGCTAACATCAATACCGCCTACTGACCAATTATAACTTTCAAGTGCTCTCAAAAAATATTCATTCATAATGTAAGATTCCAATGATATAATTCCCATGAAATTCAGACACGCAACAACTCTACTTTGCGAATTAAGAATAAATATTTTATTAATCAATAATGCAAAAACAGTCAGCATAAATACCCCTTGGAAGCCAAATAAACAGAAATGCATGTTATACAAATGATTAATAAGATAAAGTACTATATATAGTCCCAAAGGCAGCACAGCAAAAATCCACACACTTCCTTTTCTTTTTTCTTTGATATTTATAGCCAATATATAACCAAAAAAATAAATAGGCCATCGACTAATCATAAAGTTCAGAAGAGCATCATAAGGTGGAGTGTAAGCATAAAAGTAACAAATTAAAGATGAGCCTAAGAACCAAATCCACCTATATCTCGATGTAAATAATATATGCAAGAATGGAGTCAATAAATACAGAAATAAAATACAGGTTACAAACCACAGAGGACTACAATTAAATAAAGCCCCCCAGCCTGATATTTCCAAGAGCATCCCGATATTCATTTCTCGTCCCCTTGGATTCCAAAGTAAAATTGGAACAATAAGTATCACCAATGGTACTACAATTCTAACATAACGTTTCAACCACCATGAAAAGACACTAACATGATTTTCTTTGTTTTTTGTATATGAATTATACATTCCTAATCCCGAAAGGAATAAAAAAATATCAACGCCAACACCAAAACTTCCCACTAATTTAGCAATCCATAAGGGCATCACGACTCCATAAGCAGGTAAATGGCAAACTATAATTAATATTGTAGCTACTCCCATCAAAGCTGTTCTATATTGAGAAAACAAGCCTAGATTAAATAAACTAGAATTTTTCATATTTCCATCAAAGCATAACATCGTAAAGAGCCTCAGTAATTATACTAAAGCAGTAATTTTCTTCTATCTATTAGAAAACTTCAAAAAAGTATGTAACTTTTCATTTAGTTTAATGCGTACATCCTTATTTATCCCCCAATTATATAACACAAAGATTGTACAAAGTATGGATAAACTGCAAACTACAAAAAATCGCAAAACACTTTCTTGCATTTGGCTTTGAACTATATAAGGGATAGCCATAGCTAACATAATCAGCAAGAAAATTTTAATTACGATATAAACTAAAAATCTCATTCCGGGGAATCCTGTGTATTTAGACAATATCCATAGATTGGCAACGAATGACAATAATGCAGGAATACTAGCAAACCAATAAGCCACAATAGGACCCCAACCCAACTTTAATGCCATATAAACCAAAGGTATAGTCAGCAAATAAATAGGTATAGACATCGTATTCAACTGTTTTACATAACCTGCTGCATTGATGCCATTATCAACCATAGTATTTGAACGATAAATCAAGCTGCAAATTACTGTTATCTTTACAAATGATGCAGTATATGGGGGAACTTCATTCAACCAAAGTTTCAATACATAATCTATTTCGAGTATTACTGGTACACCAATGAGAGCAAGCAAGAAAAGTGTATATTGGGTAGAATTAAAAATCAACTTAAAAAAACGTTGTTTATCACCAGCACCCCAATATTTAACCAACTGAGGCTGTGCTGCTGTTAAAAAGCCTCCGATGAATTGAGCAATCGTAAATGACACAGTTTGTGCCAAACCACGAGCAGCATTCATCACTGTATTATAAAATATATTCAGCAACAAAGAATTACCTTGAGCATTAATCACTGTTATAATGTGTCCAAACATTCCCCATCCAGAAAATGTCAGCATTTGTTTTGCTATTTTTTTATCATATTTAAACGATAAAGTACATTCTTCATATTTTTTTATGCAATATACACGATAAATCATCAAACTTGTAAAACTAACACACATCTGCAATATCGCATAAATTACCAACTTGTCATATGGAATATAAACAAGCAAAAAGAGAACCAAAATTTTAGCAACTACATCATATATGCTCATAAATGCATACATGTTGAAATTTTCGTGGGCTGTTACTGATGCGGAAAAAGGAGTTTGTGTCACTCCCCAAAACACTTGGAAAACAGAAATATGAAAAACCCAAAGGGCAGCCCACATTCTGTCTGGCTCAATATTGAGTTTGGTATTAAAGAACCATATACCACCCAATTCCAAAGCAAAAACTATAACAACAGCAATAAGTAAATGCAATACAAAAGCAGTGCTGAACGTCCTCTTTTGCTTTTCAACATCATTTTGTCCTAAATTCAATGCAATAAAACGGGTTGTACTTCCTTGTAAAATACTATTCAGGACTACAAACATTGATACAAAACCTGCAACCAGATTCTGTATTCCATAATCACTGGCCCCCAATTTGTCTAATACGATTCTTGTACTGAAGAAACTTAATGCCATTAGTACAAGCATACGTATATAAAGGTATATTGTATTCTTAAAAATTCGTTTATTATTTTCTTCCATTTATCGCTTCCTCCAAATATTTACGAGCCTCAGTTTGTTCTTTTATAAAACAACGCTCTACATTATGTTTATTCACTTTTGAGGAATCCAACTCTTGATAACTTTTATTTAGCTCACCATCCAAAATATGATTATTCATCTCAAATTTTGCTAATAAATCTACGATTCGGCTTCCTCTATTATTGAAAGGAGAAATATATGTATAAAAATTTTCGACTCCGAGTATTAAAGAAAATACAGTGCAATGGAATGAGTCTGTCAAGACAAAATCTGCATTTGCTATATATCCTAAGAATTCTATTGGTCCTGCATTATTTACAACATGAAACTTTCCTTTTGCATATTCGTTTGTCAGTTCCTGATGAAGTACGATTAGCTCCTTACCACTTTCCTTTGATAATGTCATAGCATAATCTATCATTTCTTTATTAATAGAAAGGCTAAATAGCAAAATATATTTCTTTTCTGTAAGATTTGCTTGTTGAGCAATATCCTTCCAATAATCAAGTTCTAATAAAAAAGTCGGGTCTGCTACAACTTCTATATTTTTATTCACAAATTCAGACAAGACCCTTTGTGCGGTTTTTTCTCTTACGGAGATACTGTTGTATGAACTTAACCAACGTTTAAAATCCTTCTTTTCTTTGGGCAATAATTGATCTATTCCTATACTAGAAGCATAAGATATTTTTCGAGCATTCTTATTTTTAACAAAAGTCAAAAAATAGGGTTCTAAACAATAATTTTGCGTCGGATTCCACACTTGGTCACTTCCTGTTATATAAACATCGTATTCAGGTGGATTTCGATACAATTCATCTATGCCCCGATAAGGTTTAGACAAACGTATTTGAGAGTTAAAATCTTGGAATTTACTTTCTGAAATAGTATTTGTTTCCTTTTCTTTTATTTTTTGTGGTGTACCCTGTTCTAACGTTAATATTTTTTTAAGCCAATCAAATAATTTTCTTTTGAAGCTTTTTACATTATGTGAGTAAGGCTTATATTTTTTACTAACAACATAGTCATCATGATAAGGACGATGCAAATCTATAATTTCCGTACTATATCCTTGCTGTTCCAAAAACTTATAAAGAGCAAAAGATTGCAAACAAGCACCATAATTAGGCGAGTTATGAATCGTTATTATTCCTATTTTCATTTTCTAATAATATGTTTAATGATACGCTTTATTTTATCCTTTCTTCCTATCCACTTCCAACGTTTTTCGTCCAACTCTATCACTTCTTTCATTACCTTTTCAAAGTCCCCGTTATTTTTTAGCATCAACTTTTCAAAATCAAATCTTAATTGAGTTTTGACAGAAGGCTCACGAAGTTACCTATCTCCATTTATAGGTTCTTTCAAAGGACGTTGTTCTACTTTTATCAGCCCTTCTTCCACCATCCGTTTCACCCATAGTTCTCCTTTCTCTGTATGCGTAATAATCAAAGAAACATTCTCTTTTGAATTATTCCATTCTGTCATATTGCCGTTGCCATGAAAATCTCCCAAGGTTATATCTGACAATCTTTCTGGTCTTGCAAAACGACAATGGTAGCAATTCTCTCTATATGCCACCATCTTGTGGAAAGCATAATTATACAAATCTCCATCACTAGTGCGTTTACTATAAAAACATTCTCCTCTCTTATTATAAAGAGAAAAATAATATGTTGAAGTTCCTAATGCCGGATCTCGGAAATATATATATTCCGTTTTCTCTTTTAACTCATGCTCTAAAAATTTTATATGCTGTTTCAGATAGCTCACAGGAACACTTCCATGACAAACTACATCCACAAGCAATAATTTGTCAGAATTAGGGAAAAGATTTCTAAACGCCGCAACTTGACAAGGCAATCCAATAAATACGACATTTTGTTTTACACTTAAGAGTTGCTTTACTTTTGGAAAGGCATCATAAGCATTACTAAAAACATACTTTGAATTTTTAAAATTTATGAGAGATTCTGAATCTACAACTACTTTATGGGTAACCGTAAAGTCAGGATTGAATGAAGCACCAACACAAGCATATTTTTGTTGAATAGCACTTTCATATATTGCATAAGCAATACCTCCTGAAGCAGATGTTACTCTTTGTCGAACATCTGTATTCCATGCTGCATAAGCGTTGATGTTTTCTTTGAAGTTTGGTAAGTTCATTATTGGGCATACCCGTTCACAAGAATGGCATTCTATACATTCTTTTTTGTTAATCAATGGAAAGCAACCACCTATTTCACGTTCTTCCATTGATATACATTTCTTAGGACACCTCTCTACACAAGCTCCACATGCTGTACACAAATTTTTATTTACCAGTTGAATCATAATCTTGTTAAATTAATGCTCCATTTAAGAAATTAAAAGATGACTGTCTTAGTTTTACCATTTCAGAGATAATAGTGGTATAATCTATCAATGATAAAGACAATTGTTTCTTACTATATGGATTCACCAATCTGTTCTCCAATCCTAATGGTCTCAAAATATTTACCATTCTACTATCTTCTTCTTTTGAAAGCATAATAAATTCTTTATGAAATATCAAACTGAAGGCAAGAAGATGAAATGAATTACCAATATTAATGACAGAGTTTCGAACTACATTTAAGAATTCCCTTGGACCACAATCTAGTTTCCTAATAATATTATTACCGATATATTCCTGATGCGATTGGGTAACGATAATCTTAAGATTATACAATTGTGCATATCTCAAAGCAAATGCAAATGTACCCTTCTCTTCACGAGGTGTATAATAAAACAAATAAGGTGTTTTTATTATTGGTTCGTCGTTAGACAATTGGTTGTAATCACTTTCAGAAAGGAGCAGTGTCGGGTCTAATACAGTTGCGCACTCCATTCCTGTAAGTTTTTCAACATATTCCGAACCACGAATCTCTCGTGTTGACAAGAAATCAAAATTCCGCCAACATTTTTTCAGAAGCTCCGTATTTATTTCAGACATTTTTTCAGGATGAGCCCCCAAAGAGGGAGCATAAGCTATCCGTCGGAAATCTTGGTTGAAATCAAGTACATAAGATCTATCAAAATCCCAACAATCAACATTCCATATTTGATCACTTCCAACTATGATTGCATCAAAGTTTGCTTCTGAAATGTAATTACTAACCTCATCCGTATTATGCAGTTCTTTGGAGCAACACAAATCATGATTCAAAAAACTTTCAAATCTATTATATTTATTTTGAAGCAGAATTGTTCGTTTGGGATGTGTTAAGACTTTACTCAATGTAGCACGAGGTCGTTTCCAAATGATTTCTGGAGGAATAAGTCCCTTTTGTACATCAGTGCGAAGATTAATTATTTCACATTCATGTCCCATCTTTTGGATTGTAGTTTGCAAGGCAAAAGCCTGCAACATTGAGCCGTAATTATGTGAAGCATGAAAAGTCAAAATACCTGTTTTCATTTAAAAATATGTATTTTATTTTTTATTCGACTCCAATATTCTTGTTGCCATATATGATCAAGTTCACACAAAAGGTATGCTTTTTTTATACCCATTAACGGAAATAAGCAATCAAACAACTTTTTCCTAAAGTCTTTTTTTACAGGATGTCTTAATTGATCATTGCCTGCGATAGCCTCTTCTATTGGTCTTTCAAACAACAACAAATCACTTGATTGTAATAATTCTATTCCTTTACTCGTATTTGGCAACATACAAGAGCAACCATTAATTGTATCATAATTGAAATCGCTACCTATACCCCAAAAATCACCTATGGTTATATCAGATACTCTTTGAGAACAAGCATACTTACATGTATAACAACTCTCACGATATGTGTATCCATCTATGAATGTGCTAAAATACGCATCACGATAACGATTTCTCCATAAACTACAATAGTAAAGTGTCGTGGAGTTATTCATAACACACAATCCAAAATCATTTCCTTTACGGAAACTCACAATACTACCTTCAAGCTTTGCAACTTTCTCAATATGCTTTCTTAAAGAGTACAAAGAAGGAGTTCCGTGACATATAAGATCAACTGTTATAAGGTTATTAAAATCTTTATGCAAGTATTTTTTCAAACCACCAATTTGGCATGGAGTTCCTATAAACAGTACCTTTTTGCCTGCTTTAAGATCTTTTTGCGCTTCAGTATATGTATTCCCGATTGTGCTTTGCACATATTTACTTCCTTTTAACAAATACAAATTATCCTCTCTGGCAATTCTGACATGTTTAATGTCAACACCTTCCAAACAAGAACAACCATAAACGACTCCCCCTTGCCTAATAATGTTTTGAGACATTGCAGTTGCAGCGCCTCCGGAATTACAACTGTGGTATTCGTCTATTTTTTTGTGCCATCCTGCAAATGCCCTTAAAGATGGAACCAATTCAACAGGATGGTTTACTTGACAAACTCTTTCACACAAATTACAATCGATACATTTCGATTCATCAACAACGGGATAAAGATGATATTTCCTTCCTATAGGTTGCATTGAAATGCATTGTTTTGGACATGCATTTACACAAGCATAGCAGCCAGTGCATTTATCTAATGAGCATATTGTCTTCATCTGTATAGAACTAAAAATAATTGAGTTTATTTGGTTAAATTCATTAAAGCATCACCAACTTTCTGGCTCCAGACATTCCAGTTAAGAAGCTCTTTATACCTATATACAGCTCCTTTACTTAACATATCTAATTTACGATCAGCAATACAGCTGATAATGCTTTCTGCAAAATCTTTTCCCGTAGAACTGAGAGATAGCATATAACCATTTTCCCCATTTTCCACATAATTTGCAGTGCCTCCCGTGTCGTAAACAAAACAAGGAAGTCCAAAGCCGTTAGCTTCGCATAAAGCAATACTACTACACTCAGCCTTGCTTGGGAATAAGAATAGGTCTTGTTCTCGCATAATGGATATAAGCTTATTATAGGATGTCTTGTCATTTTTACTTAGGAAGCCGTAATTATGAATGAAAGGCTTCATTTTACCATCGACTTGATAGCACTCTCGAGCCAGTTCTTTCATGCCTGTTATATTAAAAGATATGTCATAGCCTTGCCGCAATAACTCCTCACAACATTCCAAAGCTATATTTCCTCCTTTTCGTTCCCAGTTTACTCCTGACCAATAGATATTGTAGTGCTTCTTATTGTCAAGTCGCTTAGGCAAAGCAGGAACGTCAGACATATCAAGATTAGCGCCAAACTCAACAACCTGAATTTTATCAGGATTGCAGCCATACTGCTTAATAGCATTCTGCTTGCACCAATCGGAAGACACAATCAATAAATCGGAACGTCTGAAAGCCCGTTTTCCGATAATGTGTGCCTCCCAATAATTATTAAAGAGCAAATTGGAAAACTCATTATAATAGTTGAACAAGGAATCAACTGTCGCATCTGCCAAATGTACGATCTTTGCTTTTATGTTTTTTGGCAATGCGTAAATAATAGAAATATAGGTATCAACAAAAATTATGTCATATTGGGTAAAATCGAATCTTTTGAATGTATTACAATAACGAAAGACTTCATAGAAAGATTCGTCCATACGAGATTGCTTGCCGAACAATTGAGGTACTCTTATCCAATACGTTACCATCAGTTTGTTCCAGAAAGTCTCTTTGTAGTCACGGTCAGCCTTCAGATAATCAACCTCATAGCCAGCCCTTTTAAGACCTTGTATGGTTTGATATATTGTACCAGACCAAGCTCCCTTATCTTCTGCATATGTTTTGCCTATAAACAATATTTTCTTCATATCTTAGCAATTAAAGATTACATCATGCAATTATTCTTTCACCTAAAGCGTTATCTTGTCTTTTTTATTCTTTTTTTCCAAACACCCATCTCATTACCATTGGTTCCCGCTGAAGCACAAACTTCACTCCTAAAGAAAAGGCAACAGCTAAAACAGTTGGAACCATAGCTATCAACAAATCAATCGTAATATTGGAATAATGACACAGAAAACTTGCAAAACAAGTTGTCTTCATTATTTGCAATGCAAAATAATGGAATACATAGATATATAATGTATTTTGCCCTATGTAGACACAAAAGCGGTTTGCCCTAAACCCTGCATCATCTATCTTCTTGCAAATGTTCATTATCACCAATATGATTGCTGTTGTCACAACATAATTGCTATATCTGAATGAAAGGAATGAAGCACACGCCCATATAAGTGCAGACAAAAAGAACACACAACCATTACTAAATGCCAAGTCATGCAACTTATAACGCTTGACAACATTACCCAACAAATAATAGGGATAGTAACTCGTCATCAACTGAAGACTTGCAGCATCTCTAGCCCCTTCCGGAACCATTAAAACATAATGATTGGCAACAATCCATATTATGATGGCAATAAAATATCTCCACATTTTCCCCCCCCATAACAGATAGGATAAGTTGTAAGATAGAAGACAAACAAGACCCAAAGATACCAATAGCCGAACTTCATTTTTGAAAGGACAAAGTCTAAATTACCATAATGCCACAATGAATAAAGGCTGCCGATAATAATAAAGGGGATTAACAATATACGAATTCTCTTTATGACATCATTCAACACTGCACTTTTTTGTATCGCAATTATCGAGACCAAGCCTGAAAGGAACATAAACAACGGCATGTGGTATGAATAGATGAAAGACATCAATAAAGACTGTTTCCATACTGTATCAAACCCATACAAGTCGTATGCCAACACATGACCTACAACGACGCTGACAATAGCCACACATTTAGCAATGTCGATGTAACCTATCCTATTTAAAGTATCTTTTCCCATAGTTTCATCTTGTTTATCAATTTGAAGAGGACACGTAATACGAAATCCTATTTGTTGATATTTTCCTATTTATATTTTCATACACTTTTAATATAAGGAGTAAACATTGGGTCACTCAAAAAACCTATTTCATTTAAAAAGTTTCTTGTCATTTTTTTTATTCTTCCCCATAAAGTAAGCTGCTCAAAAATTGGAAAGCGACTCCCTTTCCAAGGAGTAAGCTTCAAATACTTTGCATATGTCCGCCGATATGGATGCTGACAATCTTTAAACCAAGGTTTAATCGGAGCGGCAAAGTGAATAATACCAGGATTACGTTTGGATATATTTAATTCTGGCAAATATTTATCAAAAATTTTAGGAGAACGAAAGAAGTAAAAGGTTGTCATATTCCAGCGAATAGGAAGTAAAGCAATTTTGTTTTGGAAATAACAAGCTAGTACATCCTGCTCATTTACAATTTTTCTTATAATTTTAGATGCATATTCCATAATCGGTAAAGTATGCTCCATTTTTCTCCATTTTATCAAATCACAAACCATCACACCAGAGTTAATACAAATATCTGTTGCTTTAAGTCCTAAACGTGATTTGAATGCGATACAATCAGGAATATCTTCAGCAGCTGCAATCACTTTATCCTCAAGATTCCAGAAATATAATGGCTTGATATCATCATATACTATCATATCACCATCAAGGAACAGGCAACGATCTTCACTAGAAGGTAATAGTTGAGGAATCAACAATTTAAAATACATAATAGGTTGCCATTGCCCTATAGGAAAATCTCCAAGATTCTCTATACTACATTTTATAACTTTAAGTTGCGCATTATAGTTGGTACAAACCTCCCTTAATTTTGCTTCTGTTTCTAAAGATATACCATCCGTCAATAAATAAATGATAAATTTCTTTTCTCTGTTAGTACAAAACAACGATGTCAACATCACAGCAGAATGTTGTATATATCGTTCATCAGCTACTATAACTATATTATAATGCATTTTAGCTACAAATATTCAAACTATTTTTACTATATAATTAAAACATTATCATTCTTTAGCATGAAATTCTCCTAACAATCCTGCCATTTACTATACTCATACCTTTCGCTACTAGAACTGTAACAAAAAGACCAAGCAAGACAAATAGCAAATCATTTGAAAAACACTCACGACATACTAATAGTGTGGCACCTTGAACAAGATAAACCTCGTAAAAATACCCCCCCCGTTTATCCATTACCCTGCATATAGGCAGGCGCATAAGGATATATGAAATGATGACTATAAAGGTGATGTTACATAAAAAATAAGAAGAATACATATACCTCCATTTATTAAAGAAAGGTACAAACTGCTGCACCATATCGAAATTCTTGAAGCACAAAAAAATCAATACCATTATACTCATCAGCACCTTGATTCGTATTCCCCCAGATAGGCTTAGCAAAAACTTACTCTTCTTTATTTCATAGTATGCCAACAACACACCCATGACAAAACATGGCAAGCCTAGAATATACCATACAGGACTCTTCATTGCTGCCATAACGCCAATAGCCATGCCAATAGCAAAACATAATACTATAGTAGCATTCCTAACTGAAAGATATTTATAAGCAACATAGAATGCTGCATACAGGACTATAATCTCGGTCACATACCATCCGTAACGCAAGTTTATATCTGATACGAACCAATATATGAACAGATTTCTCCAATCTACTTCTTTACCTACAACCCATTCTGCTACAACATATAATAACATCGCAGTTAAAGCAGGTACGATCAACTTCACCATCCGCTTCTTCAACCATTCTGTAGACAGAGATTTATTCTTTTTCAAAAATCCACACAACAATCCATACCCAGACATAAACAAAAAGAAAGACACACACAAAGCACCTAATGCCGTTTCTCTCATAAATATCTCATCATGAATGTTATAGAAAGATGCCTGGTGACCTATTACAACAAGAAGAGAAGCAATAAACTTTAATAGTTGCGACTGTTCACGTTGCTTACATATCATATTTCCCCTTGCAGGCAATAACCAAATAAGTATTAAAAGTAATATTGAGAAAAACATATCTAACCCGAAAATTTAACAATACAAGAATTATAAACCATAGTACTCCTGCAGTAGGAGAAACTATTACAGGATATTAATACCCCAAAGTAGATGTCCCCATTATTCCTTCACCATGTTTCCATAAAATCTCAACCAAATTCCAAGGCATTACATCACCTAAAGAACCTTTTGTGAGATACGAATATCCATAGTTTAAAAACAAAGCTACAAAATTCCAGATAATATAAGGAACTAGCAATGTACGAACTTTTTTAGTTATTTTCTTCTTATAGACAGAAAAACAGAAATCTTCTTTTCCTACAAAGAATAAATAACCGGACATGAAGAAGAAAGTTGGCACAGCTATTTGAACTATCGGAGCATTAATATTATTTGCCAAAAAATATGTAAAATCTCCGGGAGCACTTAATGCTGAAGTATGCAGCAGTACTACCAATGCGGCCAAAGGAAACCTCAGCAAATTTAAAGCGGAACTTTCTTGACTATTTCTTTCAATAACCATATTTACGATATCCCTTCTATATCTATTTTAATATATTTTTGTTCTTCCACTGTATTTTGAATTCTCCAAAAATCCTTACGCCAATACCTATCCGTTTGCAACCAAGGTGTTTTTTTGAAGAAGAGAAAATGCAGATAAGGCAGCGATCTCCCTTTATAATCTGTGATACTACCATTCTTCACATCATAAATCCATTGTTCACCATCCTTAGGCTGAGGACTAGTCCAATACTCATGGAGCAATACATTTCTATGCAAAATCGGATTCAAAAGATCCAAAACCTTGAAGTAATGAATGCCCAAGTGGCGACAAACATAATAATGGATTCTACGAATCGTACGAAGATTAGGACATACTAGACTAGACCATTCTCCTTCATCCAAGGACACAGGTTTCTCATCTGTAATTTTTGACTTCCAATCCTTTATCTTAAAACAAAGATTACGATAATAATCATTGTTACGGCAAAAACAGCAATGACCAGCTATGTGATAGTTATGAGTAGTAATTACATCATAACGAGCCATATTCTTGTCATTTATAACCATACCCAAATTACCATAAACTAAATCCAAATCACCCATTCCCCAAAAATCATAGCCCTTAAGTTCTTCATGGTGAATTGCTCCAATGAAAGGTTTCAAGTCGGTAAGCTTATAGGGTTGTGGGTAATGATAATCTACCCCTAATCTCTCGCTCACCAACTTGCAATAATCCCCGTATGAGCATTGGTGAAATATCGTATTATTATACCTTTGCTTAGGCAATGAACAATCTGTATAGAAGATAAAATCCACCATCGGATTACGCCCACAGGAATAGAGATATAACTCTATCCACCCAGGCCATTTACCAAAGTAAGGTATGATTTGTGCAACTTTATAATTCATAATTCAGAAATATCACAATCCCCAAAAGAGAATCTTTATTATTTTACATTGTGAAGTAACCTTTATAATTTCAAAGCAAACGATGGTGATAAAAAGACTTAATAAAAAAGCCTCAAAAACACCATATATGCTATTGCTTAAATGTATAATTCGATTAAGTAGGGCTTCAACAAGTAACGACTGAAGCATATATATCTGCAATGTTTTTTGTCCAATATTTCTCCATCCGGGGGGGGGTAATCTGACAGATATTCCCCATTTTAATGAGTGCTATACTCAGACTTAAACCAGCAACAAAGCGTATAATAAATACATACCAATCTCCATGCCTTAACATATGGCTAAAAGAACATTCGAAATAATTGTGTTCATGTGTTGCTAAAGGCAGACATAACAAGAAGCATAAAACTAAAAGAACAACAACATATAAGTTGATTCTATTCAAGATCTTCTTAACACATGCCCCTGCGCCAAATAACGTATAGGAATAAAGAGAAAGAGAGGCTATTTCAGATAAAGCGCTACATTTTTGCACTAATAAGTTAATCCCAAAAAGAAACGCTGTTCCTAAAACCAACCTCGAAACGCATGACAGTTTTTGCAACAACTGCCATAATATAATAGATACCAGATAAGCCTTAATAAACCAGAGGAAAGAATGACACCAATTACCAAAATATGTATTCAAATTAGCAACTATGCCATCGTGTATTAAATGACTAACCCCCAAATAAAAAGTTGTCAACACTATTGTCCATACTGTATAAGGAACAACAAACCGCTTAATTAAACCTACCCAAAAGGCACAATCTATATGCTTATCTGTCACAAGAATCCCACTAATAACCAAAAACAATGGGATATGAATAAAATAAATAATACCCGTAACCCTTAACTCGGCTCCATTAGTCATGCAATTAGATAATACATGACCTACTATCACAAGATATATTGCAAATGCCTTAAGGCTATCAATCCAAGGATTTCGTTTCCTAACAACTATCTCCATCACAAATTAGAAATTATTTCTCGTAACTTAGACTCTAGTTTCTCGTAATATCCCCAGATAACATCTTCTGCACCCTCTACAAATCGTCTTTGACAAGCAAAATCCATATATTTACCTTCGTTTGAATTGAGATCAGATACAAGATGAACAACATCCTTATTATCTTTTCCCATATCAAAAAACACAATAGCATCTTGGTTAAAAACATCAGAATCTGGTTGATTGTTACTTCCCCAATAAATTGGGATACAACCACCTTGAATTGCTTCGAGAAGTTTTTCTGTTACATAACCGGGAGCATTGGAGTTTTCTGGAGTAAGATTAAATCGATAATGCTTTAACCATTTTACCTTATCATCTTTATAATCTGCTTTAAGAGTATCATTGTTATGCATCCAACGACCACAACTATCAATCGTATCAACAGCAGACAACTCATTAAAAATCATCTCACGCCCTTTGTCTCCATGACTACAAAGAAATGAGCAGAACTTTCTATTCTTATAAGACTTGCTTTCAGGAGCATTCCAAATTGCAATTTTCCTCTTTATCGATTCATAAGATTCCATGGGATCAAGAGCCCATGTTATCCAAAAAGGAATATGTAGATAATTGGCATGATCAGTTATATCATCAAAACCAATTGACAAGTCAATACTTGGCTCATTCAGCATAAAATCATGCCACTCCTTACGAAAAGAAAGATTCTCACGAGCAAAGAAAATTTTTAAGTCACAAGGTTGATATTTGATAGACCATTCTGGACCACAAATAGTAAAGACTCCAGCCTTCAATCCTGGTTTCTCTTTTAGCAATCCACGTCCCTCAATAAATTTGGGAAGCCACAAATCCTGCTCAAAGAAAGGAGGAAACCAATTATAAAGTTTAGTCTGATATGCTTTAGAAAACTGCAATCCCTTTCTGCGTAGTCTAAATAAGTTATTATAATATTTTAATGTACTTATTCCTACCATTTTATGTAAAATTTATCGAATTTGATTGTTCATTATCATATTTTTAAGCTTATATAAAGATGTTGCTATATGGTATAAACCATGATACGATAGCCATACCAGGATGCGATTAACCCTAGAAGTCTTTATTGCCAACAGATCCTTATTACATTCTGGATAAATGGAATAATATTCTCTTGACGTAAAGATTGGATGCTCAAAAGCGCCATATTTTTGTCCTAATTTAAAACTTTTTATCGCTTCATCTTTAACCGCGCTTTCCGGAAGTATCTCCTCCATTTTTTTTACCAACAGATCTCCCTTTCTTAATCTTTCCTTATTGTAACACCCAACGATACTATCATGCCCAATAGCACAATAATAATGATAAAAAGCTTTATTCAAATAAGCAACCTTTACCCATGAGTGAGATAAGATTTGATACCAGAAGAATAAATCCTCACAATAATCAATACCAGGGAAAAATCTAGCTCCAATCTTGTTGTAACAAACTCGTTTTACGAGTTTGTTACAACAACTGCCATGCAGCAGTTGGAACATATCACGCATAACTTGCTGGGGAACTAAAGAAGATGGTTCTTGTTTAACATAATGCTGACCTTCATTATTATTTGTAAAATAATCACAAATAACTATATCAGCATCTTCTTTTTTAGCTTTTGTATACAGTTCTTCTAACATTGTAGAATCAAGCCAATCATCGCTATCAGCATGAATTACATATTCTCCTTTTGCATGTTCTATTCCTATCTGTCTGGCAGAAGCCACCCCACCATTGTTTTTATGAATAACTTTAAACCGTGAATCTTCCTTATAATACCCATCTAATATATTACTAGATTCATCTGTACTTCCATCATTGATCATCAGTACCTCAAAATCTGACATAGATTGCTCCTTGATACTATCAAGCATTCGCCCAATAGTTGCTGCAGCATTATATACTGGTACAATAATTGATATTTTTGCCATAATTAAAATCGTGAAGTAATTTTCCCAGCTAGTCTATTCGCATATTTAGACAAAAACAAACTAACGTAAACCACCAATACAGCGTCCCCACTATTTATCAGCGGGTTAGCCGTACTAGTATTTTTGAATAAAGTTTCGATTTTCTAAAATTTAACAATCACGCGACGGCTTGGGATGTCTTCGTTACCTCAGCATCCGTACCATCTTCAAAATGGCGAACATAGTCACATGGCAGGAACGAGACATCAACCACCTCGCCACAAAGTATGCGAGTAAGGATATTCAACCCACCTTACGCTGTATTGGTGGTTTACCGTTTTATTAATATAAATCCACTTTGATATCGAACGGACTATCAAAGTCCTTCAGCATTGCATGCTTCGTATCTTTCTCTGAGAGATTGGCATGTTCTGTTGGTATCTTCCAATCAATACCGAGCCTATCGTCAAGGATAGAGATACCACCATCTGCCTCAGGATGATAGAAGTTATCACACTTGTATTGGAAGACGGCTGTTTCTGAAAGGACTGCAAAACCGTGAGCAAAGCCCTTTGGGATGAAGAACTGGACATGATTATCTTCTATCAGTTCTACTGCCACATGCTTACCATAGGTTGGTGAGCCTTTACGAAGATCCACGGCGACATCAAGTACTCTACCCTTTACGCAGCGTACCAGCTTGCTCTGGGTATAAGGTGGGCGCTGGAAGTGCAAGCCACGCATTACGCCATAGCTGCTCATAGACTCGTTGTCTTGGCAGAAGTGAACACTGTGACCCAGGATTGGGGCAACCTTTTCTTCAAACTCTCGCTCGCTGAAGCTCTCGAAGAAGTAGCCTCGAGCATCACGGAAGAGGCGTGGCTTTATAATGAGTACGCCTTCAATATTTGTTTTTACTATATTCATGATTCTAACTTAAGTTCTTACATAAGATTTTCGAAAACCTACCCGTCCTTCCTTACCGTTAAGGAAGGCTCCACCTTTCTCCCCAAGCCTCTCTTCCCTCAGGGACGAGAGGATGTAACCGCCCTCCAGTGCTCAGAACCGCTACGCTATAAGGTTGGCGGACCAATCAAAGGTCTCGTCAGGTTATGCGGGATGGGACCGCATGGATATAAAGACGATTACTAATGTAAACCACCAATACAGCGTCCCTACTATTTATCAGCGGGTTAGCCGTACCAGTATTTTTGAATAAAGTTTTGATTTTCTAAAATTTAACAATCAAGCAACGGCTTGGGATGTCTTCGTTATCTCAGTATTCGTATCATCTTCAAAATGGAGAACATTGTCACATGGCAAGAACGTGATATACTGATAACATCACGTCTTTGAAGATTCTTACTCTTATGCTCCTTGAAAATCTGCGTTCTTAGTTTAATCGTTAATACAAAGGTATTATTTCAGCCAAATCATATCCTTTTGTGGCTATATTGCTTGATAAGACATTCAATTCGTTCTCTTCTGATTCGTCTAGCTGTAAAGATAACTCATACAACTCTCGTTGGTTTGGATGAAATTCCATGTGCTCTATGAGATATTTTTTCATCTCAGATACATTTGAATTAAAACTAATAAAATAAACTGCAAGCCGCAAGATTCTTGGATTTAAACTTTTTCAAGAGTAATTCTACTCTTTTCTTATCTTCTTCTGTAACTTCCATTGATTTATGTAACTATCTATTTGTAAGCATCCAACACCCATGACAATACAACTTCATCCCCAGTGTTTTACTGGGGATACAGAGTATTTTAAGAAATTGGATTTTTCTTATTGAACCACATTCTCAATTAAGTTCTTATATTAATGCATCCTGAGCCTCTATCGGCAACCGTCTTCCGATAGAAAGCTGCAGGATGCGTTGTGGGTGATTATGTAGCGCCCACACTACTAAGCTACTTCTCGTTATATATATTTTTTTGTTATTTCTAACAATATAATTGTTTCGTATCGGAAATGAAGGACATAGAGTCCTTACCAGATAAGAATCGTTTTTAGGGTATTCTTACCTGGATATTGATTGAGTAAAACTAATTTGAATTTGATATTATAAGAGTTTTTTCTACCTCTCCGTCTCTCCTGCAAAGAGATTTGTTCTAAAATCATCCCGTCCTTCTTTACCATTAAAGAAGGCTCCACCTCTCATCTCGGTCTTCTTCAATGGTCTTTACACCCCCTTCGGTTCCCCCGTTTGCGGGGGAACCGAAGGGAAGAAGAGGAAAACCGCCCTACTCGGTGCTCGAACCGCTACGCTATAAGGTTGGCGGACCATCAAAGGTCTCGCCAGATTATGCGGGATGGGACCGCCAGGGGTGGAAAGGCGATTTGCAAATATTTAAACTTCCTCATCTGGATTGAAGTGCTCAAAGAAACTGGTTCTTCGCTCTTGTAATGTACTTGTTTCCTGACACAAAAAGCGACAGGCAAAATCATACATCGGCGTAGCAGCACTATGCTCACTGGCATCAATAAACTCTAAATTATCAACATAATAGTTTACCAGGTCGGCATCCTCAGACAAGTCAGCTGCAAATAAAAACAGATACTCACAACCTACAATTTCCATTAAATCAAGAATCTTAGGTACTATGAATTGCCAAAACACAACTGTTCCTAACTTCTGATGTATCCCTGTTTGATACCAAAAATCACGATATGCTTCATTTGCACAGAAATGCACAATCTCTACTCCTGCAAAAGTGGTACCTACGTTCTTGTTATTCTCACCAAAGATTTTAAGAAGTTCCTCTGAATCCAAAGAAAGATGAAGAGCTCTTGCTACCTCCAGTTTTCTTTCATATCTAACAGGCGATCACCTTCCAGAAATTCATCATACAACAAGCCACACTTCAATGAGAAATAAAACAAAATTTCACCTGAATTATTCTTAACTACATAATAAGCTACTCGATGATTTGCATCATCCTCATAGGCCTCATTTTGCAGCGTATTGACAATACTGGGATTCCTTCCATTATAAAAGTCATCCACCAATCTGAAATTATCAACATTAGAGGACAATCTTTCACAATGTAAGGATCCTAATATCCGTTCTTGTTCTTCAGTTATTCTCATGCTCTTGACATTTGAAAATCCTTATACTGGGCTAATAAGAATCTACGGATATTGATTCTTTCTGCATCCTTGCGAATATCCGACAAATCTATATCAACATCACATGTATCGTATGGTGAATAGCCCTCACGCGCCTTCTTCCAAGAATATTCGCCATGACTCAAAGTACTGAGACTCCATGACTGCTTGGGAGCATACTGCTCAAAGACCTTATCAAAAACACCTTGATATTTTTGGAGACTTTCTCGGGATAGAGAAAAACTCAATGAGTTATCTTTATAGTGCTGACGAATTTCAAGTATAACAGGACCATATTTCCATGCCTTGAATTTTGCTCCGAACATGGGTTCTCCTAACTGAACCAAGCATTCACGCTGAGTGAAATAAAGCAACTTATGTAGCTTCATCTCATCAATGCGAGTACCATATTGATGCTCATAGCGCTGGCTGATATAGGATGCTATTTTCACGACATCTTCCATAATTCTGTTCCTTTCTTTATTGTTTACATGGTGCAAATATAAGGGAAATATATGATATTGCCAAAGAATTTCTGATTTTTAACATTGTCCCACAGATTGCACAGATGAACGCAGATTTTTCGACTCCCCTGTCCCCCTCTGCGAAGAGGGGGTCCTTATCCCACTCCCAAGCCCTTCAATAGTCTTTACGACCCCTTCGGTTCCCCTTGTAGGGGACAGAAACCCTTAGCATAAGGGCAAGGGATGTAGCTGGCGACGCTATAGCTCTGCCAGAGTTTTGGTCAGCCAGCGGAGCCTGTGCCGCAAGGGGCTGGCTGAGAGTGCTTACGCAATAAAATTGCGATTGTCTGTCGCCTGACGGAAAACTTTATTCTGGTTGTTCTTGCAGATATTTCTCTATCCAAGGCTTTAACTCTGGAATATCACATTCTATTGTATCCCAAAGACTTTCCGGATCTACAGTATAATAGCCATGCACTAATACATGACGCATCTTTTCTATAACACGCCAATCAACTTCCGGATGACTAGCCCTAAATTCCTTTGTCAGCATATAGACAGCCTCTCCTATTACCTCAACAAACTTCGTAAAGCCGTAAAAAACAAGCTTGCTGTTTTTAACGTCTTCTAAAGTATATTGAGATTTATACTCTTGAATTTCATTGATGGCTTCAAGAATATGTTCTAATCTGCCTCTATCTTTAACTTTTTCTCTCATAAATCAAGAACTTGTCGTTATTTACTGAGTCTAATGCAAAAGGTAAGAGGCGACTGGCTTCTACCATATCTACCTTACGATGAAGTAAATCTTCTAAATTGAGCATCATGGCAGCAATCTTCATCAATGATACTCGGGAGTTCTGGCGATCATACTCTACAAGAATATCGACATCACTATCCATACTCTCTTCGCCTCTTGAGCATGAACCAAAGAGCCAAGCCTTCTTGATGGGTTGGCTTCCAAAGAATTGCTGAATCTTTGGAATCATATTTTCAACATTCTTACTAATCATAATCGAGTACATTTTTATTGTTTACATGCTGCAAATATAAGGGAAATATCTGAAATAGCCAAGGAAATTCCGGATTTTAACAAATCGGAGGATTATCGATGTCCCACAGATTTCACAGATGAACACAGATTTTTTGACCTATTCGGTCAGATTTTCACAGACTTTTACAATCACTTCTTCTTGTTTGTATGTTTGGGTGTGAAGGGGGTGTATAAGAACTTTTGTATATACATCGTGCGCAAAAGATAAAGAGAAAGGGTATCAGATAGTTATGCCTTCTTTTTAACACGCTTTTCACGCTAAAGTTCATTTACCCCCTTCACACTTTGTTTGCTAATCTAAAAATCGATCATTTCGGCGACAAAGGTTCCAGCAACCCGTCGATCAGACGAAGCAGCTCGTCTCTGTGAGCCTCGCCAACCAACGACTCCATCCAACGTATCGCGCCCCAGTAGTCGTCGATGGAAACATCACGGTCCATCGCCTCCAGACTCTTGGTGTACGCATCAGACAGCCGGAACTCCTTGCGGATGGCTGACTTGGTGGAAGCCCAATGCTTCTCCTCCTCAGTAAGACCACCCTCAAAACGGTCTTCCTTCAGTTCTTCACGCATAGCCCAGAACACGTTGTGGACTAAAAGATTAAAACACTTGTGGACAGAAATCATGCCCGTCTGTAGTCGTAGGAATCCTTGATTCCCATGACTTCACTTTTGATTTTTTTGAAAAACATTTTAAATAAATTTATGTTATGTTCCAAAATCGGAACTTTTTGATTTCAATGCCAAATTTTATGCTTAGCTTTGCAGCGGAATCTATATGATTCAATTTTAAAACAACTTATAATTATTTGCTTAAAAATGACAACAACAGAACAAAAACAAAAACAAGAAATGGTATTACCATCTTTCTTCTATGCTATCGCCTCCAGCGAAAGCAGACAACTCATCAGTCTTGATGAACTGCAGCGAATCATCACCCTCGACGCCATGACCCAGGCTCGTACCGAAGACTACCGCAAGAACATGCGCATCAGCAGCGAGCTCGCTCATCAAACCAAGGTGATGATGCCAGGCATCACTACCTCCGTGCTCATGGACGGACGGGGCAAGGAACTGCGCAACGTGGTGAAGACCACCCAGATGATCGCCGTGGACATCGACAAGATTCCTGCAGAAAAGATGAAGGAGGTCGTACAGAAGGCGGACGCCGACCCTCATACCATGATGAGGTTCATCACCGTGAGCCAACGGGGCCTGCGCATCATCTCCAGATACCTGCCCATAGATGACGACGAGGTGACCGCACTGGAACTTTTCGATGTGATCATACGCAAGGCGATGAGCTATTACAGTAAGTTGCTAGGCGTGCCTGCCGACGAGCAATGCGTAGACATCACCCGGATGTGCGGACTCGCACACGACCCTACCGCCTACTTCCATTGGGACGCAGAGGCTTTCGGCCTGGACACCCACGACCTGAAGGCGCTCTACACCAAGAAGGCCAACGAGGCGAAATATGCCAAACGTGCCAGCAAGCGCAAGCGAAATAGCCAGAAGATGGTGGCACTGGGCAAGGGGGTTCCCTCGATGGACGAGGCAGCGCAGCACATACTGAACCTACTCGACACGTGGGGCTACAAGTTTGAGAGCGGTGCCCACAACGAGTATGTGCTCCACTTCGGCAAGGTGTGCGTGCGCTATGGCATAGACAAGGAAGAGGCAATGACCTACGCCAAGAGCAACTTCAGCTCCGACTATCCCGATGCTGACAGCGTGATGAAATCATGCTACAAGCACACCGAGAAACTAGGCACCTGGCACTTCTACCGCAAAGGCGAGGGCTTCTCGGGTAAGCCGACCGTCAAGGTAATCAAGCAGTGGCTCTCGATGAGATACGAGTTCCACCACAATGAGGTGACGGGATTTCACGAGGTGCTGAGTCGCGATATAATCAAAGGCAAATACCATAAGTGGACCCGCATCGACGACAACATAGAGAACACCATCTGGACCCAGATGGACGAGATGGGACTCGAAGTGAGCGCCATCAAGCTGCACGCCATCATCAACAGCGACTTCAGCGAGCCTTGGGACCCCTTCGACGAATATCTCAGGAGTCTGCCCAAATGGGACGGAAAGACCGACTACATCGACGAGCTTGCCAACCGGGTAACCATCAACTATTGCCCTGGCTACCACCACTCGCAGGAAGAGTTCAGATACTTCTTCAAGAAATGGCTCGTATCGATGGTGGTGGCATGGGTATCACCGAGAGTGGTGAGCCAGACCATCCTGATATTCATCGGGAGGGGTGGCATCAACAAAACCACATTCTTCTATTATATCCTGCCACCTTGCCTGCGCCAGTACTTCATCAACGAGTCAACCGCCAACTATACCGACAAGGACTTCATGGAGGCTTTCTCAAGCAAGGCACTCATATGCCTCGACGAACTGGAGTCTACCTTCGGCAAGGGGCTGAGCGCCCTCAAGAGCAACGTCACCAAGCTGGTGTTCTCCATCCGCCGCCCCTACGACAAGTATCGTTCGGAACTGCTGCACCGTGGTGCCCTCTGTGGCACCAGCAACAGCATACAGATCATCACCGACGAGGAGAACCGCCGCTACTCGCCCTGGTTCGTAGACAACATCGAGAGTCCTAGGGAGACCCCCATCGACTACCAGCACGTCTATGCCCAGGCTGTAGCTCTGGGACAAGAGGTAACCAATCGGGTGAAGAACCAGGAAGAGGGATGGGTATACTGGCTCACCACCGTCGACATCGACGTGATGAGGGAGCACAACGGCATGTTCATGGTTTCCAACTTCATGGAAGACCAGATACTGCGCTTCTACAAGGTGCCGAAATCAGACACCGACCCTCAATATGTAAAGTTCCGCTATTCATCGGAAATCATGGAGCGCATAGGCGGAAGTCCCGCCCTGAACCGCAACATGAGTCACCAGAACCTGAGCGCCGTGATGCAGCGACTGGGATTCAAGAAGGTACACCGCGCCAAAGGCAACGGATGGCTCGTGATAGAGAAGAATCCGGGAGAAATCAACAGCGAGGCAATCTGCAGTCCATACGAATGCGCAGAAACGTACCTGAAACCGTACAGAACCATAGCTACGGATAGCCAGAATGGTTCTGACCAACAGTAAACAGCATTCTGGCAAGTGCTAACCAGCATTGCCAGCAACGCTAAGTATCATCAAGAGAAACGCTAAGTATTATTACCGCGATTCATAAAAGTCAAAACTATATGAAAATCAAGATATACAAAAAATTCGAGCTTGCCAAGCTCTACTTTCCGGAGCAGTCGAAACACGTGGCACTAAACCACCTGATGCGAATGGTAAACCACTGCCCACCCCTGCTTGAAGCCTTGCGAAGAGAGGGCTACGAACGGTTGGCGAAGACCTTCACCATGCGCCAGACGCTGCTCATCTATGAGTATCTGGGCGAGCCATAATACTGAGTTTTCCAGTTTTATGCCCCATCGTATCCCTATCTCACCCCTATCGTACAGAAGCCTCTTCTGAAAGTCGTATCTTTGCAACCGTAAACAAGAAACAAGCACTGCGCAGCGCTTTAATACATGAAACACGAACCATAAAACAATTTATTAGCCTTATGATTGAGTACGATTTAAAGAAGAACAACAACAAGAAGAACGTGAAGGCTTATGGCAAGTACTACGCCAAGCCCCACATTAGTGAAACTGTAGATCTCGATGAGCTCGCCGACCACATGCATGGTCACAACTCTCCATTCTCAGCCGGGACCATCAAGGGCATCCTCATCGATGCCGTGACCCACATCAAGGAGCTCCTGCTCATGGGCAAGAATGTAAAGCTCGACAACCTCGCCATCTTCTACATCAGCATCAAGAACAAGATGGGTGCAGAGAACGCCGACGACTTCACCGTATCTAAGAACATCGAAGGAGTAAGAATGAAAGCCCGCGCCACGGGCGACTTCCGCTCTGTGAATCTCAACCTCGACGCCAACTTGAAGAAGTATGGTGCTAAGAAAAAGAAGTCTTCGACCACCACCGACACCGAAACAACTACGCCATCGGGAGATACAGGCAAGAGCGAATCTGGCTCTACCACTAACCCAGGCAGCGGTTCGGAAGGCGATGGACTTGAGTAACCGGGATAGCATATCCCCGTTATCTCTTAACGGGGATTGCAAATCCCCTTAACATGTTTTTTTAAATATATTGACCGAAAATGACACAAGATCGATTTCCGATGACGATTGGCGGCGAGGAGGTGCTCAATGAGCATCTCCTGCTCGCCTACACAGAGAACGGCGAGATGATGGACTCACCTCTGAGCGTCCGTTTTCTCGTAATCCATTGCTCGGCAACACGTGCCGACCGTAACTACACCGACAAGCAACTGATGCGCGACCACAAGAAGCGTGGATTCCGCACCGTGGGCTACCACTTCTATGTCCACAAGGACGGAAGCATCACGCAGTTCAGAAAGCTGCTGGAGGTGGGCTCACATGCCCGCCCATACAACCGCTGCTCCATCGGCATCTGCTACGAGGGCGGGCTGGATGACGAGGGGCGTCCTGCCGACACCCTTACCCGGGCCCAGTATGACGCAATGTGGAATCTGCTGCGCAAGCTCAAAATCACGTTCCCACAGGCTAAGATAGTGGGTCATCGTGACTTGCCGGGCACCACCCCGAAGGCATGCCCTTGCTTCGATGCAGCGAAAAAATTTCCACTTTAATGTTGAATGTTGAATTTTTAATTTGAACTATGAAGAAAGAAACCATCAAGAAGGTGATCAATTTCATCATCACCGTACTTACCGCCGTAGCTAGCGCATTCTGCGTACAGAGCTGCCAGTAAATTCCCAGTAATCAAACCTTAACCTTAAGTTCTAATTCTACCAGTATTGCCTGAAGATGCCGAGGCGGTGCATGTCGGAGCCCACCATGTCGTACATATCGTGCTTCATGAGCCACTTGCATCGTTTCTGCACCTTCTTGCCATACTGCCCATCTATCGAGAACGCATTTCGCTGGAACTTGATGCCCATCAACTTGAGCTTCTCGTAATCGCGCTTCTCCATATAGAGGTAGCGCTCAGGATGGGCAAGCACGGGCGTGTAGCCCTTGTTCTTGATGCGCTCCAGGAGGGCATGAAAATTCATCGGGGCAGAGAAGATGCTCGTCTCCACCAACAGGAGCTTGCCATCCTCGCCCAGCGGCAACAGGTCGTTTGCCTTCAGGCGCTTTTCGAAGAGCGCATCTAGCATATTTTCGGCTGCGAGATGCAGCCGGAGCATTTTTCTGTCAGCAGGGTTTCGCTCGGCGAAGTCCTGCTGATATTGTTTCTGGAAGTCGGCAAATACTTGGCGCAAATGGGTGGTCTCGTTGGGTACGTCTTCCATAATATGAGGCGTAAGCCAGACATCCCTCATGCCTGCGCCTTCGTAAAAGCACAACATTTCCAACGACTTCTTTACCTCTTGAAATCCGTCGTCCACGCCGGGCAGGATGTGACAGTGCCAGTCGATGCCGCCGGGGAGCCTCTCTGATGGTGCTTTCTTGCTTGCCGTCGGATTGCAAATCCAACGGAACGCCTCACGGAATATATACATATTTTTCTATTCTTTCATCCAATTTTCTACTTTCCTATTTTTGCACCCCCATTCTTGTCGGAGCCGTAGTGGTAGCCGTAGCCATAGCCATAGTGGTAGCCATAGCGATAGTAGTGGCCGTAGCGGCCGCCCTGAGCCTTGGTTCCGTTCAGAATGAGCGACATATTCTTGAATTTCTTGTCCTTGTAGAACTGCTCGATGTCGCCCAGCATACTGCGCTGCATCAAGCCCGAGCGTACCACGAAGATGGTGCGGTCGGCATATTTCTCGATAATCTGGGTATCGGCTACAATCTCTACAGGAGGACAGTCGATGAAGATATAGTCATACTCCTTACGGAGCTGATTGATAAGCGATTCCAAACGTTCGCTGAAGAGAAGCTCCGTTGGGTTTGGAGGCATGGTACCGATAGGCAGGATGTCGAAATCCTTCACCAGTCCGTTCTCCTCACCATGGCAGATGATGCCCTTCAGGTCGTCGGTTCTGCCATTGAGGTAATCACTCAAGCCCTCGGCAGGATTGCCTACGAGCATAGAGGTGGAACCATGGCGGAGGTCACCGTCGATGACGAGCACCTTCTTCTCCTTGATAGCGAGCGACATGGCGATGTTGGTAGCCAGATAGCTCTTGCCGGAACCCGGATTAAAGGAAGTGATGACGATGACGTTCTTTTCAGGATGCGCTCCGATGGTGAACTCGAAGTTGGTACGCAATACGCGGAATGCCTCGTTCACGATGTCGCGCTTGCCAGCCTTCACCACAATCTGACGCACCTCCTTCGGCTTCTTCCAGAACAGAATGAGCTGCTTCAGGGTTGGACGATTCTTGCGGCTGATATAGAACGGAATCTCGCCCAGGAATGGGATGGTTACGTTCTTCAGATCCTTGCGGCCACGCACGGTGGTGTTCATGTTTTCACGCACGAAGATGATGACCACAGGGATGAGGAAGCCCAGTGCGAATGCCACCAGCAGGATGTTGCGGCGCACAGGAGCCACAGGCAGGTTGCTGCCTGTAGGAGGAGTGATAACACGGGTGTTATAGGCGGTAAAAGCCTTGGAGAGCTCGTTTTCCTCACGCTTCTGGAGGAGGAAGAGATAGAGCGCCTCCTTTACCTTCTGCTGACGGCCTACGGTCTGCAGATACTTAGCCTGGTTAGGGTTGCTGGCAATCTGCGAGGTGGTATGCGCCTCGTTAGCCTGCAGGGTGCCCAGCTGGGTGCGGAGGGTTACCACGAAGTTGTCGATACTTGCCGTAATACTTCTGCGCATGGCATTCAGGTTCTGGTCGTAATCGGCAACCAATGGGTTCTGTTCGCTGGAGTTTGCCACAATGTTGTTGCGCTCCAACAGGGTCTTATTGTATTCAGCAATCTGCTGCTCGATGCCCGGACTGTCGATACCGGTATTGGATGGCAACACCTGGTTCTTGCTCACTCTGCCTACGAGACTGCTGCGGATATACTGTGCGATGGAGAGGCGTGAGTTGAGATCCATGATCTGCTTGCTCAAATCGTTGCTCTTCTGCATATACTGCTGAGCTGCAGTCTCTACATCAGGCAACAGGTTGGCACTCTTGAAGGAAGAGATATCCTTATCCACATCGCCCAGCTCATGCTCGATAACGCCGAGGCGCTCGGTGATGAAACGGGAGGTGGAAACGGTCATCTGGTTCTTGTCGTCGAGCCAGTTCTTGCGGTATACGGCGATGATGGTGTTGAGGATATCCTCGGCACGCTTGGTCTGTACATCCGTATAGGTAAGATTTACGATGGTAGTCTTCTCCTCGTTCAATCCCACCATGAGCGAGCCCAAGATGCGATTGGTCATGGAATAGAGGTCGGTATGGCTTACGTAGAGTGCCGGTGCATCGCCACCCTTGATAAAGGCAGCGTATGACGGTGCAGCCTCCAGCTTCACCTTACCCAATGGAGTCTGAACCAGTTTGCCCAACTTACCTGTGACGGTCTTGTTGGTCTCCACAGGAGTTCCATTAGAAGAGGTACCCTTGAAATCAGTGAGTTCAAACTTATCTCCGCCCTTCAGGTAAACGGTCATCGAACCATAGTGTTCTTCGCCGATGGTGAGGAACTGCACGGTGACAGGGAGGTCGTTGCCATAGAGCACATTGCGGTGGAATCGTCCGTCAACAGCGTAATCTACATTGAGTTTCAGCTGCTTTCCTACTTCCAGAAGAACGGAAGGCGACTTGATGGCAATGAGTTCGTTATTAACGTTCGACTTGGTGCCTCCCAATCCCATATCAGAGAACATCGACTCCACATCATTATTGATGGAACTACCTTTGCTTTCATCCTTGATAAGCAGGGAAGCCGTGCGCTGGTATACATTCGGTGTAGAGAGCAGATAATAGCCGGCTGCTCCCATCGTAACGAACAGGGAGAGCACGAACCATTTCCATCTGGCTAAACAGAGATAAAAGAGGTCTTGCAGGCGGAGGAAATCATCCCCCTGGTTGCGGCGAAGCATCGGATTTGGAGCACCCTGATTATTCGCCGGATTTGAATTCTGTATCATCTATAATTTATAAACTATAAACTATTAATTATCAATTATTAATTAACCTTGAGGAAGGTGAGGATGGCAACGGCGAGTGAAGATACGCTCAGCCAGAAGCCCGTAGACTGGATGGTGTTTCCATTGACGGTAGAAGTACGCTTCTTGGTATCGTTAGGCGAAACATACACCACGTCGTTCTGCTGCAGGTAATATACAGGCGAGCTGAACACATCCTTGCCCGAGCAGAGGTTGATCTTATAAATCTTCTGATGGCCGTTTTCCTGACGAAGCACCATCACGTCGTCGCGCACACCGGTGATGGTCAGGTCGCCGGCATTGCTGATGGCATCGAGGATGGTAACCTTCTCGTCTTCGATGGCAAACTGTCCAGGATGGTTTACCTCTCCCATCACGGAGTAATGGAGATTGCTCAAGCCCACGGTAACCACAGGGTCCTTGACCAGGCTTGCGTCTATCAACGCTTTCTTGATTTTCTCAGCCACCTGCTCACGCGACAGGTTTGCCACATGAACGGTTCCCAACACAGGGAAATCGATATTGCCCTTGCTGTCTACCGTATAATAATAGGCATCCTTGGCGACGGTCGACGTGGTGGCGGTTCCCGTAAGGTTGAAGAGCTGTGAGATCTGTGGATCCTTGCTCTTCACGCCGATGTAGAGTTTATCTGTTGGCTTGGCGGTGATCACCGTACTTTTCAGATTGATTAGCGTGTCAGGATTTTGGTTAAAATCCTGGAAATAAGCTATTTGTTGTGGGGCTCCACAAGCTGACAGGACAAGAAGTCCCGTACAAAAAGCTCCAGAAAGCAATGAATTACGATATTTCATATGATTTTATATTTTTTCTAGAAAACATCTTGGTATATAGGTGGTGGCGACGGCACAGACCCCGTCTATCGACACGATGAGGCGATGGTCGCCATTGATGCGCTTGATTTCGCCCTCCAGACCTTTGAACCTGCCGTCGATGACCCTGACACGTTCACCTTTCTTCCAGTTGAAGGCTCCATCCTCGAAATATTCCAGCCCCTCCTGATCGCCCGACGATACCATCATGAACATCTGCATCTGTCGCTTGGGAATGGCGATGGGCTGTGGGTCAAAGTCCACCAGCTGGCGATATAGCCTTGCCTTGCCACACAGTTCCCGCTCCAGGCATAGCGCCTGTCGCTTGTTGCTGCGCATGAAGAAAAGCGAGGGTATGAGTGGGCGCTCCACCACAATCTTCTTGCCTTGGCTGTTTACATGTCTCTCTTTTACGAAAGGGGCGTAATATTCCATCACATCGCCCATCATGTCTTCGGGGAATGTGTTTTTCATCTGGTCAGGATCCTTAAGCGCGTTGTTGAACAGGTTGAACAAGTCTCGGCAAAGCGCCACTTTGTTCATGAACACGCGCATGGCATACCATGATGCCTCTGTCTCGGCTGGTTCGCCAAGAGTCTCGGCTTGTATGCTTAGAGAATGATTGATATCTTTTATTGAATTGTCCATTCTTTCATTTTAAGTATTCTTATACAGACACATTTTCTCTTCCCCCTTATGTCGAAACGAGTCGTCACAAGCAGCAAGGAGATTGAGACAGTATACTTCTCATAAAGCTTCTGTCGTTCGGAGCAACCCTGATCCAGGCGATGCTGTACCCGCAATCCCATTTGGGTAACTAAGCCTCATATTTTCTGGTTTAGTTCTCAAATGCGCCGCAAAGTTAACAAAAAAAAAAAAAAACGAAAGAATGTTAGCGCAATTTTAGGTAAAATTAGTTTTTTGAGCCACTTTCTTAATATTAGTTAATTTTACTGTTTATTTGCATACAAAACATAAAATCGGGGTAAATCTCTTTCAATAAGTGATTTACCCCGATTAAACATTATACAGATGGAAGGAAACTTAGTTGTTTACGCTACCTCCCACAATATCAAGCAATTCATTGGTAATGGCCTGTTGACGACTCTTGTTGTACTGCAAGTTGAGTTCGCGCAAGAGTTCATCGGCATTATCCGTAGCGGTCTGCATGGCCACCATTCTGGCAGCATGCTCACTCGCCTGGCTATCCAGCAACGCTGTATAAATCATCAGACGAAGCTGCTTAGGAATCAAGACTCCCAAAACAGTCTCCAAGTCTGGCTCTACAATGAAGTCATCATTCAGAGGTTTTGCCTCAGAACTCTGGCGTCCGTCAGCTTCAGCCTGCTTTTGGCGCAGATATTCCTGAGCCTTTGCCGTAGCCACATTAGAGGTAAGGTCACGATCGTTGTCCACTCCTATCGCCTCAGTGCTGAGGTCAATAGGCAAGAAAGTCTTGCGGGTCAGAATCTGTGAACCGGCACTCTTAAAGTGATGATAAATCATCTCCACCTTATCGAGCTCACCAGCAGCATACTGCCTGGCAAGTGAATAGGCGATATCTGCACAGGCGCTGGCACGAGGATGATCGGCAAGATCATTAAAGTTACCGCCAATCTTCAAACCCAGTTTCTGTGCCTTCTCTGCCACTTTTCGTCCGATAGGATATACCGTGATGTCGTCAATGCCTTGAGCCTTATACTCGTCCACCGCATGCATCATCATCTTGATAACGTTGGAATTGAATCCACCACACAAGCTGCTGTTAGAACTGTATACCACAAGAGCTACACGCTTGGTTTCCTTGTGCTCCAACTGCAACGGATGGTCGACATTCGGAGTACTTACCAGGAAACTCTTGAGGATATGTTCCAACATATTTCCATAAGGCAGCATATTCTGGATAGCTACCTGAGCATGATGCAACTTACTGGAAGCCACCATCTTCATCGCACTCGTAATCTTACGGGTACTGTTAACGCTGGCTATGCGAGTTTTAATCTCTTTTAATGACGGCATAGGCTATTACGCTTTATATTGTCCTGCAACATTAGCCATGGTCTCCTCGACTGCCTTAATGGCATCATCGGTGAGTTTACCATCGCCCAAAGTCTCAATCACATCAGCGTGCTGGCTGCGCATTGCATCGAGGAACAGATCCTGACAGTCGCGAACCTTATCCATTGGCACGTCGTGCATCAATCCGTGAACACCACAATAGAGAATAGCTACCTGCTCGCCTACCGGCATTGGGCGGTACTGAGGCTGAACCAGCAACTGGTCGTTCTTACGGCCACGGTCCAGAGTCATCGCTGTTACGGCATCCATATCGCTAGAGAACTTAGAGAAGGCCTCCAGCTCACGATACTGAGCCATATCAATCTTCAGTGTACCAGCCACCTTCTTCATACTCTTGATCTGGGCAGAACCACCTACACGGGATACGGAGATACCTACGTTGATAGCTGGACGGAAGCCCTGGTTGAAGAGGTCGGTCTCAAGGAAGATCTGACCGTCGGTGATAGAAATCACGTTGGTTGGGATGTATGCTGATACGTCACCAGCCTGTGTTTCAATGATAGGAAGGGCTGTCAAAGAACCACCACCCTTTACGTGACCCTTCATGCACTCTGGAAGGTCGTTCATCTGCTCGGCTACCTCCTGCTGGTCGTTGATACGAGCGGCACGCTCCAACAGACGAGAGTGGAGATAGAACACATCACCAGGATAAGCCTCACGTCCGGATGGACGGCGGAGAATCAGAGATACCTCACGGTAAGCCACAGCCTGCTTACTCAAGTCATCGTATACGACGAGAGCTGAGTAACCACGATCGCGGAAGTACTCACCGATAGCTGCACCGGCAAATGGTGCGTAATACTGCATGGCTGCAGGATCGGCAGCGGTAGCACTTACGATGATGGTATATGGCAGGGCGCCATGCTCCTTGAGGTTCTGTACCAATGCTGCAACGGTAGATGCTTTCTGACCGATAGCTACATAGATACAATATACTGGCTTGCCAGCCTCATAGAAACTCTTCTGGTTGATGATGGTATCCACTGCGATGGCAGTCTTACCGGTCTGACGGTCACCGATGATCAACTCACGCTGTCCACGACCGATAGGAATCATAGAGTCTACCGCCTTCAAACCAGTCTGAAGAGGTTCCTTTACTGGCTGACGATAGATTACACCAGGTGCCTTACGATCCAAAGGCATCTCGAAAGAATCGGTGAGGTCGATGTCACCAAGACCATCAATAGCCTGACCCAGAGGGTTTACGACACGTCCGAGGAAGTTGTCGTTTACGCGGATAGAAGCGATACGGTGTGTACGCTTCACGCTCTGTCCCTCCTTGATGCCAGCTGTAGGACCTAAGAGGACACAACCTACATTGTCTTCCTCCAAGTTCATGACGATAGCCATGGTTCCGTTCTCAAACTCAAGAAGTTCATTAGCCTCGGCATTACGCAGACCATAGATACGAGCCACGCCATCGCTGACGGTAAGCACGGTACCCACCTCGTCAAACTGCTGAGAGCCATTAACCTCCTGGAGCTGCTGCTGAAGAACCTCAGACACCTCACTTGGTTTAATTTTATCTGACATTGTTTATTTACTTTAATTATTTTTACTTTTTGAGCTGTGTCAGAATGTTGTTGAGCTTAGTCTTTACGCTCGCATCCATTCTGTAAGTATCATACTCAAGGATGAAACCACCAATCAGTTCAGGGTTCACCTCGGTCTTGAACTCCACAGTACCGTTCGTTCTCTGCTCCACCATCTTGCGCATCTTATCCTCAGTAGAGGCGTCAACGGCAGTGGCGGTGATCAGCTTACCGCGGATGATGTTCTTCTGTTTCCTGTAAAGAGTGATATACGAAGCAGCCATGAATTGCAGGGTGCTCTCCCTATCCTCTTTCAAGACGAGAGCGATAAACTTCTTGCTCAGTTCCGTAGGCTCTTTGCCCAGGGCTGTGATGAGAAGTGTCTCTTTCTTGTCTTTGGAAAGCATAGGGTTGTCTATCGTAAATCTCAGTTCAGGCACGTCGATGTAGCTCTTAAAGAGCGTCTGCATCTCCTGGTAGACCTGATCTTCGAGCTTCATGCCGAGTGCAGCCTTGATGAGGGCACGGGCATAACGCACCGATATTACACCTATATCCATAAGCTTTACTATTTGTTGTCAGAAGAAACCTCGTCCAGCAGTCGATTTATCATATCCATCTGTGCCTTGTCATCAGAGAGCTTAGCCTTGAGCACCTTCTCTGCAATCTGAACAGAGAGTTCGGCTACCTGGCCTCGGATTTCACGAATGGCGTTCTGCTTCTCGGTCTCAATCTGCTTCTTGGCATCAGAGAGGAGACGTGCGCCTTCTTCGCGTGCTTTATCCTGTGCTTTCTCTACAATGGCATCGCGGGTTTCGGCAGCCTCCTTGAGGAGGGCAGCCTGCTTCTCGCGAGCTTCCTGCAAGATGGATTCACCTTCTTTTTGGATATTGGCAAGCTTCTCGTTGGCTTCGTGAGCCTTCTTCAGACTATCATCAATGAAAGCCTTGCGCTCGTTCACCATCTTAATGATGGCTGGGAATCCAGCCTTCCAAAGAATGATGAAGACGATGATGAAGACCAGCGTCATCCAGAAGAGCAAACCGCTATCAGGAATTAATAAATCCATATATACTGGTTAAAGTTTTACTTAAACGTTTTGTTTTAACTAACTCTAGAATCATCTCTATCATGCCCCGGAAAGACATCAGGCTGATGCCTGAGACTTCCTTTTATCGGGGCAGATGATAGTGACAGATGAGATGATTACATAACGATTGCCAGGATGGCGATGATGACAGCGAAGAACGCAACACCCTCAACCAACGCAGCTGCAATAATCATAGAAGAACGGAGGTCGCCCATCTTCTCTGGCTGACGAGCCATAGCGTCCATAGCCTGGCCACCAATGCGACCGATACCAATACCTGCGCCAATAGCGGCCAAACCTGCACCTACTGCGGCACCCAACTTTGCAATCTCTGCTGCTAATAAAAGTGATAACATAATCTTAATAATTTAAGTTGTTAATATTTTCTTTGTTTATTATCTGAATGAAATTAGATCCGTAATCTATAAACTATAAACTACTTCACTACCTCTGGCTCAGCCTCATGAGACTTTACATGAGCCAGCGAGATGAATACTGCACTCAGCATGGTGAATACCAATGCCTGAATGTAGCTTACCAATACTTCGAGGAGCATCATAAAGGCGCTCATCGCAACACTTACTATTGTCATACCCGTACCTGCCACATAGTTGGCGATAGCATTCTCACTGATGTTGAACATGATGAAAATGATAGCCGCAAACGAAAGTGCGATGGCGTGACCCGCCATCATGTTGGCGAAGAGTCGGATAATCAGAGCCAGCGGTTTCGTAAAGATTCCGAAGAGCTCGATGAATGGCATCAGTGGCACTGGCACCTTCAACCACGTTGGTACCTCCGGCCAGAAGATTTCCTTCCAGTATTCCTTGGTACCGGTAAAGTTGGTGATCAGGAATGTCGTTACACCGAAGAATACGGTGCAGGCGATATTACCCGTCAGGTTACCACCACCTGGAGGGAATGGTACGATACCCATGATGTTCGCCACGAAGATAAAGAAGAAGCAAGTAAGCAACCATGGTGCGTACTTTGGGGCTTCCTTACCCAGGGTGGCCTCTATTACATCAGTATATACCGACATGATGAACATGTGCATCAGTCCCACAAAACCCTTTGGTGCAGGATCATCCACCTTGTGCTTCCTGCACCAGCGGGCTGGTATCAGGACACAGAGCAACAGGATGATAGCATCGATGAAGAGCACGCAAACGGTCTTCGTGATGGAGATGTCAAGCGGACGAACCTCCTGGTCTCCCACCTTCTCTACTATCTTGTTGGGATTCGCCTGCGCATCAGCGTTCTTGATCACCAGATTATAAGGGCCCGGACGGTCTCCATTGGCATCCTTCTCTTCCGAGAATTCGCTGCTGCAGAACACGTGCCAGCCCGAAGTGGTGTTAACGATGATTGGCAGATGAATCACTACGGGATGATCTCCCACCTTGGTGATATGCCATTCATAAGAATCCTTGATATGACCCCACAATATCTCTTTCACATCGATGTTCTCCTTAGCCGATACCTGCAGAGGTGCCAGCGTGAAGAGCAGCATCGCCATCAAGAGGAATTGCTTGAGATGTTTCATATTCTTTAATTCTTACTTTTGTTTATTAATTAATTGTTCAGAACCGCTTATGAAAGACGGTTCTTTTTCTCTACCCGAGCGAAGTAGATGCAGTCGAACACGAGAAGTACGACATAGAAAAGGGCAAAGATTGCGGTAAAACCCAGAATGTTCTGCTTGTCGCATACCAGCACATAGATGAGGAATACCAATGTACCGGCCATCAGTTTCAAGACCAATGCCGCCAGATAGAACTTGGCGAGATTGGCTGGCGATGACTTTGCAACAGCCTTCCATGCTTCACCATAAGCAGTACTTGCAACGAGTGAGAATATCGCACTCACTACCAACGGGTTAACAACCTGGGCTATCATATCATCGCATTGAGCAGATAATCTGCAGGCAAAGAGCACGGCAAGAGCCACTGCTGCTGTAAGCCACAAAGAAATCTGCTTATACCTGATACTCGCCTGTCTGATAGTCTGCAAGCGCAACTTTTCGTCTTTTTCCATTATCTAATAATTAATCACTTAATCACTTATCTAAACTTCTACGCAAAGGCTTACTTCGTTTTTCTTACATTCCACGAATCCGCCCTTGATGTTCATTACCTGCTTGCCTTCCTTGGTAGTGTATTCCACCTTGCCCACTTCGAGCGAAGAGATGATAGGCGCGTGATCCTTGAGAATCTCGAACGAGCCGAGGGTTCCCGGAACCAGTACGCTCTCTACCTCACCCTGGAAGACTACTTTCTCAGGAGATACTATCTTTAGCTGTAACATAAGCCGTGGATTTAAAGATTACGCCTGTGCTGCTGCGAGCAACTGCTTAGCCTTCTCCTTGGCATCCTCGATAGTACCTACGTTGAGGAATGCCTGCTCTGGCAAGTCATCTACCTCACCGTCGAGGATGGCGTTGAAGCCCTTGATAGTCTCTTCGATAGGAACCATCACACCCTTCAAACCGGTAAACTGCTCTGCTACGGTGAATGGCTGGCTCAGGAAACGCTGTACACGGCGTGCACGGTTCACGGTCAACTTATCCTCATCAGAGAGCTCATCCATACCGAGGATGGCGATGATATCCTGCAACTCGTTATAACGCTGCAACAACTGCTTTACTCGCTGTGCACAATCGTAGTGCGCCTTGCCCACAATCAGCGGGTCGAGGATACGAGAGGTAGAACCCAGCGGGTCTACGGCAGGATAGATACCGAGAGATGCAATCTTACGGGAAAGCTCAGTGGTAGCATCCAGGTGAGTAAAGGTGGTAGCTGGAGCAGGGTCGGTCAAGTCATCGGCAGGCACATAAACGGCCTGTACAGAGGTAATGGAACCATTCTTGGTAGAAGTGATTCGCTCCTGCATGGCACCCATCTCAGAAGCCAGCGTTGGCTGATAACCTACGGCTGATGGCATACGACCCAACAGCGCAGACACCTCAGAACCAGCCTGGGTGAAACGGAAGATGTTATCAATGAAGAACATGATATCCGCTGCCTCACCATTCTTACCTCCGTGATCACGGAACTCCTCAGCTACGGTCAAACCAGAGAGAGCTACAGAAGCACGTGCCCCAGGTGGCTCATTCATCTGACCATATACCAGGGTAGCCTGACTCTTGGCAAGTTCCTCAGGATCGACAAGTGAGAGATCCCACTTACCTTCTTCCATCGCTTTACGGAACTTCTCGCCATACTTGATAACACCAGACTCGAGCATGTCTCGAATCAAGTCGTTACCCTCACGGGTACGCTCACCTACTCCGGCAAATACAGAGTAGCCGTTGTGTCCCTTGGCAATGTTGTTGATCAACTCCATGATAAGCACTGTCTTACCTACACCGGCACCACCGAAAAGACCAATCTTACCACCCTTCATGTAAGGCTCAAGCAGGTCGATCACCTTAATACCGGTAGCAAGCATCTCCTTGTGAGTAGAAAGTTCGTCAAACTTTGGAGCCTCACGGTGGATAGGATAAGCACCCTTCATGTCCAATTCATTCATACCATCAATAGGCTGTCCGATGACATTCATCATACGGCCCTTGATTTGCTCTCCGGCTGGCATCTGGATTGGGTTACCTGTAGAGATAACCTCCAAGCCGCGCTGCAAACCGTCAGTATTATCCATAGCGACACAGCGAACTGTATCCTCACCGATGTGCTGCTGCACCTCGATGACAAGTTCGCGGCCGTCTGGACGTTTTACCTTCAGAGCTTCATAAATTTTAGGAAGCACCTTCTCTGGATTCTCGCCCTTTGTATCGAAGTAAACATCGATAACAGGACCGATAATCTGAGAGATACGTCCGTTAATTTGTGACATAAGCTTATTAGTTTAAAAGTTATATATATTTATATTATTCTTGACTGCAAAAGTAACAACAATTTATGGAAACCACAAATTAATTTAAAGTTTTATTCGGCTTTTATACCTAATTAAACCATTTTTAGTTCCCTTTAAACCATTTTCCTATGCAAAAGCAAGAAGTCAGGAGTTCAAACTCCTCTCTTCTTACCCTTATCTCTATAAATTAGATACTCAACTCGTCCAAAACCTTGATCAGTTTACGGTCGAATGGCTTATCTGAGCGGATAGCTTCAGAAAGCGGAACGTATACTACCTCGTTATTGCGTACACCAATCATCACATTGCGCTGTCCCTGCATGATAGCCTCGATGGCACCACAACCGGTACGGCTCGCAAGAATACGATCACGGGCTGACGGACGGCCGCCACGCTGCAAGTGACCCAGGATAGATACACGTACATCAAACTCAGGGAACTCCTTGCGCACACGGTCGGCATAATAAAGAGCACCGCACTTAGGACTCTCTGACACGATGACGATACAACTCTTCTTAGACTTACGGATACCACGCTCCATGAATTGAGCCAACTGGTCTACGTCGGTAGAATCTTCTGGAATGATAGCTGCCTCTGCTCCACTGGCGATAGCTGAATTCTGCGCCAGGAAACCGGCATCACGGCCCATCACCTCGATAAAGAAGATACGCTCGTGGCTCTGCGCAGTATCACGGATGCGGTCTACACATTCTACGATGGTATTCATCGTAGTATCATAACCGATTGTATTGTCTGTACCATAAAGGTCATTATCAATTGTTCCTGGCAATCCGATGCAGCATACATCAAACTCACGTGCGAAATTCATCGCACCTGTCAGCGAACCGTTACCGCCAATCACGACAAGCGCATCTATTTCCTCTTTCTGAATCGTTTCAAATGCCTTCTGACGACCTTCTTCGGTCATGAATTCCTTAGAACGGGCTGTCTTCAGCATCGTACCACCTGTGCCGATGATACCGCTTACATTCTCTGTAGAAAAGGTTTTAATTTCATCATTGATGAGACCATCGTAACCACGATAGATACCTTTCACAGTGAAACCGTTGTAGATAGCCGAACGGGTAACCGCACGGATAGCAGCATTCATACCTGGAGCATCTCCTCCAGATGTTAAAATTCCAATAGTCTTAATCTTTGCCATAACTATACCTTATTATATTATATATATTTTTTTAATGTTAGTTTATTATCCTCTCAGGATGATGTTTTTCATCCATTACCCCTACATATACAGTAGGTATCCAAGGGTATACCCCTTGCTTTGTTTGGGTTTATCGATTTAAAGAATTAGGTTTGCGGCACCAGCCACCAGGATATGAGAGAGCCAAAGGATAGCAAGTCCGATGACGCCACCCATCAAAGCTTTCCAGCCAATATTGCGGAAATACCATCCCATGTGCATACGTTCCATCTTCATCAGGGCAAGACCGCTGATTGTACCGATACCAAGAACGTTACCACCAGCCATTACGCAATATGCAATCATCTGCCAGTAGATACCATTGGTATGATAATCAGCAAGCATGCTGAATGAAGGATCATTCACATTTGCCAGATCATGAAGGGAGAAAAAGTTCATGGCTGTAGCAAAGTTGTCAAGTACAGTACTGATGATACCAGCCAAGACACCATGCAACAGCACGCCAGGACGCTTATCATCCATACCGACAGAGTTGAGAAGAGTAGCAAAATCGTCAAAAGCGCCGGTCTCCTTCACCACTCCGATGGCAAGCATGATACCCATCACGAAGAGAATCATCTGGACGACTCCGTATTGGAACACTCTAGGAGTACGACGGTCAGCCATCGCATCCATATTCATGAGTTTACGGTTGAATATCTCGTTCACAATCCAAAGTACGCCCAATACGCAGAGCGCACCGAGGAAAGGACTTAATTTCGTAATATTATGGAAGGTAGGGATAAACCACAATCCACCGATGCCCACAAAGAGCATCAGCAAGCGCTGCCATACATTGAGACGGGTATCATCCCCGCGGTATGGCATAGCAATCCATTCTGCCTCTACTCTTTCAGGCAGCATGCGCTGCATCATCAACAACGGAATGAGCCAAGCTGCAAGACATGGCAGCAGAAGCGACAGGAAATAATGAGTAGCCGTTACAGCACCCATATTCCACATCACCAGTCCTTCCGGATTTCCGATAACGGTAAGAGCTCCGCCACAGTTGGCAGAAAGAAGAATGGCACCTCCATACACCATGCGCTGACGACGGTTTGGAATTACTCCATGCATCATCGTAAGCATCATCACTGTTGTAGTAAGATTATCGAGATTTGCCGAGATAACAAAGGTTACGGCAGCGAGAATCCATAGCATTTTTTTGGCGCTTCGGGTACGTAACAACTGGCGTATAAAATCGAAGCAACCATTGTTATTGAGAATTTCAACTATCGTCATAGTAGCAAGCAGGAATAGTACGATTTCTGCTGCTCTACCCACATAAGGAAGGAAGATGTTACGGGCAATAAAATACTTCACCGTTGTACTGGTGGATTCTATCTCGTTCCACATTCCGAGATTCAGATAGCGTGAATAATCTGAAGAGTGTTCACTGGTCACGAAGTCCATACCGAAACAGATATAGAGAACCCATCCTACCGTTCCAGCAAAAATGGCTACGGCAGCACGGTTCACCTTGGTAATATTCTCGGTTGCAATGAGAATATATGCCAATATCAGTATGGCAAGGATGACTAGTGTCATATCATTAATTTTATTATATTCATTACATTTTGAGCGCAAAGGTAACAATTATTTTGTTATCGCCAACATTTCGGTATCTTTTTTTAATGAATTTAACTCATTTTCATACAAATGAAAATTTCGTCCGTTTTTTTCTTTCGCTATTATTTATCTTTCCTCTTCATTTCATCATAGAATCAGATGAAAACACGGATTACAGAGAAGAACATCACAGGAAGAAATATCGAGGAGGAAGTTATCAGAATATTAAAAGGTTATGTTTATATATATTATATGTATTTCCCCGAAGGAACCCACCAAAAATAGTGATTTTAGTTAAATATTACTAACAAAAAGAAGAAAATCAAGAGTAAATGCCTGTAACTCAAAGAAAATGAGTAATTTTGCGCCCGATTTATACAATTCACATAAAGTCAAACTTTATTAATTTTAATTTTTTAATTATTTTTTATGTCAGATTTAAAGAACGTAAAGCCATTGGACGACTTCAATTGGGATGAGTTTGAGAATGGCACAAGCGCAAACGTCAGCAAAACAGACCTCGAGAAGGCCTATGACGAAACTCTTAACAAGGTAACAGAACACCAGGTTGTAGAGGGAACAGTAATCTCTGTAGACAAGAAAGAGGTTATCGTAAACATCGGTTACAAGAGCGATGGTATTATCCCAGCTTCTGAATTCCGTTACAACCCAGACCTCAAGGTAGGCGACAAGGTTGAGGTTTATGTAGAGAACCAGGAGGACGTAAAGGGCCAGTTGGTACTCTCTCACAAGAAGGCTCGCCTCAGCAAGTCTTGGGAGCGTGTGAATGCAGCTCTCGAGAACGAGGAAGTTATCCAGGGTTACATCAAGTGCCGCACTAAGGGCGGTATGATCGTTGACGTTTTCGGTATCGAAGCTTTCTTGCCAGGAAGCCAGATCGACGTTCACCCTATACGCGACTACGACGTATTCGTAGGCAAGACAATGGAGTTCAAGGTTGTAAAGATCAACCAGGAGTTCCGCAATGTCGTTGTATCTCACAAGGCTCTCATCGAGCAGGAGCTCGAGCAGCAGCGTAAGGAGATTATCGGCAAGCTCGAGAAGGGTCAGATCCTCGAGGGTACCGTTAAGAACATCACTACTTACGGTGTATTCGTTGACCTCGGCGGTGTTGACGGTTTGATCCACATCACAGACCTCTCTTGGGGCCGCGTAAGCGATCCACACGAGGTTGTATCTCTCGACCAGAAGATCAACGTTGTTATCCTCGACTTCGATGAGGAGAAGAAGCGTATCGCTCTCGGTTTGAAGCAGCTCACTCCACATCCATGGGATGCTCTCGACGAGAACCTCAAGGTAGGTGATCACGTGAAGGGTAAGGTAGTGGTTATGGCTGACTATGGTGCATTCGTTGAGATTGCTCCAGGTGTAGAGGGCTTGATCCACGTATCTGAGATGTCTTGGAGCCAGCACTTGCGTTCTGCTCAGGACTTCATGAAGGTAGGTGACGAGGTAGAGGCAGTTATCCTGACTCTCGACCGCGCTGAGCGCAAGATGAGCCTTGGTATCAAGCAGCTCAAGGAAGATCCATGGGAGGCTATCGAGACTAAGTATCCTGTTGGTAGCAAGCACACAGCTAAGGTTCGCAACTTCACTAACTTCGGTATCTTCGTAGAGCTTGAGGAAGGTGTTGATGGTTTGATCCACATCTCTGACCTCTCTTGGACTAAGAAGGTTAAGCACCCATCTGAGTTCACTTCTGTAGGCGCTTCTATCGACGTAGTAGTTCTCGAAATCGATAAGGAGAACCGTCGCTTGAGCCTCGGCCACAAGCAGTTGGAGAAGAACCCATGGGATGAGTATGAGGCAATCTACACTCCAGGTTCTGTTCACCAGGGTACTATCACTGAGTTGATGGACAAGGGTGCTGTTGTAGCTCTCGCTGAGGGTGGTGAAGGTTTCGCTACTCCTAAGCACCTCACTAAGGAGGACGGCACAGTGGCTAAGAAGGGCGAAACTCTCGACTTCAAGGTTATCGAGTTCGTTAAGGAGACAAAACGCATCATCCTCTCTCACTCTCGTACATTCGAGGAGGGTAACGAGCCAGTTGCTAAACCAGCTCACAAGCGTGCAAACGGCGGTCGCAAGAGCAACAACGAGACAGCTATGATCAACAACGTTGCTGCTAGCACATCACTCGGTGATATCGATGCACTCGCTAAGTTGAAGGCTCAGATGGAGGGCAAGGCTTAATCTTAAACAGATTAGGCATTTGCTATTCATTAGCTAAATAACATTCAGGGGACTGAAATTTCAGTAATGAGATTTCAGTCCCCTTTTTTATTATGTGTATTTAAAAAAAATAAACTATCGGACACTATCTGCCATCTTCGGTAAACTCATCTCGACTAATTCATGTCCTAAAACCACTAATTCATGGTATTTTTCTATCAAAACATGTCGAAAATCATAAAAACCTTTGGCGGTTTCGAGTTTTCTGTTTATCTTTGCAACCGATAAAGCAATAATTTATATGAGCTAGAGAAATCATTCTCTCAAGAATTATCTGAAAAGAAAGAGAAGCGATTCTCCAGATTACAAAAGGAAAAGAAAGTTCAAGATATGAAACAGTCAAGATTTATAGTAGCTGCTCTATCAATGAGTTGTATCACTACCCTCTCCTCCTGCTTTAAGGAAGAACCACTCAATGCCGAATGCGACATCGAGCAGGCATACATACATGTAGACAACAAGATTTTATTGAACTTATTGTTTACTAATCCATCTGATACATTGGTCAATGTGCAGAGTGATCAGACAAAAATCGAGTTCACGATGAGACCATTTGCCGCCCTTACCAAACAGGCACCAATATTCCGCCTTACACCTGGAGCTACCATCTCACCGGAAAGCGGAAGCCTTCAGGATTTCTCCAAAGGTCCAGTTACATACGTGGTTACATCGGAAAACAAGCAATGGAGTCGCACCTATCAGGTAAGCATCAAGAAGGGACAGACTACTATACTAAACGAGAAAGAATTCGAATTTGAAGACGCATACCTCAGCAAGGGATACTACAACTGGCAGGAAAATTGGAATGGAGATATTCTCGGCATCTGGGCAACCGGAAACTCAGGATTCAATATCAGCAACCCATCAGCTAAACCAGAGGAATATCCTACCGTGATGATAAAAGACGGCTATAAGGGCAAAGGCGTGAAGCTCACTACTAAGCGCACCAGCAAGCTCGCAGACATAGTACACAAGCCTATCGCTGCCGGCAACCTTTTCATCGGACAGTTTGATGCCACCGATGCACTGAACGATGCTATGAAGGCAACAAAGTTCGGTCGCCCATTCAGTTTTAGTGCCAAACCGGTAAAGTTGGAAGGCTGGTATAAGTATCAGGCTGGCGAAAAATTCACCGACAAGAATATGCAAGAACTTGACCGCCATGACTACGGAACCATTTATGCTGTACTCTATGAGAACATCGATGAAAAAGGAAATGCCGTATTGCTCTACGGAGATAATGTACAGACCAGCAAACAGATAGTAGCACTTGCCCTGGTAGGTGAAACCCATGATGACAACGGAAAAGTTGCTATTGGAAACACATGGAAATGGCATCACTTCAGCGTAGATTTCAAGTATAAGAAAGCCATAGACCCAATCAAGTTGAAGAATGGTGGCTACAGTCTCACTATTGTCAGTTCATCCAGTTCAGATGGAGCCAACTTCCTGGGTGCCGTAGGCAGTACCCTTTGGATAGACAGTTTCAAGTTGATTTGCGAATAAGCTAAGGAGGAAACTATATAATGAAGAAGATAACAATATTAGCTCTCCTGCTGACATGGGGCACTGCTACATGGGCAGAAGAAAATGAGAATCAGAAGACTGAGGAGCACAAGCAGGTAGAAGAAAGCAAGCGTACCTCGTGGAACAAATATCTTCACGGCTACCAGTATCAGGCTCGCGTGGCGTATAATATCGGAGGCACAGCCCCTATCGGTCTTCCTGCCACCATCCGTACACTACACAGCTATACCCTGCAACCTAACTTCAGTCTGGGTATCGATGCTTATCACCCACTTTCAGGCAAATGGGGATTCGTTGGAGGTCTGCACTTTGAAAACAAGGGCATGAAGATTGATGCAGGCGTAAAAAACTATTATATGAGAATAGTACGTGGAGGCGATGAGCTGAAAGGTATATTTACAGGCAACGTGGTTACGAAGGTAGACATGAGTCTTATCACAGTACCATTGCAGGCAACATACGACATTTGCGACAACCTCCGTTTCAAGTTGGGTCCGTATGTTAGCTATGTAACATCAAAGAAGTTTGAAGGCTGGGCATACGATGGTTACTTGCGCCGCCAGGAGGAAGGTCATCCTAAGGGCGATCCTACCGGACAAAAGGTAAAGTTGGGTCATGATGAAGGCGAGCGTGGTGATTACGATTTCAGCGATGACATGCGCAACTGGCAGGTGGGCGTAGATTTCGGAATAGACTGGCGCTTGAACAACCGTTGGGGCCTCTGTGCTGATCTGAGCTGGGGCTTAAATGGTATCTTTAAGAAAGATTTCGAGACCATCGAGCAGACGATGTATCCTATCTACGGCAGCGTAGGTATCACGTATCAGCTGAAGTAATATATAATATAATGTACGCGTACATTATTATATAAATAAACAGAAACAATACAATAATTATTTATTAATACACAAAAAAGAGAAGAAAAATGAAAAAGTTTATTTATTTAATGGCCATGGTTTGCACCCTTGGCTTCTTCACTGCTTGTAGCAGCGATGATGATGACAATGACAAAGACTACTTTGTACGCAACGAGAAGATTGAAGGAACCTGGAAGGTACAGGAAGCAGGTTTTGATGCAAATGGCAATTCTACAGGTTCAGTTGTATTAAACTGGGAAGGTTCTAATGATGCAACCATTACTATCCCAGGCTTGATGGATGAACCATATCCTATAAAGGATGCCATCAAAATGGCTCCAATGTTACTCAACACCCAACTCAGAAACGTTTTGCAGGATGTAACCTTCAATGAGAAGGGACAGATTTCTGCAACCTATAAGGAAGAGTCTGATGACAAGCACTGGAAGCTTGCTAACGATTACGCTTCATACCAGGTAGTTAACGAGAATATGATTACCTTATTCCTGAATACAACCAAGATTACAGAAGACATCGACGATGCTCAGGAGAAGGCAATGATTACTAACATGTTGGATCAGTTTAAGACCGGTATTCCTGTACACGTATCTTATCCAGCAACCAACAAGGTATATTTCTATGTTGACAAGGATTTCGTAGCTCCTATCATCGCAATGCTTTATGCTCAGGTTAACAAGATTCCTACTACAGACAAGGAAGATTTGGCAAAATTCAAGATTTTGAAGTCAGTTGTCAATCAGCTTCCTGCCATCATGGAAAAGACCACCAAGTTTGAGGCAGGTATTGAGTTGATCAAGTAAAGAGAAAGAACTATAAATCATCAAGCTGAGGGTGTGTCATAAGTCCATAATAATGGAACATGACACACCCTTATTTTATTAATCGGCTTATTGTCGTACAACTAAAGGATGTATAGTCGTACAACTAAAGATGTTGTCACTAGGCTCGGCAGACCTGCCGAGCCTAATGGGAATCTTCTAGAAGCAGTCTTCTTATACCTTAGAACCTATCTCCTTTCACCTCATATTCTATATCTTTGGACCTGACTAAACGTCTCACTTCGCTTACTCAGTAATCTCGTTCTGCTTGTCCAGCAGTCTCATTTCGCTTGCTCAACCATATTACTTCGCCTACTCAAGTCTGATTAGGTAGCGCTTTAGACGTTCTTACAAGCGAGAACGCCTGGATTTCCAGGCACAAAAAAAGATTGCATCAGCGGAAATACTTCCAACCAATGCAATCTTCAGTTTTCTTTAATCTAGAGGCTAAACACTTTCTTACGAGAAAAATCACGGAAGAAAAGAGCCTAGCGTCGGATTTACTTCACCTTTGCAACGATAGCCTTGAAAGCCTCAGGGTTGTTTACAGCGAGGTCAGCGAGAACCTTACGGTTAATCTCGATACCAGCCTTGTGAAGAGCACCCATCAACTGGCTGTAGCTCATACCATCGAGGCGAGCTGCAGCGTTGATACGCTGGATCCACAATGCGCGGAATGTGCGCTTCTTGTTACGACGATCGCGATAAGCGTAGGTAAGACCCTTCTCCCAAGTGTTCTTAGCTACTGTCCATACATTCTTGCGAGCTCCATAGTAACCCTTAGTGAGCTTCAAGATTCTTGTTCTTTTTGCTTTTGATGCAACGTGATTTACTGATCTTGGCATAATTTTTTTTCTTTAAAAGTTCGACTAAAAAGTTAATAATTAACGGAGGCAGAGCAAGTCGCGAACCTGCTTCAAGTTTGAACGGTCTACGAGAGTCTCACCAAGGAGATTTCTCTTCTGCTTCTTTGTCTTCTTAGTCAAGATGTGACTGTGAAAAGCGTGATGACGCTTAATCTTACCTGTACCGGTGAAACGGAATCTCTTCTTTGCGCCGGAATTAGTCTTTACTTTTGGCATTTTTACTTTTAATTTTAAATTGTTATTTATTATAGCGATGGCAACGCATATACCAGGGCGTTACGCATCTTTTTTTTCTTAATCCTCTGTTCCTTCTGCAAGTTTCTTCAGAGCATCGCCGCCTTTAGCATTGGCGAGCAAGCCATTCTTCTCAGCATTAGCAGCACGCTCTGCATCTGCAGCAGCCTTAGCTTCAGCCTCTCGCTTCTCACGGTCCATCTTCTGCTGGCTCTTCTTTGCAGTACCAGCCTTCTTAGGACTCATGTAGAGGAACATCTTCTTACCTTCAAGCTTTGGCATCTGCTCCACCTTTCCGTACTCTTCCAAATCATTGGCGAAACGGAGAAGAAGAACCTCACCCTGCTCCTTGAAGAGAATAGAGCGACCACGGAAGAATACGTATGCACGAACCTTGTTACCCTCGTTGAGGAACTCCATAGCGTGCTTGAGCTTGAACTGATAGTCGTGCTCATCGGTCTGAGGTCCGAAACGGATTTCCTTGGTCTCCACCTTTACCTGCTTCTGCTTCATTTCCTTTGCATGCTTTTTCTGCTGGTAAAGGAATTTAGAATAGTCAACTATACGGCAAACTGGTGGTTGCGCATTAGGAGATATCTCGACTAAGTCAAGCTCTTGCTGACGTGCCAACTCCAACGCCTTACGTGCTGGCATCACTTCTGCTCCACCATCACTCACTACTCTCACGTCGCGTGCACGAATCTGTTCGTTTACGCGGTACTGATTTTTCATTTTGTCATTTTTCATTAACTATTCGATATATTCTTTTTTGTCTTTTTGATTAAACGGCTGCAAAGTTACGATTATTTTGTGAAACCACCAAATTTTCAGTGGGTTATTTTCATTTTTGCCCGCAGATTCTTTGTTTTTCTAATGGATTTAATGTTTTACCCCCACAGATTGATATATTTAATCCCGCAAATTGATATATTTTAGTCCCACAGATTTCACAGATTAACACAGATCTTTATGATAAAGAAACTAAATCTGTAAAAATCTGTGAAATCTGTGGGACTTAAGAAAACAATAAATCAGTGGGGACTAAGAAAAGCTTTCAATCCATGGGAGTATATCCATTGACTTTACGGAAGATTGATTTTCGTATATCTGTGGTGGAAAAATTGACCAATATTCCAAGATGCTTCTTCGCCACACGCAAATACGTAAGCAATTGCTTATGAAAGACATCTTTCATTTCTGCCACAGACTTCAGTTCGACTATGACTTTATCTTCTACAAGAATATCCAGACGGAAATCTACAGGCAAAAACTTACCATCATACATGACATCCAACTTTACCTGATTCTCTACCCTAAGTCCATCTTTGCGCAACTGATAGCACAGAGCTGCTTCATAAACCGACTCAAGTAAACCTGGTCCCAATTCATTATAAACCTTATAAATAGCTCCAATGATCTTATAAGATATCTCATTTTCTGTCATAACCAAACGATTTTAAAATCCTCCTTAACAAAAAAATCTCCCACAGACGTCACAGTTGTTACAGATATTCAACAGAACACACAAAAATCTGTGTAAATCTGTGAAATCTGTGGGACTAAACCCTCAACACAAAAAATCTGTGGGACAGAGCCCTCAACAGAAAAAAACTGTGTTAATCTGTGAAATCTGCGGGAGATTAGAAAATATCAATCTGCGGGATTACTCCTCAGCTGCCTTCAGCTGCTCTGCAACCTCGGCATTGATGCGCTGAGCGAACTCTTCCATGCTCATGGTAGCCTGTTCGCCACCACCCTGCTTACGCATAGATACCAAGCCCTCGGCACTCTCCTTCTCACCAACGATGACCATGTAAGGAACACGCTTCAACTCGTTGTCGCGAATCTTGCGGCCAATCTTCTCATTACGGTCATCAACCAAAGCACGTACACCCTGCTTATCAAAGTACTGACGTACCTTCTGAGCATAATCGTTAAACTTCTCAGAGATAGGAAGAATTGCAACCTGGTCTGGAGTCAACCACAATGGGAAGTGACCGGCGGTATGCTCGATGAGAACGGCTGTGAATCGCTCCAGTGAACCGAATGGTGCACGGTGAATCATCACAGGAGTCTTCTTAGAGTTATCCTCGGCTGTATACTCCAACTTGAAACGCTCTGGCAAGTTGTAATCCACCTGGATGGTACCCAACTGCCAACGACGACCGATGGCATCCTTTACCATGAAGTCGAGCTTAGGACCATAGAAGGCAGCCTCGCCAACCTCCTCGCGTGTCTCAAGGCCCTTCTCCTTGCAAGCCTCGCGGATAGCGTTCTCGCTCTCTTCCCAAATCTCATCAGAACCGATATACTTCTCTGTATCCTTAGGATCGCGGAGAGAAATCTGTGCCTCGTAGTTCTCAAAACCGAAGATCTTGAATACCTTCAGGATTACGTCGATTACATTCTCGAACTCAGCCTTTACCTGCTCTGGACGAACGAAAATGTGGGCATCATCCTGTGTAAATGTACGAACACGAGTCAAACCGTGGAGCTCACCGCTCTTCTCATAGCGGAATACGGTACCGAACTCAGCAATACGCAAAGGAAGATCCTTGTAAGAACGAGGCTTGCGAGCGTAGACCTCGCAGTGGTGAGGACAGTTCATTGGCTTGAGCATATACTCCTCATCCTCCTCAGGAGTCTGGATAGGCTGGAATGCATCCTTGCCATAGTGAGCATAGTGACCAGATGTTACATAGAGACTCTTGCCACCGATACCTGGGCAGATAACCTCCTGGTAGTTGTAAGGCTTCAGGAGAGAACGAAGCAACTCCTGCAGACGCAGGCGGAGCTGTGTACCCTTTGGCAACCAGATAGGAAGACCCTTACCTACACGCTCTGAGAACATGAAGAGTTCCATCTCCTTACCGATCTTACGGTGGTCACGCTTCTTAGCCTCTTCGAGAATTACCAAGTACTCATCGAGCATCTTCTTCTTAGGGAAGCTGATACCGTAGATACGGGTCATCTGCTCGCGCTTGGCATCACCGCGCCAGAATGCACCAGCCACACTTGTAATCTTCACAGCCTTGATAAGGCCAGTGTTCATCAAGTGAGGACCACGACAGAGGTCGGTGAAATTGCCCTGGGTATATGTGGTGATGGTACCATCCTCCAAGTCCTGCTCAATATGCTCGCACTTGTAAGTCTGACCGTCAGCCTTGAACTCAGCGAGAGCATCAGCCTTAGCCACCTCCTTGCGAACCACAGGTTCGTTCTTTTTGGCAAGTTCCATCATCTTAGCCTCAATCTTGGCGAAATCATTCTCTGAGATCACCTGACCCTCGGCTGGCATCACGTCGTAGAAGAAACCACTCTCTACGGCTGGACCGAAACCGAACTGGATGCCTGGGTAAAGCTCCTGAAGAGCCTCAGCCAACAAGTGGGCAGATGTATGCCAGAATGTGTGCTTACCCTGCTCATCCTCAAACTTGTAGAGTTCTACATTTGCATCCTCATTGATAGGACGGTTCAACTCTACTGTCTCACCATTAACACCGCAAGATACAACGTTGCGAGCGAGAGCCGGTGAGATGCTCTCGGCGATTTGTAAGCCAGTTACGCCCTGTTCATACTCACGAACAGATCCGTCTGGGAATGTGATTTTTACCATAACAACTTAGTATTTTTATTAAATCGTCTGCAAAAGTACGATTTCTTTTTGTAACAAGCGAATAAAAATGCATTTATTTTGCTAAACTTTGCTAACACCTCTTTATATTAAGGGCTTTTAAGACCGAAAATACTGAGATATTGAAGTTTTCATCTGCTTTTCTACCAATATTTCGTAACACTTTGTAAAATTCAGATACATTTTTAGCCAATAAGTTTTGGAGAAACAAATATTTTCATTATCTTTGCATCCGATAACGTGACAAAATGTAAAGAAACATAGAAAATGGCAAAACCAAAGATTCTCATCATCTATACCGGTGGTACCATCGGTATGGGAAAGGACCCGATGACAGGTGTACTGGAACCTCTTGATTTCAATCACCTCGTTTCTTCCATGCCCGAATTCAAGCTCATTCAGGCAGAAATCGATGTGCGAAAATTCGACCCACCTATCGATTCCAGCGACATGGATCCAATGCGCTGGGCAGAAATCGTAAGCATGATATCCAACAACTACAACGACTATGACGGATTCGTAATCCTTCATGGCACTGATACTATGGCTTACACTTCGTCTGCCCTATCTTTCATGCTTGAGAATCTGACCAAGCCTGTAATATTGACAGGTAGCCAGCTGCCTATCGGTGAATTGCGAACCGACGGCAAGGAGAATCTGATGACAGCCATAGAGATTGCTTCTGCCAAGAATGCTGAAGGACGCCCTATGGTGCCCGAGGTATGCATCTTTTTCAACGGCAAGCTGATTCGCGGTAACCGTGCCATCAAGATCAATGCCGAGGGATTTCATGCTTTCGAATCATTCAACTACCCTCACCTCTGCGATGTAGGAATCAATTTCCAATATCACGACCATCACATTCTTACGCCGGATTACAGAAAGCCAATGGTTCCACACCTGAAGCTCGATCCGAACGTCATCGTGTTCAGTCTCTTCCCGGGTATCCAGGATAACATTGTGCGCCACGTGATGGAATCACCAGACCTCCGCGGCATCGTGATGCGTACTTTCGGTTCAGGCAATGCTCCTCACACGCCATGGATCATGCGTCTTCTGGATCAGGCTGCCCATCGCGGAGTAAACATCGTGAATATCAGCCAATGTCTTACGGGCAGTGTAGAGATGGAACGCTACGGAGCCGGCTTCCAGTTGAAAGCAGCTCATGTGATAAGCGGATACGATTCTACGGTAGAGGCTATGGTCACCAAGATGATGTATCTGCAGGGAAGATATGCAGATAACAAAAAGGTAAGAGAAAAACTGACCGAATCCCTGGCGGGCGAAATCTCTATATAGTATAAGGTGAAATCTTCATCCATATAATGAAGCAATGAAGTAAATGACAGTCTCCCGATAGTGTATACGATTAAACTACAGATTGGCAAACTGTCATTTACTTGCTCATTATGAGTCATTTAGCGAAACAAAGAAAATTACCCTACAAAACCGAATAGTATTACAGGAAATATGCAGAAAACATTTAACGAAGGTTAAATATTGACAGTTTTTTTGCCAAAAAACTTTTTGCATATCATTTTTTGTGTAACTTTGCAGCGTAGAAAAAAAGTAAAAGATCAGTATCCTTATTAGATACCAATCCGTAATATAAATTAATAAATCAACAAAACCAACAAATTATGAACATTAACAAGGTAAAGGAGTATGGTGAGTTCGTAGAAATTGCGGCTCCTGTAGAAAGAACAACAGCTGAAGAGTATCCAACAGTATTAGGCGGAGAAATTTGGTACAACTAAGAACTTCCTGCTAAGGATTCCTATCCTTTGTAACCGATAGTTTTTCCTTTAGCAGACTTGAAACAAGAGGCTATTTTTATTTGATTCAGAACATCTTATAATTTTTAGCAGACACATTATTAGCTCTATGATAAAGGCTCAATCCTCGAATAAAATCGGGAACTGAGCCTTTATTGTGTTTATATCTTACCATCGAGATATACGGAATCGGATATTAGTGCTTACCACAGCAGCCGCCCTCTCCGTGTTCGTGATGATGCTCGTGCTTGATACCACCCTCTACAGCCTGATGCTGGTCGCGGAGCAGATCGTTCACGGTCTTCACTGGGTTGAATGTACCGAGAGGAACCTCTACAAATACTGTATTCCAGTCACTCATCGCACCATTCCAGAGACCTGGCAACTCGAGTGCCTTCAAATCCTTACCATTCTTACTCTTGCTGGAGATGAAACCGGTAGATGGATCAACGAACTTAGGAAGATCGAAGGCATTGCCCTGGTAATCCTTGGTCGCGCAGACGAGATCTACCGGGTTGAAGTGAGTACCCTCGGTGAACATCTTCATATACTCCTCGTTATTCTTGTCAATCTGAGAGCTCTCCAAAATCTGAAGGCTTACCGTGCCATCCTGATTATAGGTAAGGAATGGACCACCACCAGGCTCGCCCACGTTCTTAACGACACCGCAGACACGCATAGGACGGTTCAACTTCTTACGCAGATAGATAACCAGTTCGGCATCCTCCAGCTCCTTGATATCAGCCTTACGACAGCAGAGGTCGCGCTGAACGAAGCGGATAATCTCCTCCAGCTTCTCATGGTTGTACTGACCAGAATCCAAAACTTTCAGATAATCGAAAGCCTGCTTCTGCAAAGTAACCAATACACCTGCAATCACCTGCTTCCAGGTAACAGTCTCAGCCTTCAGGCGATCAGGAACCACATTGTCAATATTCTTGATGAATACCACATCAGCATCTATCTCGTTGAGGTTCTCGATGAGTGCGCCATGACCGCCCGGACGGAACAGCAATGAGCCATCCTCGTTACGGAAAGGAGTATTGTCAGGATTGGCAGCGATGGTATCGGTGCTAGGCTTCTGCTCTGAGAATGAGATGTTATACTTGATGCCGTAACGCTGTGCATACTTATCTACCTTCTCGGCTACCATCTGCTTGAAGAGTTCCAGGTGGTCGTGAGAAACGGTGAAATGAACGTTTGCCTCGCCGTTGCTGCTAGCATAGAGCGCAGCCTCAACCAGGTGCTCCTCCATTGGGGTGCGAACCTCGTCCTCATACTCGTGGAACTGGAGCAATCCCTTAGGCAACTGTCCGTAGTTCAATCCCTCTGGCTTGAGGAGATTAGCCACGATAGCCTTGTAATCGCCCTTCTTGATAAGGCACATAATGCCCTTCTCGTTGTTTACATGGCACTTATCGCAGAGTGCCTTGCGGAAAGCAAACTTCTTGATATTCTCGAAGAATTGTTTTTCGAAGTCAGTAGTAGGAACATCGTATGGAGCATCCAGGAACGCGAACATGTTCTTGAACATACGGCTAGCCGCACCTGAAGCAGGTACGAACTTCACAATCTTGTGACCCTCAGCCTTGTAGTCGTTCCACGCCTTCTCGTAGTTCTCTACTTCCTGAGCTGTAGGAGCCATGATACCCTTACCGATAGCAGCCGCACCCTCGAGCTTGAGGAATGGGAAGCCATTCTTGATTTGTTCCAACTGGTGTTCAATCTGCTGCTCGGAGATACCGCGAGCAGAGATTTGGTTTAGATCTTGCTGATTCATAATACCATATTTATGTTAAATTTACACTATATGTGCTACAAAGATAATAGTTTTTTCTGATAATCAGAAATATTTCCGCTTTTTTTTGTACCTTTGCATTGAAAATTTAACGAAGTAGGCGTTTTTTAACGCCGAATCGCCATTGTTTGTCAAATTTAAAATAGAATATTGCAACATGGTTAGTAAATTATCAAAAGAGCACGACAGAAGAACGTTGCTATCAACGTATCTGTACGGAGTATCAAACTTATTCATTAGTGGAACCGGAATTGGAGGGTTTTCCCCCTTGGTTACCGGCGAAACTATTGGCATTTACAATATCCTCTTCTTAGTACTGGGCATAGCCTCAGCACTCTTCCTTGCCTATAGTGCTAACAGAGTGATGAAGTATAACGATAAAAAATAATAATTATGGAGTTAATAACAATATTTATGGGGCTGAGTGCCGTAATTAGCGCCAGCTTTGCCATCTGGCTTAACACAAAGTCTGGCCAGAAGTGGATAGACGAGTTATAACAACTCAATAATATATCATCAGCAGGAGGGAACGACAATGAACGAAACACCTTTTAAATTCACATCCGAAGAAAAGGAGCAGACACTCCAGATATTGGAGCGTCTGAGAACCGCCGTAGGCGATACATTCAAGCCAGGCGACGAGCAGCATCTGCGTGAAGACATACAGCATGCCTTCATCAACCATCAGATTAAGCGCAATGTCTTCGGAATGAATCCAATACTCGCTGCCCTGCAAACCGCAGAAATCGCAGTAAACGAGATAGGTCTGAAACGAGATGGCATCATCGCCATCCTGATGCAGACCAGCGTCATCGATGGCTATCAGACCATCGAAGAGATACAGAAGAAATACGGAGATAGCGTAGCCCACATTATCAGTGGTCTGCTCCGCATCCACGATTTATATAAGCGCAACCCTATCATCGAGAGTGAGAACTTCAGAAATCTGCTTATCTCATTCTCTGAGGATATGCGCGTCATCCTCATCATGATTGCCGACCGCGTGAACGTGATGCGACAGATTCGCGATACCGAACAGAAAGAGGCAAAGCATGAAGTAAGCGAAGAGGCAAGCTACCTCTATGCCCCACTCGCCCACAAACTGGGACTCTACAAACTGAAGAGCGAACTGGAAGACCTTAGTCTGAAGTATCTCGAGCACGACGCCTACTATATGATAAAGGACAAACTGAACGCCACCAAGGCTTCGCGCGATGCCTATATCGCCCGCTTCATCCAGCCAATCCAGGAAAAGCTCGATGCTGCCGGTCTGAAATATCACATGAAGGGCCGCACCAAGAGTATCCACTCTATCTGGCAGAAGATGAAGAAGCAGAAGTGCGCCTTTGAGGGTGTATACGATCTCTTTGCCATCCGTATTATCCTCGATGCACCAAGAGAGAAAGAGTATATGCAGTGCTGGCAGGCCTTTGCCCTCATCACCGACATGTATCAGCCAAACCCAAAGCGTATGCGCGACTGGCTCAGCGTGCCTAAGAGCAACGGTTATGAAAGTCTGCATACCACTGTACTGGGTCCTGAAAACAAATGGGTAGAGGTACAGATCAGAACCGAGCGCATGGACGATATTGCAGAGCACGGACTCGCTGCCCACTGGCGCTACAAGGGTATTAAGCAGGGAGAAGGCGGTATCGACGAATGGCTTGCCAATATCCGTGCTGCCCTCGAAAACAACGATGATCTGCAGCTGATGGACCAGTTTACCACCGACCTGAAGGAAGACGAAGTATACGTGTTCACTCCAAAGGGCGACCTGCTGAACTTCCAGAAGGGAGCTACGGTACTCGACTTTGCCTACTATATCCACTCCCGCATCGGCAATACCTGTGTGGGCGGAAAGATTAACGGAAGAGCCGTCACCTTCCGACAGGAACTCCATTCGGGAGATCAGGTAGAAATCCTCACACAGAGCAACCAGAAGCCACGCCGCGAATGGCTCAACATCGTGCAGACATCCAAGGCTAAAGCCAAGATTCGTCTAGCGCTGAAGGAAACCCAGAAGAAGGACGGTCTCTATGCCAAGGAACTTCTGGAACGCCGATTCAAAAACAGGAAACTGGATATTGATGAGAGCATCATGGCGCGCATCATCAAGAAAATGGGATATAAGGAGAACTCAGACTTCTATAAGGATGTAGCCGAGGAGAAAATCGACGTGAACAGCATCATCGAGAGATACATAGAGGAGCGCGACCACGACCTGAACCTCGCCAATACCAACAAGCCTGCAGAAAGTGCAGAGAATTTTGAGTTTGAGAATCCTACCGAGGAACTGATGAAACAGAGCGACGATGTGCTGGTTATCGATGAGCACCTCAAGGGCATCGATTTCGAACTGGCTCATTGCTGCCACCCTATCTACGGCGACCCAATCTTCGGATTCGTTACCATCAGCAAGGGTATCAAGGTACATCGCATGGATTGTCCTAACGCCAAGGAACTGCGCCGCCGTTTCGGTTACCGCATCGTGAAGGCGAAATGGAGCGGCAAGGGAACATCCAAGTATGCCATCACGCTCCGCATCATCGGAAACGACGATATCGGTATCGTGAGCAACATCACCAACATCATTTCCAAGGAAGACAAACTCATCATGCGAGGCATCAACATCTCTTCCAAGGATGGTCTCTTCTCTGGCAATGTTACCGTGATGATTGATGATGCTGGCAAGACCGATGCACTCATCAAGAAACTGAGCGCCGTGAAGGGCGTTAAGCAGGTAACGAGAATATAAAACCGGAATACAGAAATACAGAAAAAAAATCCCGCAGAGAAAATCTGCGGGATTTTTTTATTTCGACTTATTCAAGCGCTTGATCACAGAATAGGCATCATACAAACCAAGTTCTCCTGCCTTTGAAAGATCCTGGATGGCAGTCTGCTTATTGCCACTCTTGGCTCGTGCTATACCTCTATTATAATAAGCCTCTGCAAGGCGGTTATCAATTCTCAAGGCAATGGTATAATCATCTATTGCCTTTGAAAGTTCGTTTCTGCCTGCATGAAGATTACCTCTATTATAATAGATGTAAGCATTGTTGCTGTTCTGGCGGATGGCATCACTGAAATCAGCCTCGGCAGAATGGATATTCAGAACACCCTTGCCCTCAGCCTTGTTAAATTCATCCATCTCAGCCTGGCAGACAGCACGCTGCCAGTAAGCCAAAGAGTTCTTGTCATCGAGCGAGATATAATAGGTGAAATCACTGATGGCAGCCTCAAAATCACGAAGTACACTATGAGCGATGGCCCTGCGCATCAGGAGACGTTTTTTGGTTTCATTATCGCTCGCCACACTCAACTCTGCCGAAAGTTTATCAATCATCGAGAATATCTTCATAGAACCATTCTCATCGAGCTGTTCCTTACTGCAAACGATATAAACCTTGTCTGCCTTGGTATGCTGATTGAGCGCATCAACCTCCTTGTCATAAGCCTGAACTCCATTTACATTCTGATTGTTTGGGAAATAAGAGAGCTGATACATCGGCAGGAAGGCGGTTTCTACCTGACGGTTCTGAACCTTACCACGATACTCGCTCTTATAGTTGTGTTCATACTTCGGTTCGTCATCTACTACCAGCGAAGCAAACTTATTCGGGTCAACCTCAGAGCGCTTACGCATCTCCTTCTTGGTCTTTGCGCTCCATCTCGGCTGGATTCCGATATGCTTGTTCATCTGCGCCTTGAAGATACGGAATTCATCCATCTCTGCCTTGGCTGTCATGCCCAGGCGCCGGTAACAGCTGGCACGGTTAGACAAACCGGTCCAGAAGTTAGGGAACTGGTTGATAACCTTAGTATAATCCTTGATGGCAGCTCTCAGATTACCGGTCTTATCATGCAATAGAGCTCGGTTGAAGATAGCCATGAAGTTCTGGGGTTCCATCTTGATAATGAAGTCGAAATCGGTGATAGCACGGTTATCATCACCCAACTGTACACGCATCAGTCCTCTATTATAATGAGCCAGGAAATTGTTCGGATCCAGATCAAGGGCATTGTCATAATCGCTCATCGCCCCTCTGAGGTTATTCAGATTGATACGCGCCAAAGCACGGTTAATGTAACTGTTGACATTGTTAGGTTTGAAATGCAGACTCTTGGTCAGCGCCTCATCAGCCGTTTTCCATTCCTTTCTAGCCAGCGCCATATAGGCACGCGTAGTCCAGGCATCCCCATCATACGGATTGAGCTGCAGACTCTTGTCTAGCCATTTCTCAGCCTGCACGGTATCTTTCTGATGCAGATACACTTCAGCCTTGAGCGAATAAGCATTCGACCAGTCTTTCCATTTTTCCACGATGGTATCCAGTTCCTGCTGCGCCGCCTCATACTTTTTGTTTTCCATCTGGCAGATAGCCCGGTTGAACCAGTAATTTCGGTTGCGCGGTTCAAGTCTGATAGCCTCATTATAGTCAGCTATCGCATCATCAAACCTGTTTTGTCTGATGCGACAGATGGCTCTCAAGTCATAAATATCATTGATATAGGGATTGAGATGCAACGCCTCGGTGGCATCACTTTCGGCACCCGTAAAGTCATCCAGATTAAATTTTGCCACACTGCGGTAATACCAAGGCTCATACAGATAAGGCTTGGCACCGATAGCCAGATTAAAATACTTGATTGAAAGGACGAAATCCTCATAATACAATGCACTCCGACCGGCCGTAACAAGTCGGTCTACACGATATTGGGCAGAAGTCGACATGGTGCCCATTACCATAAAAAGAACCAAGAGAATCTTCTTCATATGTTCGTAACTCTCTGAAATAAAACCTATTGAATGTAGAATAAAAAAATATAGTAAGCCCAATCGTCACGATTACCATGAAGCTTACTATATTTTCGGAAGAACTATCGACGTATCTTAGTACGATAGGCAGCACGGAAATTGCCCTTGATGATACTCTTGAGCTTACCTGCTATCATGTTCTTGCGAAGAGGAGACACACGGTCAACAAACATTGTACCCTCCAAATGGTCGAATTCATGCTGCATCACGCGAGCCAGATATCCCCCTATCCACTCATCATGTTCATTAAAATCCTCATCCATATACTTTACATGGATGCGTGTAGGACGAACCACCTTCTCATTGATACCAGGAATAGAAAGACATCCCTCTTCAGAAGAGTCGGTATTTTCCTCATCGCGCTCTAGGATATGGGCATTGATGAAAGCATGACGGAATCCTTTATACTCAGGGAAATCCTCGCTGAGCACATCCAGGTCGATAACAACGAGGCGGATAGGCAAGCCTATCTGAGGTGCAGCCAGTCCGATGCCGTTGCTGGAATCAAGGGTTTCGTACATATTATTAATCAACACCTTGAGATCTGGATAATCAGGTGTAATATCTTCAGCCACTTTTCTCAGCACTGGCTGACCATAAATATAAATCGGTAAAATCATTATCTTCTTGATTGCAAATAATCCTGTAATATGATGGTAGCACTTATCTCGTCTACCAATCCTTTATTTTCTTTTCTCACCTTCTTCTTTACACCTCCATCTATCATGGCTCTATGTGCCAGAACTGATGTAAATCTCTCGTCATAATATTCAATTGGAATTTCAGGATGAGCCTTTCGCCAACAGTTGTAGAAGTTTTCTACTCTTGCCAGGTTTTCACTTGGCTGCCCGTTAGGTTGCATCGGTTTTCCGATAACAATGCGCTCCACCTGTTCTTTCTGAATATAAGTTTCGATATAAGTGAAAAGTTCATGTGTAGAAACTGTGGCCAACCCATTGGCAATAATCTGCAATGGGTCGGTCACAGCCAGTCCGGTACGTTTTTTACCGTAATCTATAGATAAAATTCGCATTAATCTACGGATATCTTATCCTTATATAATATCAGATTACTTCTTAAGGAGTAACCAAGCATCAGGATACTCACCAGCGCGAAGCTGATTGCGGCTCTTGACAGCAGCAGCCTTATCAGCAAATGTAGAAGCTACCACGCGATACATGTTACGCTCTGTGTTCAGGGCGATCTGAGCATCGTAGCCAGCGCTCTTCAATGTACTAGCCAATCCCTCAGCGTTAGCCTTGAGAGAGAAAGAACCAACTACTACGCTATAGCTTGACAAGCCAGAACCTGAGATGAGAGAAACATCCTCAGAACGAACAGTAGCATTATCAACCTCAGTCTGCTCATCAGAAGGAGCCTGAGTCTCGAGAGGAGCTACAACTGGTTCCTGAGCAACAGGAGCCTGAGCTGCCTGCTGTTCCTGCTGCTGAGCCTTCTCATATGCCTTCTTGTATGCACTTTCCTTAGATGTACCACAACTTGCGAGCGCCAAAACTGCGCACATTCCCATGCTTAATACTGTAATTTTCTTCATAATTCTTATTCGTTTTATTGTTTATTATTGTTGTTCATTCAATATAAATTTCGCATTATGCGTTTTTTACTCTGCGAAAATACAAAAAAATGCCCGAAAAACGAAGAATATGCCGCCTAAAGTTTGTTAAATAAGGCTATAAAAACATTTTTAATGAAAAATTAAGGCTAAAAGACTTGTTTTTTAAAGAGAATTTAGTATATTTGCATTGTCAAATGAAAATGACAAGAATATAATCGTTTAACGTTTAAAATTTATAGCATATGAAAACATTAGGTTACATTGGTGCTTTCCTCGGCGGTGCTATCGCTGGTACAGCACTCGGTTTGATTTTCGCTCCTGAGAAGGGTGAGGATACACGTAGTAAGATTGCAGGTGCAGTAGACGATTTCTGCAAGAAGCACGACATCAAGTTGAGCCGTAAGGACGTTGATGATCTGGTTGACGATATCAAGGACGCAGCTCCTGAGGTTTAATCATCACCTATCATGATGTTCTCTAACGATAAAAATGTAGAAACTATCGGGCAGCTCATTGAGGTGCTTAAACATTACATCGGGCTTCAGAGCGAATTTCTGAAGCTCGATATTGTGGATAAGGTGGTACGCCTGCTTACACTCATCACCATGACGGTGGTACTCCTGGGCTTACTTACGCTTACCCTCATTTACCTATCCTTTGGCGCTGCTTTTGCATTGGCAGACTTAATAGGTAGTCTGACTTTCGGATTCTGCATTGTTGCTGCAGTATACCTATTTATATTAATATTATTTGTAATTTTCCGCCATAAGTGGATCGAGAGACCATTGGTCAGATTTCTGGCCAGCCTCTTAATGGAAAAATAACCTCCTTTTCGCAACATGACAAATCATTCAGAAATCACAAAATATAATTCCTTAAACGATATCCGACTCAAAAAAGAGGCGATACGCAAGGAAATTGATGCCGATGATGCCAAGATTCAGACTTTATGGAACTCGCTTTTCACAAAACCTGAAATCCTGTCACGCAATGCGAGTCCTAGCAAGCGACTGCAGAGTTTGCTGCAGGTGGGAGCAGGAGCATTCGACGGTGCACTGTTGGCTTGGAAACTTTACCGGAGATTCAAACCTCGGAAGAGATGAATCATATACCGTTTTGGGGAAAGGAAAGATGCCTTGGAAAAAGGTATTTTTCAGTCATCCAAAAGGGGATAAAAACAAAAAAGGGTCGCCGCTGCGACCCCAATACCTTGTTAACCTTAAATCTAATACTATGAAAAACACACATGCAAATATAGAAATAATCTATGATACTCGCAAATTTTTCTTAGCAAAAGACTTAGCAGTTCAGTTTAATTAACTTTTACCAACCTATTTTTAAACCTTTTTCAATAAAAATTCATCTATTTCCTACATATACCTCCATTCCATCGAAGCCAAATTCAAAGCCTTCGGACAGCCTTTTATTCGCCTCATCGTGAAAACCTATCTGGTGAGTCACATGGATAAAATAAGTATGTTTTGCTCCCATCCTGCGCGACACCTCAATAGCATCAGATACAAGCTGATGACTGTGATGTGTTTTCTCAAATCTGAGTGCGTTAATTACGAGTGTTTCCACACCTTCCAAATAAGCATATTCTTCATCACCCATAGATTTCATATCAGTAATATAGGCAAACTTACCAAACCGATAGCCGAGAATAGGCATCTTATCGTGCATCACACGGATAGGAAGAAACTCAATGTCACCTATCTGATAATGCTCATGCGGATGAATGGTATGCAATTTGAGTTTAGGAGCTCCCGGATAGAGTTTTTCTGCATTCTTCGGAAAGCAGTAAGGCATCGTATGAGGCAGCCCCGCAGTAACGATTTCATCGCCATAGATATTAATATCACCAAAGATACAGAAAGGGCGCAAATCATCAATACCACCAACATGGTCGTAATGGATATGCGTAATCAGGACGCCATCTATCTTTCTGAAAGGCACACGCAACAACTGCTGTCGGATATCAGGTCCGGCATCTATCAGAATACGGGTATTCTCCGTTTCTATCATTGCTGCACTGCGCAATCTTTTATCATGCGGATCCGTACTTCGGCACACTTCACAGTTACATCCCAACGAAGGAACACCGCCCGATGTGCCTGTACCTAACAAAGTTACCTTCATTAATTATCAAATATTTTTCTGAAAACAACCGAATTCTTCACTTAACATTCACTTCCGGATGAATCTCTATGCCAAACTTCCGCTTCACATCCTCCTGGATGGTCTCACAGAGTTTTACGATTTCCTCGCCCGTAGCGCCGCCACGATTCACTAGCACCAGTGCCTGCTTATCATGCACACCGGCCCGTCCCAGACTCTTTCCCTTCCAGCCACACTGATCAATCATCCAACCAGCCGGAATCTTTTCATGAGAATCATCGATTGTATAATGAGGCATACCCGGATAAAGAGCAGCCAGTTCTTCGTACTTAGCCTTCTCTACAATAGGATTCATAAAGAAACTGCCTGCATTACCCAACACCTTAGGATCAGGCAATTTTGCCTCTCTAATTTCTATGATGACATCACGAAGTTGCTGGGCTGTAGGCTCAGCAATACGCTTAGCCTCGAGCGCAGAACGGATATTACCATAATCCAGATCCGGACGGAAGGTTTTCTGCAAACGGTAAATCACATGCGTCACCAGATACTTATCCTTCCACTCATGCTTAAATTTACTCTGACGGTAACTATACTCGCAGTCAGCATTATCAAACACCACTACCCTGCCCGTAGCTATCTCAACCGCTTCCACCTTATATATAATATCCTTGGCTTCCACACCATAGGCACCAATATTCTGAACCGCACTGGCACCTACTTCACCCGGAATAATACTCAGATTTTCAGCTCCATGATAGCCATGCTCTACGGCATAAGCTACCACATCATCAAACACCTCACCACTACCACAGGAAATGAATACCCAATCCAGATTGCACAAAGCATCATCCCCCTCTGCAGCTGCCAAAGTCTTGTTGTCAAGAACCTCAATACCCATAATAGCCGAATGGAGCACTGTACCAGCATAATCACCGGTCAGCAAGAGATTGCTACCACCGCCCAAAATGAGCAGTGGCTGATCTGCCTCTGTCAGCAAGCCCACTATCTGTCGGGCTTCCTCTACCGATTCATACTCCAGAAATCTGCTGCATTTAGCATCAATCCCGAATGTATTGTGAGCCAAAAGGCCATAGTTACGAATATCCTTCATATCTGGTTAAACTATTACTACTAACTAAAAAGCTACATATTCAGTTTGATCAGTTCCCATTTTCCTCCATTTTTTTTGAAAGTAAGAGAGGTTTCCATACCATTGGCGATACCACGAATCACGAAGATTTTCTGGTTGCTCTCGGTATATTTCTGACCATAGATTACATTGTAAATCATGCCGTGAGGCAGTTGAGGCGCAAAGGCAGGCCATGTTTCCGGTTCTATATCGCCTGTCATCGTACTGAAATCATCATCAGGATCAGGACCGGTAAACTTCACCGGATTATGGATGTGGCGAGCCTGGAAAGCGGTATCAGTAGCAAAATGGCCGTAAAACTTCAGGAAACTGGCATTATTATTCTGATACATAGGCACGTAGCAGATGCTAGTCATCATCCACAGACCATTGATGCGATTAAACACAAACTGCTGAACAGTCTTTCTACTATAGAACACCTTTTCTATTACTACATGATCGATAGTAGTATCCTTCATCAGTTTCATCTGTTTCTGATTATCAAAGATCAGCGTGTAATAATCCTGGCGCATGAAGAAATGCTCCATCTTCCAATGATTTTTTTCTATCTTCTTGGTCAGTTTCTTACCGTGATATACCGGCAGCGGGAAGACAATACGACTTTTCTGCAACTTTCTGTTAGCTGCAAAATTAAACACAAAATCATCAAAAAGCTCGTCAGCCGCCTTTGGCATCGGAGTCTCCTCTATCAGCTGTTCTGTAGAGTCCATCGCTTGGGTGTCGGCAATCACCGAGTCGGATGAAGCCGAATCAATGGTAGGCGCAGGCTTCTTGTCTGTACATCCCACAGACGTGAAACAAACGATGGTAAGCACCGCCATTAACACCGTTAATAAACAGAGTTTTTTCATAAACCTATTAAATTTCTCAAATTTTCCATGCAAAAGTACAACTTTCTTTTGAATTATTTCATCTTTTAACCAAAAAATGTTATCTTTGCAGTCAAAAAAGATAAAAATATAGATATGTTATTAGAAAAAATAGACGAACTCTTGAAAGAAGTGAGCACTTTGACTGCCCAAAACGCAGAAGAAGTAGAGCAGCTTCGAATCAAGTATCTGAGCAAAAAGGGCGAGATTAACGCCCTTATGGCCGACTTCCGCACAGTGCCAGCCGACCAGAAAAAAGAGGTTGGAGTAAAAATCAACGAACTGAAGAACGCAGCCCTTGAGAAGATCAACGGACTGAAGGAGCAGATGGAAGAAGCCGAGGCATCAAGCGATGATATCGACTTGACCCGTACCGCCTACCCTGTAGCACTCGGTACCCGCCATCCACTCACCGTAGTGAAGAATCAGATTATCGACATTTTCGCTCGCATGGGCTTTACCCTTTTCCAGGGTCCTGAGGTAGATGACGACAAGCACGTATTTACGATGCTCAACTTTGCTGCCGACCACCCAGCCCGCGATATGCAGGACACCTTCTTTATAGAGAAGACCAACTCTGACGATGTTACCAAGAATGTGCTCCTCCGCAGCCATACTTCAGGCGACGAGGCTCACTATATGGAAACCCATGAGCCACCTATCCGTGTGCTCTGCCCAGGCCGCGTTTACCGTAACGAAGCTATCAGCGCCCGCGCTCACTGTTTCTTCCATCAGGTAGAAGGTCTCTATGTAGATAAGAACGTAAGTTTCACCGACCTCAAGCAGGTGCTCCTTACCTTTGCCCGTGAGATGTTTGGTGCAGATACCAAGATTCGTCTCCGTCCTAGCTACTTCCCATTCACAGAGCCTAGTGCCGAGATGGATATCTCCTGCAACATCTGTGGCGGTAAGGGTTGCAACTTCTGCAAGCATACCGGATGGGTTGAGATTTTAGGTTGCGGTATGGTTGACCCTCATGATCTTGAGGCTTGCGGTATCGACAGCAATGTCTATACGGGTTATGCCTTCGGTATGGGTGTTGAGCGTATCACCAACTTGAAATATCGCGTGAGCGACCTTCGTCTCTTCTCTGAGAACGATACTCGTTTCTTGCGCGAGTTTGAGTCTGCGAAGTAAAAGATACTCAACATATAAATTAATTTATGACTATGAAGAAAAATTTAACTAAACCTGTCATCGCAGTCCTGTTGGGTGCCTTGACATTCAGTTCTTGCATCGGCTCATTTGGTCTGACAAATTCCGTACTTGACTGGAACAAGAGAGCAACAGACAACAAGTTTGTAAACGAGATTATCTTCGTGCTTATCTCTCCAGCTTACGCAGTATGTTCATTTGCAGACCTTCTCGTTCTCAACTCTATCGAGTTCTGGACAGGCAACAAGGTGATTGGCCAGGTAGGAACTACTAAGGACGTAATGGGTAAGGATGGTCGCATGTATGCCATCAAGACATTGAAGAATGGCTACGAGATTACCGACCCAGATGGTGAGAAATCATACTTTGTGTTCGACAAGAAGCACAAGAGTTGGTCATACAGCAAGGATGGCGATATCCGTGAGCTTTTCAGCTTCAACGAGGATGGCAGCATCCAGGCTTGCTTGCCAAGTGGCGAGAAGATCAACGTCCCAGCAGATGCCAATGGTTTATACCAGGTCCGCATGGCTATGAATGATGGTTTGTTCTATGCATTTAACAAGTAAATAATCATAACAATTCCAGCCCGATAAAAGTGACTTTTATCGGGCTTTTTTATAATCTCCTTTCTCTTTTCCTAAGCAAGTTCATATTTCTCCTTTCCCAACCAAACTCTCCTTAGAATGCCCAAATGCAAAAAAGTGTTTAAAGAAAGCAAAGAAGTGCCTTCACCACCCTTCACCCGTAACTCTCTGACCATCAAAAGAATCGCCAAAAAGGTGAAGGGTGAAGGTTTGAAAACTCTTTTTTATATATACGCGTGAAGGATTAGGGTAAAAACCGAAAAAGACCCTAGGGTCAAAAATCGGGAAAACCCTAAAAAAAAGAATATAATATAAAGATTAAAAATACACCCTTCACCTTCACCTCCCAAAAATCACATCAAAATCCTGTTCTGCATGCAACAGAAAATCATCTGCAGCAATCTGTGCCGGGATATATAATCAGGAGACAATTCTCCTTCGGAGATATTTTCCTATTTATCGGAGATATTATTTTATTCTTCGGAGATAATTTTCCATTCTTCGGAAATATTTCTTCGAATTTCAAGATAAGGCATAAAAATATAATTTTTGCCAACTTTATTTCCCGAATCCACACAATTGTCACAAATCGCATAGCTATGAAACAGAAAAGAATGTATCTTTGCTGCATCAATCATAAAGGTTGATGTAGATATGGTCTCGTCATGACTGCCAAATCTGGCTGACGCAAATGCATTACAACCAGTGACATTCATCAAAACTTGCAACCATCTACAATATTTTTCAGTTTTTCTCGTTAATAAAAGTATGAAAAATAGATTATTGATACTCACAATATGCCTCATCGCAACCATAAAGATGATGGCGCAGGAGTTTACCCTTCACGGCAAAGTGGTAGACGAGAACAACCAGCCACTGGAGTTTGCCATCGTTTCGGTGGCTAGCCAGGGAAAGACTGCCGTTACTTCGCTCAAGGGAGACTATAGCCTCAAACTGCATTCTGCAGACAGCGTGGTTGTAAAATTCTCATATATCGGCTTCAAGACAAAAACAAAAGTGCTGAGAAGACCGCGAGGAAAACAAACCCTACAGGTGGTACTTCGCGAAGCATCCACCACCCTCGATGAGGTGAATATCAAGGGAGAGAAAATACAGTCGGACCAGATACAGGAGCTGAAGACTAAGGACATGAAGATGACGCCATCTGCCAACGGAAATGGGGTGGAAAGTCTGGTTCAGCAACAGGCTGGCGTGAGTACCCACAACGAACTCTCTTCGCAATACAATGTGCGTGGCGGAGCCTTCGATGAGAACTCAGTATACATCAACAACGTAGAAGTATTCCGCCCATTCCTGGTTCGCAGCGGACAGCAGGAAGGCCTCTCCGTCATCAACCCTTATATGGTAGATAAAATCGGTTTCTCAACCGGAGGATATGCTGCCAAATACGGAGACAAGATGAGTTCGGCTCTCGACATCACCTACAAAACCCTGAAAGCAAAAAGCAAGAAGCCGGTGGTTGAAGGCAGTCTGGCTGCCAGTCTGCTGGGTGCTGACGCATACATCGGTCTGGGAACCCAGAAACTTTCATGGCTCAACAGCGTGCGCTACAAAACTACCTCTTACCTGCTCGGTTCGATGGAAACCAAAGGCGAATACAAGCCAAACTATCTGGACTATCAGACCTATCTGAGTTACCAGCCCAACAAACGCTGGAAGCTTGACTTCATAGGCTACATCTCTGATAATCACTACAACTTCGAACCAGAAAACCGAGAAACGAAGTTCGGAACATTGGAAAACGTAAAGAGTTTCAGAGTATATTTTGACGGTCAGGAGAAAGACCGTTTCCTCACCTACTTCGGTACACTCGGCATTACCCGCCAGTTTACAGCCAACACCAGTCTCTCGCTTCTGGGCAGTGCTTTCTATACCAAGGAACAGGAGAAATATGACATTCAGGGACAATACTGGCTCGACGAAACCGAGACTTCAGAAAACCTGGGTGTAGGTACCTATTTCGAACATGCCCGAAACTATCTCACAGCCCGCGTGATGAGCGCCAAACTGATGCTCAAACACAAGGTGAAGAAACATCAGATGGAGGCCGCAGTAAGTCTGAAGCGTGAACATATCGAGGAGAATTCTGTAGAATATGAGATGCGCGATTCCGCAGGATACAGTATTCCTCACAATGGCAAAGACCTCTATATGGTTTATTCACTGAAGGCTCGCAACGAACTGAATGCCAACCGAATGGAAGCTTACATCCAGGACACCTACCGTTTTTCGGGAGGAACAGCCGACAGTACCGGGAACAGACAGACACATTACACCCTGAACTATGGTATCAGAATGAGTCATTGGAATTTCAACAGAGAAACCATCGTGAGTCCTCGTCTGTCGCTCGCCATCATACCAGCCAACCATGAGAATACAACTCTCCGTTTTGCGGCAGGTCTGTATTATCAGGCTCCATTCTTCAAGGAATTGAGAGATACATCTACGGTGAACGGCATAACCATCGCATCGCTGAACAAGAAAATCAAGAGTCAGCGAAGCATCCACTTCATCGCCGGCTACGACTATAGGTTCAAGCTAGGAGACCAACGCTATAAATTCTCCGCCGAAGCCTATTATAAGGCTTTGGGCAATCTGGTTCCTTATTCGGTTAGTAACGTGAAAGTAGTTTATTACGGACAGAACGAATGCAGCGGTCATGCAGCAGGACTCGACTTCAAACTCTACGGAGAATTTGTTCCGGGTACCGATTCCTGGCTCAGTCTTTCGCTCATGGATACAAAGATGAAACTGGGTGGCAAGAGCATCCCTTTGCCTACCGACCAGCGCTATGCCGTAAACCTCTTCTTCACCGATTATTTCCCGGGCAGCAAGAAGTGGCGCATGTCTTTGAAACTCGCCTTTGCCGATGGTCTTCCTTTTGCAGCACCCCACAGAGAGCTGGAGACCAACAGTTTCCGTGCCACTGCCTATCGCCGTGCAGATATCGGTATGAGCTATCAGCTGCTCGACAACAGCCGCCGGGAGAAGAAGACCTTCCTGAAGAATGTGATGCTGGGGGTAGATTGCCTCAACCTCTTCGGCATAGACAACGTAAACAGCTATTACTGGGTGACAGATGTAATCGGTCAGCAATACGCCGTACCTAATTATCTTACCGGCAGACAGCTCAATGCCCGCATTCTTTTGGAATTTTAGGACCAAATAATTGTGATTTTTCACATTATTCTAAATATTTAACCGTAGATAGTGCGCTATCTGCGGTTTTTTTCGTATCTTTGCGCCCGAATTATACGATGTCGGTTCGTCCGCTCATCCCATGGATTCAGGAAACCATTCTATAAAGAATAAAGAAATAATACATAATAATCAATTATGAGCAAACAAGTAGAAAAGATTAAGGAGCTGATCGCTAAGCGCGAACAGGCTCGTCTTGGCGGTGGCGAGAAGGCCATCGAGAAGCAGCATGCACGTGGCAAATATACCGCTCGTGAGCGTATCGAAATGTTGGTAGATGCCGGCAGTTTCGAAGAGTATGATATGTTCAAGTTGCATCGTTGCACTAACTTTGGCATGGAGAAGAAGCAGTACCTCGGTGATGGTGTTGTAGCTGGTAGCGCTACTATAGCCGGCCGTCTGGTTTACGTATATGCTCAGGACTTCACCGTAAATGGTGGTTCACTCTCTGAGACTATGGCACAGAAAATCTGCAAGGTAATGGATATGGCTATGACTATGGGTGCACCTGTTATCTGCATGAACGATTCTGGTGGTGCTCGTATTCAGGAAGGTATCTGCGCCCTCGCTGGTTACGGTGAGATTTTCGAGCGCAACATCCTCGCTTCTGGTGTCATCCCACAGATTTCTGCTATCATGGGCCCTTGCGCCGGTGGTGCCGTTTACTCTCCAGGTTTGACCGACTTCATCATCATGAAGGAGCAGACTTCTTATATGTTCCTGACTGGTCCTAAGGTTGTCAAGACCGTAACTGGTGAGGACATCGATGCAGAGCACCTCGGTGGTGCATCTGTTCACGCAACCAAGAGTGGTGTAACCCACTTCGCTGCTAAGACTGAGGAAGAGGCTATCGAGATGATCAAAAGCCTGCTCTCTTACATCCCTAGCAACAATACAGAAGAGGCTCCACGCGTAGAGTGCACAGACCCTATCGACCGCATGGACGATACTCTGAACGAGATTATCCCAGACGATCCTAACCAGGCATACGTT